>Ga0181612_137279_pt1 | contig 12748 bp, 6 predicted proteins | sample HoacroProtozoa21_FD_119630 | JGI IMG/M metagenome (GOLD analysis project Ga0181612, IMG submission 119630) | Hoatzin crop microbial communities from Cojedes, Venezuel. Combined Assembly of Gp0051906, Gp0051904, Gp0051908 | reverse complement strand
TGTTGTGGGTTTCTCCCTACAGGCTCATCCAGCTTAGCAGATGGTAGTACACCAGACCTTTTTCTTTCTTTTTTTTTCTTTTTCTCCTTTCTTTTTTTTTTTTTTCCTCTGATGCTAAGCATGATTTACAGGCCTGAGTTATTATTTATCATTATTCATTTTCTGTCACCAGTGCATTGAAGGTTAATAGAAATGCCAGCACGCTCACTGATTTACTTAGTAAAATATTTGTTCCAAGGTTTAGGTCAGATGATTGGTGTCTGAGCGAGCTTCAGGTTTATGCATTATGAAAAGCAAACTGACTTGACCTTGAGCCACTAGCACCAGCACTATATATTACTTTAGTGGAGTGACCTTCAGAGACCCAAGACACACTAGATGTATTCAACACATGTTTTCTTCTCCCGTAATGCTGACATTGTATACATTCCAGCTGAACTTATGTAATGTAAGATGATACTCACTTTTCATCTAACGAATTTGAGTAGGATGACACGTTCAACTAAAACCCCGCACCTCAGAGGTAACAAACCACCTTTGAAACCCAGATGGACTCAGACTTAGCAAGTACTTCAAGCTAATTGACAGACTTTGTCACGCAGAGCATCCAGTTCACCAACCCACACCGGAGACAGAGGACCTAATTCTGATGTTCACCCCCCTGGTACGAGTTGGGAGGAACTGCAATGATGTCCACTGAATTAAGTGAGAGAAATATAAAGGCCATGGGCGAGAATTCACAAACTGTCAGGATTTATGCCTGGGTTATGGTACTACTTAATACTTAAGTGGCATAATCCAGCCCTGCATGCCTCCTCTTTCTTTCCTGTCTAAATGGACCCTTAAGTGTGGTGTGGTGTTGCCAGACAAGAACACACATATGCAAACAATGATTACGGAAACTATTTTCTTACCCTTGATTTTCACATTGGCCCAGTCTTCTTTCTATTCTCACTTGTGCAGCAATATATAAGTATCTTCAGATGATTTCTTTTTGTTCCATTTGTTCAAACAAACAATGGCCACTATAACCAAAATGAAAAATCTTAACAACGCTCAGGTTTAACCATTATTTAATTTGAAAGGCTCTCAGTTTGCTGTCAGCTACACTGGGACAAAGCCAGACTAATTCCAGAGTCTTTAGTGGATCTACTCCAGATTTACATCAGCAAAAATAAGAACAGAATTTGGCACTATATACATACATGTATTTTTTCCAGCTCCACTTTAATTCTTCCCAGGTATCAACCAGAGAAACAGCATCCCTAAGAAGAATTAAAAGCAGAACCTTTTGCCTCCATACCCTATTAAGACAGAAACACCTTCTTAATTTTTCACTTCCCCCATATATGACATCGTGAGATAGCTGAGATTTATATAGGCAGATTTGGCAGCCTTTTCATATTTACTTACACTCAGAGATAAATCAAATCCAGGGCACTCTCTCCAAGAACAAGTTATTTGTTATCTGACTAAGTATGTGTTAGTGGATCAGACATAGGAAAGGTATTTCTATTATAACTGCATTGTTTGGCTATGATTTACTGTGGTAGATGATATTATTTTTCATTCTTGATTATACAGGATATTCTCTTATTGTCTTATGCATTTCAACACAGTTAGTTACTGGAGAGGATAAGGGGAGAGGGAGGTGGATAGGTGTTTGACACATTAACCAAAGGAAAGAAACTGAACCCCATCAGTAGGAGGAGAGAAAACTTCATCCTGCTAATGTTGAATCAGGAGCAATTAACCTCACCTAGAATCTGCCAAGAAATAAAGGCACCTCAGGAGAAAACATGAGTGAAATTAAAATTTATGACTGAATATCTGCATTATTCCTGCAAAAGCCCCTGAAAGGAAAATGTTTAAATACTCTGGGTAGTAACTTAACACCCTTCTACCCTCCACTCTGAAGAGGAACTGGATGAAATAAAATCATTATGTTCTGAGGGTGCCCTAATCCTTTTAGTGACTGTACTATTCCTCCATTTAGAAGAACAATATACAAGCACTACATTTCACAGAATCACAGAATCACAGAATAGTAGGGGTTGGAAGGGACCTCTGTGGGTCATCTAGTCCAACCCTCCAATTTCCAGAAACAAAGGTAGCTAGCACTATATTATCAACAGATTCTGCTTTTAATGAGAAAAGACAGTCTCAGCATCACTCTCTTGCACTTTTTTGTATACCTTCTTACTGTGCTGTCTTTTTTTTTTAATTCTGGAAGGTGTGAGCTCTCTGAGTCCCGCTGTAACTTCACACTTGGATCTTACCTCAGAGTAGCAGATTTCTCTGCCATAAGCAGACATAAGATTTCCCTAATACCATATCTTTTTCATCTTTCATGCAAGCTGACATTGTTTCTCATCCAGGGAAATGCAGAACTGCTCATTCCAGGAATTCAAGTTGTGGCGAGTTACTCCTCTTCAGAAATCAAAACATTAAAAATGTGTGACTTCTGCAGCAATATTACCAGGGATCTTGTGGAGGGGCACAGGATTGGTTAATTTTTAAGCTTAGCTTCAACACCCAAGAAAGTCAAAGCTATTACAAACCTAAAATTAACTGCACAAGCAGAGTTTTGATGAGGATGTGTAATCTCATAATAAGACTTAGCTTTCCATCCTCTTTACTCAAGAATTGTGTAAAATAAAATAAATTGCGGTATTTAATAATAAGACTCCTCCAGCTCTCCTTGGAGCCTACACCATCAGAGTCAACAGAAGTGCTAGCACGATCCCCTGTAACGTAGCAGGTACAAAGTCTGGTGCTTTGGTAGACAACAGTCCCTATATGCAGCGGTAGACGACACTCTACACACCTGCCTCAATTTCCTGTATCTTTTTCTTCAGCAAGACTTATTTTCCTCCTTTTTTTAGCGAAAGATTGGTTCATCAACCTGCTCACATTTTGGTGCATACTAGATTTTGCTATTATGAGTAACTAGCACACTCTTAATTGAGCTGTTCTGTGTTCCCCTTTTTCCTTGTTCCATTTTCTGCAATTTCAAGAACTGATCTAGAAAGATTCAAAAAAGTAAAGAAAATATATACCAAGAACCAAAACATTTTTAAGCATCCCTATCTACCAAAGCCATAACGCATGATAGATGCTTTAAAACTAAATGTATGTTAGTCTGGCTGCTGGAGACACTGCGGAAGATAAAACACTCCTCTCAATAACAAAAGTGCAAGGGAGAAACTCATATCCTGTGCACTCATGCTGAATTATTTACTGTTTCTATTAAAGTCATTCAGAAAAATCCCTTCAGAAACGGTGCTGTACGAACTCACATGAAGAGTCACTGCCCTCCGAGCTCATGCTCCAAAGAGAACAATATTAGTTCCTCAGTTCCAATTTAAGTACCTAATGAAGGCTAGGTTTTCAAGCCCCTAGAATCAATCTCTGTGATATGTACAATCAGATTGCAAAGATCTTGATATGCTGAACTAGTAAGACTTTTCTTCATCTATTCTTCCTCCACCCCTCTTCGCTTCCATCCTCTGCCCACCATCAGCCCGGCTTTGTAATTAGCTGCATGATAAGAGAAGTGAGCTTCAGAAAAATCTGTCAATGTTTGGACACACTAGGCCCTTCTGACAAGCTAGATCTAAGAAACGCAAGGAATGATGCAGCAAAAGAGGGTCTGAGGTAAAAGGCAGAGGAAACCCAACTCTGATGTGAAAGGCAGCTAATTAGACCTAAAAGGAAGAGGAGGAGTATCTTTAAAAATTTACGTGGTTATGTAAATCAGCCAGCCATTAAAAAAAAAGAAAGTAGCTGAAAATCACATCAATTCTATTGATATCTGTGAGCCTCTTTCATGTACCTCCTGAAGCTGAAGTTTTGCCCCTTCCCCACCTGCCTGTTTCTCTGGGGTCTGTTACGCCACTGACACCACTGCCGCTACATTTGGGTTTCAGACATAGGGCACTGTATTTTTGACCACTTCAAAACTAATCCAAAAGGATGCTTATGCTAGTTCATGGTGAAAACCCTGTCATTCTTCTACTATCAGCCCAAATTCACTAAGTTAAAACAAGTATATATGATTTCAATAGTCTCTGTAGTAAATAGCCATAAGAGCTTGGAATTTTAGTGTGCAACTTCAGGCAACAAAAACACATAACACCCTGACACACAGAGAATAAAACTAGATAATATCTCCCATCTTCAGCTAAACCAAAGCGCTAAAGTCATTGGATTTCGCACCTCACCTCTACGAAGAGCTATTTTCAGGCAATTTGAGGATAAAGGAGCAGCAATATCTAAGTAAGTAGTGCCATTAGTTTACCCTGCATTTGCCTTTCAGGACTACAAAACCGCTCACAGGATTTTCACTTCTTTCTTTAGGCATCATTAAAATATACCTAATAAAAATGGTTATTTAAAACTATTAAAGAATAAAATAAAAACTCCTCCTGTATTTTTGTTAGAAGTACAAGTGATGATACTAGTAGTCTTAGGTAATATTAATTGCTCTTTGGCAACTCACCTTCCTGACGGACTGGAAATTTGTCACTTGTTTCAAGCATAGTAGTTGCTCACTTAGCCCTAAGTTTCTTACGGCAGCATCAATGATATTGGCAGTTAGAATATAAAGCTGACATCGGGGTAGCATTGCAGATGATGGTGGGTAAATTAAGCTCATTTAATTTGCCATTTCATGCTAAATCACTGGGCTTGTTTAGAAAGTCCACCATGGAACTGAATTTCCCCGGAATGGAGATCAATAGGAGTTCTGCAGACAAAATAGCCATACTACCTGCTAGACCACTCCTTCCAGACTAGACCAAACCGTTTTTGCCTTTATGCTTGAAATCATTCTTACGAACGCATGGCAAGCATTGAAACCTCCTTTCTACTGAAGACAGAGTGTACTGAATGATCTGAGGCATGAGGACAGTGAAGTACTTTTGCTAGAAAAGCAGAAATATAGAGAAGAAAATGGTGACAGCAAGACCGCTGAAGGGCTTCAGAGCTGACCCGCAAAAGATTCTGCCAAAATCTTACCGTTATCTTTTGTAACAACTCCTGTGAGCTGTAAAAGGTGGGTCATTGGATCAAAACCAAATTTAATTTACATACTCTGTAGTTTAGCTGAGATAGCATTGTTTAAACACAGCTCCTTGTTTTCAGGTCTTGCTGGGCTGCAGAGTAGAAACAGAATATAGTTCTTAAAGAGATGTGAAACAGATGGTCTTTCCCCTCAGTAATACTGAATTTCCATCGCCCTTTCCTACAGATGGTCTCCAAGTGCTTAAAAAGACCTTAAATGCGTTAGTGCACACCGCCTTTGCGAGGCGAGCGTTCTCTGTCCCTCCAGAGTGGGGAAGCCGTGATGACAGGCACGCCCATTTCCCTGCACTCACTCAGCAGTATCCCCGTAGCAGGGCTTGGAAGGGAACCCGGCTCCGCACCACTGCACGCCTGGGCTTTGCACACCACAGATCGCTCTCACTCTTCCTCCCATTCTTCCTGCTAGAACAGTGAGCTGCACGTCCAAAATCTGAAAGACTTTGTTCCTTGGAAGCTCGGTTGAACTAGTTATGGCTCTATTGTCATGGTGTGAAACATTGCACATACACAGCAGACATGTTTCTTGTTTTAAGGACGGTAAATGTCAGTGTTTATGTTTTTGCTATCTGGCCTAATTATCGCGTGTCCTCTAAAACTCTCTGTTGTAATTACCACTCACCATACTGACACCTACTGCTAAGGAGAGAGCTGATCAGCTGCCGGGTTTCTTTACTCCTGGACCCAGCCAACAAACTGCATGTGACACCAACAGATGTTTCTAGTTTTAAAACAGTGGGAACTTCATGAACTGTTTTCCCCAACCTCCCAGGAGTAAATGCCACCATAGTTGAAAAGTTGGAAACGTTTGTCAGGCTCTGAACAAAGCTGTGAACGAATGCTACAGTAATTTACTACTTCTGCAGTCCATTTTTTTAAAAAACAGTGGATGAGACTACAGAGAAGACCATTAGCAAAAGCAGTACTGTGGGGGTTTTGCCAGTGCAGGTTTTGTGTGATCTACATATGTATTACAGCACATGAAGAAATAGCTGAGGAGAATATCACTCCAGAGAGTGTTTGTAACAGGGTGTCTTTTGTAAAGGAATGCCCATTAACTCGCTGGGCTGTTCTGAATTGTGTTTGCAGCGTAAAGGGAATAGCTTGGCTCAGATTCCGTAGCTGTAACTGTACAGGGAGAGGGGAGGAAAAAATCAATAAGTTCAGTGTAAGCAAGTCAGAGCAACCTTTAAAATAATAAGACAAATCAATTTATTTCATAAATGTCTTTATTTCCAAATGCCATTGTTTGGTGCTTTCTGCTGTCATTGCCCACAACATTTGAGAAAACTTGGCTTGTAGTCATTTAGGTGCAGCAGGAATTATCATGTAACAGCCATGTGAAAAGATTATACATTCACCTCAGTGAAGATCCACAGTAACAACCTTGTTCTGTGGGGTAAAGAGTGTTTAGGAGGCGGGGGAAGGCAAGAAAGACAAATTTTAAATATGGACAGAAAAGACCTACTTTATTGCTATATACAATGAAAAGTAATTACAGAGAAAAATGAAAGCTGTTTCTTGCTGTTAGCAGGAAGAATAAGGGAATTTTGTTCCTTTTTAAAGCTTGGAGTCCATTTTGATATAATTGGTTCCAGAATTATTTATGACATTAATTGCTACATTATCGACTGCCTGTCAGCTCTTCTGGCAGTTAGTCCATCTTTCTTACCACAGAAAGCCAGCTCAGCCCAAACTAGACTGACAAGCTAATTATACCCATCTTCCCCTTCAATGACAAATGCTGCTCATCGGAAACCTTTCTAGAAATAAGCTTTCATTCTTTCCCCTTTTTCCTGAGCCAGACACAACCGATATCTCAAGGTACAGATCACAGGTGAAACTCTGCTCACAGGGCTATTAGCTCTGAACATCTCACTTGAGCCAAAAAACCTAAGCATCTTATGTTATCAAACTGTATGTCATTCCCTGATGCTAGTTTTCAGTGGATGTGCACTGGGCCATAGCTGTCACTCAAAGCTGTGACAGACGGAGCAAACCTGACTGCATTAGCTGGGCCCTTCTTAACAGCTGAGGCAGGCCCCTGACAGCCATTCCAAGGCTCAGAAGAAAGACTTTGTCTTTCCCTCATGTAAACTTCCAGAATCAATATTTTATGGCTTTTATTTCCCTTTATTCCACAAACGGAGGGTGACATCACCCAGACAAAAAATGTTCCTTTGGAGCCAGGAAATTGGGAGTACTGCTGGGGGTGAGGGCATCCTGCAAATGAGGGGAAAGGCCAGAGGAAAAGAAAGGACCCGGTCAACACAACACTCTCGCCTCCCTCAGAGCTCAGGATCACGTTAAAGGAGCCTGGTGTCCTGGAAGCTCACCTGTTCAGGGCCCCTGCGCTGTTGTGCCATACCAGGAGCTGGTATAAACTCCTATGTGTCACCTAACCCAAAGCCAGTTGCTCTTTTCCATTTTTCAATATTTTTTATACATACAGAAGTATATACATTACATGTTTATTCAATATTTTATTTGTAACCGTAAGGCATTTGGTGTTTCTGGGTAGGGTTTTTTTGTTTCCCCTTTTTTTTTTTTTTGAAAGATTAGACCCTGGAACACCTACATTGTGACAGAATCTGTCAATTCTTAACAAATTTGAGTCCCAATCACATAGAGGCCAGAGCAATAAAAATTATGATGATCACAACACCGACCTAGGTGTGAACTCCTCAGTACCTATTAACTTGCCCTACAGTTCAGTTCCTTGTCTGTCGAAGAATTCGAAATGATGTGGTAGCTGGTAAGAGGGCAAGAAGTCAATGTCTCTTCTGCGTGGAAACAACCATACACATATGGTATATGTACTATGTAGAGCTGATACAGAGTGAATTTCAGTCCAGTTTTTACAGAACGGGGTTCAGCACTACCACTGGTACTAGCAGGAACCCCCTCACAGGTAGTCTCCAAACAAAAAACAAATACTGTATTACAGCCTTGCCTAGATGAAGCTCTTGCAGATCAGAGACAAGCGATGCTGGTGGCACTACAACGCAAAGTAGCTAATCTTACCTCTACCCAAACCCGCTATCCAACGCACTCAATCTGGCAGCTATTAGCAGCATTAAATTTGCTGAAATTGTTCAGTGAATTTCAACTAAATAAAATTGAGGGCAACATTTCAGCAGGCCTATACTCAAAAATGGCCGTGGACACTGCAGCTGTTGTTGTACCTTCTCATTTTATTCAACAGCACAGTAAGAAGTTGCATGGACCTGCACAAATGGTATCAATGCCAATTAAAACGACCACAGGGCTGCCTTGAATTACATCCTGTCCTTTAACGTCCTTATTTCAGAAAGCACTTGCAGATCCTTGTGTGCACCGAACAGGCTCCTAGGGTGGGGGTGGGGGGCGGTTGTGAACACCAAGTTGCCAAGCAAAGTGAAGGTTGTAATTGAACAGAAGTCTTGTGCATTTTACACTTTTTCTAGGTAAAGTGCACAGGAAAAACTGCACATAAATTGAGTCTGAAGCTTTACAAATTGGCTACTTAAACCGCTCCACACCTACAAATTGTGCAGTGCGGTAGGCCATATTTCTTTAGACATTATCTTTCATGACAACAAGACCTAGAGGAGAGCATGGAGAAACTGATAAACAGATTAACTTGCTAAAATATTGTGGAGAAAGTAAGCAGAAAGGAAGTAACATAGACCAGCTGCTCAGCAGATGATGCAGCAAAGTCTGTGTCAGTGCTTTGTGTTTTCCTCTAATACATTACACACTATTGTGAGCAGAAAGCGACTGCATTTATGGGATTCCCAAGATTTTGAAAAGATATGAAACGTGTCCCTGATATTTTTATACAGGTTTCAGAATCCGACCAGTTGTGACAACAAGGATCTCTTCTAAAGTTATGAAATGCAAAAATGGTAATTTCATTTTGATTCACAACAGCATGTGCAATATCTTATATTTCTGTATACTTTGTAAGGCAATTTTAGTTCTAGATCATGCTCAACTTAGAAATAAAACTGCAGCAAAAACAAATGACTACTCATGTGTTTGCAGTAAACTCTGTGAGATGTAAATTTTTTATAAATGCAGCAAGATTCCTTTTTTTTTCCTTAGTGCTTGGCATTCTGAGAGCATGTAAACCACCAGGAAGTGATTATTAATATGATATATTATAACTCTACAGGTTTTTCTTATCGCTGACTAACCCTAGACTTTTTTTCCCCTATCATCTATCACCTATCTTTTTTTTCTATCATATTGCTAATCATAATTCAGAGTAGCTGATGGAAAATTGTCTACTTTTTTATGTTTCACTGTTGCAGTGGCCTTAGAAAGCTTATTCACATTAAGCACTAAACACCTTTGCAGAACACTAAATACTCCACAAGAGAAAAATATCTTTTCCTATAAAACCATCAGTAAATATATAAAGTAACACTCAGACAGCATGTCAGCATTTCTGCCCAATAGCATAATGAGGCAATAAGTTACTTCAAAAGCACTAAGAATAATAGCCTACTGGATTTTCATTTGTTGAGGTTAAATAAATAACCTTATGCTTTAAAAGAGTACCTTCCACCACCAAAATCAGTGTATGCTTTAAAGACTCATTGACAGCTGAAATAAAGTCACTGGGGCTTGTGTACTGCTGACCTTGATGGCTTTCTAGTTTAAAACATTTTAAAGGTACATGTAAAACAACATTGGCAAGGGAGGAAAAAAGAAAGCAAATGCCAGGAGATCTAACAGAAGCAAGATGCATTTGTTTTTGACTTCTAATTAATCAAGATAACATCTCTTTCAGCCATTAGACAGTAAAATCAATAACCTGGGCAGTCTGACTGCCAGTTAGACTTATACACCAACACATATTATTGGCAAAACTGTGATGTATTTAACCATTTCATCCTTTATTATATTAAAAAAGGTAACCAACCTCTGTGAAAGAGTACAGGAAAAAAGTCCAGCACCACAGTAAGTTGCTTACCCATTCGTTGGCAAATTTCCCCACTAGTGCCCCTCCGGATGCTCCTCACTGAAACCTTTTTGTACTTTCCCTTACTGGAGTGACAGTTATAGAAATAAACCAAAACAAAGCATCCCAAACCTCAACTCCATCACTACCAGATCTCAAGGGAAACTGGAAATTTGATGTTTCTGGGATTCGGTGATACTCTGCGTTAACCAGAAAATACTACACATAACGCTGCCATAATAGTGCTGCAGTAAAAGAGATGGCACCTGACCAGAAAAACAGGCAGACCCCCAGAAATCATTACAGTGGTTTCATTTCAGAGGCAAGTTAAATGGATCCTTTTACGTAAACTGCCTATGTTGAGGTCCTGCAACCTCCTCCCCGGTCAATAATCCCATTAAGTCCATGACGTTCCTACAAAGGTGCCAAATCCTGAAATCTTTTCTCATTAATTAGCTCATTTCCCAAACAATCTCATTGAATTCAGACTCTTTAATCAATACAGACAAAAATGCTGAATTCCCATAAGAAGAAAAGATCCAGTCCATTTTATCTAGTTTTAGGAAGTCTTTCAAGCTTTGGCCCATCTTACTTTATGAGGCTTAAAGGGGAAAGCTTTTTCTAAGACTGACATTTTGAAGGCTACAAAAACTTTGGAACTCTACTTCTTTTCACTAGCCAGACAACCAGAGCTGGTATCAAGGGTCCTCAACAGACCAGCAAAACTAGTCACTCCATTCTGGACCTGCAGTTAAGGCTGCTCCGTTAACCTACAGAATCTGGTCAACAATGCTGCGACTTCTTGCTGCATAGCACAGGACTATTTTCCTTCCTCTTCCCTAGCAAAGACTGTTTTCCAGCTGAATCCCTGTGGAACTAGATTTACCACTGGAAGTCTGGACTCTACAGATTAAATACGTAAAATCATTTAAAAAATTCTTACTAGAAATTGCAAGTCTAGGAAAGGCTGGACATTAGGGAGTGGCCCCAAAAAACTTTACAGGGTAGTTTGTTTTCATTCCCTCCCCCCAGGTTGCCATTAAAAAAGGTCCTGAGCCAAAATGTTCCTAGAAAAGATTGGGTCTTTGTAATCAGCACAGGATAAGCAAAGTACAACATAGCTCAACACATTAAACCAAATTATTTAACATATGCATATTTAACAAGGACAATGCAAACGGATCAGTAATTATGATAATCAAGTGTTTTCATGCTATATTTGTCTTTTTCTATTCTTCACAGTGATCAGATGTACAGTTAATTACACTTAATAATGATAATTATGGCTTTATTTTACAATGCGGCAAATTAATTCAATCAGGCATTTCATAATGCATAGGATGCTATGGATGTTATTACAGCAGAAGAGAAATATTCAAAATCAACATTGCTCTCTAGGGGTCTTTTGACTTATCTTCTTTTGCCATGCCACCGATCTATTGTACAGTGTGAGGTAACTTCCCATTAACGCAAATGGGAAATCCCTAGCTTACATAAACCCTCTGGAATTATCGGGCAGAAAAGAAAACTGAATTTCTGTTGCAGAGAGAAATAACAAACTTCTACTGCTGTTGAGCATGCAAACATGTTCTGCAATGACGCAAAACTGAGCGGACAGAATCCAGCACGATAATTTGAAGGAAGGGTCTCTCCCCTGCACTTTAGTCTAGTTTCTTTGAGGTGATAGCTCATTTATGATAGAGAGAAAGAAAAGCCACCTCCTGTCTTCAACAAGAAGATGATGCACAATGAAGAAACAAACTTAGGAATGGGCTTTCTGCCACAATCTTAACTCTGCTCCGTGGAACACAGTTCCTACCAAAGATCATTAAACACTTATACATGATTTACAAAGATTGCCAACTATAGCCACTGGTATTATAAAAACTGGTTAAAACCCCAAAATTTTTCTACCCATTATGTCCTTTTATACTGTTCATCACTGTCATTACTGTAAAAAAATGAGGCATCACACATGCCTTTTCCCCTCTACACCTTTACTCTTGCTAGTTTAATTTCCTGTTTTACTTTCTAATTTCACTGTGTGTAGCAACATAATACATACAACAGCTTTTGTTGGGGGAGCTAGATGTGAAGTCACATTTCCACAATCCACACAGCTTAACAGGAGAATGTAACGGTGTCACCAAAAAGAGCAAAGAATCTACCAACTCAGCTTACACCACGTTCTCCCATTCCAAGTCTTTCGTGCAGCAATCTCCACAACAGAGAAATTATCCACAGCCTTGTCAAAACCATTTCCAATGTCATTCTCTGCCAGCGATGGAACCACCTTGTGCCACTGTAAATGAGGACAAAGAGATGTTGCTTGCCTCTCAAGATGCGACTTGACTTGTCACAGAACGGTACTGATTTACATTTATGCTGCCAGTCAAACCCAGCTGAAACACGATCATCTCCTCCTTACCTCTTATTACCTGAGTTTTGCTCTTCTGTGCCTGCAGGCCTAGACTGCAGATGTTCCAGGAGGAGAATTCTGGAGGCAAGGCCAATGTTCCATGGGAATTCCAATTTACCTGTTGCATGCAGAAAAGACAGACCTTCAAGCTAGAAGATATGCTAAGGCACATGGAGGCCGGGGAGGTGATTCGAGACAGCCAGCATGGCTTCACCAAGGGCAAGTCCTGCCTCCCCAACCTGGTGGCTTTCTATGATGGTGTAACAAGAAGAGTGGACAAGGGAAAACCAACGGACGTC
>Ga0181612_106311_pt1 | contig 12748 bp, 8 predicted proteins | sample HoacroProtozoa21_FD_119630 | JGI IMG/M metagenome (GOLD analysis project Ga0181612, IMG submission 119630) | Hoatzin crop microbial communities from Cojedes, Venezuel. Combined Assembly of Gp0051906, Gp0051904, Gp0051908 | reverse complement strand
CAGCCAAAATGTCACTTCCCAGCAGCTGATGAGAAATGGTGACCGCTTGTGAACTCCCACTGCTTTCTCTGGCACATGAGTTGGCTCTTCTGAACAGGACCTTGCACCACCCCGCTTTGTGTACAACACATTGATCCATCACGGGTTGTGAAAAAACTATCCTGGGACGTACACTGAAAACTGCTGGTTTGGCTCCAGCAGGGACGTTATTCTACAGGGCTGTCCCATGGCCACAGCGCCTGGTGCTGGCTGTAGAAGGGTCCTCTCTGAAGCCTGGAGGTGCCTACAACAACACCTAAACAGCTATGTCAGGAAAGCTCAGTTTTTGCACAAGACTTTCAGGAAAAAAGAAATCTCCTGATAGATCTTGTGGCTGTAGGCAAAGTCTTGAGAGGACAGAGGAGATGAGCACCCAGCCTAGTTCAAGCAATCCTTAGTAGCAGCACAATCACACGGAAGACCACGCTTATCTGTGCATATAGATTAATTTCATTTTCATGCATTTACCACATCTGCATTGTACTCATCGCAGAGGAAATAACTATTGTTGGAATAATTAAAGTTACAGAGAGGCATCCACTTCCACGCACCCACTTGCTAGGTGGCCAAAGGAAACCACCTCCACAAAATGTGTTGTCAAACTGCTCCCCTGTGTTCCCAGAGGGTTTGGACCAGAAAGGCTGATGGCAGCACTGTCATCTCCTGGACCCCGAAGGCACCCAGGTGAGCCTAGAAGATGTTGTGCTTTGATTGGTATACTACTAAGAGTCTAGAAAAAAAAAACAGCATCCTTGTACTCCAAACAGCCACCCAAACAGCATCCATCAACCCAAGTCACCTGTATCCCAGAAGAGGGCAATGAAGAGCTAATACTGAAATTTGTCTCCAGCAGCTGCCTTCAGTCAAGAGTACATAAATTATTCTGACAGCAGGGTTTTATGGATTTTCTTCTTATTTATACTGATGTCTTCTGATTCCCAGTGTTGATACATGAGTGAATGATGTTTTCTGACAGTCCATCCTCAAAACCCTCACTGTTTTACAATCTGATGTGGACTCCTGCAATGGGCAAGAAGCCAGTGCTTGCTCTGAAAATCGAATGGAACCTAACAGGTAACAGAAGCAGGTCCAGGGACAAGGAGTGTGGGTTTTCCTTTGCCTCAGCAGCTGGACACAGCCAACGATGAGTGTCTGGGGCACATTTGCTTCCTTTAGAAATCGTCAATCTCTGTGTCACAGGAGCCCAAAATCCTGTTTACTTAGGCCCAAGTGGTATGATAGGGAAAAAACCAAACAGGTGCTTTAACCATGGAGAGAGAGACAGCTATTTTAAATCACATTCCTGTATAATTTAATTGATGAAACATGTATATGTGCTTCACAGTAGGCAGGAGCATTTGTTTCTATTGTTTGGGTTGTTTTTTTGTTCTTTTTTAAAATAAATTACTTAATCAAACAATGAAATTTAAAGAGGCAGAAATAAACACTGTAAATATTAAATCCATAAACGTGTTCCTGGAGGCACTGAACTGAGCCTTTGGGGTTTGACAATCAGTCATCTGAAAAGGACCTTGAAATAGGATAATCTTAATTTATCTTAAATAGGATAATAGGAGAATTCCCACTTCGTGCCACCTGCTGAAAGTGGTACCAAACAGATCAAAGCTCAAATACGAACCAAGACTGGGATAAGATCTTGAACTAATTAGTTATACCTGTTGTTATACTTGGTGGTAAATTTATTTTTAATTTCTTATATATGGTACTTAAACTATGTGTTATTTTAAAGAGAGTATACTGTTAATGACTCTAAATACTGTTTTGACTACTCAAGTTCACAAAGCAATACACTTTCCTAACTTGTTTCTTGGCAATTAAACATGTGTAATAAAAGAATAAATATTGAATATCAAATCATATTATATGCTGAAAGCATTTTGACAGCTGAATGTCTTGTTCAGTTTCCTTTCTCTGCAGTACTGCAGAGGATACTGTGTGGAGCCCCAAAAATCCTGCTCTTCTTTTACACAGAGAACACATATAAGCACATAGTTATTTATATATATGTATATGTATATGTATGCCTGTGTATATGTATGTATCTATTCATAATATAGAAATATTCTAAGAGAAATAAAGGCTGAATTTTCTAAACTGCTTTATATTTTATCTTATCTGAAGAACATAAGTTTATAAAAGAATAATCCAGATATTCTAATCTGCAATTTACTTAGGAATAGTAGTATATTAATTTAAGTAATTATTTACTTAAAGTTACACATATTCTATAATGACGGCATTTCTTACTCTCCCATTTTTTTACAGTTCTCCTAAGGAATCCACGCTAAGATATATGCATATTTATATATAATATGTTGTTAATATGGTAGGACTCTTCTAAATCCCAGCTGGCTTTTTATCACTCAGCATGGCACAGACTCCTGTCCTTTGTGAATATCCTGGTCTCAATTCTTTTGCTTACGCTTAGACAAGATGCCCCTGTGTCCCACCTGGCCTCCCTGGCTGCTCCAGATAGGCTCGGTCTCCTCTCTCCTGACCTTGTCCACCAGTCCCAGGTGGAGATGTGAAGGCAACAGGGTTAAACCGTGTGTGTTTATATATCACCTCCCTCACACCGCAGCTTACCTCTGATCATGGGGTGTCTTCAGTCAGCTTGAAGACATAAGGGTCCTTCACCTTCTGTCTGCCATCCTCTTCCTCCAGCGTCCTCTGTGCAAATGACGGGGAGGGATGATAGACCTTTGGTACAATTTCCCAATGCTTGTCCTCGCGGCATGTCCACAGTTTGCAAAAAATAGCATGAAATCCAGCCGGGGAACAGCCCTGCTGTCCATTCGGTGGCCTTGGCCAGTCCCATGGAAACCTGCCCAGACCTGACCTGGTCAAAACCCGCCTGGAAATCACAGCTGCTGCACAGCGGCCGGACTGTACCTCTCCCACCTGCAGAGACCTCTGAGCTCAGAGAAGACCTAAGCAAACAGAGGGCTTGCCAGCTGCTTCCAAAGCCCTTGAAACCCTTGGGGAACTAGAGAGCAGAAATTCAGCTTTACATCTACAGAGCAGCAGTAATATTTGTTTGTGCTTCACTGGCTATATTGCAAAGCCAGGCTTTGTGCCACATGAAGAATTTACCCAGCTGGGACGAAAACATAGATTTAAATAACCTGAAGGCAGACTTCTGAACTGACTTTCTGTTCAGGGCACTCAAGCAACTAGAAAGTTGTTAGCCTGCCTTGAGGAAGATATTCACAGCACTGAGATGTCTTAAAATCATCCACATAACTCCTCAGAGAGAAACAGCCTGTTCCAGTCCCCTTCCTCACCCAAGTGTGGCATTCCTCCTCGCAGCAAGGTTTCTGGTTCTCCCAGTGACATGGTCCAGGAGGTCTATAAAGCACCACAGCAGTCACCAGGGGAAGTCAGTGACACCGTCAGTGACATCTATACAATTACACATTTATTTTTATTACAGTGGGACATGTCTCATGGACACAGTTGTTGCAAAGAGAAAATTCAGGACTGCAGGACTTCACAGAAGTTTTAGGTTCCTCCTTTTCCTTTAATCCAAGGTGGTTTTAAGCATTTTTACGCATATGGCCCAATTCAAGAGCAGCAACAACCCATGCAGATTTTGGGCTGCTGTGATACAGGATTCCCAGCATCTTTTAAGGCAAACATAGTTTTTTCTTTCACACAAAGAAGCCATAAGCAGGCAGACGCTGGGGACTCCTGCTCCATCCCAACATCACCACTGCAATTAATGTCCATGAAACTTGGTGCCACTCTGCTCCCATCTCCATCGCAAACACTATCTAGAAAACCACCCTTCTACCCTGTGTAATTTCCCTGCAAGTCCGTGTTGCTTTTTTCAAGCCACACGCTCTTCCGAAGGGAAAAGGGTAGACGCAGCTGCGTAATGGTCAATAGGGAAAACAACTGGATGGAAACAGAGCAAATTCTCCAGGAGAGAGACGGGGAGAGCTGCTCCTTCTGGTCACGCTGCAAAACCCAGCAGGGAGCATCCTTTGAAGGATATAGTCAGTTATTCAAAATAGAATAGCAAAATATGTGGTATAAAACTAAGCACTGTGAGACAGGGACGAAAGAATTAAATTATTAAGTATTATTTTCCTACAGCTTTTACATCTGTCTCTCCGTAAATCCTTCTGTAACCTTCTATTGCAGCCCAGATTTCAGCTCTCCGTGACCCAGTGGTCAACTCTGCTCCAGCCCAGCTGTACAACGAGGCCTGGGATGCTGAGGAACTGAGCAAATTGGGTGTCAGATTTGTAATACATTCTCCTCTCTGTCAATCTTCTCTTTGCACACTTAAAAATGCATGGAGGGAAAAAGAAAGACAACTGGGGATTGGTGCAAACATGAGGCACTGCACAGTCAGGATGCTGCTGAAGACCCGTCTCACAACTGTGCATCCCACCTCTGGGGAGCTGGTTACAGCTTCCTCCCACCTCTCCTCTTCATAACACCAGAGGCACAAGTATTGCACAGCCCAGCTGCAAGGCAGCAGCCTCCAAACGAGGGCACCATGCATCTGGATCTCCTGCCTGGTGTGACACAGTGCAGCGAAGTGTCTGATGGCCATGCTGACAGCAGATCTTCCCACCATCCTCCAGCTATGGAGACGAACTCCCTGTGGCATGGGAGAACAGATCTGCTACTGCAAGGCATGGTTTGACCTTAAATTGTTGGCTCATGGAGAATTACAGACAAATCATGGACCGTATTGCAGCCTTCCAGTACCTGAAGGGGCCTACAAAAAAGCTGGAGAGGGACTTTTGACAAGGGCAAGTAGTGATAGGACAAGGGCTAATGGCTTTAAACTGAAAGAGGGTAGATTTTGATTAGATATCAGGAAGAAATTCTTTACTGTCAGGGTGGTGAGGCACGGGAACAGGTTGCCTAGAGGAGCTGTGTCTCCCCTGTCCCTAGCAGTGTTCAAGCCCAGGCTGAATGGGGCTTTGGGTTACCGGGTCTAGTGGAAGGCGCCCCTGCCCATGGCAGGGGGGGTGGGACTATATGATCTTTAAGGTCCCTTCCAGGCCAACCACTCTATGATTCTCTAAAAGATGATGAATCCCTTCCTACTTTGAGACAAATTTAAAAGCAATTGTTTTTTTAAATTGCTGGAGAGAGGATGACGCCCTGTAGGGCAAATACTGCCCACATAGCCTACCACTGGTGCTGTTTGTATGGGAGGACATGCACTTTGCTCTGTAAGTTCCCAGACAAGTGGTTTGAATTCGTATTCTGGCATCCTTACAGGCATCTGCTTCTTTTAATTTCTCTCTCCGTAGGCAAAGACACAGGAGTTGAGGTCTGATCTTGTAGCTACAGAAGCAGTTGAGCCTGTCCCAGCAAGGTCAAGTTGAGCCTGTCCCAGTAAGGTCAACTGATATTGTCATCTGGGCTTTTCCTTTTAGGAATTTGTGCCCGCTGGAGTACATGCCCTCCTTTAATGAAGGACTAGATTACCCTTTTAACAACAAAAATAAGTCTAACGAGATTTATTTTTTTTTTAAACAAAGGAATTTTGTGCAACTGTCTTTCTCAGCTCTTCTCCAGGTGGACTCTGGAAAGACTTTTGCAAGTTTTTACCTGCTATGAAGCTGTGGCATGAGTTTGCCTTAGTGAATGTTCAGAAAATAAAAGAATCTGTATTTATATATTAGTGAAAAAAACCACTGGCACATAGAAACAGGGAAAAACAACATATTAGTTAGGGTGGAAGCTGGACAGGAGGCTCCTTAGCAAGTAGGACAGGTGCTGCCCTACAGGATCCAGGTACTCAGTTTACCTAAGCTGAACTAGATGTTGATTTACTATCAGAAGGATCTTGCATCCATCTGCATGTACCTTCTGTCTTTCTTGTGTTAACATAAGTGTTGATGTGACCACCCGGAGAGCTGATCATCTCACTGATCTTGATGAAAAAAACCCACTTTTTTTGGCGGATTAGGGTTTGCTTTAAATGGTATCAATGGACTGGTATTACTTACCATGCTATAGTGTCAGCATGCAAGTACTGGCAGGAATGCATGGCCAGAGGCAGGGAGGAGACAACACAGTCCTAAATTGGCTTGAGCTGACTGTAGCTCAAGCAGCTACAACTTTTAACTACTCCCTGCCAAACCCTTATGTGTTTGTTGGGAAGCAGCGTACCCTGGTCTGGCCTTAATGTTTTCCCAACACTTTGTTAATTCAGGACAAAGATTCAGTGCAGTTACAGGAGTAACTTGGAATAGCCTTTCATTCTTTCATGGCATGGTCTGTATGCTTAGTTCTTTTGTCATTTATTTTATTTGTGCATTGCTTGTTTACCTGGGACTAGTTACTTAAGTTTGTCTTGAAATATTGTATGTCATGTATCTATCTTTGACAGACTCCTGTGCAAGTTATTATTTCTTTGTGTATGTGATTCAGAAAACTGGGCCTTTCCTTGGCAAAGGATGGCATCGTTCAGCTGAAAGAAGCTTACAAGTGGATTATTCATCCCCAACTGTCGGAAGATTTGGGTGTTCCTGCTGATGGAAAGGTGTAGTATAAATAAGAAAATGCTTTTTTTTTCTGTTTTCTTTTTAATATGTGTTAGTGTTAGTATATATATTTATACACTTACATGTATGAGTGGAAAAAACAATACTTTTTTCCCCTTATTAACAGATAAACAAGTTGCACTGCTGTTATATTCACTGTAGAAGGAGGCAGTGGGGAAGTTCTTTTAACCAGAGATCTCTCAATACTAAGGGGTCCAATCTTCATTTTTGTACACATAGATTATTGCATCTTCTGAAACCATTGTAGACTTTTGCTAAATCTCTTCCTCTTGGGTTGCTATGCTCCTTCTATCAATGAGACTTTCTGAGTTTTCGCGTTTTCCAGGATCTCTGTTTTCCACAGGCTAAGGAAAATGCTCACACATTCCTTCTTTGCTCTCCTTTGCTCTCCTATTACTGCCAACAGTGTTACTGCTGTGTGAGATAAATTGTTCAGGTTGTTAGCATGTTAAATTCTGTGCATAAAATATATTTCTGAAACATATGGGAAGAGGAAAAACTGGTCCTTGTTCACTTTAATGAATGCTAGAAATAGACATGTTGGAACCTGCAATACCTGTTAGTCAGCAATAGGAATGTTTTTTCAACTTTCAGATTCTGACTAACATCTTTAAAATGTTTCTGACATGCATTGGTTGAAGATGACATTCAGATGTTGCCAATCAAATTCAGAAACACCATCATCTTGAATGTAAAATTGCTGCAAACATGGCTAAAATTCCTGCTGAGGACAAGGAAGTCTGCAGTTTTCACTTGTCATCAGCCATAGGACTGACCCCAGGACTAGACTCACTTAGTCTGTACATTGGTTTGTCAGTTTCCGTAATAATTACAGATTGTCTTTTCCCAGGGGTGCTAATTGAAAACATCCTTTTTGTCTTAATGAAGAAAGAAATGCTCAGTTACCCTGAAGATGATCCAAGAGGAAGCAAACTTCTTACATACCAATTTAGCAAAAACTGAAGCCACTGCAGACATGATTGTACCATAAAAGTTACTTGTCTAGTGCTCTTTATCTACAAGGCACTTGAATATTAGCCAATCTTTTCAATAGCCCTCTTGAGGTATTCTGGTATCTGAATAACAGAAGTAATGAGTGTTGTTTGCCCAAGGCCAAAGAGGGAATTGGGGGTAGAATTGAGATTACACTGGAGTTACTGGTCTAGCTGTCAATCCACTAGGACGTGGTGCCTTTTTTTGCCTCAAGGCCATCCAGTCATTGCAAACAAAGCCCCTGACAAAATTTTATGGTGGTGTCTGCTACAGGGCTTTTATCTTTATTCCATGCTATGCACTGCTCTCCCAGAAGGTTTGTTAAGTTTAATGACCGTAATAGGCTTTGAGCATATACTGTCTCTGACTCAGTTCCTCCTGTGCAAAATGGGGCTGGTATCTATGATGTGTAGGTCACTCATGTTTTTGAAGTACTTTCAGATCATCTTTGGTTACTTCAGAAATGCAAATGCTATTATGGCACACATTTTAATGTCTTTATATAATTTGTATAAGTGGGTTACTTTCTTTTTGTCTACCTCTTTACTGTTTCCCTAATATTACAATAAGGATGCTTGAGAATATCATCCCTGTTTGTTTAACAAAGTATAACCTTTCTTTTTTCTTTCTATTTTTTTTATTTAGAGTTTGTTTGAAGTCAGCGTGGTCTTTGCTCACCCTGAAACAGATGAGGAGTGCCATTTCCTGTAAGTTTTTATATAAATAACAAAAGATCCTTATCTAAATACTGTGCAACTTTGTTGGTTTGGATTTGCTACAGATGAGAATATGCAGTGTTTATAAACTAGAATGAGGCCTGCATCTAAACTTCCTCATATTCACACAGAGTTGCAAAGCTTAAAGTTAGGCCATCTCTGTCATGTTATTTCTGTTCTTTAAAACCAAGAAACAAAATCATAGAGAATTTTGATTTGAACTGAAAGGTAAACATTCAGATAAGTTGTTCCATTTCAGCCCTTTTCAAAGCCATTACTCTCTTCAATAATTTATTTCAATGTATTTATTAAAAAATAAATTCAAACTACGTAGCTGCAGCTGGGGGAGTCTTTTGAGGTCATGCCTAGGTTTTCCTGCTCTTACAGGAGACATGGATGGGAGGGAAGGCTTTGAAGTGAGTTAATCAACTTAGCTGGTTGATTAAAACCACCAGAAGTTCCCTGGCCACTACGCATCGTTTTTGGCCTGGCCCAGTAGGGTGTCTGCTATGCACAAATAAGCAAAATATTTCTGTGAATGTAGCTACCATTTAATCTGATTTCTCAAAATCTAGCAGTAGTATGTTCTGGATAATTAGGTTCACTCTTCCTGTTTGCTGGTGCTTCCTGGAAAACTGAAGTTTCACTCAGTTTCATCACTTGTGCTCCTAGTGCAAGTTAAATCTTAGCATGGAAAGAGGCTTGGCATAGAATTTCGGAATATCCTGTTGCATAGTGACTTCATCTCTTGAGTCTAGAGATTTCCTTTGTAGCCTTTATCTATTTCCCTGATTCTTTCCCTTCTGGCAAGTTGTGATCTTTGATTGAATGCCCAATCTGCCAACTTCTTGGTTTTCAACAACTGCATCCTTCATATGCCTTGGGGTGTGGGGTGAGGGAATGTGTGCTTTGTGACGTACCTGGTATTAGGAAGAATTCATTACCAGCATTTGCTGAACTTCTTTCCTGTCCAGCTTCTTCATGACTGGGCAGAAAAGGGAGAAAGTAGTAAGGTAAACTACAATTCTAAATAATGGTACCTGCAATCCTGTAAAAACTGAAAAGTTCCTGGATCCTGTACCCTTTTGCTCTTACTTACTTAATTTTACTTGATCAGTTCTTGTTTTCTGTAGTGCTCTTCCTTGCTCTGAAACCTGGCAGCTCTTATTTTCAGCTCATCCTTCCACTGATTTTCTGACCTTTCAAAAATGTTGATGCCAAGCATGTTATGGTCCCAATGTTAGCACTGCAAGAGGAATAGTTGTAGAGGTGAAAGGTATAAGGAGGTGCCACCTCACATTCCAACTACTCAGGTTTATTCCATGTGACTTGACAATCTCCCTTTATTTGCCTTCTCTTTTACCATACTTAAACAGCAATTAAGCTTTTAGATGTTTTTCTGAAGTAACAGCATATTAACTAATCTAATTACATAGTAGTTTCTCAGGTGTCAAGCCATTCTGCATTTCTGAATGGCTGGCTCTGGGTATATTCTGAGGTTTGGTTTTAATGTAAATATGCTAAATTTGGCAATTGTCACAACTTTAGTAATGACAGTCATGGTTTTTGTGGAAGCAAAGCAGGACCTTTTCTCAACCTGGACAAGTCCTCCAGATATGCTTTTGGATGGGATTTCCAATATGGCGTCTGCAGTTTCTCATCTCTCAAGCTGTTCTTACACAGTTATGTGTAGGTAGGTGTGCTAAAATGACCCTCGGTTTGACAAGGAAGATTGAATTGGCTCTTGTTACTTTATATTTGGAGATTTATGTTTAAAGGTAAGGTGATACTTGAATTCTGGAAGAGGGAATTTGTGATGCTTTGCTTGTATAGAAACAGCAATAGGTCAGACCTGCTTCCTTTTAGTCTTAAGTAGTTATAGAGTCATTGAAAAGCACCAGCAAGAAATGCGTTGTAGGCTAGAGATCATCTCTAACTGCATACATAGAAATCCACTAATAGGAACAGCAACTTCCTCTACAGTACTCAGAAAAAGTGTTTCACTGACTTGGCTTTCATTTTCATGAAACAACCAGTAGTTTCCTTTTGAAGAGGCAAAGCAGAAATGGTATCGAATATCTGGCGTTACTTTTTTTGTAGTAAATTGAATTTTCCTATCCAGAAGCAGCAATTTGAATCTCTAGTTTGTAGTATGCATTGTCTAAGAACAGCAAGTATAGATTTCAAGATGTCAGCAAATCTTTCACAGAACTTAAACATGAATCATGACCTTTATTGAGAAGGATTAGAACTTCTTGTGTGCTTTTCCATCCCATCTCAAAGCTGAGACACATTTGTGTTGGTCAGAGCAAAAGACGATTGCACAGATTTGTCCATGATTTCTCTCTAGATCAAGCAACACACACCTTCCGCCGTTTGTGGTTTAGGATAAAGTTAATATTAAAATCTGCTCTGTGCTATGCTGTGGAAGTGAGATACTGGACATGTTGGTACAAAGGCCATGTACTGCTGTGCTTAGAAGTCTGTCTGTTTATTTCTTTTTCTATAAGAGTAGCAGCTAATTTTCATTTCTGTATTTAGAGCCACAGCCTGTCCAGACTGTTTCAAACCAGCGAAGAACAAACAGGTAGGATCTCATCATTGTTGTATTTCTTTTCTGACATTCAGATTTTCACAGCAGTAGGTATAATGAAGAACTTAACCTGGGTATTCAGTCAGTGTTGAATGTCTGGTTTTCCTTCATAAAAAATCTCTCCAGTTTTCAGTTGTCTGAAAATAAAGTTGTCTCCTTTATTCAGCTAATATTTCTCTGCTTAGGAAAACTAAGCGCTTGGTACTTTTCTTTAGGTCATTCATTTCCGAAAGTGTCTAAAGGCCGTAATTTTAGGAACGTTCTCTGTAAACACCTCCCTTAAGATCTAGGAATTTGATTGTCATGCATTAAAAGTAGCATAAAAGATAATCCTCAAGCTCTCTGTGGGTGAAACAGTTCAGGTAAGTCGCATTGTGATGATGAGACTCCGCAGCTGAAAGAGAATGATCACACTGCAGTTTTCGTGTCCTCTGATCTGTATGAAAGACACAATACATGCAGGATGGTTTTATCCTGTCTACCTCTGGAGGAGGGGAGGAAACAAAATGGACCTTGCCACTTGTTGCAGACCCTGAGCACACACACAATCATTGATGGAAAAGAGGACATGTAAGAATAAAAAAACTGTTGGAGAGAAACTGATAGAAGTAGGACAGCGGGTGTGATCAGAGGGAGAACAAGTAACTGTCAGAAGCCTATGCAAGCCCTTTTATTCTTTCTGGTGAAGAGTCTACTGACATTTGGCAGAGGCAGTCTGACCCAGGAATTCTGCCTACTGTACTCCACCTGACCAATAAATGCAAGTCTTTTTTTAGGATTATATTGTTATAACTCACTGCTTGCTGCATTGCTTTCCTTTAAAAGGAGGGAAATCCCCCATAAGGAGTTAAAGCAGCAGGGCCTGACTGTTAAAACCACACAGGCAACAAGATGTAGGGGAATCTAAAGCAAAAATACTGACTCTGAAGAGCCGTCAGAGGTTCATACTTACAAAGAAGCTGTGCTTGAAGCTAGCTTCAAGGGCTGTGTTAATCAGAGAAGTAGTATGAAAACTGGGTTCTTTGTCATCTGCTGTAGATACTTATTTAAACCTGCTGCTAGTTTAAGGGTTTTCCAGCTCATCTGTTCTGAGAGAAGGGGAAGTGCTATTGTCTCTAGTTTGTGCTTAGAAAGAGCAGCTTTCCTGAAGGCATCCAGGAACTCTGTTTTAGAGCAAAGACTTGAATTGTCCCAAACAGTGACCCAGTATTTTTCAGTTTTTTTCCAATCCCTAATCCAGTTTGCAAAAAAGTCATCATTAAATTGGAAATTCAGCAGGTGGCCATCAAGACAGTCACGGGGCTGGAGCACATGCCCTAGGAGGAGAGACTGAGGAACCTAGACTTTTTCAGCCTGAAGAAGTCTTTGTGGAAGACCCAACTGAATCTCACCCTAGTACCAACAGAGAGGTTATTGAGAACATGAGGCCAGGCTGTTCATCACAGTGCATGGTGGAAAGATGAGACACAGTGGACGTAAGCTGAAATGAGAAGTTTAGAGCAGATACAAGAGAAAACGTTTTACCATGAGGACAGCAGAGCAGGCTGTGCAGAGAGGGTGTGCAGGCTCCGTCCTTGGAGGATTTCAAGACCTGACTGGATAAAACCCTGGGCAATGTGGTTTGATCTCATAGCTGACTGTCCTTTGATTAGGAGGTTCGTTTAGAGACCGTCTACTGTCCCCAGCCTTCCTAAAGCAGGATTCCACCTCACCTGTTACAGCATTTGTTCCTCCTGTACTAGAAACCTAAATTCTGTGTCTTCTGCCTCAGCCTCACTTCAGTTATCAACAACAGCACCTGGCTGTGCATGGAGGATGGTAGTTGCGGCTCCTGCCACCATTATACTATT
>Ga0181612_102195_pt1 | contig 12748 bp, 9 predicted proteins | sample HoacroProtozoa21_FD_119630 | JGI IMG/M metagenome (GOLD analysis project Ga0181612, IMG submission 119630) | Hoatzin crop microbial communities from Cojedes, Venezuel. Combined Assembly of Gp0051906, Gp0051904, Gp0051908 | reverse complement strand
ACAAGGAGCAACGGGCACAAAATGAAGCAGAGGAAGCTCCAGCTGAACACGAGGAAGAACTTCTTCCCTCTGAGGGTGACGGAGCCCTGGCCCAGGCTGCCCCGGGAGGCTGTGGAGTCTCCTTCCCTGGAGATATTCCAGCCCCGCCTGGACGTGGTGCTGTGCAGCCTGCTCTGGGTGACCCTGCTTCGGCAGGGGGTTGGACTGGGTGACCCACAGAGGGCCCTGCCAACCCCGACCACGCTGGGATTCTGGGATTGTTTACAAACTCTGACCTAAAACGTACTCAATAAAGCCATTCAATCGCCTTACCTGAAAATTTACATAAGCTGTCTAAGTTTGCAGCTCCTCTGCGATGACTTCAACAGTTTCTCAGCACTGTTGATGCTGACGGTGTCTTCGGACACCTCAGTGGTACACGTTTCAACCTTTTTCAGTATGTCCTTGGCCAAGCCAAGCAAGCAATGGCTTTTGATAGCCTAAGACAGCAACTTTGTTCCCTGATCACCGTAGTATTTTTTCTTTTTTGTCCCCCTTCAAGTGCACCCTTCTGGAACGTGAGCACCCAGGACTACACACATGATGCCAAATGAGGCTTCGAGGCCGTTGCTGTGGATTAACGCTGGCAGGCGGCTCAGCACCACACCGGCGCTCGCTCGCTGCCCCTGCAGCAGGGTGGCAGAGAGAACTGGAAGGGTAAAAGCGAGAAAAGCCACGGGCTGAGGTAGACAGTTTAATAAGTTTAAATTCATAAAGATATCATGAAGAACAAATCCAAGAAAAACAAGCGACACAAAAATCCCCCAGCCGCTCACCACCAGCCGACCAGTGCCCAGCCACCCCTCCAGCAACAGCAGCCCCCCCGTTCTTATTGCTGAGCACGACATCCTACGGTGTGGGCTGTCCTCCTGGGCAGCCGGGGTCAGCTCTCCCAGCTGTGTCCCCTCCCCATTTCTTGTGCACCCCCAGCCTACGTGCCGGTGGGTGGTGGGAGAAGTAGAAGAGGCCTCGACGCTGTGCAAGCACTGCTCAGCAACAGCTAAAGCATCCTTGTGTTATCAACGCTGTTTTCAGCCCAAATCCAAAGCACAGCATCATACAAGCTAATACGAAGAAAATTAACTCTATCTATCTCAGCCAAAATGAGTACACCCCTGAAGGAGGACACTAATATTTCCCTGTTCCCTGGATCTTTTGTTAGTATAATCAGCTCCATCAGCCTCTGGTTAACTGACATGTTCAGATTCACCTCTTGTCTCCCACTGCTGTGCTGTCCCCTGCTTTAGAACAGAAAATCTTGTTATCGATACCTAAGCGTTATTCATCCCTCCCAGCTCTCCCGCTTCATTCAAACACCACTCAGTTCTTCAGGACTCCCATCAGACCTCACCTCATCTGAAAATTTATGGGTCATCCATATTGGCTAAGAGATGTGTTGAGCTGAAACTAACCACTCACCATCCTAATCGTCACATTTTCAAATGAAACAAGAGCTTCATAGAGCAAAGGAGAAACCAGCCTTTTCTGTGCTGAGTAAGTATCAGATAGGCTTAATATTTGATACATATCCTCTTTTGTCTGGCTTAGGAAGCAAGCTTTTTGACGTTGTGACCTTCCCTTCTGCACACAGAGACACGCAGCGAGCTATCGCTTGTTGTGTGCTGCTCCTACCCCTGCAGAGAAGCTTTGCGAGGGGACACAAGCGTGTGCAGCTCTTCTGGCTCATTTTAGGGTGGGGGTAAGCGCACAAAAGATGAACAATGGCATATCTTAAAAGAAAATTATGAGAGTGAGTAAGAAAGCAACAAGAGTCAGCAGACAAACCACCACCAGGATTTGCTAATTAGCCATCAGCTGCCATGAAGGTAAGTGGAGAGGAAGCGCACGGCCCCTAAGCTGTCACCATCATCTCATCATCAATTCTTCCAAACATCGTTTCTTCCTCTCCTCTCCATTGAAAGACAGAGTCCTCGGGGACAAACTGATGAGGAGCAGCAAACCACAAAGCTTGGCAGCCAGGCAAGCCTGGCACCGGAGCGTTGACAGCTCGGAGACGGTGTCTCTGTGCAAGCTTGCGAGACTTCTGCGTTACGGTGTGGAGATGAACTTGACTTTGCGTTAGCTCTGCGGGTGCCATCCTTCAGCCAAGACAGACCGAAAGCTGGCAGAGCTTCAGCTTTGCTGGGGCTTTGCCGTACAGCCCTTATCTTCTTTTGTCTGAACTGGAGCTGGATACTCAGAAGAAGCCACAAATGAGAGATCTTCTGTTTATTAAACTGTGTGTAAAATGACTGCGTCACATGGGTGCCATCTGTGTTAGCAGCAGAGTGTATTACTAGCAAACGGTGGAAGAATGAAATTCATGTTGCTCCATAACGGCAGTTTGTGCTAAATAATGCTCCATGGTAAAGGTGTTACTTGAAAAGTGATTTGCAAACCTGGCGCTAAGGCAGTTGGCAAAAATTTAAATACCAATTAAAAACTAGGAGATGAAATTCTGATTGAAGAAATGCTTAAAATATTTTTTTCATCTGTATTTTCCACTTAGTCCATGCCTTGGATGAAAAGCACTCTCGTAAATTGAAATTACTATCTAAAAGCAATGCTCTCAGGGAGTTTTCTACAACCATTTTTTTAGTCTGAGTTATTGCTTTTTTTTTTTTTTTTAAGCAAAATAGATCTAATTTCCCATTCACAGAGCCCAGTCTCTGCTTGATTTGCGGTCCAGATTTTGCAGTATTGTGCTAATTCATGAGAAGCAGACAGATAAGCCAGGTAGAAACAAAAGGAAAACAGTGGGCTTTGTTTCACTGTGTAAGGAGAAGGAAATACAAGGAATTAATGAACAGAAGAAATAAGAAAGGCAGGGCAGAGAGAGAGAGAGAGAAAAAAAAAGAGATTTCCACCACCATCACTTTTAAATGGCTGTTAACAGCCCCCCCCTTCTATCCAAAAATACTTTTTTACTGGAAAGAGACCCCTGACTCCCGCAGGACATGACCTGTGTGAAGACGGGACATTAACACGTGTGGAGTCACTGTCTTTATCTCTGAGTCCATGGATGCAGGCAGTCTCCATGCTCATCGCCCTTCCGAGGCTGCGGGGCTCCAGCTCATCATCGTACAACTCCAGACCAGGGCTCTGGGCTTTCTGGCAGCTCTCTTCTTCACCCCCTCTCCTCCTCACATTTGGGCAGGCGGATTCACACCAGAGCCCTACAGATTGCAACTCAATCCCTTTTAGAAAGAGAGTCTTTAAAAGTAATTTGATAACCGACACCACTTTTACTCCTGCAAGCAGGACAGCACTGCAGCTTTTTTTAAAAAAACCTGACAAATTACAGATTCAGTTTCTCACAAAGAAATCTTAGTCTTTTGCCTCCCTTGAGTACGTGCACAGATTTCTCCGTTTACAACTTTCTTCTGCTGACAACATGACAATCTGCTACCTCTTTGGTCAGGAAAACACCTGATTTTAAAAACCAGCTCTTTTCTGTCCATCCTTTGCAGCTGCAAGGCTTCCAGACCCTGTCCCCATCCCTCTGCTTGGAAGCCAGCCCCAAATCAGCAGACCCCTAGCAGAAAAGCCTGGTCTTCTGCAGGTGGCTCTGCCATGGACAGGAGTGTGGCACCGCGACCGCCTGAGCTGTCTTTTCTGACTGGGAACACGTCGAGCAGAACCGCGCTTCGGGGACGGAGCGAGAGGAAGCGGCGCTTCCCTCTTGCCTTCCTTCGGGTCCACACGAAGCGGTGCTGCGCTGCCCTGCCGCGGCTGCTGCCTTCCCGGCCACTCCGTCGGGAACGTCCACCCGACCTTGGGCTGCACAGGTGGAAACACTGCTTACACCCAGCGGCATCCAATCCTTGCTGCAGAAAGGTGCTTTAAATCAGCAAAAAGCCTGAAATACCAAAGAACAGCCACCAGATAGTATGAATAATCCTGAAAGGCAGAGGGGCTCAGCCATCAAAATGGAAATCAGCTTGGCACAGGCAGATCCCAAAGCTGTCACAAGAGTAACTGAAGAATGCAGAAGTGAGAAAAACTAGTTTTGGCATTTATTTTTCTTAACTTGGACATGTTTTAAATTTAAAATGGGAAGGGCATGTTACTGTAATGAGAATGGGTAATGTATGTTGTTTTCCACAAAAACAGGCAGAAGATACATCACCATTAACACAGTAACACCATTAATTATTTCTGTGAAAGCATGGAAATGCATTAAAACTTAGGTAAAGCAACCTGGTTAGACCATCATTTTGCAGAATTTACCCCGTGAACCTTTTACCTTAAGTCAAATAATCAGTTTTTACAAACTACTAAGACTTTCACTGCCTCTCTGAAGTACATATTTTTCAGATTATGTCTTGGGTGGGTGCAGGAGAGGACAGGCCATCTATTTTTTTAATTAAAGTTAGAATTTCTCTTGGTGTTTCAGTCTCTCAATGACAGAACTGGAGCACAAGTGTCTCCAGGGAGCCCCAGTAGCAGGTGAAATTCAACCCAAATTGTTAATCTTTGGGAAGTGGCTCATGACAACCCTAGCACTTCCTTGCCCCTGCTTGTTTGCAGATGCCCAGCCTTCAGTAAAACGCAGCTGCCTGCTGTGCCGAGAAAACCAGGGCTGTGCTGTGCACGAGGAGGTTGAACAGAAAGCAAACCGCCCTCAGATCACCAGCTGAGGAGATGATCTGACCTCTACTCAGCTCTAGCTTTCCGAGATGTTACTCTTGCATGCCCACCCCGGAAAAGCGAGCAAGCAGAGATCTCCTCTTTTACAAAATGTGCTGGATTAGAAGCTGAAAAAAAGTCATGCTTGGCAGAGTTTGGGCTAGAAAACTGCCCTTTATAAAGGCAGCCTTAGGTATTTGCTTGCACAATCTGCCCAACTGCATGTGCCCAATCTCTGGCATTCATTGAAATAAAACCCAAAGCCAGAGATTATTGTTGCTATCAAACTATTGTTACTATCAAATGCGGCAGGCATCATCACGGATGCCTGGTGCCGCTCACATCCACCTCGTTGGCTCACTTCCTCCCAGAGGAACTCAAAATCTTGTGCCGGGGTTTGGGAAGCACAGACTTAGAGGAGCAGGGTTCCAAGAACTTAACGGAAAACATTTGCAACTGAGACAAAGTAAGTGTACCCTCTGATATTAGATGTTCAGAGGGAGACTGCATCAGCCAGAGAGGCAGAGCAGAAGGAAGGGAAGGGGTAGAATCCTGTCTTTAACAAAGATGCGCCTTTGATTTTAGCGTGAAAGAAGTTACAGAAGAAAATGCGCACCTTGTTGGTAGGACGCAAATAGTCTAAATTATACAAAGCTTCTTCTCGCCTTATTAAACAGGGATCCAGTCTCTCCTGCAGAAGATGCTGGGAGAGAGGACTCTGAAAGGCTGCACTGCTGTGGCAGAGAGCAAAACGCTGGATTACAGGCTACGGCTGAAGGCACTGAGGAGAAGCCTGCGGGCTGGGTAATGAAACTTCTGCAGAGCAGAGCTGAATTTTACTTGAATCACCGTTACACCATCCTTTCCCAAGGAAAAAAAAAGAGAACGTTTGCATCCCCTGCTTGATGGTGATCCACTCAGCCCCCGCACGCTCTCTGAAGGCCAGCAGGCTGTGCAAACCCATCTTCAGTGTTAGAGACACGGGTGGTGTTTCAGCTAGTCTAACCGCACAGGCGTTCAGCCGCACCCAGGCTGTCTCTGCCAGGGCTGTTGCGGCACTTAGGGATTCACAGGCAGGGCGGGGAGGGTGTCGGAACGATATTCTGCATTCACATCTCTGGAGATGGGGCCCAGCCCGTCCCTCTGGGAACACGAACGCTGACAAGGAGAGGACTATCGCCCTTTAACAGCAAGGTCCCAGGCAGGCACTGTGAGGAAGGGGCTTCAGGCTGCAAATCTTTGTGAGTCTCAGCCGGCCGGTGCCCCGGGAATTTAACTCTGGGAGGGCAATGGGATTTAAAGGCTATCCCTGTGCTCAGCACTGTTCCACCAGCGAAGTGCAATGGATTTGATTAATTACGAGGCAACTCACACGTCCTGCACTGCCAGGTGCCACCCAGGGGTCTGAATGCCCTGTGGAAGCGAAGTGCCCAAGAGCTACACCAAGGAGCCAGTAGTCGGAGCATTGCTTGTTCCCTTTTTTTCCCCATAAAGGGTGGCACTCAGTTACTGAAACACCTTGTATCATTTTACGTACTGTGGCATGCCCCATCTAGCCTCCAGCTGCCATCCCTCCAGAAAGAGACGTCTCTCTTAAATTCCGTCATCTTTGTTGTGTTTGCCATCAGGGTCCACATGTCTCAGATTGTAACAAAGACATCATGAGTGGCACCAGAACCCTAGGTTTAGGCAATCAAATCCCACCTGAAGTGTGTAACCCAAATAATCATTTGGGTAGTTTGTGGCAGAACTAATACTTTGACCACGACATTTTTCTTCCATTTTTACCTACTTGTTACTATTCACTGGGCACAGAGATGCACTTAAGATGTTTTTTATGGAACAGCCAGCAAGAGCCACTTGCCACATGACACCAATATATGCTGTAATGTCTGCGTGTCTTATTCTTGCCAGGTTTTGAGCATCCTCTTCTTCCACAGACTAAAAGAAATCTGAGGTTTCGTTACCTTGATGGATTGATCTCAAGAATTTTATTTTAAGATTTCCAGGCCTCAGATAAAATGGCAAAGTGATTCTGGTTGCTCAGAATCAGTCACATCTGATCACAGAAATAAGGTGGCACAAAGAGTGAACCAGCACTTCAAATCTCACCTGAGAACCTGAAAATCACTTCACCTGAGAAAACAGCAGTCCAGGGTTTTCCACAGCACGTGAAATATGAGATCCTTTCAAGGAGGTTTACAGTCTTAGAAGTTATAAAGGGTTCTTTCTATCCTACACAGGGATCCATTCCTTACAACGCTCCTGCGGAATCTGTCTACTTGCAAACACCACTGTAATGACAGAAATAAATATATAAATAATTAATTTAAATAAATGTAATGAATACAAGAGATTATGTATGATCCAAAGACCGCTGCTCACCACCACCACCCCACCACCCCCCCAAACCACTTAGGTGGTTTCACTTAATGTAGTTAACTTTCCAAAACTATTGGAGAGCTAAATGTTGTTTATCTCATACTTAATCAGAAGGTTAGATAAAGTTCAGGTTTAATTTTAGCAAAGTAATATCAGATGGGTAAGAGCTAGTAGATGTGCTCAGAACCAGGGAAGAGTGACATAAGAGCACTGTGTTGTCATGGAGGGAAAAAATTGCTTCAGTCGTTTCTCTCCATGTATAATTCCTATAATTATATTATCTCACAAGGAAAATAACCTCCAGGATGTCTGAGTCAATGACAGTTCTGTTCAACCCCAGCTTTCCCAGACATATTTTGTCCTGTCCTATCCTTCCCCATCCCCAGGCAGAAAAGGTCACCAACACGCAAGTTCAGTGCAGCTCTAGTGACAATAGATCAGGGACTTTATTCACAAACAAATAGTACACTGTTTTTAGTATTTTAATTTTTGTTTAGTACAAAATTAATCTACTGGAGGTTTGAGCACTGACACTCGGGAAATTATTAAGCAGCTAAGCACCACTTCACAAGCTCTTCTGTCCCCCATAACCCCATCCAACAACATCAGCCCCAGAGCGGGAGGCTGAGGCCAAGCAGCACTAAAGCACGTGTCCCCGCAGAGCCCTCGGCAGAGGGACTGCAGGGAGTGGAGCTTGGCAACACATTTCCCGGAACAGAGCAGAAGCTGAGGACAGTACCTTCACAGCCTCAAATGAGAACCACCTGCAGGTGTTGTCTGGTGGGCAAGCAGCACCCAACGCTCGATGGGGGTCCAAGAATTGTCTTCCTTAGCTTTGGTCCTTAAGCCTTCAGGGACAGCCGTGCCTGTGAATGGCAAAAAGAAAGATTTGTCTTGCTTTCAAAATTAGAGCTTTCCTGTGGCAGGGTCTGGATGTTATCACAGCACTCCACATTGCCACCTTGGCTCCGACAGAAGTGGCCAGCTCTTCAGATCTCCCACCTGGACTGAGCACTTCACGCCTGTCTGGCCAGGGTGGCCCTCTCAGTGCTCCTCTATGCTGAGGAACAGCATTTTTTTAGCATCTGTCTATCTGGTGAAATCAAAGAAAACCTTTTTCTTTCTAGATTACACAGCATTTCTGTGAAGCGAGGCAGCACTAGGGCTGTCACCCAGCCCCAAACAGAACAAATGGAAGAGCCTCTGCTGAAGGCCACAGACCACAGATGAGCTTAATCCAGTTTGTCTCTCCCTCAAACCTTCCCAGCCACTGTGGATTTTATCCTTTCTTTAGGTTTCTCAGTAGAAAATTGCTTTTCTTTCTTCATTGGGCTCTTCTCGGCAAACTCAGCTTTTGTGTCAGTGCTCCTTACCGTAGGGCTCAGCTGCTCCATTCCCTTTCCTTTCTCCTGTCTTGGCTCTCCAGGTGGTGGCAATTCCTGCAGCTTATTATGGCCACCAGACACATGGGTAAACTCTTCATGCAGAAATTTTTCTTTTCTAGCGAAATCAAGTACTCTTCTACCCGAGTGTGCTGGATGTACTTCATTTCTTTTTAAAGATACATGCTTCAGTGTAGCCTTTGTAGAAGAGAAGGAAAGAGATCAATAAATAAAATAAATAAACCACAAAGGCATCTTTTCCAGAGTCAAAGGGATGAAGAGGCAGTGGTACTGAGGAGACCATGAGTTTGTTGGTGCACTTAGTATTCACTGGTCTACCAGCACGCCTAAAACACGCCCCGAAACTGGGGAACTTTGTACGACAGGACGCCGAGGTCAGGCACACCGCTCAGAGCCTCGGCTCCTGGAATCACAGGGGCACGTTGACATTTTAATATGTCCAGCAGCCCATGAGAAACCAGATGCTGAAATGAGGTGCACGCAAGTATAAACGATGTGAAACGGCTTATATTGCACAGACCCATATGACGGCTTTCAGAAACAGTCAGCATTCCGAAATCCTGGCCTTAGACCAGCGATCACTGAACAAAAACCCGAAAATCCCTCTGGCGCAGGCACTGGGGATAGAGGTACCATTTTTCAGATGAGACAGAAAACCAAAGATCCTCTACCCCTGTGGCAGCCAAGATCCCTTGGCAATCTTTCTAACACAGGACTGTCCAGCTTTGTGCTCTGCCTTTTATCTGACGCCACTGCTCGCTGGGAGTCGCTTCACGTGGTTTCCATTTGGAAAGGCGCTTTCGCTTCCCGTCCTGAATCCCCGGGAGCGTCGCAGCAGCTCGGCAGCTATCACACCTGCTCGACTGCAACGCAGAACATGCTCTAGGATCTTTGTGTCCTGTGGAAGAAACGTACTGAAATCCCTCATTACATATGCAAGTTAAACAGCAGATCCAGGCTCATTTCGGCAACAACAAGAAAGGATCCATTCGTTGCATTGCTTTGATATTGAAGAACACAGTTTTCAAAGGGGACCTAAATTTATGCATGCTAATTATAAGCACAATTATTTAGTACAAATGTGATAGCTCAACAGCTAGCTAAACAGCCAGCAGAGTTGTTTACAGATGCAGCGTTCATATAGGGAAAATGTATTCACAGAACTGATACCACTTTGCATATGTCAAGCTACTACCCCAAAGCTCTAAGAGAAAGCCTCGGACAGGGTACAGTGTCAGCTCCAAAAATGAGGCTGCGAGGACGTCTCATTTTCACTACTCAGTATCCACAGCAATTACTTCCAACTTAAAATCACACATCACAAAATACAGACAAGGTTTTACAACGCAATGCTTCCAGTTCAAAACATCCTAATAATACATGGGTAAGGAGGACCCCCTCTTCCCAGTCAGGCCCTTTTTCTGAAAATTCAGTATAAAAACTTCAAAAGCTTGAAGAACTATAGCATCCTTCCTCTGGTCTTACCCTATAGGGCATAATTTTCCCTCTTCTTCTTCTTCCTGAATTGCTAGGGATAGTTTCTTCTATCAGAATTTATAGCATTTCATTGTCTTCCCCAAAGATCTGTCAACTTATAACAGCAGAAACCTTAGCCATCCGTAAAGGCAGAATTAGAAAAAGACTTCTCTAAAATCCCTTTAAGCCCAAATCCTAGTGAATCATATTTGTATAACAAAATACTAAAAGGTAATTCTCTTTCCTTGCCATCTCTTAAATTTCCCTGTCATCCTGTAAAATAATTCTACAAGTGAATTACTGTGGTGAGCAAGCCAACAACTATGTCGATGGAAATTAGATGGAATTCAGTCAGCCACAAAAGACTGACATTACCTAGGCATATGAAATCACGGTTTATCAGGACAGCGTGGACAGGTGCTGGTATCCCAGCTTTCCCTAGCAGGAGCCTGACGCTATAAGCTGATAAACATCTGGAGTGCCAGTAACAAGTCAGAAGTCACGACCGCCCTACACCTCCCTCACATGGCTGGGATCGCCAGCCTTCGCTGCTCCGCAGTGAACGCGCGGCCGTTGGAACCCGCCGCCCGCACCCGAGGCAGCGCCGGCTTTCTCACACACGAGAATTGCCAGCAGTAATGCAGAAGGGTGCAGAGTAAGGGCTGAAGCATTTCGGTGAGTATCGGAGCTGTGAATTATTCGTTACACAAAACCAACACATCTGAAAATTGTATTTATTTCTAAGAGCTGTGCAAAGGGGGTCTGCCAATTAAAAAGCCTATCTGCTGAAAGATTGACTGGGGGAAAATATCACTGCCAAGTGATTAGTAGCAGAAAAGGTAATAAATTGATGATAGAAATGTAAATGCTATTTAATTAAAACAAAGTTTGGAAAGCATTTTGTGCACCATTTAGCATTAGCTGTGCAGGTTCCTTCAGACCAGATATCTAGCTTAACGGGAGTGAGCTTGTGTATATACTCAGTCTCTGAAGAACAATTTCATACAGCTTTATAACAGAAGCCTTTTTCAATTTCTTTCTCTTTGAAGAAGAAGCCAGGTAATAAGCATATTGAAAACCATTTCAAAGTTGAACAACATGAAACTCAAAGTGCCCCCTCTAACGAACCACTGCCCCTCCGTGAGACGCGTCACTGCGCAGCGATCTCACGCTGATCCACGTTTCAGATGCCGCTGTCAGTCCCAAGCTCACTAAAAGGTCCGTTTTTTTTCTCTCCACACATCTTCCCCTGTCATTTAGAGCCAAGGAAAGAAGGAAAATAAAAGCAACTTCTGCCAGCCTTCCTCCCCGTTCTAGCCCCGTTTCTCTCATTCTTCTTTCACAAAAGGCGTCCTGTGAAGGTTCACATCAGCTCAGCGTGGCAGAAACCAGCAGCTGCAGGAAAATTCAAAGAGCAGAAAGGTTGTGATAATGTCAATGCATTAAAAGGGTCATATCACTACTGAGAATTTGCCATGCTGATTACATAGATCTTTCTACACTGGTAATTAAGATGCTCAGGATACCCAGTTGCCATGAAAATGGATGTGAACTCCTGGCCACTATGGTGGTGGTCAGCATCTCGAAGAAATTAAATGCAATAGAGCTATGAGAAAAGGCATTGGGTCCTAGAGAGCTGTTGTGAGATGGAGTAAACCTGCACCCTCATGTAGCACTCTCGGTAGCATCTGATGCCTGTTCTAAAAGCCATCTCAGACTTGCGTTATTTCAAGGGAATCTTGACATTCACTTGAAAAAAAACTAAGCATCTGATATTTCCCCTAAGGAAAAATTAGGATAATGCAAATGCTCAAAATCTCAGTGGAAGAATCAAGAGTCCTTAATATTTATTTTTAATCTCCCAATTTTTGAACATCCAGCATTCAGTGTTCAAGGTTGAAAGTTGCAATTATTTTGCCCTTTTCTGCTTCACAGTCAGATAAGCAGCAGTTATCTAGAAATACACTGAACAGACAAGTTGGTGAGGTTTTTTAATGTAAAGCAATAGATTACAGAAGGTTACGGAGAGCATGGAAATGGTGTATTGGGGTCACATCACCAGGAACCAAAATAACATGGCATGTACAAGTGGAAATGAGTTACAGGGACTTCTGCTACTATTTCTACAGTGTTGTGCCATCATAGATGAGATTTTAAAAAATGTGATGATGGGGAGGGGAAATAGCGTCAAGATAATCTCTCCCATAAAATAACATCCATGTTAAGAAAGGAATTAAAGAATGTCCTTTACCATTTCCAGGGAGACAAAGGCAGCCAGAGGACCCCCATGCTGGGGGTAAGGAGGCAAGGTGGGGTTCTTGTCTAACATCAACAGCTGTACCTACACTCTTGTGACAGTCTGCAGAGCAATCAGTGGCTGCAGGCTGGGCTGTACTGGTGTCACTCTGGACGCCCACCTCAGGCACAGATGCAGTTACTACAGAAGCCTCCTTTCTATCCTTGGCTGTAATGGGAATCTGAGCAGTTCATGGGTGTAGACACCTGGGATAGCTAACCTAGCTGAGACCCCACCTGCGGAGGTTGCCAGGGTCTGAACACTAGTTGTCCAGCACCTGGAAGACACTTCCACAGACCATGTGCTTTCAGTGAAGTCAAATCTATTTGAAATACTAGAAGCACCAACACATGGGCTACGCCATCACAACATCATCCCCTTCACAGAAAATAAAGAGTATGCAACCCAGATTGTTTCTGATCAGATATTTTTCCTTCAAGCATCCCAGAAGAGTTACTGATATACAGAGGAATCACTAATCACCATCAGGATCTGCTTTGTCCACCTTTTTTTTTTTTTTTTT
>Ga0181612_166902_pt1 | contig 12749 bp, 5 predicted proteins | sample HoacroProtozoa21_FD_119630 | JGI IMG/M metagenome (GOLD analysis project Ga0181612, IMG submission 119630) | Hoatzin crop microbial communities from Cojedes, Venezuel. Combined Assembly of Gp0051906, Gp0051904, Gp0051908 | reverse complement strand
CTCATCCCTAGTGAGCTGGGCAATATCCCCTTCCCCCTGTCCACAGGGTTTATGGCTGCACTGATTATTAAATTAATTTAACAAGATGATCCTTTTCCTCCAATTTTCAGAAATCTTTTCTCTACTAATGCACTTTGCAATGTCACAGTCCTATTAGTTCAAGTATCCGAACCTTGTGGTCTAACACAGGAAAATAAAACTGGCTATGAGCATACATACAGCACACTGTATATACAGACTACATATTGCTGACTCCCCCAGTCAGAAAAGCAATGCCATTAAAAACAAGAGAAAATATACAAATGTGGAAAACACGAACATTCACAAAAACTGGCTTCTTTCCTCTTCCACTTGAATAGTTCGCCTCTGACTGCTGGCCTAGTTGCCTACAGCAAGTCAAACTACAGTCAAAACCAGCCACATAGAATGGAAAGACCCCCCAGAGCCACCGAACGTTAAGGAAACAAGACTTGTGCAACCACGGTGTTCCATCACTTGGTTTTCCCCTTCTCTGCTCTGAATCTAGTGGTCAATTCCAGTTAAATTTGGCACAGAAGAAAGACACCTAATTGTCTGAAATCAAAATCAATTGGTTAGAAACTACTGAGGTCTTTTTGCTCCTTTCCTACAACTAACTAAGGAAATGCTAGAATATGATTAAAGCAGTGATCTGTTCCTTTGGCTTGCCAGCTGGTCAGTTGGGCAAGTGCTTCCCACCAGCAAGAGAGTCTTTCCAGGCCAATAGACAGTGGCACAACACGGGGATGCGGAGAGGGCCAAGACTACGAGGGGGAGTCGAAGGCACCTGCAGAGCGAGGAACTGGGTTACCTGGGACCAGGAATACAAGACAGAAATCTACAGGAAGCAAGGTTTTGATACACCAGTTTCTCATGAATTAGCTTATTCTAAAAGCTTGCAGAATAAACAGTGATAGTTGTAAAAAAAGGGTCTGAAAAATACTCATGCTTTAAGAGTGGCTCAAATTTTGTCTTTTTCTATGTTTGCAGACTGCTGAGGGATTAGTAACTTTGGAATACATAACAGAAACTAAGCTATAGGAAAACTTCTATCTGTTCTGCCAAAATGCTATTTCTTCTTTAAAACTTTCTATTAGTGGCCATGTTTTCCAAGTAGACTTCTGGCATCTGTAGCTGGAAGACGGAATTAGCAAACTCTCCAAACCCAACCGCCAGTGGGTCGCATAACAACAGCTGTGCAGTTACCAGAGCAAGCAGACTGATTAATTCCTTAGCTGCAGAAACATACTTGCAATTCAGATAAAACCATACAACCACTGAAATCTACCATTTCAAAAGAAAACAGCACTGTCAACTTTAATCAAGAAGCATAAATATCTGATGTCATGAAACCACTTCAATATTTCATTCAGATTGTTCATTTTTAGACAGGAACAATTTAGAATACCGTAAATTGTACTTTTTAATAAAATATAAAAATATAGGAAATAGTTAATACTTGTAAGAGATGCATTTTGAAAAAAAAATTTATTCCATCAAATGCTGTAAGGTATCTTCAAAAAGAAGTGATTATATCTCAAGACAGATTTGCTAGTGTGTAATGATTTATGCAACAGGCTACACTCATCTACTTCATGGTCTTTCCAATTACACACGTCTTCTGTGAACTAAGAGTCAGACTTTACAATACCAAAGCCTTAGGAAATTTATAGCAAGCGTACCCAGACTAAAAAAAGAGCACTCTGGTAAACCTGAACACTCTCATGCATCTGTTGATCTGGAATATGAAAACAAATCTCCAACACGTGAAATATTCTGGCTAAAGTTGGGGAAAGATATCTCAGTGCTGAAATTAGAGTATTTTGTAATGTATAATGCTTTACTATCTACCAAAGTTCTTCCATTATATTAGTTCAATAATGTTTTAGAATAGCTTTTTGATTTGTGGAAAACTGATTGAAGGTCTCCAAATTACCTACAAATACACTTTATGACTTCTTGAACATTAATTTTCTCTTCAAGATGACTCAATTATGATTGAAAATAAAAACAAGTTTTTATTAAGAAGCTATACTTTTATTTCATTTTGGATGTTTTGATTTTTTTAAAAAGAATAAACAACGTATAGTGTTCTTCAAACATGTCAAGATGAAAAGCAATTACCCAGACAGTGTATATTTCTTCCAAGACTCATCCCCTATCTGAAGTAAAGCTGGAACCAGAATAAAAACTACAGGATTATGTAAATCAAATGTCAAGTTTAAAATAAAGTAAGGAACTACTAACATCTGTTTAAATCAAATTTAGAAAGGAGGACTGTTCAACTAGGCACTTAGTAGCTCAGCCAATATACCGTATTATTCTAGAAGAATAGTGTTTTTCCAGCCTAAGTCCACCTTGATGTGACTGTGGTCTGTTCTCAGACAAGTGGTGGATTTCTCTACTATATGCAAAAAATAAATACTATGAATAAATTTTCCATGACTCAAAATTTATCTGTATTCTAATGCAAAAATTTGACATTCTTTCAATTGTATGAAATGCAAGGTGCTTTTGAAACTAATATTCATCTTACATACACAAGTAAGAAAACTTAAGATGCATGCATTTCAAGAAATACTATGAAAAATTAGAGGAGAATTGATATGGTTTAGTTTTCTTAAACTTTTCTAAATCTGCCAAAAAATTAACTAATATTTGTAAGAATATATTCTTGTTGACCTCTGAACGATGCCATGTGTCAGCTTTTAGTACCACTTATTAATTTCAAATTGTTTAAATGCCCTCTTTGCTCTTCTTAAAAATTACTAGGTGTGAATGCACTCAGCAAATATTACCAACAAAATACAAGAAAAGTAATTATGGAAACTAAACCTAGAACAGTTTTTTGCAAAAGTCAATAAAACAAAAAAATCTCCCCAAAGAATACTGGATCTTTTATTACTTAAAAAGTCTTGAGAGTTCATTTCCAACAAGTATTTCATAACATTAAACTAGTGTGAGCTGGCCAAATCAAAAGATTAAAACATACAGTTATAACATATGCAATACATACTATTTTATGTATGCTATATATTTAGATACTCTTTTTTGTATGCTATATACACTCTTCTACGTAATTTCATATTAGCCAACATACGCATGAAAGATACCAACCAAACATGCACCTTTCCCTGAGTCACTTTTCTTATGATGATTTGCACCACAATTTCATTATAAGAATGCATCAAAAGAATCCCTGATTTCCCCCCCAAATGCCCTAACTACTGATATCCCATTATATCTTGTTCATTAAAATTAACAAAACACAATTCTAATTTAGAACAAATTCAAACATGCGTAAGAAGAGGTACAACTCCAAAATCTCTTCATAGGCATAGTACTGACAACTCCAGATATTGTCAAAAAACATTAAGGTTTGTCAAAGTGGGATCTTAATCCAGAACCATGTATTAATTAAACAGAAATAGTACACAGATTCTACTCTGAAAGAATCAGGTTATGTGTGCAGTATCTGAGATATAATAATCAAGAACCTACATTGAAATAGAATGTTCATCACCCTACTTATGCTGTTGTGATTTCTTGCTAAGATATCTTCTACCTGTTGTCTTGGCTTGAATCAAGGCCTACGTATTTTTGTTCTGATAACAGTAACATTAAACACCATATCTGAGCAAAAAAACATGCATGAGACCTATATATTTGACCTGATATGTATAATGCCACTGTTCTTCAATATATGGAATTTACTCACCTACTTTACTTAGCTTCACTGAAGTATGATTACCTGACTCCCAGGAAGCAATCACAGGTGGCAATGATATGCAAAACTAAGACACACAAATGTTCAATGAAAGGAAAATAATCTTTCTGCAGAATTAAAAATAGAGTTTAATTACACACAGTTGTTCTAGTCTTACCTGCAGGAAAACAGCTGCTCAGGTCAACTACCTAATTTTGTGCAAAACCTCATTTTCCAGGTTTGATACAAGTAAAATGGCAATACCTAATGAGCTAACTTTCATTTAGAAAGGTACTGGAATAAAGCACTCTAATTGAGCAACAATTTATTTGCTGCTAACTCTTCAAACTTAGCTAATTTAGAAGACAATTATTTAGATGCTGTAGGGGAAAAGGATTTCAACTACTCAAATAATTTCAGACAATCGTAGAGCATAATTTCAGGCTCAGATTACAATGTTAACCTAGCAAAGCTTAAACAAACCATAAACACACCAGAATCGCCACTTAATTCCGACAATTGTCTGACAATTGACTGTTGGCTTTTTCTTTGGAGTGACAAAAATTCTGATGTTTCAAAGGTCTCCCAAAATATTGATGAGACAGGTCGTGAAGTGGCAGAAAAAGGAGGTATAGTACGATTCCATCTCCATCGAGCATCAGACTACCACTGTAAGGCATGGTCCCACCTGCTCCCATCCCCATGTTTGGGTCATCCTTGCAGTAGTGCAGAAGCTCACTCAGCTGCTCAACAAGCTGGGGCATGCAGCTGATCCAGCTGAGAACCAAGCCAGTGAAGAATACAGACATCTCACACTGATCTTTTCCTTCATGCAACTCCAGACACCAGTACCAGCGACAGAAGGTCGATGGGAACTCTTTGGGAGTGAGAGTTGGGCAGCAGCCCCTATTACACTGGCTTTAAGAGGCCACAGAGGCACAGCCTGCGAGAGAAGCGTTTCTGGATGGCGTTGTGTATTTTAGCCCAAAGCATATGAGGGCTAGAACAGACCATCAGATCACAGGAATTCCGAAGTTTACTGCTGTCCCAAAAAGGGCACTAAGCCTTTACATATTTTTTAAACATACCTCTAAAGAACCAAGGAAAAGTCTTGTCATTAAAGACTGCTAAACCTAAGGATTGAGCTTTTAAATTGCTGAAAATAAGTACTTAGGAAAAAATTCAGCACTAAAGAAGACTGACAGCATGCAGACGCACTGTCTACTGTCAGTGCTTTAAAAGCTACTCATACTGTGCTGAACAAATTATGAGACTTCAAATAAAACAAACTGCATACATCTTCAACTGAACCTTCTCCTTTCTGTGAAAGTGTTTTTCTTCACAGGTATAAATGAATCAAAACATTTCAAAAGACTTCAACAAAAACATTTGCAAGAAAAGTTTAAAAGTAGTCATAAAAAAACACCCTATGCTTTGGTAACCAAATTAAGATGCTAACCAACACTTCTGAAATGTAGTGCAAGTAGTTTGTTCAAGCTACAATAAACTAAGAAAAGCTTGCTCATTTTTAAGGAGCGTATTTTTGATTTATGTCTTGGCAGAAGGAAGCATACAAAAGGATATTTTATTCATCTGAATCACTAAGAGTTGGTCAAAAACTAAAATGTCCTTCATATTCCACTGTATTATCTCCTCATTGAGGTGAAATTAGTTTTCTTTCTTTCCGCTTTAAAGGAATAATTAGAAATAATCATGCTATTAACAACAGCACTGCTATTTTCATCTATATGATTTCAAACATTGCACACTTGCTTCCTCCAGTAAAACAAAATTACTGACAATCTTAAAAATGCAGAGCACATGTTCATGTACAAATCTTTCAAAAAACGTACCAGTGGTGATAGCAAGTTTTTAGGAATTACTGTCTTTTAAGTCCATAATGGTTTGAATCAGGAAGACAGAAGTTGCAGGAAGGAAAGGAAGTCAAACTGTGCTCCCTACTATAACCCAGTTTTATGTCCTTAAGTACCTTTCCAAAATGCCCCTATAGCTTAGGATCTCTCCAGTGCCTACACTGCTCCTGAAGATGGGACTTTAGAGAGTAATGTACAAAAGCTCATTTCAACCTGCGGACCAAACGTCCCCAGGTTCTCTCTTTGTTCAGTAGGGAGCAGCTGGCTCCTCTTGAGGGGGGTTCAAAACTTAAGTATAACATGAAGTACCTCCTCCTTTTTTCCCCCCACAGCACAGCCCAAATTCTATAGCTCAATGCTATAATCATTCCCAAGATAACTTTTTTGCCCTTCACTGAAGCATTTCTCAGATATTTTTGTGACATTGTGAAATCTGTACTCACAGGTACAGTAATTAAGCATGACAGATACAGCACTCTGAAAAATCATGAAAAATAAACCACACTAAAGTATGAGACTAAGCAACAATGGATGAAATTGCATGGAATAAAGTAAAATACCCAAAGAAAAACTGAAATGTAGTCAAACAATTTAATTTTTATCCAAGAGTTAATGTATTATGATAAATACAGCATTCCGGGAAAGCAGAAATTTAGAAGAAAGCCACATTAAAACTAGAAACCAGAAAGCGAGTAAGTCACAGAAAAGGTTAAAAAACACAGATGTAGAAAGACTGGAATGATTAGATAATCATACTGGAAGAAAAACTAGGATTAAAAAAATTCTGATCTTTGGCTTAAGAATTTTTTCTCCTCCTTTATATTAGGCACCTGTATAGTAGGCTTACATGTAATATGCTACAAAGTCAGCAGTACCAAAAAAAAGTTTTTCTTAAACGGCATGATACAAACATCTGGAGAAAAGAGATTAGAAGTACTGAATTAAAAGATAGGATGGATTCACTGAACATGGCCAGGAACCCAGTCTAGTTTTACCTTGCTAGGATTTTCAAATACATATAGCAAGATACCAATCAATACTCTGTGGCTCTCACCAGTATCTCTTAACACTGCCAAAAATCTTTCCTAGTTCTTGAAATAATTCTAGCAAAACAAAGCTTTTCCGCATTAACAAAGCGTGACACAATGTAGATGGAATGACTGTGTTCCTCACCACACACTGCTTTGCTTTGTAAACAAGTTATTGTCTCTTATAGGCTGTTCACTGAATGCAACTTGGAAGCAGAATGAACAACATACAAGATCTAAGTATTACATAAGAAAGTTTGACATAGGAAAAAACTAATTCCAGTCAACTTGACCTCCTGTTCACAACAGGGTGCCCTCATAGGTGTAGTCAGGTGTAGCTAGGTTAGACCCAACTACTGGGCTGTACTGATAGAGTCAATTTCCCCACATACGCAAAGCCCTGTGAATGATATTAGACATTCTTAAGTATTACACGTGTGAGACAATTACAACAGATGTTATTTCAACAAGGCCAGCTAGGTATTACTCCCTTCCACAAAACAAAAACAAAACTATCAGCGTTATCTTTGTATCACAACACAACAACAATCACTGAAATACAGAGACAGGAGATGTCAGTTCTCCTGGGCAGTGGAACTCATGGATGTAACAGAAGATGCATGACTAGTCTTTGAGGCAAGATGCCAGTTTTTTTTGACACCCTCTACCACTTCAGCTCTAATTTGGCATTTGCAGTGGTCTGCGAGGAAATCATTCCTCCCACGTTAAAGATCATTAGCTGTTGCTGGCTAGGAGATGAGCTGGAATATCAAACAAAAAAAAGGAATTTGACATCTCTGTTGTCCTGCTAAATGTTCCACTACCTTTTTACTTTTCTTTTGGTCTGCATGACACATCTCTCTTCACAACTCTTCACCAAATCAAAATTAAGCAATCTTTCTGAGAATCGATGCCTTTCAGCATTTACTCCCCAATTCTACATACCACAGATGCTGCATTATAAACCTCTTCAATTGTGCTAAGCTTGAGCACCTCTGTCTCAAGCTGTTTGTCAAGCCCTTGCACGCTAATCATGTACGTGCGACAGACAACACATGCAGAACCATAGCCCTAATAGTATTATTTGTTTACCTGCTCTGTTCAAAATCAAACGTAAGCCCCAGCAAAGAAAGATAATTTGATATTTTTGACCCAATGTCTGAATGAACTTCTACTTCTGACACTACCCTTGCGACTGTATTTCAGCTTTTGTGAGCTGTTAGTTCAAGCCAAAGCAGAAGGGGAAAAAAAAAATTCAACCAATCTATTTGAAAGATGAACCGTACACGTTAAACCATTAGGAACCTACGTTTTCGCAGTAACATCCACGAACTGCCCGGGGCGGAAGTGAGCAGCATACAAAGGAGTACCTTTAAAAGAAGAGGAGAGATCATGTTCAGCCAAGTGTTGAAATCCTGAAACCACTCTCCAGTCATTGCCATCCAGGGTAGATTACAGTCACGGGAAAGGAGACAAAACTTTGGTTTTATTCACATATTACTTGTTGTTCTTTATAAACCTCACTAACTAAAGTAGATGCTTTGTAGTTACTACTTAAGCACACTTCTCAGTTCCTAGCCCAATTTCCAAGGAGTAGGAAGGAAGGGTCAGGGCTTTACTCAGATATGTTGCACTTCAACACTAAAAGAGACAAAGGCCAAAATGCTTCATTAGTTAAGACTCACAATAAACAGACTTGGCAAGAAAACAGAACACGCTCTACTTATAACTACTAGCCCTTCACAAGGTGGAGGGTTTTTATTAAAAAAAGAAACAAACCCCAAAACTCTTCCTTTAAAAAAACAGGGTTAAGAATAGAAAAATGTTTTGCAATGCTTCCCCTTGTTAAGGCACAGTGTTCCCAAACTAAAGACTGTGGCAGAAATACAGCTTCATCCACTGGGGAATTATCTGTACACCAGCCTTGAGCAGACGTAGTGCTACTGTCGGTCAGTGACATCACTCACCTGACTGCAATTACACTCATTCCTCTAAGTGCTTGTAATATAAAAGTCTTAATTTTAATTACAGATATATTTTGCCTTCAGCATTTTTTCATTCAAGTGCAATATTCTTTTACTAGCTTTAAAAAAAACCAGAATTGATAACTTCGTGCATTATAAATGAACTTTAATCTGAAGATCCATGCAGCTGCACCTTTAAGAGAGTTTTCAGACTGTTTTAAGCCAATTAAAAAAAAAGGAAATTTTAACTGCTTCATGTCCACACCCATTTTCATGCTGTTTTCAGATCTGTATGAATGCCAACTGAAATGATGTAAACCTTTTCTAAGTCTCAAGCATAAAAATCCTCATATTATTTCATGTTATATTTATATGATCCCTTCACACCTGGGATAAGATGCCTGTCAACTGGCAGAAAATCGTGTACATGAAGGACGTTATGTACAAAATACATACACTGCAAAATCAGTTTACTGAAAACTTGCAATTCTGTTTTGCTTCCACTTATCCATCCACACTTCCTCTTCATGTCAGATTTGATTTTTATCAATTACCACAGTCTTAAAAGTCTTGCAAAAACCTCCTCTCACGGCAGATAAAGATGTAACACATTAGAATTTCCTACCCTACATAATTCTTGAGAAAATAACTGTCAAAGAGCACAAAATGAAAGCAACCTATATACACACCCTAATAAAACCTTAAAAACGTAAAACTTCTTACCAACTCTACAAACTTCTAATACTTATTTCTAGTGAGAACGTTTGTTATAACATGTTTTAATGTGCTTTACTTTGCTAGCTGCAAGAAAAAAAAACACCATATATGACAGCCATCAGTCCTACTTCTGAATGCAACAAGAAGAAACAAAACATCAAACTGCTATTTCAGGCTCCTGAGAAACATTACCACAAACTTCTTGGTGCCCCTATCACATGGATAATCAGAGAACTACCAGTAAATGCATTCATATTTATTCCCAACAAGTGAGTCGAGGTTACTCACGCTTATTTTTTAACTCAATGTTCATATTAGCTAGTTTGGATCAGACTTCTTTTCCAGGCAAGGGAAACATACTCAGAAAAAGGAAAAATCCTACTTCTCCTCACCTTGAAAGCAAAGCCCATTTTCTCGTTTTTCCTTAAGAAAAATGTTTGTCTGTGCTCAATGACAAAGAAATAAAAATTCAGAAATTTCCATACAAACCAAAAATTAAATACATGTCATAACTTGGTTTAGATCTACAAGACGCAGCTCAAAAAGATTACCTGGTTTAATTATGGCATCATCTGTTACATTAAATGTTGTAACTTTTTGCTTCCGAGGTACTCCAGCTTCTTTAAAAATTTCCATTGCAGACTCTGATTTCTGTAACAAAGTGCAGGCATAAAAAAGAAGTGATCTTAAAATATCCAAGGATCAACCTATCACAGAAAGTGATTACAAACTGTCAGCACCACTCAGAGAAACAGATATATCATACTACACTTTTATCTTGAGACTAGCATTTTAATTCTCTATAAAATTAATTTAAAACTCCTGTGTCTGCATTTTATTTTCTGCCAACTAGGTACCATATACAGCTACATCATATAAACAAGAAATATATGAAGAGTTCTAAGATTAGAAAAGAGAAACCAATCATTTAGAATGTACATAAAATATATTACTGCTTTTTAATGACTTTCAAAAAGTTTTGTAGCAATTTTAAAGCATTTTCTCTTTTTCAAAGCCTCTGATGACTTAGTTCCACACCACCATAAATATAATTTATTTAACTAACAAAACCACAGAAATAAAGCCTGGTCTTGCAGAAACTTCTCAAAATGCTTAATTCCCACAAAAGAGAATCTAGAGTCTCTGGAAAAAAAGAAAAATGAAGAACAAGTTTATGATTCATGTATTTTTAAGCTATACCAAGTACACGCAGTATCAAACCACTGCTGACTTACTAAACAAGGGCTCTTCTTTTTAGAGGAGTCTGACAAAATTAAAAGTACTTAAAAAATATTCTCAACTGTTTTAAACAAGACAACTCACAGAACAGCTGACCACTGAGATGATACCAAGCAATGGAAACAGTGATGCAGCAAAACTGTGGTCATAGTTAAAAAGCAATGCAGCTGATTTTTCTTCAAATGAATTCTCCTAGAAAGCAATTTAAACACCTGACAATACTGTCACACCTGGATAGTCACATCTCTGAGGTTCACTTCTCAGAAGTTCTGCGTAGTTCTCTCTCTCTCTCAAAAATAATTTTGTGTATTTTAAGACAAAATAATGTGACTAACTGCAAAATTATTACTTAGTTTATTTTTAAAATCTGCATGTTGCCCTTCCTTTTGTTTTTAAAAATCTGTTAAAAAAGCGTTAGGAGAACAGAGGAAGTTCTGTGAAGAATGAGGGAACAAGATGATGACGATCTCAGACACAAACCAAAAATTTTAACTTTATGAATCTGTCCTTGCTGGAGGAGAGAGTGTGGATACAAAGTCTTTGAGAGTTAAAGGTTTTTTTCTGAGTGATTTGTGAACTCAAGTTAACAAAACACTTCAAATACTTGTTTAAAAAAAAAAAAAAGTCATCAACTAAATACAAAATCTCCCCTACGACCACAAAAATTTGAGGCACCAACGGAGGACAACTGTATTAAACTGTAGTACCATATGTAAGAATTAAAAATAAAGAAATCCCCTTTCTACTAAATGCCTGCATACCAATCCTTTATTTCTACTGTTAAGTAAAACTGCTGCCTCAAATGACAGCAAGGGGAGCTCTATGCTCAGCATGGGTGCCTGGAAAGAGCTACCACAGCTGAAGAGAAGCACAGTGAAGTCAAAGGGTAAATATCCCTTACACTTCAAAAGTCCTACTATAGCCTTGCACTGTTCTACTCCAACAAAAAGTTTTCCTCAAGCAGTCAAGCCACAGAGATGTATTTCTACAAAGAACACACTACAGTCTTTACAAAACCTTCCTAAAAAGCAATACTGAAGAGAACATTGAGTGAATCTCAGATATCCTTAGTTTTAAGAAGGCCAGCAATTTTCAGATTTCCAGTATCACAGGAAAATGATCAATACGCCCTCACTTAAGGGAGGCATGTAAAAATATTTTTGACAAAAAATTGTTAGAACAGTGACAGAATTGTACTTTTGAGAATAATTTTGCATGTAAAAAATCATGAAAAATCTGTTCACTTGTAATAGACTGACATATATCAAGCTAAAAAGGAAGAAGAAAATCTTGCTAAAAATGGAATACCCCTTATCACTTTTAAGCAATTTGACGCTCAAAACAAATACGAAACTCTCTGTTACTAAAATTACTGAGGGAATCATTAGACTGAATCAAATCAGTAGCTGTGAGGAATCTGAGGAAGACAGATGTTCCTATGAGGAAGTAACAGAAGATAGACTGCTTATGCTAATACAATACAGTATCATTCGGCTTTCTTTTAATTCTCACATTCAGACAATTCAAAGAGAAAAGAAACACATAAAAAGACTGATAATCATAGGAGAGCAATGATTCAAACCTGCAGCTAAACCACAGAGAGACATAATTTGTTAGTACCTTAACAAGTAAAATTGTTCAGAATCTGCATGCTAAATTCTTAGACATCATGTAGTTTATACAATGATAATGATAACAACAACAACAGTACAGAGCTCAGTCTCAGCCCAGGCCCTCACCACAGATTTGTCTCTGTATATTTAATCAATTTCATTACTGAGTCTAGGTTCAACCAAATTATAATAGAGGCTAACTTGGAAAGAGTTATATCCAAGAGAATCATTAACAGAAGTCAAACTACTCAAAAATCGTTGAGTTGGCTTTTTAGGTACTTCTGCTTTGAAAGAATTTTCTTAGTTCACAAGAGCTGTTTAAACAGAAATTTTCTGTACTCCTGCTTACTTCCTGCACATTTTTGATCTGACAACATATTGAATCACTGCTAACATCACCTTTACGAAAAGATCAACTGTAAGAACTCTAATGTGCGTAATACAACTTGAAAATTATTATTCACATGATTATTGCATGTTTTAAACCAAGGAAGCAGGAAAGAAAAAAACACAGCTGTAATTTCTCCATGAAAAATGTCACACTTGGAAAGTGGAAATGGACTAAACTGATAGGACAGATACCTGAAAGG
>Ga0181612_159570_pt1 | contig 12749 bp, 10 predicted proteins | sample HoacroProtozoa21_FD_119630 | JGI IMG/M metagenome (GOLD analysis project Ga0181612, IMG submission 119630) | Hoatzin crop microbial communities from Cojedes, Venezuel. Combined Assembly of Gp0051906, Gp0051904, Gp0051908 | reverse complement strand
CAGAGCTGAGCGGGGATGACGCAGAGACCCCCGTCCTGCAATCTCCAACTGAATCCCAACCAGCAGCTATTTTGCAAAATATTCTTCTTGCAGAAAAGCAGTAGCATTAAAAACTGCTCCACTAAGCTGAACGTCCAGCGTTCCCTCCCCGCGGAGAGCTGTGAATTCAGGTATCATGAAGGGACTGCATCGTCCCGGCGGCACCAGGCGCTGCCCCGCTCACCTCCAGGCACAGACGTCTCCATCCGAGCGCGCCAGCCCTGGCCAGCGCTGCCGTGGCTCTCCGGTTCCCCCGCCGACCTCGCTGGACGTTTGCCCTTAGCGTCGTCTCCTTGGGGAATGCAACGGCTTTCGTTTGCTCTCTGGTCCTTAACCACACATCCCACCCCGGCAGGAGCTCTCATGCCAAACACAGAGAATCAGTAAAGGGTATTTTGCTCGCAGAAGCAACTTTTTTGCAAGAATCACTAAGGTTATAGTATCTTTTATCTTACTAACCCTTACCTTCTAGTTTTAGAACACTTTTCCCCACTACTTAAAAACATTCAAAAACTCATACCGCTAAGCTGTATAGCCATCAAGCACTACTTCTGCCTGTAATTAGTGTTCCATTATACTTGTTCAGACAGTGTCCCTATCCCAGACACTCTACCAAACCCCCAAGAAAGTAAAAGGCACATAAACATTAAATATTTGTAGGAGAAACATAATCCGATATAAACAAGCAAACACACAGCTGCAACTATAAATTACAAAAAGAAACATAGAAACTAAGCAAAAAATGCAAGAAGCAACTCTATTTATACATGTGCAAATCAACTTGCATATATGAAATAAATGAGGTTTTTATTGGCATTTTTAAACAGTGTGTATTTACCAACTTTACCTTTCAAAGGCAATCCTTTTATGTTAATTTTAATAAATATGTAAATGCTTCTCTCAAGTTTTCTAATCTCATAGGAACAAGGCTTTGAAAAAAACTAGGTCACATACAAAAATACAAAATTTTAAAACAAATAATGTCTTGATATGAGAGATATGTTTAAAAGCTTGTAAAATGTTTTTATATTCCACTTTTGACATTTTTTCCCACCGACTGCTGATCAATATATTCAAATGCAAGTCATGCAAGAACCTGATTTCTGAGTAAAGGAAGCTGCAAGCTTTGCTGCCAGACTGCAAACAGCAGCACAGTCCCATCTCCAATACCCTTGTTTAAGTGCAATAATTGGACTACACCTCTATTCTTTAATTAGGAAGGAAAACAGTTACGGAACTGGGACAGATGGCTGCCCTCTATCCTGAGATGTGGGTACAGAGCACATGTTTTAGTGAATCATTCTAACTTTTCAGCAGTCCCACCCGCATTTGCCGGAGTGCTTATCTGTGGTGGGATTCACCGCGCCAGCACGGCAGGCGCAGAGCTGCTGTGCGCTGGGGGCTGTATCGCCCGCAGCCAGGAGCGCTGACAAAGGTTATGCACTTACAGCTCTCACACGGCAGTCTCCTTTTACAGAAATGCAGACTGAAGCTGTGTTTCACAGAAGTAATATTTCTTCTGACCAGAGAGTTTAAAATTAATAACAGACGCCTATCAAATTATAGGTCTTGATTCTTTTCTCTTTAAGATTAATGAGTTTTCTTTAGAGATCTCAGTGGGAATCGCATCAGACCCAGCCGATTCTGACGCCAATTTAGATGTTCTGCCCCTGGCTGAAATGCAAGCGGCATTGGTGTTTGCGGTTTCCTTTTTGCCAGTGCGCAGTAATTCGGTTCAGCAGGCTAGAAAGAAACAGTGCTACAGTGGGAATAAAACAGAGCTTACGACAGCCTGTCCCTGCTGTGGCAAAGGCAAACTTAGCACTGAGCAAAGCACTAGACCAGAAAATCATATAATAACAAACACCAAACCCCTCCCATCTGTCGAGCTTTAGAGGCAAAGTAAAATGCAGTATGCTGTGTGGACCATACAGTGGGGAGGAAACAAGCAAATGGGTATTTACAGCAAAGAATTACACTACTGCAAAACCTACGTGTTTTGCCTTCTTTAAGTGCACACATACAAATCTTTGTTTCTGACGTAATTCCGTGATATCTCATTCCAAACTAAATTCCTGCCTGAAGAACCTCAGGCTGAGCAGGTAAAGGCAGATTCTGCTGTTGCCTTTACTTTCAGCACCAGCTATAAGTGTATATATTTTAATACGCAGGATCTTCCAGTTGCACAAAAATGCACAGGTAGGCGGGGAATATTTTATACAAATACAAAATGAATTGTTGCGCCTGCTTAGAGCCGTTTCCAATCCTCCTCCCCCAGCTTTGCCAGGGTATTAAAACTATTGCAAACTACGTTTGCGCTGACTGAAGCAAATGCTGAGCTATGGTAACAGTAAAGGTTTTCATACTAGTTTGTGTTTGTTTTCTTTTCATAAAGTTTGTCTCCCATTATAGAACCCAGCTGTTCTGTTTCTGGAAAATTACTCTAAAATACAGCAGATTTTACCATCATCACAACCCAGTTACTGGTGACCCTGCTGTTCAACAGCTCCCTCGCGCCCTTTTTGGAGACGGACTCTCAGCGTTAGGTTCCTGTGTAATGTAGTCCAAAGCAACCTCACGGAGCGTTACAGGGCAACATCGTCAGGAGTATCGAGGCAGGAAACAAAAAACTCAAAAAAGCTAATTTGTCGCTTTTAAATTGAAACTTTAAACGTGTACTGTTCTGTTCTCTTGTCTGGAGAATTTGTCCAAGATTAAATAGCATTTCCCTCGCTTGGTCTTTGGTAGGTCAAGAGATACATCAATATTCACACACAGATAATGAATGCCGGCTACGAGAAAAATCTGAACCAACCAGCCATAGCTGAGAAAGGAAAATTTAAAATATCTACGCTTTTCACTATTATCTGGTAATGTTTCTCAATCTTTCTGAAAAAAACCTTCACGTTGATTTGAGTTTTGTTCCAGTATTATCACAGTACGTCCAAACTGCAAACCTGCCGACTATGACGGCGTTCAAAAGACGCCGCAGATTTGTTTCTCACTAATCTCAGCATATCGTTTCCTGGCTACCAACGGTGCTGTCAAGCATGCTGCCGTCTGCAGAAAGTAACAAAAATTACCTCTACGAGAAGAAGGTGGTTTAGAAAATTCAATGTGCTACTCTAAAAAAAAAAAGTTTGATTTGAATTACAAACTTCAGTTTTTTTTCTAAATTTGTAACTGGTGTGCCTGCCACAAAGAAAAAAAGAAACCACCCCCCACCCCCCCCCAAAAACACTCCAAAACTCACGAGACTGATCATTGCTTTTCTTAGCAGTTGTCTCCTCTTACTTGTTCTTCAGAAAAAATTTTTCTTTAAAAACCTATCTAGTTATGAAGACATTTTACATTTCTACCATACAATAATTATAGTTAGCTTAGTTTAACCTCTCTATGTCATTCAGCAACACTTTAACTACTGGAAGCTGTAGCAAACTGAGGCTCTAACGATAATATTGCTCCGATGATGCTGAATACTTGTTGCTTCACACAGTATTTCTAGTAGACAGACGACAACAGAAGCATGGGCAAATTCCAAGGATGACTCTCTAAATGGGACCAGCAGACTGTGACCAGTCCATTCCGAGAACGGCAGGATGCTCCTGTGGCTTTTCCACGCTGCAGAATGCCACAGCCCCAGTCCGGTGTTGATGTGTCGCACGCTGGCAACTGCCTGTTTGCTCACGCGTGATACTCTCTGGTTAGACTGCTCTGACCAGCAGCTGTGATGCGGACAATAACTTGTTGTAAAAGATTTAAAAAAAAAAGTAAAAGAAGAAAAGAACTGGGCCCGGATAACCCACTAACAGGGTACAGAGCGATCTTGTGAAGTAAACCACTTTACAGCCATTCAAGCTAAAGCACTACCCAAAACAGTGCACCTAGAATGAAACACTAGTCCTCCCTCCCCTGCAACCTAAAAGCACACTTTTGTCCATGTTCTACTGGAATGAAGTTGAGATCCCTTAGCTAACCGCGATGGGGGATGGCCTAACTCATTAAAAAAATAGAAATCACTTCACCCAAACAACAACAAAAAAAGTTTGATGGGTCTGGGAATTTTCTACAAACTATTCTGCGCAGTCATCTCCAAATCACCGTAGAACATGAAACTCATTTCTCTTTGCAAACAGATGAAGGAATCTGAAGAGTTACACTGCAAATGTTCTTATAGGAAAAAAGATCAGTTAGCTGTGTATTACGAATCCCTCCTCTCTTAGTAGATAATTCTGCCCAGCAACGATAGCTCTGCCTGCAGCAAAAACCCTGGACCAAAGTGCAGGAAGTAGCAAGTAGCTCCTCTCAAAACTACTCACGTCTTGTCCTCAACTCAAGAGAAGCTCTGCGGCTGCTATAGGCAGTCTTTACACAGCGCAACCTGCCCCTTAATATAGTCTCTGCAGGGGCAGATTCTTCTGTGGGCTGGGTGGGATCCGGCACAGCTGAACAATAAGAGGTCACCTTGGAAAACACAGTGCTTCCTTCTTCCATCAAAAGAAGGGACCAGGATATCGTTTGCAGACTCCATGGTGAGACATTCGATATTATGCCTAAAAAGCAAAGCACACGATGTAAATCACAGGGGAGTTTACAGGAGGTTTGGTACAGTTTTCATCCTTCCTTGCTAAAAATAAAATGAAATGCTATATTACACCCTAAATCCAGTGCATTTAGAATTGCAGATTCCCAGAACATGACTCTTCCCTTCTTTCGCCTGCGCAGATGCTCTCTGCAGAGGGCAGTACAGCCTCTCCAGCTCTACTCTGTTTCCGAAAGATTAATGGAAGAACTTTAAAAGGAAAAAAACCGCTTTCAGCTGTTCCCCAACGCGTAGTGTTTAAATACACCATGGATTTATTGTAAGGCAAAACCAAAGCATCTGAAATCAGTAGATATTCTCACTGATTTCAGCAGAGACCTCCTCCAGGCAAGCAACACTGTGCCGTGGAGCCCGGGGTAGCCCCAGGGGTGGTCAGCCAAACCACGGGGACTGGGACAGGGCTGTTGTAGCACAGCAACGTTGGTCAGCGCGGGACCCACTGCCCCGAGGAACCGAAAAGAGAAAATACGGTGTTGCCATTTTCTGACCACAAACCTTAAGGACAAGGGTAGCAACTGCAGCAGAGGAGTTGTTTTTCACTTATTCTGGAAACACTGGTAGCTTTCAGCACCTAAATGATTTCCTTCCTTCCCCCCCCCCCCAATTCTAATTTTGCCTGGACAGGCAGAAAAGAAGCCTGACAAAGTTTTCACATGCGCTGCTTCTGAACTCCAGGAGAAATTACAACTTCCTAAACAAAACACAAAAATAAAAACCTTCTACAATTTAGTTTAGCAAAAAAGTGGAGATAGAAAACCTAGGAAGCGGTTTCCCTAGCAGCCACTTGTGGGAGCCCAGCTTTCAGTGCTTTGTTTTCATTGTGGAAGGAACACAGGTGTATTCCCAGAGAGACAGCACCTGAAAGCGACATTAATTGCCTTAATGCATAGCTGGCAAGCTTTATAAATCAGTACTAAGAGCTCTGATGTACAAGGGTTTACAATTCTTTACCTAGCACAACCCTGACAAAAGGTTTGCAGAAACAGTACTTGGTAACTGCCAACGAATATCGCTGTTTCAATACGAATGTTAATGGTGACGGAAGAGGGAGCTCAAAAAAGGCAAAGCAACACTTTCTAAGTGCTGTATTTAAAATCATGAGGACAACTGATAGATATCGCACCCTGTGTACAGAGTTCTATTTCCTGCAATAAAACGCATCTCGTTTCTGACCCAGCTGACTGGGCACAGCTGGGATTAGCGCTAAGTCACGCAAGTTCGCCGGCTCTCAGAGCGCAGGGCAAAAGCCACAGAACCGTGCACCTGCCAGGCTGCGCAGGGTGCGCCCAAACGCAGTCACAGCCCTGGCATCTGTGACCCCGGCGGCAGAAGCGTCTTTGCTCCGTGGAAGCAACACAACATCAAAGGGCACTGCATGGTGCACGCACGTAGCAGATACAGGGGGGAAGGAAGAGATGTAAATTTATTTTTGGCCTGGGTGCTGTGCTCCTCACTGCAAAACCCCACGCTACGCGGAACGGCGCGCTCAACGCAGCAGTCACTGCTGCCATCCACTGCTGCGCAGGACTGACAGCTAACCTCAGAGCTCGCTGCTGCCCCGCGGACAGCTCTGCTCTCCCCACCCTCCCTGCTCACAGGACTCGTACACTAAACTTCAGGTGTGGCACAGCCCAGTGCAATAAAAAGAGACCAAGTAACATGTTTGTGCTTTGATGTACTTACCTAAGCAGCGCTTTGTCCTTGTTAAGATGCTGGAAGAAGGAAGGCTCACAGATGAGCTGGCTTTCCTGGCAAACTTGTTTACAGGATTTTCCAGGTTCAGCAATTTTCACTTGAAGGGCACTTAATGGGGGCCACATCACCTGCCCGTGACAGAAATCCTGCAGTGACAGATCATATTTTATTACGATGCATCCAGTTCCTTGACAGCAGTTTACCCCAGCAGTAAAATAAGTGGTTATTATCACCCAAAAACTGGTTTTGCAGATTGTTTCAGTTGTATGAAAATCAGTAATTTAAGCACATTTAAAAAGATTTTTTTATTTTTTTAGCATGAGGGAATTATCACCTTTGATTGCTACTTGAAATCCAGTGGTATCATTCTTCCCAAAGAAGCTTCTTCCCTACCTTTACCTTTTTCAATTCATCATAAGCAACTCTAGCTAGTCTCTTTACTTTCACATATCCAACCCCTTTTGGGCTTTCTCGGTGACTCCTGTTTCACCAACCCAGTGCTAGCAGAACTATTTTTGTTACAGCACAAATACCAGTAGGGAGTTCTGGTAGGAGGAGAATTCCAGAGGCCAGTTACCCTGTAGGCAAGAAATGTCTCCAGTGGCCCACGTGCAGAGCCATCTGGAAAGGATCAGCGGACTCGTGGCGCTACAGAGTGAGCCGAACTCATAAAAGACTGAAGATTTCTATAAAGCAACCAGGATTCAAAGAGTTTGTTTGCTTGTCTTGGTTGGACTGCTAGTGACAGTGCTCTCCTGACACTGAAAAAAAAGGCTACAAATCATGCATGCAAGTCAAGCGTCACCACAGCGGAAAAAGGGAAGAAGCAACATCTGAACACACCTGCTAGAGAGAACTGGTCAAAGGCAAGTTCTTATTGCCTTGACATTTAAAATGAGAAAAAGGAAAGAGAAATTTCTAATCGCTGTTTTATACAACATTCCATGGTACTCAGCCATTATTTTAAGAATTGGTAACTCTCATCTGAAGGTGATCAAAAAGTTTGGGCCCAGTCCATCCTGGTTTGCTTTCTCCTGGCAAAACTAACACTTGTACGAACAGGTCCCACACTGTGACCTAAAGCTTAGAAAGGCTGAACTACTTGAAATTTTAATGAAGCTAAGATCTCAAATCATGTACAGGTTCCCGAAATCTGTTTGGTGTTTTTTCTCTCTGTTTAGATTTCCTCTGCTGAAGGAGGAAGTTTTCGTACTCCCAGGTCTAACCATAACTTTCATATTATACAATCATGAATCACAGAACATCCTCAGTTGGAAGGGACCCAGGGAGATCACAGAGTCCACCTCCTGACTCCACACAGGGCAACCTAAAAGCTAAACCATATGTCTAAGACAGTTGTCCAAACACTTCTTGAACACTGACGGGCTTAGGGCCACGACCACTTCCCTGGCGAGTTTCTTCCAGTGCTTGACCATTCTCTCAGTGAAGAACTTTTTCCCAATATCCATTCTGAACTTCCCCTGATGCAGCTCTAAGCCATTCCCTCGTGCCATATTAGAAAAAAATGAATAATTTTAGAGCATATTTATGGCAGAATAATTTCAGCAGCCTCTAAAAAACCAGGTTAACAATAGACAGTTGGATGTACTTTTTAATGAGGTTGTTTCAAAAAGATCATTTTGCTATTTGGACTTAAGTGCCCTGCTTATCCTTTCCTTTCATAAACCAGTATTTAAAATACTAGATGTGGGAAAAACCCATATAGGTTCAAAATCCAATCCAATACTGTAACATATACTATATAATATTGTAATATATAGTAATGTAATCTATATAATACTGTAACATAGGATTGGATTCAGAGCTAGTGCAGGCAGAAGACAAAAGTTTTTCAAAGACAGCGAATCACTTGTGAGGCTCCAACATTTGCTGGGGGCTTCAGCTTTTAACATCCCTTAGCTGAAAACTCTTCCCAAATACTGGGCACAGCCTCCCATTTCCAGTCCATAGCTTGGTGGGAAGCGTTCCTCAGCTTATGCCACCCTGGAGCATGTCTCAGAGCACATCACCTTCACAGGTACCAGTGCACAAGGCTGTGTTTCTATTTGCTGTCTCCATCTAGTTTTCCTACCAACCATCAAAAGCAACCTGAATTTGGTACCTTCATCCCAGCCTAACTTGCCCCACAAGCCTACATGCATAAGGGGAAAATAAATAAAAGACATCATGTAAAACAGAAGGTTAAGTTTCACCAGAGACTGTGTTTCTATTTTACCTATAACCACAGTTTTGAGGTGAGACAGGCTTAGCCCTGCTGTCACAGGAGGTGTCCTCCTCCCTCTGCCTTCTCCGGCTCTTGGGTGAACATCCTCGCTCCACTCCCTCTGCCAAGCTCTGGCATCCAGCTGACCCTCTGCTGAGCCACATCAGTTTGCCAGCCCAGTAGAGCCCTACCAAAAACATTTTCTGCCGGGTTACCAAGAGCTCCGCTTGACCACAGCATTCACAGCCAGCGTGTCTGTTCCATCAGCCTGGTCTGCCTCACCCAACAGCTCCCACATTTGCAACAGGGAATCCTGCAGCTGCTTCAGCTGCACTTGTCTGACTGCTCCTCCCACACCCTTTGGTTCCCACCAAAGCTTTGTGGAGCTGACACAACTCTTTGAGCAGCTGAAGAGCAACCAGCATCAAGGGACGGCTTCAGCAGATGGCACAGATGCACCCAGGAGCTGCACTGGGCCGCTGGCAGGGGCAGCACAGGGGGAGGAAGGAGCCGCTTGGCGTGAAACCGGTTATAACACGGCTGAAGAAGGCGGCACTGCTAAACGTGAAACCACAGCTCTCCGTAGTTCTCTTTCTTCAGACCCTAAAGACCTTCAGCCCGGCTGTCGGATCTGGAGACTTGGGGAATTCACTAAACCTTTCTTGTGAACACTGTCCTCCCTCCTGCTCCTGAGCCACGGCAATGGAAGGGGCACTCCAGACAACTCCTATAAATCCTGCAGTTGCACTCTCCCATAGAGTGACTTCTGGGTGAGGGTATCTGGCCTCACCCTCCCCACAACCAAACATCCCCTGAAGACCAGAGTCTGGTGGTCAATGCACCCCACAGCCTCTGAACCAGATCAACCCCACGCATCTTTGTTCCTGTTCCAGGCTTGTGCTGCTTTCTCTGTTCTGCCTGCCTCCCACCACAAGCTCTTCAAATTAAGGTCTCAGCCTTTGTTTTTGCTTCATCTGCCATGTTAATCAGGCACAATGCTAAGCACCTGCAGCTAATAACGATGCTTGAGCATCCAGGGGCTGTGAAACAATAATGGCTTTTGACAATTAGTCAAAACAGTGGACAAAATGACAATTCTCTATTCGCCGAGACACAGGCAGGGCTTGGCCTTTGGGGGAGGGCAAGAGGGTAGAGAGACTTTCACCCCACAGATGCTATCCTGTCTCTTCTTCTCCCTTATGCTGAGGTCCATTTCTTCCTGTATTGCCCCAAACTCCCAATTACTGCTAACTGAGGCAGCAGAATCCAAAGACGCAGCGATACTTTTGCAGGCTGTGTCATCAATACAGCAGCATAAAGGGTTTATTGGCAGGAACCTGGAAATGGCGATGTTATGTTAACTACACTCCTGGTCTGAAGCTGCGTTCTTCTTTATTGCTGTCTGTAACACTGTCCTCTTTCAGAAATACAAGTACAGGAGCATGTGCTTCTTTTGAAAGCAATCCTGGAAGTTAATTGGCGTAACAGAGATAGAGGTTATTCCTATCTCTCTTTGCAGCAGCCAGAACAAAAGGCAGCGCTGGCCGTTGCAACAGATCTGGCCTTGGGCAGAAATCCAAGCAAACACAGAGTTTCTAGATATCAGGATCCCACACAAATCTCTGCAGTTTATTACTCCAGCTCAGTATCTTCTGCTGCTCTCAGCTGGCAGTAATGTATGGGCACCAAAACTCCTTTAAGTGACTGGTTTCCAAACCATTTAAAGCTTTATTGATTGAAACTAAATACTTGAAAAATCCACCCAGAGGCTTTAGCCTAAGTGCAATTCTACCATAAAAGTGTCTCTATATTCACGTGATGCTTCACGATCCAAAGACTTTTTTGTGTGTACACAGTTAAAGAAGTCACATATACACTGAAAAATTACTTTGCCTTTCTGCATTTGATATAACAGCAGAGGAAGGAATGGTCCTTGTAAATCAATCAATCAAATAATCAATCAATAAGAAATCATTTAAAAGCTCCTATAGCTCCTGAAATTCAGACAAGTGTATCTGTTTTTGCACAGACATACGGTAAATCACTCCCAGATGAATCAGAGACCAGCAGCAACCTGAGAAGCAGAATGAATATTCTGGCAGCCAGCACTTTGCAGAATTTCCAGTCAGTCTCTTTACACACGAAAAATCCTCCTGGTGCCGTATCTGGAAGAAGCCTCCCAAGCCCCACATGGGCAAGTCCACAGAAGTGAATCCCTAGTCCACGCGGACCTCCCAAGGGAGCTTCATCTGAGCAAACCACTGGCCAGACAAGGACTGCACAGCTACTGTTTCTACTCGAATGGCAACAACATCAAGAAGGTTTAAAACGGAGGTGGTCCTCCCTTTCCAACATAAAGGATTCATCCACAATAAAAGTTCATACCTGTCTTTCAATAAATGCATTCACCCTCTGCAGCATCCCCTCACACGTAAATTCATAGGGCAAATACGGGTCAATCTGTGGAAACACAGTGTGTTCAGGTTAGAGGGGGTTTTGTTTAAACGAACGCTGTGGTGCGCTGTGTGGCAGCAGCTTGCATTCCGAATACCACATCACAGATTAAGTGGCAACAATAAATGCAAATAAACTCCTTAACAAATCACAAGTTCACAAAACCATCAGCAGTTTAAGCTGATTTTTGCTCCTTTGTTAAGGCAATAAAAGTTTCTCAGGGATTATCCCTAAGGAAACTTAGGCTATACTGCAAAGTAACAGATACAAAGCTCGCCTGAGACCCTACGGGATTCCAGAGCTCCTGTTTTAACTAAGTTTCAGTTCTGGAGTTGAAGTGAAAAAGAAAACACTATGACAAAAAAGAATGTGATACCTTTGAAAATTACTCTGAACATTTTTTTTATTCCCCTTGAAGTGCCCTCATTACAATTCCAGGCTGTAAGTGCACGAGCACTTCAGTGGTGGTTATGTCAAGGCTACAAAATCAGTCAGAAGAGTTGAGCATGTATTTGGACAGCCCACAATACCCAAGAGTCAACAAGGAAACTTCCTCACTGAATGCACAGAAAATACAGACTGCCGTATAATGTAGATATGAAATTCACATTTCTATACAAATTCATAGACACTCCCTTTTTTCAGCTAAAAACCTGACATAACCAGTACTAAAACATGATAGTCAAGATACCACAGAGATGTAACAACAATTTCCTCCCCCTCAATATCCTACCAAAGGGCAGCACTCTGCTGTAATTAGATTAGTATTAGGCAGCACTCTACATGCAGTGCACAACACACCCTCAAGTGCTGATGACAAATTGAGGATCTGTTTCTCACCTTTTGATTCAAAATTGATTTCACAGCCTTCTCAACTTCAGAAAGATCATTGATGTCTACAGTCCAGACATGGGGCTTGCCGATGTAAACTTCAGCATAGGGATGCTGAGACGTCAACTGAAAGGAAGAAATTATATTAGTAACAATGAATTTGTCAAGATATCCTTTCCTCTCACTCTCTTCATCCGACTTTTCGGATAAAATCACAGAATGGTAGGGTTTGGAAGGAACCTCTGTGGGTCATCTAGTCCACCCCCCCTGCACTAGGATAACGCAAGAATTCAGCTAAAATCTAACAGTCAGCATCATTCCTTCTGAGTTGTATTTCAGATGTTCTCCATTTCAATTTAGAGAGTAAATTTAGTTGGAAAACTGAAAATCAGATAAACATGCAGATCATAAGTGACATCTGTGTACGTCTCATTTGTGGACTTGATCGTCATAATGACCCACATCACAGAAGACTTCATACCTACTGAAATCACTTTTCCAACGCGACCCCGCTTCCCCACAGCTCATTCACAGAGCAGCGCTCCCTTTTCACAACCCGTAATTGCTACTAGTCCCGGTTAGACCTGTGTGACTGCCTTCAAGAGATGTCATCCTTACCCTGTCTCACCTTCTGACAATGTCCTCGCCCTGCCTCTCCTTCAAATTTCAAAAATTCCCAAGCTTCTGTGAGTAGTAGTGAATAAAGAATCATTTCTATCACTTAGGATGAATTCTGACTCTCAGTGCCAATGGTACAAGAGTCCTGCATCAAGCTCTGGAGCCCTCAGCACAGGACAGACATGGGCCTGTTGGAGCAGGGCCAGAGGAGGCCACAAAAACGATCAGAGGGCTGGAACCCCTCTGCTGTGAGGAAAGGCTGAGAGAGTTGGGGCTGTTCAGCCT
>Ga0181612_158549_pt1 | contig 12749 bp, 10 predicted proteins | sample HoacroProtozoa21_FD_119630 | JGI IMG/M metagenome (GOLD analysis project Ga0181612, IMG submission 119630) | Hoatzin crop microbial communities from Cojedes, Venezuel. Combined Assembly of Gp0051906, Gp0051904, Gp0051908 | reverse complement strand
AATAAAGCAACAGTAAATATCTTCCCTTTCTCTTAGCTTTTCCTACTCTTTGTTTCGCTGTTGGCCTTTATCTGTCTTGGCTTTTATCTTGTCTTCTCTGTTGTCTTTATCTGAGCTTGGACTCATGTTCCTTCTGATTTGGGAGCTACTTTAGTAGTTCCCAGTTCTATTGAGCTTCACATCCTGCTCTTCCTTCAGTTCCTCAGACCATCATCATCTTAGTCTCTTCTGTCTTAGCTTTCCTCTTGTCTTCCAGCCCTCCTCTCACACGCACAGTTCAGCTCCCCTTGCAGCACTGTCGTACCACTCCTGCAGCAGCATGGCGTCGGAGAGAGACTCAGAGCCCTCCGTTAGTCAGCTGCCACATGCACCCCAGCCAGGCTGGTGGGTGCTTCATTTTTTAAAAACATCCCTGAAAAAGGAATCATTATGCAGATGTTAATACATGTGAAGTTTAGGCATTGTTGGAAATAAGCTGTAATCACCTTCAGCGAATGCATTTGGATGTGACAGATTCCATTGCTTGAACACACTACCTGTCTGTGCGGGTAAATGTACCATGTTAAAAACATGTTTTTATTCCCATCAGGTGTCTTTAGGTTCTGTTGTTCAGTTTGAAAAGGGGAACTTCTCCTTGTCAGCAGAAACGGAAGAAAGGCTTTTTCCTGAGAAAAATGAACACCTGCTACAGTGGGCCCAGAAGGAATATGGAGCAGTAACATCTTTCACTGAACTCAAAATATCAAGAAACATCTATATTAAAGTCGGAGAAGGTAAAATGAAACAAAACCACAGAATTGGTAGGCGCTTCTAGATGGTGAGACTAAGCCTTGCTGTAGTATTATTTCACATTATTTGTTTTAATCTTTAAACATACCTCTCATTTCCAAGAGATGTGATATGAAAGGGGAAGGCAGAGAAATAAAAGCAAGTCTATAGACCAGACCTTGGATTTAGGCAACTTAACGGATTCTCGTATCCATATTTTATGGTCATAAATGTGGATGCAGTTGGCCTGAATCTTACAGAAGTCAAAGCTTCACCTTTGAAAATGAATAAACTACTCACAGTGATTGTTTGGGAGTCTTCATCTAAGGGACTGAAGTAGAGAACCTGAGGTAGGAGGTAATTTCTAGAGAGACCTGAGTTACATGTTTGCCAGTATTTGCTTTTGTTAGTTCTTGCTTAAGGATCCAGGCTGCTTTGGGCAAAGAATTATTGCTTTCCTCACCAAGATAAGTTGCCTCAGTCTGATGTCCTTGTGTATTTTCATCCCAAGGAGCAGGATTTGCTGTGTGTGTGAGCTGCATGCCAAATATTAGGGTAGGGTTTGGGCTGTAGCTCTGTAGCTGAGCAGAGTTGGAACAACCTAACAATATGAGCCTCTGCAGCACCTTCTGGCTCATGCTTTCCGTCAGCTGGCTGCTGGTGACACAGCACGTCTTCTGCAGGGGAGTTCCACCTGAATCAGTCATAAACAGCGGATAATGCAAGAGCCACAGCTTTTCTCTTCACTACATTCTTGGAGCAAAGCAGTCGGTTCAGGAGGGTTTATGCCCTACTTATCTCTATTCAAGTTCATTTTCTGGAAAATATACAGTTAGTAAAAGGAAATTTGCAGGGAGAGCAGATTTACCTCTGTTGTGCAGGATGATTGGGGGTGAAATTTTCTTTTTCATAGGTATGGGATATTTTATGCTGTCAGTGTTCTTTACCTAATGGCCTGCAATTTACTGGATTTTGTTCTCTGAAGTTGTCATCCAGGTTCAGGCAAAAGCAAACATCCGGGTTTAGGCTAAACCAAAAGCAACAAGAATAAAGGCTCGTAGAAGTGAACTGGAACTGATTTGCATTGCAGCTAGTGGTCCAGATATTTTGGACCTAATTGTTGTCTCTCAGCAAGTTCAGTGATGGGAAAAGTAGGAATCAATAGAACATTTTATCAACATCCAAGGAGTACTAATCGGCTCAGGATTTACTAGCACTGGCAGCCTAATTTAATAGTACTTCATAGAATTCATAGTACTTCAGCAATATTTCTAGAGAAACTCCTGCATAGCTGAACTAGTTGGCTACAAAAAACACCCCAAAAACCTTCTGTGGAGAAAACATTCTTTCCTAATCAACTGTATCTGACCATTTGGTTTCCTAAAGCATGAGGCTTGCCCCCCAAAATCGGAACATGCCTGCATTGGTTTTATCCAAATCCTGCCAAATCTGTACAGGATTCCCCTGCGTGATTTTTGTTCTACTTGGCACCAGTCTTGGATTTTAATGCCAGAAAATCATTCAGAAATGTATTTATTAGCTTATTAAAGTGCTTTTGGAACATATACATGGGAGTAGTGGTCTCAGAAATGAACATTTAATTAGATATGTCAAAAACCAGATAAAATTTTGTTTGTTGATTTGCACATCTCCAGTCAAACTAAGCAGCTAAATAGGAGAGCTTTGCATCATCTTTAGAATGTGTTAAAACACAATTTAATTAGGAGTAAGTATACAAAATGGAACTTGGCAGGCAACCAAAATAGTTTCTGAGAAGGCTCCTACAAACTAGCTCAGCTGTAACCGTATTTGATTTTGATTTAAATTCTTGGCAGAGGAATGAATATGCGTGTATGTGTGGGGGTTATGCATGTGTTCAGGGGCGGGGAGGGAGTCGGTTCTTCAACTGCAGCAGTCGTGCAAGGAGTTCTATGGAAACCATGTGGGACGTGGACCTGGTATGCTTCTCTGCAGAGTGAACGATGGAATTGCTGGATTCCACAAACCACAGTGTATGCTGATGGACTCTTCGGGCTTTTCATACAAAACTCACACTCCTCACGTGCTTTGGACAGGTACACTCAGCTGCCAGTCTGTGAATCACAGCTGGCGTTACTCATAATCTATCGGTGATCATATGAAGTACTTTGTTGCTACGTGACCAATACAGAATTTAATGGCAGTGTCCATGTAATTGTCTACATTTCAGCTTCACTCAACTTAGAAAAATCTGAGACTGGAAGATCTAACATTTTAGAAGTTGAGGCTGTAGCTGAATACAGCAAACAGAAAATGCAAGCCAGAGGACAAAAAGATCTGAAGAAGGGTGATCTTTCATAGAATAAAACTACTTCTGATGCCATGGGTCTCTGAAATCACTTTTGAAGCTGCAAATGAAAGGCAGCTGAGTGAGCTAGCAAACTGGGTCAGGGCCAAGTGTGTCTGAATCCTGTTGATTAAAAAGAGTGGCTGATCAAGTGCTGCAGGGATGGCGAGCGCATTAAGAACGTAAAGGGGCCGGAATGAGGGTTTGGAGGAAGGGGGCACAAGAAGTGAGGTTCTGGTTCTTGCTTTGATTTGTGTGGTGAAGGAGATGGCAAAGTGATTGCCGTGATAATTGCTGTCAGATTCTAGAAGGTGGGACTACTCATGGTGAAAGTGGTCTTCGTACATATTTTTCAGCAGAGTCAGTTTAATTCATTGTGCTTCAAGAAGATACGATTGTACAAGTCAAGAAGACTTATCTGTTAGCCAAATGTTACCTAATGCATCCAGTACCACCAGTGTAAACTCAGGGCAGATGTGCTAGCCTGGAGGGAGCCTAATTTCAACACATTTCTTAATTAAAAAAAAAAAGTCAACCATGACAATAACTAGGCTGGAAAATATACGGTCTGTTTACAGACAGTAACACTGTGCTCCTGTCCTGGCAGAAGCTGAAGCTTCAGTCCTGACTCTGAATTTGTAGCCTGTACGTACTAGTCCATGTATCCTGCACACCAGCCGTGCTTGGTTTAATACCTGTAGGTGACGGCGTTGTGTCAGGCTTCAGCTGTGTGCACTGCCCAGAGTTTCCACCCTCCCTCCAGAGACTGCTGCAGCCCTTTCACTGCTCGTGTTTCTGCCCTGCCATTGAATGTCGGTTGAGGTTCTGATCTCCGTCGTGCTGAGGGCTAGTAAACTGCAAAATGCACATGAAAAAGCCCCACCATTAGAGTGGCTGAGGAAAATCCCAAACATCTCGCTTCTCCCCAGCTCAGACTTTGAAAGGCAAGCTCTGCTTTGATGGGATTTTTATTGCTGAATCAAACTGCTGCTGCCCAGGGCACCTGGCTTGGAGAGTGACACCTAATGTACAAAGACCTCCTCATGATTTTAAGCTGGGATATTCAACTTTTATCCAATTTAGCCAAGAACCTGCGGATGACACCTAATTTGTGCGGAGTGGACCAGATAGTGTCTGTCCTCATCTGTAAAATGGAGATGCTGCCCACAGACACTACAGATCCCAGTGAACAATCCTCTGTCTTCATCGGAGCAGCCTGGCAACGCAGCGGAGGGGAAGGCAGCTGCCAGCCACTGCGCCCAGCTCCACCGTGTGCCTTCGGGCAAGCAGGGCCCCACGACACCCGGGCACACTGGCCGGAGACCCTCTGCTGGGGCTGGTACAGGCGAACCTCACGTCTGGTTCCATTTTGGGTGTCTATGGAGGTTAGAGAGGCACAGGGTCCATAAAATGACTGTTTGCTGGCTGGTTTAGTAAGGTTTTTAATTGATTGGAGGCACCTGCAGTCCCTTTCCAAAGTAAGTAGACAGCCCCAAGACTGAAAAAGAAAAAAAAGTATAGTGAACAAACAGAGCTGAAATGGATCCCCTTTTCTTTTCTGTTCCAGCCCATATCTTGGTAACTGGGACGGATGGGAGTAAATACATTTTGGTGAAGAGGGGAAGTAGATGTGTATGTCAAGTAGCCAGTGACAGAGTTAAAATTTTCTGCAGAGGGAAAGCGTGCTATCGAGCGGAGGCCCAGGCTGGGGAGCCTCCACGCTGGCGGCAGCAAGAGCAGCAGTTCTTGAGAGCTCCAGAGACATTTAAAGGATGTGCCAGGAGCAGGAACCAAGTTCTTTGCAATGACGAGTGATAGCACGTGTGGCAATTATCCACAAACTACTCAGAGGCTGTTATTTTATGGCTTGAATTGTATTGTACGGCAGCTGAGAGGCAAATACCTAGTATCGTGGTTTACGTGTGTGTGTGTATATATATATATAAATTGAAGCTCAGTGTAGACCATTTGGGATCTTTTTCCATTCTCTGCTGTTGTGGGAGGAGCTGGCAGAACTGCAGCTGCATTCAGGGCTAATCTGGCAGGGCACATACCAGATGTTAGAGTGCTTGGCTTGGGCAGTATGAATAGCTGCAGCCTCATACAGCTTTCATAGATTCTGTAGGGAAGACAGCAAGGTTAATATTCAAAGACTACTTTGTGTAACATCAGGAGAAGAAACTCCCCTAATTGTTTCCGCAGTGGCCGGGGTCGCAGGAGTCTCTGGTCGCCCTGCAAAGTTGTGTACCCCACACAAATGTGCTTCAAGGGTGACATTTCAGCTCTTCTTTAGGGAGCAAATGTTAACAGTGGTCTCTGCTCAGCTTTTAAGAGTTCGTCGACAGTTTTGCATGCATAATACATTGTATTTGATTTTTTTTCTTTTTTCCATCTTGCTACTGATCTTCGTAGGAAAGCTTTCTTTGTACAGCAAAGGTCAAAGAGCCAGCCATTTGGAACTATATTCTTACAGGACTTTGTGTCTTTGAACATGATACTTAGTCCTTCTGTGTATTGTGACAATCCATATGTAAAGCTGTCTCAGAAATACAAAGTATTCCTATTTTTCAGTGGAAATACTGCTTCTTGGGGTACAGCAACATAGGCAGTGCATGAGAACTTCATACCAAGTGATGGTTTTTTATGTTTTGCATTGTACACTAGTTAATGCTTGCAGCTAGGCAGTTAAAACCGAAACAGAAATTGAAACTACTCTAGAATTTCTTAATTTCAGTTATGGATACTATGGTCAGGCTTCCTTAGTATCAACAACAGATTCAATCCTTTTCTTGCTATGTTAAATTTTCCATGCACAAGAGATCTGCAGTATTTCTAGACAACACTGACTGGCTACATAATATGTAGGAAAATATATTGAGTAAGGAAATGGAAAATACTTTGTGTGATCTTTTAAATATGGTAAGTATAGAATCACAAGAATAAAACATTTTCTAAAGGGAGATGGAATTGATCACAAAAGTTTTTCTATGACAATTTCAAAAGAGAAATTTTTTTAAAAGGTGCAAGGAACAAATTAAATGCATTTTATTCACTTTGAAAAATGCTCACATATTTTGCTTCAGTATTTTTTCAGATTTATTTTTGAAGGGATTTTCTTTCATTAAATATTTTAAGCAGTAAATAGGAACTATTCAGTTTAGAAGTATATATTTTACATCAGATGTTCTGTGTTATTGCAATAGTGACCTCTCTTTCAATATTATATTGATTTGTCATAAGTCCCTATGCTAGATAAGAGATACACCTATTAGCCTAAAGACCTAAGTCGTAACATATAGTGGTGCACTAAAGTAGATGCAGTAAGTACACACGTGTAAGCTGATATCTGTGTGTAAAGGTGCATATATTTTCTTCTTTTTCCCCCTCCAGATCAAGTTTTTCCTCCCTCGTGCAACATAGAAAAGAATTTTCTGTCTTTAAATTACCTTGCGGGATACCTACAACCGAAAACAGCAGAGGGGTGCCTTATGTCTGACACAGTCCAAGAAAGAGAAGTTCATATTATTGAACTAATCACTCCAAATTCCAATCCATACAGGTGAAGTATCATCTAAATAGATTAAATCTGTTTGAAATCACAGCTAAAGATTTCGCCTGTCTATTGAAAATTAAAATAAAGTAGCCAATTTATCCTTACAAGAAAAGCTTGGACCTTAGTACTTTGCCTTAAATAGAAATTAGTTCTTCACTATGTAAAGATTTTGGATTCTGCTTCAAGATCCCAGGATTTTTCTGAACAAGACAGCAAAGCAAAGCACAGTTTTTATGGGCTGTATCCTGACCCCCTTCTTGCTCAGTCAATCACATTTTTCTAAGCTTAAGGTGAATAGGGGAATATGAAAAAGGGCAGCATCTGACAGACAGGTTTTAAGATGGGACCACTGTATGAGGAGGTGAGAGAGGGTAAAAGTAATTTTGACCTGTCATAGGTAGGGATGACTGGCAGCAAGGCCTAGGGCAGTGACTCCAAACAGTGGTTCAGAGGTTGCAAGTGATCTGCGGTCCGTGGTAATTGTTGCACAGTTAGGCTGCAGAGTCATAACGGTATTCTCTGTTGAGTTTCCAGTTGAGTTTAAGGGATAGTTTGGTGATTGCAAGAGATGTTAAGAGTTGACGCTGACCAAAAAAGTTTGTAACTAGTACTTAGGGAAAATTACTTAACTCTCTGTTCACATTATGAGGATTATCTAGTTGTCAAAGGTACTGTAAACTGGGGAGGTAAAGACATTTAAATCATTTGTCTTTTGCTGGTCTCTCCTAGGTCTTAGTGGAAGTACATGAATGGGGTTCGCTTCAGATAGTCATACCTGGAAAAGCTCTTCATAAGTGCTGAGTATGGTTGCAAGAACACAAATTTGCTATGAAACTTAGGTGGTTTTCTCTTTTACAAGAAGAAAGATACCAATTCATCAGGGATAAAGTGGAATCAAAATCCTGTCTGCTTACTGCAGACACTGGGTATCCAGTATTGTCCGATTGTGCTCCTCATGCAGTTGCATTTGAGCACGTCCCATCCCTAATGAGGAAATCACATGGGGAGATAGAGGTGGGAGGGAGGGGTCTTTGCAAGAAGGGTAATTATCTCATTGCAAGGTGGTGAACCCAGAGCCTGAGAATATTCTTGCCTAGCAACCTCAGGAGAGTAAGAATGTGCTGAGATGTAGTGGGAGTAGTTAAGCCCAAAGGATCTGCCTCTGTGTGAGTTGCAGCCCCATCCTGAACAGAGCTGTCCTTTAGCATCAAACATCACTGGAAGTCCCTTGCAGTGTTATGCAATGACAGCCCTGTCTCCGAGCCCTCTGGGCTTTTGGCTTTGGCCAACAGTATGATAGGAATTTGTTTTTCAGATGATAACACTGCAAAATATTGAAATGTTTTGTTATTAAAAGTAAAAAAAAAAAAAAAAAAAAAAGCAATAAGTTAAATTCCCCTTGTTTTGTTCTTAGCTTTATTTATTATCCACATCTTTTCCTACGGAGTTTGTATCTGCAAAGAAACATATAGAAGCTGAGCTGGGCATGGGTAAAACTGCAGGAGGTGGAACAAAGGTCCCAAGATACACCAAGTCTCAGTGCAGAATATTAGTTGAAACCTGTTAGTTGAGGATGAGCACATTCTTATGACACAAGATAATCTGGAAGTAAAGATTTTTCTGTTGAATTAATATTTTGCACAATGAGATGTTATTAATGTGTACAGACACATTTGCTCTACTTATTTTACTGAGGTCTTGAAAATCTGGATAGTGTTCATCTATTTTCCAGCAAGCAGTAGGCTGGACATCTGTTTTCTTTTCTTTTTTAAGTAAGTGTATATCCAGAAATACTGGAAACTGAATACAACAGCTTAATTCTTCAACACATGCAAGATCCTAAGCAAAGTAACTTCCACAATTTAACTGCCTAGGCAGAGGCACTCCCCAATATAGTATTTGTGCATTTTTTTGCTATTAACCTGCTTAATTTGTCTTTTTACTTTTTTTAAGGCATTATTTTGAGTTTTAATGTAGTTGTAGCCAGAGGAAACCAAGCTATATTTAGGCGCTGTTGCAGTGAAATAAGAAAACAGTATTTACTTTATAAAGCAAACTGCTAGTCATATTAGTAACCTGCTCTAAATGAGAGCTGAACTGAGTAGCACACTTCTTGTAAACAAGAGACAAAATTATTATTTGTCTAAAAAGTATTTGTTTCTCTTGTGATGCAAAATCATTTAAGCATATGTGGAATAACAATCTGTTTTGCACATGTTGTGTTGCCTGGGATAATCTCCAGCATTTTAATCAGCTGGCCAGACAGTGGAAACATGATGGATTGGAAGAAGGTTGATAGCTGAAAATTTCTGGCGTTCTGGTCTAACTTTCTCTCTATTTTCCACATACAGTGCTTTCCAGGTGGATATAATCGTTGACATTAAACCATCACAGCCTGGTGCCAAGCTTGTCAGAGACGTCATACTTATCCTCAAGTGTAAAAAGTCTGTCAATTGGGTTATCAAGTCGCATGATGTCCAGGGAAAGCTGGAAGTGATTGTAAGTTAAGGCACCTTTATTTTTTGAGAGATATCATACTGCAACGGTATAGAATCCATTTAAATGTGACATAGTGCTAGACCATACTGATTTCTGAATGTTTTCTCTCTTAGCTGCCTTTTTTTTATTATTATAGCATTTCAAGGAGTAAATACAAAATCTATTATTTTCCCCTCCTTTACTCTTAATATATGGGCTATTAAACTGACCAGCACATCACAGAAAGCCAGGTGGTTAGCGCAAGGATTTACAGTCTGGGTCTTTTCGACATCTGTTGAAGTACACTAAACACAGAGTTGGATGTTCAGCTCCCTTTTTGCCATTAGTTTGGTGAGTGGATCTACAGGTTCATCTCAGAAGTTGGAAGGATGCCTGTGGGTGCAGAATGAATAATCCTACATATGCGCCACACACCCACATCCCTTTAGAAGTGGAAACTTTTTTACTCCTTCCACTTGTGGTTGTAGTAGTCTCTAGTGCTCTTATCTGTCAGTACTTCTGTCCCCAGCAAGGGTTTGGTCAAATTGATCTCACCTCTCAGACTGCAAATAGAAAATTTTTCAAAAATTAAAACCAAGCTCTCTAAAGCTAAACTTCTGAAACTATGCTTATGCATAATTGGAGGTTCTGATTCATAGTGATTTTTGGTACAGGCTTTGTGGCTCAACACCGTTTCTACTAAGAAAATGTGTTTTCCCTTGCTCTGAAATAAACAAAATTGAACTGATCTTGCAGCCTCTAAATGTGTGGCCTCTTTCTGTCTTAAGTGATCAGTTAGTCGCACGTTGTACAGTTGAGCTGAATGTTTGCTCAGGACCACCCAGTGGCCTCCTGATTAACAGTTTTGCAGTAACTCAGATGCATTTTCAAACTTCAGCTATATCTGTATTTGTAAGAATTTCACTTTGCTTAGTAGCTTTCTCCTTTTAATGTGTGCAAGGGCAATTCTGACAGGATCCAAAGGCTGTTTGATCTAAATCTTCTAAGGGAAGATATTGGTAGGCAGGATTTCACGCTAGATTTTGAGAGTGAGGGATTTAAAAAGAACTAAATGATGGTGTTGCTCATAACATTGAATAGAAAAATTTTCTAGTGTAGATCATGAAATTCCCTTTTGATCCCTGACATCTTTATTATACGGTCAGGAAAAGATGTTCTGGTACAGAATGTAGGTCCTAAATAATCGGCCCTTGACGAGAAAGGTTGTTAGTTGCCCAGGATTGCCACACTTATAAGCAGTAGGGCAAAAACATAATGCTTGACTTGAAAGTTTCATTCTAGGTTAGTACATAAAATTTACCGCTGTATATTTAGACCTATATGGGTCTACTTTCACAGGATAGAGTTGTGCATAGGTTCGCTTCATGTTTGGAGGTAGCCAAAGTACCGTATTTCATATCCATGAAGCTGCCTCTTTTTATGGATAATGAATTTTCGGGGAGAGGAATTCTAGAGGATTTTAAAATGTCTGAAGTGCTCCACTTGAGTATAGAAAAGCAAGGCTGCTGTTCTTTTTAAAGATGTTCTTTAGTAATTGTTGAAAGTATAAGCAAAAAGTATAAGTGAAAATTCTTTCTGTAACAAGTGACAGAAGGTAATATTTTATTTAGAGTAACAAAAAGAGAAAGTAATACTATATATGGAAATGTCAGTGTATAAAAGACTGTATATTTATGTTAGGATTTGTGAGTAACTTGTTTGCTGTACTGCTTCATTTTCTGAATGTGTGTTTGTACTTTATTTAGAGGGGGAGTGTGGGAGGGAACTCAAGACCCCCATGTAATTAAAAAGCCTATACATTCAGTATTTAGAATCTGTTCATATCTCTATTAAGCTGAAGGTCTTTCCAAGCCCAAATTTAGACAATGCATAAAAACATTGCTAAACAATTAGGTAATGTTTCACAGTGTTCTTTTTATTAGTTGAATCGGTTCCATGCACTTCATTTTTCCTAACTTCTTGCCCTCAGTACGAATCAGAATTGTCTTGAGGGGATTGGCAAACCAAGAGGGAAAGGTTAGTGCTAAGCTGCCTCGAACCCTGGACTGTGAGTTATTAAGGTCGAAGTTCATAGACAAAAAAATGAAAAAGACTTTTTAGGCCATCTAGCTCATCTCCCAGCTTGCTGTGTTTCTTGAGACTCTGAAAGAGGATGGACACAAAACCAGGTAGAATGGGAACAGTTTAGGTAATGTAATTGCACATAATATACATGCAGTGCTTTCCTGCCAGGCTGTGTTTGGCTCCTGCTTGCAGTCTGTCCTTACATCAACCCCCATGCAGTGCTTGTGTGTTGCTGTGCTTGTGGACTGTCTGCCGTTCACATTGCTTCCCTTGGATTTGGTTCCTTTTACAAAGCTGTAGGTTGCACTGTGGTCAAATAAGTGAAATTGCAGAAATATTTGATAAATTCTATTAGCTTCCATTTATCTCAAAGAAAATAACTGTGTTGAGGGGAAAAGAGTGAGAGAGGTGAAATGCGTAGAACAAACCTGTGAAGGTTTCAAAAGCTTGGAGGGACTGTTCTTTACATGAGAACAACTGCCCACCAGTTTCTGAAATGGTCTCTCAGTTCTGGGTAGGCTAGCAGGTGACTGTTGATTGCCAGGTTTCATACACTGCGTGTGAAGGTGTTGGCAGGGCAGGCAGTGAAGGAAGGTATGTCTGTTCCTGCAAGCCATGGTGCTCGGTTTTGTGTCACTGAGGCAGTGCAGGACTGAACATTTACAGGCTCAGCATGGAGACCTATAAACAAGCCCTGGAAATGATCAGGTGCCAGCTAGGACAGTAAAATTCTGAGATAATATTTGTTCAGCTGTCTCCTCATGACAAAAAGGAAAGCAGAGAGGGAGATCCAGCAAAGTTGGGGTAGCATAATAACTCCAACCAGCCAAAACTGTGTGGCTGTATGAAAATGTGTGATAAGTCATGGCCAGATTTGTGTCTGTTGAAGAATAAAAGACTGTTTGATCCAAACAGTAATAAGGCACTAAAATTAGGATACCTATTGCTTCCTTTTTTTTTCTTATCTTCAATGACCTTTGCTAGTCATTGATAACTCTGCTGGTAACAGTATCCTCAAACCAGACACTCTGCAACTGACATTCCCTTTAACTTCAGTTGTGAAGCAGTGAGTGTTTAAAGGATGCAGAACTGGATCATTAGGAAGAAATGAGGGAGGGAGCTAAAGGTAAACTGTGCCATTCCATTGGCACTCTCTGAGCTTTATTCACTTCTTGGTTCAAAAGCTCTGAGGTCAGGTACAGAAGTGCAGCCGAGCTCTCTGATGCTGGGTAGCAGGTCCGTACGACCGCTGTCTAAAAGTGGTCTGGGCAAACGAGATCAGCGCAGTCAATCTTTTGACAGTCTAGAGGGAAAGAGAATTAAGATTTGTTGGGACTTTTCACAAGGGTGTGTAGTGATAGGACAAGGGGGAATGGCTGTAAACTACAAGAGGGCAGATTTAGATTAGATATTAGGAAGAAATTCTTCACCATGTGCCGAGTTTCAGCATCCATGCAGGGACAGGAATGACTCTCACACATTGATGCAATACACAGTCGATTCGATTTATTGCTCTGCTTGCGTGGTTATATACATTTT
>Ga0181612_158071_pt1 | contig 12749 bp, 5 predicted proteins | sample HoacroProtozoa21_FD_119630 | JGI IMG/M metagenome (GOLD analysis project Ga0181612, IMG submission 119630) | Hoatzin crop microbial communities from Cojedes, Venezuel. Combined Assembly of Gp0051906, Gp0051904, Gp0051908 | reverse complement strand
TTTCTTCCTTATATCTAGTCTAAATCTGCCCTCCCTTAGTTTAAAGCCATTGCTCCTTGTCCTTTTGCAACAGGCGCTGCTAAAAAGATTTTCCCTATCTTTCCTGTAGGCCCCTTCAGGTACTGAAAGGCCACAATAAGGTCTTGTTGAAACTCCTGAGGTTCACACAGGCCCACTTCTCGAGCTTGTCCGTGTCCCCCTGGATGGCATCCCGTCCTTCTGGTGTGTCAGCTGCACCACTCAGCTTGGTGTCGTCTGCAAACCTGCTGAGGGTGCACTTGATCTAAGTCATTGATGAAAACGTTAAACATCACTGGTCCCATATGGACCCCTGAGGGACACCATTTGGACATCGAGCCAATACTTGATGCTTCTTTAAAGTTATTATTTGGAAAGGATTGTCACTCTTGGACTATGTTCCACAGCAAGATGTGTGTAATTTTTTGCCTTGTTAACTAATTTTATTATCTTGTGGGGGGAAAATAAAGTGTTGCATAAAATACTGTGTCAAAATATTTTTTCAGGCTTACTGAACAGTAAATATGGCAGAGGATGGACAGAACACCGCAAATTAGCTGTAAATACCTTTCGAATTTTTGGATATGGTCAAAGGTCCTTTGAACACAAAATTTCAGAAGAATCTATGTTTTTTCTTGATGCCATTGATACATACAAAGGGAGACCATTTGATCTTAAGCACTTCATAACAAGTGCTGTTTCAAACATTACTAATTTGATTATTTTTGGAGAACGTTTTACATATGAAGATACTGAATTTCAGCACATGATTGAGATTTTTAGTGAAAACATTGAATTAGCTGCTAGTGCTTCTGTATTTTTATATAATGCTTTCCCTTGGATTGGTATCTTGCCATTTGGGAAACACCGGCAGCTGTTTAAAAATGCAGCTGAAGTCTATGACTTTCTTCATGAGCTTATTGAACGTGTCTCTGAAAATAGGAAGCCTCAGTCACCTCGGCATTTTGTAGATGCATATCTAGATGAGATGGATTGCAATGAAAATGATCCAGAATCAACATATTCAAGAGAAAACTTAATTTTCTCCGTTGGAGAACTCATCATAGCTGGGACAGAAACCACAACAAATGTTTTAAGATGGGCAGTGTTATTTATGGCTCTTTATCCAAACATTCAAGGTAAGGACTTTGACATTTTGAGGAACCGATACATTTTGCTTTTGCAACTTTAAATTTTTTTTTTTTTTTTCCCCAAAGTGGTGCAGTGATCCATAGTTGTAACCAAAGAGGAAGGTTTGTATATATTACTCTAGTATATCATTTACCAAATACACTGTGGACAGAGGTGAAAAGCTTGTTTTATATGCAGATGAAGAGGATATCAAAAGTGAAGTATGATGATAAAATTTTAGCGTAATAATTTGTAAATACATTTTTATGAAGCTTTAATGTTTTACTAAAGTGTTTCTTATATATTTAAGTTTAGTGTTTTGATGCATAACATCAGCTGGTAGATGTACTAATCTATAGTTAATAAGCAAATGCAATTAAATAGGAAATTAATAAACTAAATTATAAACATGAAAACATCAGCAAAAGTGTAAATCAGATTGTGGTTAACAGTTTAAGTACAACTTCTTTTTACCTTTAAGTGTTTCAATTCACAATAGATTTATGTATTATAGTCTTCTATATTTATACTTCCAGAAGAAGAAAAATAGCTTTTAAAAATAAAAATGTGTTACAGTCTTTCTGAAGTAAGACAGCAATATATGTTTGAATGTCAGCCCAGACACTTTGTGCAGAAGTTTGCATTTTAGAAGTGAACAGTCACGTTTCTTGTTTCACTGCCTCCACTTTGCTTTTCCTGTCAAAACCATAGCAGTGCGTAGTTCAACTAAGGACTTTCAGTATTTGGAGACAGAGCAACCTAGAAAACTTGGAAAGTCACTATTGATACTTTGACCAAGGAATACTGCTCTAACATCAATTTTACCTTCATCATCATTTCCAGATTGGGATAACAACAGTACCCATAGCTATACGGCTTTTGAGATCTGTTCTCAAGAGTTCTGCATAGGAACCAGATATCTTTATGTACAAAAGACTGTATTTTCTTCTTACGGTAGCAGATGCATGACTCTATACCTTCTGATCTTCTCAGAATAATTTTTAATTTAAGTTGGGTGGACAAAAGCAATTATTTTAAAATTAGAGATCCCATTTTATATTTATGTTTAACGTAGGTACAGCTTTACTTGAAAAAAATTGAAAATTAAAATATGATGATAATGTATGTCAAGACCTGACATGCTATAAACAGTGAAATACATTCAGATTAAATAAAGAAGTTGATGCTGAAGCTCTTTTGTTGCTGCTATTATCATTATTTTTAAGTCCCGTATTCACTGAGCTGGTTAAAATATCTGGCTAAGCAAGTAGAACCAAAGTTCGCTCAAATATCTCGTGAGAGCCATAACCTCATATATTTTCTTACTTTCATTTACTCAACTCTGTTTTAGTTAGTTGATTAATTAATTGAATATGAGGAAACTGATTAAATATTAAAAAACAGGAAAACTTCTAGCCTAGGATTAAAAGCAAGATCTAACAGGATTCGAGTTGTTAATTTTAAAAACTTTGAGGGACATACTTCAGAGAATTTTGTAGCTTCAGCTCACTAAGCACACCTAATAATTTTTTGTGTGTGGAAGCTTAAGGCTGCAGTTGCTACTTTTAACCAGTCAACACATTTCAGATTATTTAAAACAAATAGGTTTAGAAAAATTGATGCTTTTAGGCTTCCGAGTTCCACTCATTCATCTATATGCTTTACACAGTATAATAAGAAAATCTACCAAAGAAGAAAAACATGTCATAAAACGAAAAAATGAGAATCTGATTTCATAAATACTTAAGTTTTAGGATGCATATATACATTGTCAATATTTTAGTTGAAATATATTAAGTGTCATAATCAGTCAGTAGGATATGTTTGTGCTTTACATTATATAAAAAGCCCAAATGCAAAAAAGGTCTGCTTGAATCACAGTTTCTGATCAGTCTGTCCTGGCTCACAAACAGTATTCATATCTTAAAACAATACCATCCTTATTCCTTCTCTATTGAGACCTGACCAAGATACTGTTTTTCAATAAAGATCAAGAAAACTTTGTAGTTTTGTGTCTCCTGTCCATTGACCGATTTTGTAGAGATCCACTCACCTAAAATAATCTTCTGATCTCAGACCTTGTGATATAATGTGTTTCTGAATTTGGATTAAAAATCTGTTCATCTGTATAAAAATAAAAAATGCTGTTAGGTTTCATTTCTTTAGACTTTCTCTGTCCAAGTATTACAATATACACCTATACACTACTACATCACAGAGTGTACTTTCACTAAGCTGCTTTTCACCTCTTTATTTTGATGTGAAAAGTTGTCACTTCAGATTGAAAAACCTGGTGATTCTGGTAGAACTTTTCTATCACTGCCCAGATTCTCATTATTGGTTCCACATGAATTGTAAAAGTCCAACTTTGTTTTAGTTAGGAGCTATTTGACAGTTTCAAAAGGAAAGTATATTAAGAAAAAAAAGAGACAGTTTATATGCCTTTGAGAATGTTTAAATAACCTATGAACTTCATTTTTAAAATAGCTTAAAAAAAAACAGTGACTGAATTTCTTCGTTTTCAGTTAAACTCAGACTCCTGTCCCTCTTAACTCTATGTTGTATCAGATATTTCCAGTGTAAGAATGGATGATTTTACATGGTGACAATTCGAAAGAATCATAGCAGAATTAGAGAAGGGAAAGTTCAAGTGGCTGATTTCAGTGTTGTCTGTGTTCATTCAAGTATTTAGTGTACTTCATCTTTGCAGGCTTTTGCTTGTTTCTTTAGTTTTGCAGAGCTCCAGTAATAAAAATATACACAAGCAAAGAAGAGTATGTTAAAACACGATTTTACTGAGAATAATTACTTTAGAAATTAAGATTACTGATATATATGCTACTAATAATTCCTACTAGCAGGATAAGGAATATAGAGTCTAAATTTAAAAGCTTATAAGCTACTATATTTTATATAAGATATTTCATGTTTCAGTATGCTTTTAAAAGTAAATATTTTATAGCTTAAATTAAAAAATAAAGGATATTACACACTAAACATCATCTTTTATTCCTGTTCCTAACAGGACAAGTTCAAAAAGAAATCGATTTAGTCATCGGCCCAAACAAAATGCCTGCCTTAGAAGAGAAATGCAAAATGCCATACACTGAGGCTGTTCTGCATGAAGTTCTAAGATTCTGTAATATAGCTCCACTAGGTATTTTTCACGCAACTTCCAAAGATACTGTTGTGCGTGGTTACTCTATTCCTGAAGGCACTACAGTCATTACAAATCTCTACTCCGTTCATTTTGATGAAAAATACTGGAGCAATCCAGAAGTGTTTTTTCCTGAGAGATTTTTGGACAGCGGCGGGCAGTTTGTCAAGAAAGATGCATTTATTCCTTTTTCACTAGGTAAGAGTGATTCCTTCCACTGTTCCTGTTCATAAATCTAGAGATGTGTAACATAAAAGTGATGGTAATAAATCAGGAATGGACAGAATGATATAAAATAACCACAGTTCTGATGAAACAGCTATTTTAAAGATATTCAGTATAATGTGCTCTGGACATAACAGATTTTAGCATAATATCTTTTATATAGATGAGCTCATTATTATATATAAACTAACAAAAACCACAGCACAATATCTTCTTATCTGAGGAGTCTATACATTTTATATCATTGCATTACGTAAGTGTTATTTGTTTCACAATTAATAGTTATTATTTGCTGCAAAAGTCGTTACATAGAGGTGATTTACACAACCAGCTTTCAACTTTCAGCACTTAGATCAGCACCTGCAGTTGCAGATTTTACTCATAACTAGCATGGGGTCAGCATGTAGCACTGCATTCTGTCTTGAGGAAGTATTCTGGCAGTCCTAAGTCATCATGGATTTGTCTTTTGATGCCTATAAGAGTGGATAATTTACCTTACATGTGATTATGACCTTAAAAAATTAGAAGTTCTGTATAAGCTAACTGCCAGGGCTACCTCTGCAGTCTACAGAAAGACATAGCCCTGTGTAGAGGGTAACTTAGCTTATTTATCTGGGATACTCTTTCTCCAAAAACTAGGAGACAAGACAAGACAATTCCTTTGGAATAGATGCACAACATCTAAATGGCCAAAGTTAGATTTGATGAAGTCCATCTTTATTGTGTATTCTATTACGTTTCTTTTTGCCTGTTTGACCTTACCAGTTCCAGGTGTTGTTATCCATTCATCTGTGTCTTCCACAACCACATTTACTCCCTGTAACTAGTCATGCGCAGAATGAGAACTATTATTTAAAGGCGTTATCCAGACCTGTTTCATATGTTTCTCCTTATCAAGTTATAATAATTGCCAGTTAATAATGACTGGCAGTAGATGTAATTAAGAAAATAGTAGGGGACAGAGGCTGAAATTCACAGTATCAATTTTTAAAAACATCTGTCTAGATTGGCACTTCATGACAAGATAAAGTAGCTAATCGCTTATCTAAATAAATTTGACAGAATTAGTTACAATGGCATTTGTGTAGTGAGAGGAAGAAATTCTCTAAAATCTGTTTCTTGCTGTAAATTATCAGCTATCCTCTCATACAGAATACTACCATCAAGTTCATACAGCTCCTTTTAGCACACAGAAATGACCCTTCTTGTTTATAGTAAGAGCGAAAATGTAACTGAACGCATTTTAAGCCTTTTCAAAACCTTCTTTTCAATGCAGGAAGAAGACATTGTCTTGGAGAACAGCTGGCTCGAATGGAAATGTTTTTGTTTTTCACTTCATTACTACAACGATTTCACCTGTGTTTTCCTCATGGCGTGATTCCAGATCTCAAACCAAGATTAGGCATGACATTACAACCACAGCCATACCTCATCTGTGCAGAGAGACGATGATGAGAAAGATCTAGATTGTCAGGTGGAGCACAGTGCTCCAAGGTGCAGCTGAGGATCCACTTTGCCTTCTATTTCTAAATGTGTTCATGTCAGAAGAAAAAATTTAAATGACTTGCAGATAAATTCTGACTGTTCACAAGTTAATAGTTTCTTTTTACTTGGATTTCACAAAAAAAAGTGTCAACCAAAAACATGAAGCATATCCTGTGTTTAAAGTTGATGTTTTCACTCCAAAGTCTGTTTGAATCTAACTTCTCCTTCAGCTTTTAAATATTTAATTACTTAGCAAGCCATTTTACTTTGAGAGGATATTTTTATAAGCATGGAGAATATGGAGAATATGGTTCAGTATGTTTATACTCGGATTCATCCACGGAAATCTCATTTACATTATTCCAGCTAAGCTATTCTTTGTAATTCTCCATTAAATTTACATAGCTAAAAAGGTTTCAGAGGTATCTATTTAAATTTCTGTAACTCAGAATAAACTATTTTTTCCAGCTTTGACAAACAAATTGCTTATTAAAGCATTTTAATCCTTCCTGCTTGCCCTGTCTTCCTAGTTGGTCATAATTTTCCAGTGAATCAGATAACTGTGTGAATTCACTTTTAAGATCTTTTATGGTTTGCTTCTCGTTTAGTAACACATAGAAAGTGTTCAACTACTGCCGTACTCCTGACAATTACAGCAATCTTTTTTGCCAGTTTATTGTGTTTCCAGATACATGTCCTCCATTGCCTCCCAACACAAAGCATTATGTAGTGATTAATCTCTGGCTAAGTAGTTTGGAGAACATGGTGTGTGTGTTACCAGAGTCACATGCAACTATCTACAAGTCAAGAAAATAAGCTGCTTAGAAGACCGACCAGGGAAGAGACCTTTTTCGGAGGGGAAGTGGAATAAGGTGGGGAGAAACAGATTTTAAATGGATTTTAAGCACAAGTTTCAGGCATAACAGCTACTCCTGACTTCTGCCAGCTTTACTTTTTATTCTTGGCAGGTATTGCTTTTTGGTTATTGGTAGATAAAAGATTTATGCATGCAGGCCATACAGGAGAACCTGAGAATCTAAATATGGTATGTTCAGTCCCCACCATGTGTGGAGAAGCAGGGCCTGAGAACAGGGTTCAGAGCAAAAGACACACTGGGCAAACGGCTATTTAAGCACTGGGATGAAGATTAGACCTTGCTCTTTATACAGCTTATGCTTCAACTTGGAGCTGCAGGAAGGTTCAAAGGCAGAAATTGTTTTTCTGCTGACCTAATGTTTCCAGCTTATATGGAGCAGAAATACTTCCTTTCTTTTGAAATAGCAAACGAGAAGGATCAAACAGAGCTAATACCAGTCCACTTATATAATAGCCTATTGACTTAAGCAGGTCCAGATTAAATTACTTACTCTGAGGGGAGTCAGACCCACATGCCCCACCATGAGCGTCTCAAACATATGTTCCTAGTGCTCTGAAGAGGGTGGACAGGCTCCTGCTCTTGCCGAATAACTGCCTTTCTGTAGAGAAGATTTAAAATTAAAAAAGAGGAGGAAGGAGGTAAGCGTCATCACTGTGCATTGGGCGCACCATGAAAGCTGTGAATAAACTGCTCCTAAGATATTGGCAAAACAGTGGGGCTTAGCAGTCAAGACTGAAGCTTTTCTGGGTACCTGCATAAGTAGATATTGTGTGCTGTGAAATGCTTGAGTAAAAATTCTGGAACCTACCAAATTTAGGTGCCTTCAGTATGAAGAAATACTGAACAGAAAAGTTCAGTGCTACAGTTCTGGACTCATGGTAATGCTTCCTATAGCCCACCCTGTGCTCTTAGATCAGACAGAGTTTCGTTGTATCTGGGTTTGCCTTCCGGGTTGCAAGAACTAGGACATCGTTTGGTTAAAACACGATTCAAATAGCCCTAACTGAAGTGGGGGAAGGATTAAAAAAATCAAGAACCAGTTCTTGCAGGGGCTATGCTCAAAATGCAGCTGGCCAGTGATAATTTCCTTTTGCTGAGGCATTTTGAGATCTAACTCCTGGCTAGTCTTTAATCCATTTAATGAGAACCATATTGATTATATGTCATTCTGGTTTCTAAATCAAAACGCCTTATAAAAGCCTCAGAATATCAATCCAAACTTTTACCATTATCTGTCAGCTTACAGTCTCGTTTAAGCAATCAAATGCATTTGACAAGCTGTCTTTTCTAGAAATCTATGTCAGTATTAGTCATATTTACATGTTTCATTCTGTACCAACTTTTTCATTATTTTCCCTCTGACTTAGAATTATCCTAATGATCCAATTTAATAATTTGGAATACTGACATAATAATAGTTTTTTCCAGTCCTCTGGAATTTCTCCATTGTATCAAGATTAATTAGTAATGAACATCAGTAGCAAGCCAGATGTTGAGAACTTCCTGGTGAGAGTTTTCTGCAGCTGAAATATCTAGCATAACTGGCAGCCATTTAATGTTGTTTTGGGATTAAATGTTGATATGTTAACCAGTATGTCTTTTTCTGGTTGTAGAATTTAAGGATGAAAAAAGACATTAAGTAATGTGTAAAGGTAAGATCACTCCCATTTGCAGTTTTTCCTATGTGGCTTTAAGTGTCCTAATGTTTTGGATTAAAACAATGTGTCCAGATACTGATGGAAAGATTCTTGAAATTTAAATTGTAACCTCTCTGTTTCTGTATATTATTGCCATTTATTGTGCTCTTCGTTTCAAGTTTTTGAGTTTTATTCCCTCCACTATTTATAGTCTTCTCATTTTTTACTTTTGCAGAGTTAGCTCTTTGAATTCATGATGATAGTTTAGAACTGGAGCACTGTTTCCACATACAGGTGTATCACGACCACAAGAAGAAACTTTCACATACCTTCTCTAACTCCACTGCTGTTCCTAAAGGCAGTGAAGGACTTTTGCTGTAAATGTAGCTAAAAATGCATGTTTAGCTTGCCTTTGCTGCTCTCAATACCTATACAATTTTGAATCATTCTTTTTTCTAGTTTGTCCAGGAAAAAATCCACTTCAGCATTTTTCCCTTCCTGTCAGATTATTGTGATGTCCTTTGCACTGTTTTTTGGTCTTGTTCAGTATTTGTAAATGCAGACAAGATTCAGCGGTCTTTCCTAAAGAACAGGAATTTTAGGATTAAGACTTGATTTTATATTCTTAATTATTTTAATTTCTCCTTAAGCAATAACTAGTTGTCTTTTCTGAGTATAATCACAGAAATTCTGCTAACTGGAGAATATAGTCAACTCACCATTGTATTAGTTTACTATATCCCATTCAAAGATCTCCACAGCCAACTACAGTGTAATACCAGTAGGAAGATTATAAGCTGCTGTATGTTTCTCCTACATCTATTTTCTCCATCTTTGCTCTGGTTTTGTATATGTGCCTTAAAGCAGAAATTCTAGAAGTGGTTCTATGCCTTTCCTCTTTCGTGCCATTTCTGTACCATGAGAATGTGTGCTTTCTTCCCTATTTCTCAGACAGGCTATTCCTATATCTACTCATAGACTAAAGTCCAGGTCCAGGGCAACACATCTTACTATCCAGCAGGAGATTCCCTTCTTAACACTGATGCAAGAGCTGCAGTCAGTACCATACACTTCTGGATTGAATTGGCAGAATTTTTCAGACTAAGTACCAGAAATCACTGTATCTGTAGCAGCCAAAGCACCATTTCAGACTGGACTTTACAAAGAGCCTGCTTCTTTCATCCTTAAATTAAGTGTATTATAGGACTGCGTCAACTTTTAATTCTGTACAGAATCAGGGTTGGAAAGGAGCAAAACTCACTTGTGTTTAAGATACATAGTGACTTAAGAGCTAAAATATGCCTGGAAGACTTGATCTCCCTTGTCTACAGTTTGAGATCACTGCAGAAACCAGGAACTGAACCTGCAAAGAAAACTGTGTTTTCATTGGGCAGAACCAATAGTTCTTTCTGCTATGGGGGTATGCCACTGTATTGTGGGTAAAGGGAAATGTGGTGCCCAGGAGCCCCAGACAGCTTTAAAGACAGCAAAGTGAATATGCTCTCTGTAGACCCAGAATAATTTAGGTTATGTGGGACCATGATCTGGCATTAGCTGAGGGACCTTGCTTAAATAACCCTGGAGATCCACGGCAATGCCATCTTTAGCCTGTGGGTGGCTGGACAACAGCTGGTAAATTTTCAGGTGTTTTGTTGAGGATAGCTGTCACCACAGGCATGGAAATATCTCCCTATATAGTTTCTGTGTATGTCGAGAGAACAGACATGTCACTGACAATAACGTGTTACTGGCTGGACCAAACTCCCAAAGTTACTCAGCATGCCAAGGACAAACTAGGCAACTTTGCATGAAGGTGCTTAAGGTGAGCTCATTTCTTTGCAGATTGTGTTCAACAAGGATTGTTGAAGCAAAGAGTCTAGGTAGGATATCAAAATCAGCTCCTCGTAGTGTCCAAGGTGAGATATTGGAGTTAGGTTTAGAGAGGTACAGGCTCTTGCAAAACTGCACAGATTAGACTGCAAGGGAAGAGAAGCCTAAGTAGTACCTGCTGTATAATGACCATCACACTAATGCTGTTTCTCTGCTTATTAACCCAATTTACCCTTAACAACCATTTTGCGTGCTTGTGGACTCCTTCCCCTTTCTTCTTCATGAATGTTTGCTGAATTTAAGCTGCTGAACAGATGTGCACATCTCCCTCTCCCCTACATCAGGTTGTCTTGCAAAGGAAACTTCAACATACTCCACAATGTAGGCAGTGTTGATAACTATTACTGCACAGGATATGATGTGCACTGACTTTATGCTGCAGGAATGTAGCGTGGTCTCTATTCAGGGGTATTCAGCATCTCTCTCCAAATGTTCTTTGCCCATAACTAGACTAGACCAGAGCTTGAGGTGAAGTCATAGATCTTTCTGCATTTGTTCTGGTGATCCCTCCATAAGCATCATCATCGTGCAGGTAAGTTTCCAATACAAGATCATGCTATTTTTTGTAATGTTGCAGAAGTTATAAAACTGTAATCCTGAAAAGAATTCAGTTGATTTACATTCATTTTGTACATTTACACTACACTCTATTAATTTCAGAGAGTATGTTTTTGACCTCCTGTGGGCCAGATCCAATATCAATAGAAGGAAGGTCTTTCCTTCTGGACTCTGGCCTTCTTGGACGTGTGCAAATATAAATTCAGGTGTTTATGAGCCAATGACACAGAAAACAGACATAGGATGAGGGAAATCTATATTGAAAAGCTGTAATTCTAAAAGAGCTTGGGATTCATAGTGGGTTGTTAAACATGATGTTGAGTGAGGATACAGAAGCTATATGCATATTTGGTGGTGGCACAAGCATTCCTTGAATACTGTGTCCTGTTCTGTTGCCTACAACTGAAGGGGCATTTAAAAATATTGTTAGTATTCCTATAAAGCTGTAAAAATTACTAAGAATATGTTTATGCTATACATGCTGGATTGCTGAAAGGTACTTCTACTGCTTTATGAGCTGACCAAATAGTATGTGATCATATCAGGGCAGCACCATGTCCAAGCTAATATGCTTCCATTTCAGAATGATTTATTATTTTAGACACGGTGACACACTGGCACTGTTAGAAAGTTTTTGGATAAGTTGGAGGCTCAAGCATTTCTCCAGAATATGCACCACAAAAAAGTACTTTAGAACATACTGGCCAGTGACACATTCAAGACAGTTCCTTTGCTTGGCTCACCAAACACATGATTAAGTGACTTGATTGTAGCCTAGAGCTATCTACACAGAGAACAAAAAGTTGATAAAAGATCTCTTCACTAAGCAGACAAGAATATATATAGAAGTCAAAGGTGAAATATCTTTAAATTAGGAACCAGCTGAATACTTGGAACAGCTTTAGATGAAAAATCAGCTGTATAGCTAGCAATGAGGATAGTTATTCCTGTATTGTTACAGACATTTTAAAACCAGTTATCAGATCTTTCTCCTGTGCTCTGGTTCTAATTTGCACTGTCTTCAGCATGAGATGTAAACTACATAAGGTACCAGTAGTCCCTCCTGTCTCAATCATCAGCTTATAAAATTTGCCATTCTCTCTGAACTCCAAACCTTTGCTAGCTATTCAAGTGTTAAAGCAGCCTGAGCTCACATAGCAAACAGGTCTTTTCTTGATTATGTTGTTCTGCTACACAGTTAGATTCTGAATCTAATTCTGATTCAGGCTGTCCAAATAGTGAAAATAAACTATTCATGTAAATTTTTTTTCATCTTAAATTGATCCTAATGGTTTGTACAAGCACTAGCAAGTAGATGAGGTAGATTATGTTGTCGTTAAGATAGCACATTCACCTGAAAAGTAGCAAGTTCGGAGAGAACACAATAAACGATAGTCAAATCACTTTGAAAAAGGGGTGAAAATAAGATTTTGTAAATTTTACGACAATGCATTGAATAGGAAAATATAAGGATTAAGGATAAACAGGGGGAAACAATCATCATGGTGAAGATGCCAGATCAGAGTTTATCTTTGGGTGAGGTAGATGGAATGATGAAAACAGACAATAACACAGCTAAGTACAGTGGACTATTCAATAAGATTTTGAAAGGTAAACTCTCAGTATAAATTGGTCTGTGACGGTACAGACTTGCATTTTCATAGCAGCTAGATGTTTGGATGCTAGTGGTTTTTTTGGCATTGGGCCTCATAATTCAAACCCTTTGTCTAATCAAAATAAAATTAAACCTGTTCTGGAAATATTATGCCTT
>Ga0181612_134265_pt1 | contig 12749 bp, 10 predicted proteins | sample HoacroProtozoa21_FD_119630 | JGI IMG/M metagenome (GOLD analysis project Ga0181612, IMG submission 119630) | Hoatzin crop microbial communities from Cojedes, Venezuel. Combined Assembly of Gp0051906, Gp0051904, Gp0051908 | reverse complement strand
CCACCCTCATTGTAAAGAATATTTTTAACTTCATAGCTATCAAAGACTTCACAAATGATAATAAATAGTTTCAGTGTCACCCATGACTTCTGTTACATTTTTGCTGTAGTTTTGTAGTTCACAAAGAGAATATATAGTGGGACAACATTTTTCTCATTGTAATATCTGCTAGAAGTATGCTTTTGCATGTGTTTTTAGCTGACTCTTGCATTTAGCTGCCAGATGCCTGTATAGGCTTTTTGTATTTACTACAGTAATTCTGTACAAAACTGCAGATAACATTCTTTGTGGCCTTAATCACTTAACGTAAACTCTTGACACTTAGAGTTGTCTAATCTCTGAAATTCATAGAGTTAAGTGTGTACGCTTTACATGCACTGAGTTTTTTAAAATTTATGGTAAGTATCAGTATAGCTATATTTTAAGGCATAGTTTTCTTACATTGTTGGAATAGAAAGTAGAGAAGAATTTATACAACTAAAATGTTTTAAAATATGTTTCAGGCTCAGAACGCGAAACAGAAAAACCCGAAGATACGGAGTTTTGGATACAAACATAGAAAACATGGAGCTGACCCCATTGGAGCAAGATGATGATGATGATGATGATACAACACTATTTGATGCTAATCATCCTCGAAGGTTTGTATATAGAGGCTGAATATACTTCTAGAAATAGAAGTGAAGGAGTATGGATGATAAGCAGTTTCACTGAGAAAGCTCACTGCTGTGTTTCATATGCATGTAGTTGGAGAAGGGATGTCCAGATCACTTGAATTTTAAATGGGCAAGAATTTAGTGGGCAAGAAGATAAACATCATTTGTCTTCAGCATGTGAGTTCGAGAGAAATGGAGAGGAAGGTAGGATATTTTTGTTACAAATACAGTGTCATTATTGAAGCTTATGTTAAAGTTGACAACTAGCTTTTACCTTTCTCTTTTTTGTTTTTTTTTGAGGCTCCTCAGTTTTTCTTGTGTATTCTCTCATATGAGTTCTGCTTGCAGCAGCTTTGTTCTGCTTTCTCATTGCTAAAGTAGTCAGCAGTTATTTGATGATAATCATGCACCAAGTTTTAGATTTGGTACTGCTGCATAGAAAAGTTCATATTCTTAAGTCACTCTCTGAAACTACATAGATACAGGAAAATTTTATTTTATTTCCTTATTGTCCTTACATTGAAACATTATGAGCAATTCAAACTTAAATTTATGCAATTCAAACTTAAAAAAAAGTTTTGCTTGTTGAGTAATGTCATCACACTGCAAATGCAAAGACATAGTAAAATAGTGGGGACTACGGTCAAGTATCAGAAGAGATAAAATGATGAATTCTGCCAGTCACAGCTAGGAATTGATTCAACACGGTTTGATGTGAAACTGAATTAAAGTCCAAGCAAAACAATTCAAGAAGTGCAGTACATGATGTCTCAAATGAATTAAAAGTATCAGAGTAGTAAATCAGGTGTTCTGCTGTTTATCAGGAAACAACTTTGGATGCAATTCGGGAACTTGAAGTGAAAAGTTCAGTCTTTTTTAACTTTGTCTCCTTAAGGGGAATCTTACGGAGTAATTTTTTATCCTAAGTCAAAGTTGTTCTTTCCTATTTCTCTCCACAATACATGAGAAGAAACTAGTTAGAATATCTCCACTCCTCTGTGTGAGTCATGTGGCACTTATGATTACCCCGTGTTGCTAGTCCTGTTCCGTTATAAATTATGCCTATTATGTAATAGGTAGTTGTCACATTATATCCAGGAATTCCCTCAGTGACTTTCCTAGATCTTTCAGCTTCTCTTGCAACTCAGCATACTTACTACACTTTGAGCGATTTGATGACCAGTTAACATGGTATTCCTCATAAATGTTTATTTACAGGAGTGTCAAGTAACCTTTTTAGGAGGAATGAACATGATAATATGTCGAGTCATCAGTAACAAACAGTATTGTATAATTAACAAAAGTATTGTATCGTCTAGAGGTTACTTCATACTCTTTTATGCTTGTTTGGAGATTAAGCATTGTTGTGTTTGGTGTTAAGCTTCAAGGAGCTGATTGTATCTCAAGAGCAGCATTTTATCTAAAGCGACTATAGTACTAATATTTATTAAATAAGTATATGCACTGTGTCTGCTAATGCAGAGGAGTGTTAACAAGTGGTGTTGAAGCATGTGTTGTATGAATGTAGATAGATGTTCTGGGTTTTTTTGACTGCTTGTAGTTCCAACTATCAGTTTACCTGTTTTGGAAATTTTGGGGGGATTGTGTTAAGTTTTCTAGACAGTGAAATGGCAGCACGCATCTTTTAAACCTACTCTTTTACCTTAGGAGGTTACTGTCTAAATTTAATTCACGTTCTACAGATAAATCTGAAATTTCTAGTTTGAAGTTTACTGTATATTAACATCAACAAGATTGTATTTTTGAAGTCTGAAGCTACAAAACCACCCCGAAGTGTCAAAGTGTTTATGTCTGTTTCTTTAAATTTCTTTGCCTATCTTAACATAGAAACACTGAAAACCCTAGAGGGAAAGTTCACTAAAATAGTAACAGAGGTTTTCAGAGGATGGTTATCTGATTTTTTTGTTCTTGCCTCTGTACATTTCAAAACAGTTTGAGGAAGAAAAAATCTTCATTCAAATATTTTATTGAGGAAGTATCTAGTATGCATAGAACTTGTAAGTTACTTCATTTTGGGGTATTTTATTGTTGTCCCTGACAGGATGTATAAGAATGAAACAAAAGTGAAAACAGTAAGAGGAGGAAGTATGGTTTACACTGAGGTCCTTATTTTTGTTTTAGTTTTCTCTTTTTGCCACACAAACATGCTAGGTTGACGCTGGGGTGTATATATGCTTGATGACGGCCTATCAGTCTAAAGAGACAAACCTGAGAACTTCTAAAATCTAAGCAGGGCTGTACCAAGGATCCTGTATATTTCTGCCCTGGTTATCTTCAGGCAGAGCATATTCTATTCATTCCTCTTCAGAATTTATCTTGGAAACTCATACTCAGTTATGTCCTAGACTAATGCTTTTGCCACTACGCTTTCTGTGGTTCTGTGGTTGAAATTAATTTGGTTTATGATTACGAAATTAACTTTCATTAAAGCAAACTCTTGATAACTACAGACAGCAGGCTTTGAACTAGGCTTATACTCAACTGTGATAGCTACAAAAAAATTCACATTATTAGTGTTGTAGTTGGGGGAAAAAAAACCCACCAAAACCACCCCCCAAAAAATCCTGTCCTAATTTCCAAATACTCAGTCCCTCTTTAAATTGAAGTACTGCACTAAATCATCACTTAGTTTAGATGTACCAGGCAATTTGGAAGTGTTTGAAAGTAGATTACTGATCCACACCATTTTAAAAATGTGATTGACGACATATGGTACAAACAGTTTTAATACATTAATAATGTTTCATTTGGCTGATGATGTAGCTATTGTAGGATAAATCAAGTATTTATTTTAATAGATGCTATTCCTCACACACTGTCGTATCTTGTTGATGAAAGAACTAATGCTAGATAAGTGGTATTTGATATTAAAAGCATCGGCTTCAGCTGAAAAAGCAATACATGATGTTTTGATCAAAGTCCAAAGAGCCCAGAAAAAGTAGAGAGAGAAGTGGCATGTGATGTCTGAACATGTCATAATCCGGAGTAAATACAGAGAGTAAAGTAACTTGTGGCCTAGGCATACCTTTGTTTCTGCCCTGTGGAGCTGTGAAATCACCTAAAATTCATGTTTTGCTCACAGAAGAGATGAATAATATCAACCTCTCAGTCAAACTGCAAGACAAGTAGTTGTATTGGAGTAACTGAGTGATCTAACCAAACTTAATTTCAATGCATTTCTGTTAACTTGCTGTAGAAAACTGACTAAGGTTATACCTTCAGAAGAGAATAACTATAGATAATAAAGGAAGAAGATGTTATTCTTGTTTAAAGATCGCTCAGAAAGTAAGTGCTTAAATTATCAAAGTCTTTATTTTGATATTGGGAACCTGATAAAACAAGGTCTTCAGTTATGTTTAGTCAATAATGTGAATATAGTCTGTTTATGTATATTGAGAGCTTGCTTTGTTCTCCTTTATGGGGAGAAGCTCTCAAAATTTTAAAAGTTACTTTTTATCTGGAGTGTATGTGTAGCAATAAAACATCACTGAACAATGTGAACGCATGCCACAAATCTGTATAGAACAGCTTGATAAAATGCTGTCCAAACTTTGCAAAGCAACGGCATTGCTGGAAGAGAAGTTTGAAAACTGATATAGAATACTTTAAAAAAAATAAAATCCTAAATTAGGAATGCCCTTTTTTCAGTTAATTTCTTTCCACTTGTTTCAACTACATCTTTTGCATCTGCATTGAAGCTTAGTAATCAGTCTTCATGTTACTGCTTAATCAAGAATGACCAAAGGGAGTACAAAATGCGTAAGCAATCAAAGAGCCGCTGAGGACAGCTTGATGGTAATGATAGTCAGATATTCTCAGGAGGTGTCATTTACACTTTGTCCTAATATTTGCAGCAATTCAGAGGTATGATTGGTTGGGTTTTGTTAAGGTAGCATAAATGTGCAGTCAGGCTTCGAGCAACTAATTCGGGAACAAGGAAGAGGGGCCTTTAACGGTTTTTCAGTTTGCAACTGCTATTTACTTAACAAAGGATTAGTTTTGTTTAACTACAGTCAACAATTGGCTTATTCAGTTCTTGAATAAGAACAATTGGCTTATTCAGTTTCTTACCCTCAAAACTTGTAATGGAAGGCACTAAAAAAAGTTGCATGAAATTCTATTCTACATGTTCGGGTGGCCTCATATACATTTTTTTATGGACAACAAATTAATATATTGTTTCATTTAGAAAATAGTTGTCTCTTTACATTTTTTCTTTATGACCTGTTAATAGACTGCAGTAGTATCCACCCTGCTTTCATTTTTCTTGACTAGAACAATTGAGCTTTTTTTAAGGTGATACTCTACAGGACAGTATGCCTATGTTAAAAATCCCTATAGGCTTGTTTTGGGTTATCTGGTAAGTCTGTTTGACTCTGTCTAAGGCTAGGCAGAGAAACTGGCTTCTTTCCTAAAATCAGTGTAGAAGTGTTAATATACTGGTGTGCTGATATGTTTATTACTTCAAATGTTGCTGTTTTCTTTCAGACCTACATGAAGAGGAGTCCACTGTGCCCTCTGTTGTAACATAGATGCAATTTAAGTGTACTCCAACTGTCATCATCACCCATGTAGCTAGTCCTGTGCCTCTTCAGCTTGGGGCACCTTACAAGGATGGGATGTCTTAGCCATTTTGTTCAGTAGCATACTATTACATGTTGAAGTTTGAAATTCTAACTTTTGGTTTCTCACCATGCAACTTCACCTACATATCAACTGAAGTACTGTATCCTAATATCACATCTTTGATTTTCAAAGGTATGTCACACTGATAGTTTACCATCCTCATTAAATCACGTTACACACAGACTATTTGCTGCACTGCAAGGCAGAAGGAAAAGCACTTATTCTATTCTTGATAGAATTCCAGTTATGGAACACTACCAATAGTTACCAAATTTTGAATAGGAACTCGGGAGCCTTGGAAGTTTAAAAATATATCGAATGTGGTAAAAGACCATTTTTTTGTAAGTGAGCTGTCTCTCGATTTGGGAGGTTTAAATTAATGGAGTTTCATGTCACTTTTCTTCACAGTAATATGGTAACTGCAAGTCTTTACAGGCAAATTTAATAATAAAATGTTACATCTCTGTCTTTTTTTTCTGAATGTTTGACCTTCAAAAAATGTAGGCTAAAATTCCCCTAGAAACAGGGCATTTCAGATTAATGCGTCTGTTTCTTCTGTTGTAGAGAAGTACGTGCCTTTCAGTGAAAGAACTTAATCTTAAAACCAGAGAAGGAGACTGCTTCATGGGAGGAGTAAGAAGCAAGAGGTTATGCAAGTTGGGGGACTAATTTAATTTGTGTATAGTATGGCATCCTTAATTTGTTACAATAAGTACTGTACCAATTTGTTGTACCTTTTTGTATATAGAGGATTCTAAATGTAAAGCCTATGGAGAGAGAGCGCACTTAAATTAAAACCTATTTGGAAGGAAGATAACTTTTAAAACAGGGTATTTTTTGCTTGTTACAAATCTTGTATGCCGTAAGTGTGGTATACACTTTTTCTACAGTAATCTGTAATGTTAACAAATTTTTTTGCTGATATTAATTGTAAGTAAACAGCCTCTGTGGACTCCTCAGAATTGTTAGAACTTGATTTTAGTTGAGGAGTTACTTTATCCTTTACAAATAAAAAGCCAAACTACTGCCTTTTGTGTTGAGACTTTTTTAAAACTGAATTAACATGTTTTATGTAAACTTAAACTTCAATGAACAAATAAAAACTATTTACAGTGTTTCTAGCATTTAGTGTGATATTTCAATACTCTAGATTTTAAGGATATTAATATAATCTTGTAAAACACAGTACTGCAACATCTTTTTGCCGTGAGGACTACTGATTACAACCATTGAGTCAGTTTCTTGGTGAGGTCCATCATCAACTTGTTTGAACAGGTGTTGCTCACTCACTTTAGGATGCTGCTGGTGTAGTCCACATAGTGTCCATGTTCAGACCTATGTGAAGCAGAGCTAAGCCTTTGGGTAGCCTTGTTTAATTTTGTATTCTTCAAACAGTCTAGATCAAATACTAAATTTGCTGTGACTCTAAAATGAAAAAGTGACATCAGAAGCAGCTGTTGCTATTAAATGTGTGGTAGTATACACATTAATATAGTTGGCATCCAGCAGTAACATTTATTTTTTTACCTAGTGCGTAAAAATTAATAGAACAAGTTTTAGGACCTGGAAGACCTAATTTTTCTTTAAAATATGTTGCAGGTTCCTCAGGAATCTTGGTAATGTAGACAAAATGTTCAAATTACAGTGTAAATTTATTGCTAATTCTGTATATATCTAGTACCATGGCATAACCGTGCTATGGCAGTAGTGATGGGGCTGGCTGTGTTTCCTGAAAGTTCCTGTGTTACGGGCTATGGGGAAAGAGGGATTATCTTTCCTGATTCTTCAGTCCCCTCTTGGTGTTTGAACAAAATTGAAATACCTTAGTTGTCTCTGAAGTTCTTTCTGCAGTGGTGGGGTGGGGAGGGGATCTGCTGTAGCCTTTTTTTAGATCTGTACCAGCAGGTTTGCTGTGCTGAAACCTACTGACTTGCCCTAGTAACAAGTCTCATGAGGTCTGAAGTAATGGATACCAAATCAGCCTCCTAAGGTAACTTTCATCTACAGTTGCCCGTGTGCCAGACACAGCTGGGAAATACATTGTATTTACAATAAATGTAAGTCTTTATTTTGTTTCGTCTCCTGTTGTACCTAACTTTTCGTGCCCATATTTAAAGATAAAATTGAAATGCAAACACAGCACTGATTCTTGGAGAGGCTTAGTTGGGGAATCTAGAGGCACAGTGAAGAATGGCTATGTCATGGACTCCAGGTGAGAGAACAACAAATGACAGAAGGCAGAGTATGTTGCTTCTGTATATAAAGGGGACCATCAGTGTTTAAACATAATTGCAGTTTTTCTTTAGATTTTAATTTTTTTCTAGTGGTGCCACGTGTTAGCCCTAGCAGTAGAGACTGTCTTCCTGACATACTAGAATTAGTTGTTTTTATCCTGTAGGACTTTTCTGGGCTTTGAAATTAATACATTTTGAGGAGCTGTTATGCTTGCTAAGCATAGGTACTTGAACTGTTTATTAGAAGCACTGGAAATGCCAACACTCGGTTTGCGTCTCCCGCAAGTAAATCTTGAGATTTTCCCAAAGGAAAAACGAAATAGAACAGTTTACTTATGTTTCTAAGCAAATTTTCTGGGGGGGAAAAAACCTACAACAAATTTTCCCCAAAATTATCTGGGCTTCTTAGATTCATGCCTCCAAAATTATGAGTATCTATTTTATAGGCTGAGCATTTATAAAGCAATCATACAACTGGTAATAAGTTGTGACAGTTTAGTTTTCTGGTATGTCAGATACTATGTGGCCCATGGTGTGAATTCCTAGGCCTTGTCCAGACTATATGTAATTTCAGTAGATGAATTGGCTAGCTGAATTGCTTTTGCAGACATAAAATTAGTCAAAAATAACTAGTGTTGTATGTGTCTTGGTCTTAACAGTTGGGAAGTTTGCTCTGAATTGTGTGCAGCCCCTGTTGATATGTGCAGCACAATCAGCAGTATTTCCAGCTGTGGCTGAAAAGCTGTTTTTATGGCAGCCTAACATTCTTTCAGAAATTTTGGGAAGAGTATGCCACCCCAGCAGCCAGTAACCAAATGTACTTATCACCTTACAATTTGATGTAAAACACAAGGTTAAAAACATGAAGACAATGAATTAAAAACATGAAGACAATGAATTATGAAATGTGTGACTGAGTAGCCATGAATGGAAAGTTCTGTTACTGTTTGAGTCAAGTTGTTAATAGGCCAGTAAAGAATGGGAGCTGATCTGCTGAAATAAAGCTGCTTAAAGGTACAAAACAGTCCAAGCTAGATTTCTTCAATAACTTGAATTTCTGGAGACAGAAATGGAATATGGAGAAAAAGCTTGGAAGACTTAAAGAAAAAAAGTTTTTAAAAGATACCTTTACAGATTTTTACAGTAGTAAATCTGTTATGGTGTATCTATTATTGTTTGTTAGGGCTTTGTGACTTTTTTTATTCGTTAGTGCAATTTGAGACATAGCAAGTACAAGAATACGTTGTTCCTGATCAAGTCTGAATGTATTGGTTCAGTACATTGATAGGATAATGGGGTATACAACTTCAGGTACCATGGATGGGTCTGAGAATGAGAAATCCAAGAGTCAGAAGAGGCAGAAAGCATTTTTATTTTTCTTGTTGACCAGTAAGAGCCAGGAAATGACTGTAATATATAAGCCAGCTGAAAGACACAGATCTCAAAAGAGCCAGTGTGGCTGGTCTGCTTCATAGTTTTAGAATAGACTACTGTTTGCTACAAACTTCTTGTCTCATGGTACTAATGATGATGATGATGTTCCAAGTTGTTAACTGCTAAACCCCTGCAGAATTGACCCAGATCTCTCTAGAATGCTGTGCTCTGAGGAGATTTTTCCATGATTTTTCTATGTGCATCTGTTTCTATGCTTATCTGTTCAAAGTGGCTTGCGCTCTGGATTGGCTTACATCTTGATGCAGTCTTATGATAAGGCACAGTAAAATGATAAGATTTCTTTAAAGATATTATCAGGATGGATGGATAAGTTCATGATTTTATTAAGAGATACAAATGAGGTTCTTAAATAATGAAATGTGACTGCTTGCTTTCTTCTGTTGGAAGAGTGTGAGCCAAAAGGCTTATGCTTTTGGTATAAGCCTTTTGCGTGCTTATGACAGTATGCATTGCACAATATGCAATATGTATAATGTTTTTATAAATGATCTGGATGCAAGAATCAAATGTACAGTAAGTAAGTTCGCTGATCATACTAAACTAGGAATAGCCGTGGACTCCCTCGAGGGTAGGGAAACCTTACAGAGAGACGTGGATAGGCTACAGGACTGAGCAATTACCAACCGTATAAAATTTAACAAGAGCAAGTGCTGGATTCTGCACGTGGGACAGGGTAATCCTGGCTATATGTACAAATTGGAGGACAAGAGGCTAGAAAACAGCCCCACAGAAAGAGATCTGGTGGTTTGGGTTGATGGAAAGTTGAATATGAGTCAGTGGTGTGCCCTGGCAGCCGAAAGAGCCAGCCATGTCCTGTGGTACATCATGCATGGCATAGCCAGCTGGTCAAGGAAGGTGGTTGTCCTACTCTGCACAGCACTGGTATGGTCCCACCTTGAGTACTGTGTGCAGTTTTGGGCACCTGAATATAGGAAGGACATCAAACTGTTAGTGTGTCCAGAGGAGGGTAACCAAGATGGTGAAAGGTCTCAAGGGCAAGACTTATGAGGAGCAGCTTGGTTTGTTCAGCTTGGAGCAGAGAAGGCTGAGGCTTGACCTCATTGCAGTCTGCAGCTTCCTCAAGAGGGGCAGTGGAGGGGGAGGTGCCATTCTGTTGTCTCTGGTAACCAGCAACAGTACACAAGGACATGGAATGAAGCTGAATCAGGGGAAGTTCAGATTGCAGGTTAGGAAAAGATTCTTCACTGAGAAGGTGGTGCGTCACTAGAGCAAGGTCCCAGGGAAGTGGTCACAGGACCAAGCCTGTCAAGAGTTCAAGGAGCATCTGGACAATGCTCTTAGTTGTATGGTTTAGTTTTAGGTACTCCTGTGAGAAACCGGGAGTTGCACTCGATGATGTTTACGAGTCCCTTCTAACTTGAGGTATTCTGTGATGCTATATATGGCAAGGGCATAGCCTGAGGTCAAAAGCAAAAGTTATGCCAGAGATCTTTTGGAAATGTTGTTCTAAAAGGGCACTTTGTTTATTGATCTTCCCTAAGCCTCATTCTGTTTAATAGAAACAGAAAACCTGATCCATAAAGATGGAGAATGAAACAATACACATTCTCACCCAAGCTTTTTGTTGTTCATGTTTTAAAGAAAAGTCAGTGTCAGTTCAACAGCTATCTAGCTGGACTGTGCATTGTACAAAGAATTACTTCTAACAAATAACTTATTCCTTCCACTACTTTTTTGTGAAAAAAAAATCCAGCAAGAAATCTAATAAGCTGCATGGTATTTGTGATGAATCTTTATAAAACTCCTCATTTTAGGGGTTTTAGACTAACACAGACTTCTGCAAGAGATTCCTTCATTCAGAAGCTGATAAACCACAAATGTTTTGAAACCTCGCAATTCTGCAGGGGAAATTCAATATGTTTGCACTGATCTTATTCTCTTGAACCTGCTTTTGCCACTGTCGAAGAAGGGATGCGTGGCTAGGTGGATTTCTATTCAGATCTAATACAGGTGGTTTTATTGTGTTTGCTGATACAGTCCAAAGACCCTTCATCTTTCTGAACACAGAATACAGTTTTGTGAAGATATACATTAAACCTACTGATCAAAGCAAGAGCGAATACACTGATGTTACTGTTTTTTGGAAAGTTAGTCTTGCAGTTCCAAGCATGAAGATTGTTTAGGCAAGTTGAGAAATCTAGTTTAAAGCTTAACTGTCCTTTCTGTTAGATTGGGTTTTAATTTTGTTTTTCTTGATGTGTGATCTAAATCTTCTTCCTAGTAATTTTAAGCCTGTTACACTTAAGCTGTAGTGAATGGTAGAAAGAGCTTTGTTCTTCTGCAGAAGGTCCCTTCCAATCCAGACTATTCTATGATTGATTTCAAGATCATTATATTCCCCCTCGGTCTTGCCTAAACAAAGCGCCCTCAGTTTATTTCCTAGTACTCTTATAGTGTAGGTGTGTAATACATTTCATTCTGGAACTGAACCGACTGGTTCACACAGTCTATGAACTCCAGTGTCTAAAAGAGAAGACAGTGGATACTGTTTAGGAGATGGCAGCAATGGAAAGTATGTGTGTGACATCAGTGTACATAGCCCACTTATCTTTATCCCTTCAAAAGATCACTGCCTTTTTTTTTTATTTACTGAAAGAACTAACAAGTAATTAACTGTCTACTCACAAGTCTCTCTGCGTGATTGCTAGCACAATGTAAAAGGCTTTTAGTCTACCCCAGTAGTGTTACAGTGAAAGTTTTTTTATTAAAATGTGCTTACACATGCTAAATGATATCTAATCTTAAAAATTCTATAGGCATGTTGTATCTGAGTATATGGCAATGCTGGACCATGCAAAGAAACCAAGCCAGGAATAAACCAACTTAAATACTGAAAGGAGCTCATCTGCATTAGCTCGGTACACTGTCTGGCCTATTTAACGTGCGTGTTTCTTATCCAAGTCAGCTTATTTGCTTCGATCAGATATTTGTGAAGTGCTGTTTTATGCCATGTAGATTTAGTTCTCAGGCAGCAGTAGTTACAACTGCTTTTTCTTGCTGAAGTAACACTTGACCTTAATCATTTAGGCATCTTACCTGAGTGCTGCATGCATCTTTGAGTTTTTTTGTTAATATTCACAGCTGTCAAAATAACAGTGTTTTCTCTTAGGCACAGTTTTCCCCATATGAGATGGAAGGGGATGTTCTGCAGTCTTAGCTGTTGGCTGAGTGGTTGGAAGCTTACATGTAACTTCAATGATTTGCATTCAATTGATTTTCTGAATTTTACAAACATAAGAAATACAACTTTTTTCTTTCCTCCCCTACCTGTATAAATTACAAGATGTTAGCATATTTTCAATTTTAGGGCTCTAAATAACTTTTATTGATTTAGAGCCTTAGATTTTGTAGCAGCATTGGAACCATTCAATGCTAGAAAGTAAACATGCAAAAAACATGGTCATCAATTAAATATGAATAACTACACATCTGATCTACCTCCACAAGTAGGATGAAGGTCCTAGAACTTTGTTCAGTCCGAGCTAGGACATGATAGACTTAGTTTCCCGGAGGCTCCATGAGAGTAGGGCTTATTTGCCTGAGCAGCTGTGGTGCTTCTGGCTCCAATGTCATATGGTGATCTCTACTAACGTAATACAGAAATCAGAGCTTCAGTGTGCAATATTGAGGTAGCTAAAGTGTTTATAGTCTTCTGGATATAAATAGCAGAGATGCACCAGTACAGGCTTGGGGCGGACCTGCTGGAGTGCAGCTCTGTGGAGACGGCCCTGGGTGT
>Ga0181612_103348_pt1 | contig 12750 bp, 5 predicted proteins | sample HoacroProtozoa21_FD_119630 | JGI IMG/M metagenome (GOLD analysis project Ga0181612, IMG submission 119630) | Hoatzin crop microbial communities from Cojedes, Venezuel. Combined Assembly of Gp0051906, Gp0051904, Gp0051908 | reverse complement strand
CAAGGCCTGTTGTGATAGGACAAGGGGTAATGGTTTTGAACTAAAAGAGGGTAGGTTTAGACTAGATAAAAGGAAGAAATTTTTTTTACAGTGAGTGTGGTGAAATGCTGGAACAGATTGCCTAGAGAGGTGGTAGATGCTCTATCCCTGGAAACTTCCAAGGTCAGGCTGGACGGGGCTCTGAGCAATCTGATCTACTTGAAGATGTCCCTGCTCATTGCAGGAGAGTTGGACTAGATGCCTTTTAAAGGTTCCTTCCAATCAAACTATGATTCTATGACAAGTGTTTGAGAGATAGGTACTGCATGGAATTACACGTTTTGTATTCACAAATTGCCTTTTCCCAAGCAATACAACAACACATTCCCATTAGCCAGGCTAGGCTTATAATAGGGCACAGTTCTGTTAAGAAAGAGCTTATGGGCTTAACAAAAAAGAAGCATTTTAAAACACAAGATCAAAAGCCACCTAACTCTTTGGTCAGGAACAGTATTTCAGAACATACAACCTTGTCCTATTAAACAGTTTCTAGTCCAGAAAGAGAGTCACAAGATACTGTATTTATGAAAAGTTATTCTGATTTGACTAGATCTATTCCTTCCTCTTGTCCCTCCAATCACTGTAATTCCTAGAGAATTTCAGCATCTGAAGTCATTTTTGCACTGTCATTTTGGCATTTTTTCCATAGCACTGACCATATTTTAAAAGAGATTCCCAGAAGCCCACCTTCCTTATTCCTTCCATTCAGATAATGACTCTGCAACCTAAAGCACTTGTTGAAATGAAAAAGGGATCCCATGAATTCGGATGGGCCATCTGTTGTATAGCAAAATCTCACAGCTTCCTAAGGAAATTCAAAACAGAAGAATTTTAGGTGCAAGCACAAACAAATAAAGAAAGCTTGGTAATAAATTCCAATATACCTTTAGCCACACCATGCTAGAGAGTAAATCCCCAGGTCTTTGCTTCGGGGGCATTAACAAGCTCTTAAGATTCTGGCACTGAAGTACTGAGGAAGCACTAAAAATCCCTGAACAGTCAGACTTACCCATGGGCAAAGTTTGTTTATAATGAATCTCTTGCACCAGGTTCTGGAAAAGATGATATCTTTACTGTTCCATTTTTGTTGGTAGAAAGGCAGTACGTGCCATGATTAAAGGAGAATGTAGGACAGCTCTTACTGCTGTGCTTTCATTTCTTTCAGCAGCAGGTACAGACACTGGCTAGCGTCAGCAACTCCTACCTCATGCCACACACCATTTCTCATTGGTGGCCAAGCATCTATAGCTGCTCTTGCACAGTTCACACTGACTTACAGCCCAAAAGGGAAGATTAGCTAAGCACAGAGATGATAAGAAACACAATTTTGCTGCAAATATCTGAAAGCATCTTCCTCCCCACGAGCACTTTAAACTGCTGTAAACACAATAACCCTTTCCTAACAGATCCCAGTGTACACAAAGAGCCAACAGCTGACTATTAACATATGTAAGTTTTTACACTTACTAACTTCAAGAACCATTGCTTCTAGAAGAGAAAGGAGGATCCACATTGTCTCACTAATTGCAGAATCATAAGATAGTGGCATGAAAGTCTGAGATGGATAGAAAATATCTGGACTCCTACAGCCTGGGATGCCTTGGTGGAGGTGGTTAAGGAACAACTCCTTATGTGTAGCTCAATTGTATTTTCATCAAAGTTACTGAGACCAAAGCAGAACCCTGTGATGTTAGCATTAGAACTTTCTAAGAGAAAATAGCTGTGACCTCAATGCACTACTAGGGGAGGACACTGAATTCCCTCTCGCTGCTCCTCCCCAGTCCTTATGTATTCCTTGTTCAGTAAGACAGTGACCCTACAGATCCACAGCCATGTTTATAACACCTTCCACAGACCCCCACCAGCTTCAGAACAGAGGCTCAAGAGGGAATATTTCTCTTGCCAAGCATGATCATAGCCACAATATTTCCATTTGCACTAACTTTCTCTATTCTCTGCTGTTTTGTTTGGGTCAGAGCTAACTAAAGGTGGGATGTGTCCTTTCATGTTCTGCAGTATCAGCCACACATGACACTGATGATCCATATTCAATACCTATAAGGACACAGGGACAGAAATAAGCTGCTGAACTCTGGTCTATCCACTCAAAACAGACCACAGGAAATTTAGTCTGAATTTAGTCTGGAAATGATCTTCCGCTGAACTCTCCCAGAAGGCATGACACTCTGATTCCTATGCAAACTACATGGTCTCAAAGCAGAGCCTTTATGACCTCTGTGGAGTGGGAGGATTCTCGCACCAGCATAGCTAGAAGGCTGCTAATCTTCGCAGACACCTGTATTAGTGTTAAGAAAAGCAATCTTTCTACGCGTTACTACAGTATACCTGTACAGGCTTTCTTTTGATATAATTATACCAGCATAGCATTCCTAATGTAGACAGAGCTCTTCACCTCTCCAGTCAGAAGCTGCCAGTGTGCTGATAAATCCTCCTATTAAAATCCACAACTCCAAATCCAGGGAAGCAACACAGTTTGTACAATTGTCCTTCAATGCAAATAATACATGGTTGGTAACAACAGTCTTTCGTCATGGCTTCGCAGACACTCCCTTTTAACACCTTATGCTTCTGAATTCATAGATCTTTTCTTTTTTATCTCAAATTCCTCCTGCCCCCTCCCCCAAGTTTTCATGAGTGTCAGACAGCTGGTGATTTAAAGCAAACTTCAGAACTAACAACAACGCTTCATGAGTTCAGCATGATACATAGCATCTTTGGTGCTACGTGGAGGCATGGATATCAACATCTTCTTAACTGGACTTCAATTAGACAGGCAATGGTTTATAGATGTAGAATACACTGCCTAACCCTGCACTTACAAATACATCTATATCCTCTGAGATTCAAAGTCAGACTTTGAAAGAATGTGTATGCACTGGGCTGCACACCTGCCAGAACAGAGATGGAAGGCACAAACTTGGATAAAGTAAACATTTAGTGTCTGTTGAAAGGAAGAGTTCTACAATTATAAATGACCTGAACTTTGTCTTCCCAATGGAAGAAATCGCATCCATTTCAGTTAGAGTGCTTGAAGAAAATTAGGAAGATTAAGCTTATCAGAATGTGCTGCACTAAACAGAACATAGTCGTGATGCGAGCTGCCTCACTGGTTTTATACAACAGTCCTTTGCGCAGAGCTGCTGTGATGAATACTGTGGAGATGCTGTGAAGCTTAAAGTAAACTTACAAGAATAAAGTTGTAATACCACTAAACTCAACACAGATTAACCACACTTCAGTAAATATTCTCAGCACTCATTATGTTGAGGTCCTCTTAAAATCTTTTTGAAAACAACATTGAAAACATTGGTGCAAAATATAGCTTTTTCAGGCACTTGTAGTCATAAACATTGCTTTTCTAGATCTGGTATTTTACACCTGTTTAGAAACAGACTGCTAAAATAATAAAAGCAATGGAATTGCAATTGCCGTTAGTATAAACACAGAACTTGAGTTCTTTACTGCCATAGCTCAGGTCTATTAGTGCAGTTCAATATAAAATATAAAACGGCATGACATCCTCTGCACACCTAGGCATACTCATGCACGCCCTATATGGAAGCTATACCTAGGTAAGTAGCACAGGGAGTCAAAACTATTCCTAGAAAAAAAAAATCATCAGAAAAGTGAAACACAGTCAGTCACGGTGGTTAATAACTAGTTCTCAGTCAAAACTGTCATGATACCTCTCCTTTAAGCCAAAAAAACGTTTAGCCAGATCAACAAGATCTGTTCAAGCTACTCGAACTCAGTGGAATTAACTTCTCTCCAGAGCACAAAGCTATCAGAAAAGAGGACTTTCTTCCAGTGTCCTGAAATGTGTACAAACCAATATCCAAGCATCTACAGGATGTTATCTGTCAGAAGAGCTTGTACCATGAAAAAATCCCACACATTCTGGACATGCCAAAGATTCCACATCCATCCCTTGGTTAATAAATTTCTTTGAACAATAGAAACTGATAGAAAAAGACTGATATTGTTATAATTTATTAATTTTAAACCATACAAAATTAATTCCTTAGCTTGCCACTCTACAGGGACACTCAGAAGTAATGAAATCACAGGTTTCATTTTTTATGTGATTAATGTCAGTATTTCTCTTGGCTGCACCAGGGAAGCTAAACTGTACTGATTGTTTCATGTTTTTCATGGTACACTAGTTCTTCAGAGCCCGCATTTTCAACAATTCAGATGCCAGACCAATTTGCTTCCCTGTGGTAACCTGCATCTTTTAAAACTCATTCAGAAACAGCAAGTCCAAGAGGGTCCTGTGTGATGATCTAGTCTAAGTTCCTGCATAATGCAAGAGAATCTAACAAGTGCACAGTCAGGGATATATTTTGTGAGCAACCAAGCTGATAGGACCCTACCCAGGGATAAGGCTAAGTACAGGCATGTGTGTAGGATAAGAACCTGAAAATCATCAAAAAGCAGCATGTAAGTGACTTCATCACCTCAGCCTTCCTCCCCCAATCATCACACAAAATCAGTACTTTGGAAATACTTAAAGTAGCATAGGAGGGCTAAAGAAAGCTTTTACAAAGTAACATTAAGTTCCTGTTACTTTATACATGATGACTTATTTAACAAAGTATAAATCGTAAGTATTATGCCCTATGCAATACATCTTTCCCCCATATTCCCTTCTTGCCCTTATGAAGTTCCGAAAGCCTAGTGCAAGCTGCTGCTCACCGATAGCGGGCTAGTTATCCCTAAAGCATTTCAGACAAACACAGAATGGGTTCTGCCTGTGAACCCTCACAGCTGTTTGACAGTGGGCCAGCTGTATTAGCACATCATTCAAAGACATTCATAAAAATCCCAGATAGCAGTTTCCTAATTAGATTTACTTGTGGATGCAGGAGCAGCACATTATCACGTTCACTGTCCCTTCCCCCACACACTTGTGTGGGCTGTGTGAAAAAGAAATGTGTGGGCTGTGTGAAAAGGAAATGTGTGTTATTTTTCTTACCTTTGCTCCCCAGAACAACTTCCAGCTGGTATTTTCAAGTCAGCATATTATACTGCGCAGTTACCCTACCAGCACCAACAGGTACCTCAATAGCATCAGCAGTGCTGCCTTACAGGTTTGTCAGTATATACTGTGGTTTTGGATGATGGTTCCCTCTCTCCCTATCAGATAAGGAGATAAGGGGTTTTAAAAATTGTGTCAGAATTCCCTTCTGGAGCAGTCTAGGCAGTGAATATTTCAGTTTCTTTCACTTATGTGCCATCCTGTGTTGGTTTGGAGATCAATCCTGCGTCTTACACTCTTTTCAGTGACTGCAATGTGACTGGTGCAGTTTCAGAGCATGGGCCTCTACATTCTGCATAGCCTGCACCTGCTGCACACACTACAGAAATCAAATCCACAGCATCTCAAAGCAGGTAGGAAGTCAGGCTACCCAAAAGTCATTAAATGCTGGAGATGTTACAGCAGTTCTCCAATGACAACAGCAGGAGCATGGCAGGTACACAAAAAATTCAGTTACTGCTCCCTGTCCACAAAAATTCACATTTAGAAACAAAGAGATGTTTTATTTGTTCTTGCTATTATAAAGCAAGAACTCTGCAAGCAGATACATGCATGCACTGACAGGTTCAGGATCCACAGAGCACTAAAAAAATTAACCACCTGAACAAAGAATCATCATTCATACATCCAAAATTCAGCAAGTATCTTCTAGTATCAGAGCTAAAGAAAATGCACTCAGCAGACATGCTGAACCTTAAAAAGCTGCAGTACAGAAATTAAGAGGAAAGCAGTCCCTGTGAACACTGAAGGAAAAGAGTGAGCAAACCTGACTGTCTCCAGCTCACACAATGAATACAACCCTGCAACTTCATCTGAAATGCATTATATTTGTAATTTAACAAGACCGTGCCAGACCAGCTAGGGACAAGAATTAACCCGCCGAACCGCACAAGGCAAATCAGATGAACTTCAAATAAAGGGTCCAGTCTCACAAGACTTGGAGATCAACTCACCTCAGTAAGACTACTGAGCTGGTGAAACATATGTGGAACAGGCATCTAAAGCAGTAACCTTCCTTTTAGCTTAATGTTTGCTTGCTTCATGCTGATGTTGACCTCTAATACTTATTTTTACTACTGCTCAAATTTGCTGTGTGCTATGAACTACATTGCCATATATCATGTGTCTAATTTTATTTTATGTCATCGTGCTAACCTACTAAACTACAGTACTTTTTCAGCCTCAGTGATCCCAAACATTACATAAATCTTGTGGAAGATTCACGCATCCGTACTGCAAATGGGAACAGACCTGCTTCTGGGGCTGAACAAAGCTTAACCTGCAAGAGCAGCGCCAGAGCACACAAGCTGCAAGACAGCACTGAAGACTTGATTTTTGACAAATTGGGAAGAAATATATAGAAGGTACTATACAACCAATCCCACTGACAGATAGATAAGTGTATCTTTATGGAACAAAGCTGTTCTTGCACAGAAACGCTTAAAGAAAACCTCTACTAACCACACATGCCTTAGGTCTTAGTATATTATCCTTAAGGCAGAACACTCAATAGCAGAGCTTACTCTGGAACGTCTCAGCAGGAAAAGTTCAAAATCTTACCTAATTCGCACTAAACAGCCAACCTGATGGGATCAAATGATGCCTTCTGCATTCCAGCAACAACAAGACATCATCTTACAGAGCCTTATTTCTATACCCAAAGGGCAGCCTACAAAAGATATGCAGACATATTTGACTTCAAGGAATGTAATGGGTTAAGGAAAACTGTTCAAGAACAATCAGAGACCATGTCTTAATGATCTGCATTAGCAGAAAAAGCTATTCACAAAACTCCTTAAGCCTCATGCTGCTTTCCCAGCAGGCCTCATGCTTTTGCAATTGAAGTTGTAAAAGCCACCATTCTTGTTGAAAGAGCGCATGCATTCAAGACAGTTAGGTGCTACTGATCAGGGATCAGATGCAGAGCTTCTCCTGGAGATGCCAGTTTCAGGATAGCAGAACATGTATGCTGTCACAGCCTGTTTCCAGGACTACTTTCAACTGCCCAGGGCCCCAGAGCACTGGAGGATGTAAACAGAGTAACTTCAAGTAAATCAAACACTTCTAGTGAAACAAAGGCAAGATCTTGTTTATTTTATGAAGCAGGATCTTTGCTTGCCAAATGCAAAAGTAAGCCTTGGGCATTACACATGCTAGTGAAAAAAAACAAAGCAAAAAGCAATTTACAGGCTGCAGGTACCTCCAGATGCCCTTCAAGATATTTTAAGTTGATAACATAGGGTGAGCAAAAACGTTCTTAACCATAAGAGACCCTCATAGCCCTCAGGGCGGGAAGTGGAGCCTAATAATCTTTCTGTACGAAAGTCTGGATACAGTCTGATGACCTTCACCAGCAATGAGTCATCACCTTAAGCAGGCAATAGTGTACTGGTTAAGGTGTAGGGATACACCACCGGACTGAACACAACACTGTTGAAATTAAGTAAGGTTACACGAATTCAGAGTGTAAAGTTCAGTCCCTTTTTTCATGTTATCTTTTCGGAAATATTGGATGATATAGTACAGTCAAGTATTCAGGGAAAGCATGGATCAGGGCATCAGTAAGCAGAGATGCCTTGCTTGTAGAAGATTTGAGTTGTTAGTGTCTAATAACTGCATGAGGGAAACCAGGGCCTCCATTAACTTACTCAAATTATAGTTGTTCAACTCAAATCCTTTTATAAAAGAAGCCTAGAAATACTGATAACTGATTGATACTTCCCGTTGATGTGAAATGAAGTTGTCAAGGTCTGGACAGGCCACAAAAACTATTGTTTCAGTTAGGTACAAGAATTTCAGAAGAATTTGGAACGTAGTTACTCCGAAAAAGACAATTAGTATCTTTTCATCTTTCCAGTAGATCTCTAAGTAGCAATGCAGTGGGAAGTTTGATCAAACTCCTTCACCCCCACACCCAGACAGAAGAGGCAAATGCCAATTCATTGAAACTGGAAAAATCTGAAGACATATTTTTTGAAAAATAAGTTTATCAGGCTCAGAATGGGGGAGGGGGAAAACAGTCACACAGATGCCACAAAATATCCAGTAAACCCTGGGTCAGCATGTTAACCTGAAACAGTGGAAATCTAGGTTAAAGCAGTTTCCCCACAGAGTCATTACTGTTCACGACTATATAGAAAGTGCTTTGCTTTTCCATAACAAATAAAACTTGTTTTCATCTTAAAATTAATTGGGAAAACAATCTGAACTTGAATGGTTTCAAAGACTGTTGATTTTGGCATCTGTAAGCATTCAGTTCCTTGTACCTTGTGGATTCAGACAAAGATGCTCATGGCAGGGCAAACGTACAGAGATGCATGCAATACCATATTCTGTCTACTGACCACGGTATTAGCTTCACAGGCTGGGCAGTAACATTGTTAGGGAACTCTTCCTTGTTGATTTGCTTTTGAGAAGACACCGATGAACAACGAAGAGTAGCTGATTTAATCTTAGAGGATGAGCTAACATTCAAGTGATTCAAGACCTATGCCGGTAAGTGACAAGAAGCATCCAAGCGCAAGGTGGGAAGAACCAGCACCATCTAGTGCTCAGGAGCAGACAGAGCAAGCAGAACATTCAGAAGAATGTATCAACAATTTTTAGGCGTGGAAGTGTAGGATACACACTTCCAAGGAGACTCAGGCTGCACTCATCTCGCATGTAAAAAGAGATTCTGCAGCTGGCAAAAGCCAAACAGATGTCCCTGTCACTATCTTAGTGCTAAGACTTTATTACCTTGATCGTCTGCAACTAAAGCTACAGCATAAAGAACAATTTCCAGACTTGGTGACTGCAAAGAAGGAGTGCTATTTTATCATTCTGGGCACTCGTTTGGAAAGACTGTTCAAAGAAGACATTTTAGGTTTCTCCCTCCTTAATAAATCAAAGTGTACCTCATGTTCCAAAAGACAGTTATCACTTCTAGTGACCTACAAATATTTGCATGTCCTCAGCTGCACTGCAGATATCTAGAAGCATTAAACACTGGGCAGACAGTGCCCTCCACTGCAAAACCAAGAACATCAATCTTCTCCTGCAGCTCAGTGCAATGCCATAGACACGGTCTGATGTCCACAGCTCACACTTGCTAAATGTTTCCACAGTCCACTGCTGAAACTACACTGTCTCATTTTTTCAGTAGGACCCAGAACTACTTTATTTGCTGCCATTTCTCAAGTCAATATGCTGAGTGCCAAATCCCAGAAACTAAATAAAGTCTTCAAATATGAACATCAACACGTATCCAGATACGCAGTCAGTCAGCAGCTGTAAGCTCCAGGAGAAAATTTAATTACCAGCAACAAACTCAGTTTTCTGCTGGCACTTAGAATTGCAATTTGTATTGAATAATAGAGAACACTGAAAGATTTTTAATGTCTGAATTTCTAATTTCCCCTCCAGGTTTTTTTAAGTACACACCATTTCAAAAGGGATTAAGGTAAAAAGGCCACAAAAATAACTTAATTGTTGTTCATCCCCTGCGACACAGAAGCATGCCACAGAGCAGACTGTAGGTACCATTTACCCTACTGGGACAAGACAAGCTGTCACTCCAACTGCTCTGCAAGACACTGCCAATGACACTGATGGACTCCCTGCAGAACAAGCAGTCAACAATTAATGTCCCTGTCAGAGCTGTGACTGCCATCTTCTGGTTCTGCCTTTCTTTGTTTCCTACTTGTCACACAGCACAAAAAAGGCAGTGAAATAGCTTCTACATAAACCCTGCACGAGAGTTCCTAGATGAGGCATTTTACTCTGCCCAGCCTAACTCCTGGCAAAATGCAACCCCCTAGTCCAGTATTAGAGGAGTCACTACTGAATGCAGGTCCCTTTCATAAGGGCAAGCTGCCTATATTGAACTCAATCTTTATAATTAATTAAATAGAATGCTACAGAGCTCTGACTTCTAAAGTTTTGAAATAGTCTTTTACATGTAAATCAAGCATAGGCAGTCATCTTTGCTCTGGCTGAGCCTACGAAAAGCCTGAGACAACAGTTCTGAAGAGGAATGAACTGCCTTGCTATAGAGAGGGCTGGTGGTGTTACTCAACTGGAGCACAAAAAACAACCTGAAGGTGCAGCTTTCATCAATCTTCATTGGATCAATCTGAAGTCCAACTGGTTTGAAAACTGTTTTTTCAGCCATAAGACCTGAAGTGAAAGAGGTGATTAGATATTAGGGAAGAAGCCAAGAGGAAAGGGGGGAAAGCAAGATCAACCCCTTTAGCAGTATTTTCCAGTGAAATCAAATTAAACTTATCACAAAACTGTACTCTTATTTTCACAGGAAGACCCAGCTAAGAGCCGTCACTGTTCACCTTGCTAGAAAGCGCTGTGACAAGAAACAGAAACTAGCTGTCCTGAGTGACAAGGAGACACCAAGATGTGTACCAAGAGTTTTTGTCAGGAATTTTTCCAGCAAGGCTGCTTTCAACCCTAATGTACCAGTTTGTTAAAATGCAAAAGGGAACATTTTCTTTGGAGAAAAGCATTAGTCTAGAATTATTTCATAGTAAAAAAAGAAGTAAAAACACCTTTCCTGGAAAAAAAACCAGTAGTCACTGAGGGTACTTGTTCACTATGCAGGTGACAGTTTCAGGTTCCTGGTCTAAGTCCAGTGGAACAGAAGCTTGGGTCTCCTGCATCGCAGAAGAGGAAGTTAGTCAAAGAGGTACCAGGTAATCCATGAAAAAATTTCTCGTTCATGTTTCTATCTTTCAGCTCTTACTCTCCATGAAGAGATCAGTTGAATCTATTCTGAAGCAGAATGGAAGAATCTTCTTAAAAGTCACCAAATTTTCTACAAAGAAAAAGTATTCTCCAATCAGTTGGTAATAACCCTTGCCACACTTATCAAAAGACAAAGCTTTTCACTTCAGAATGACTTCTGAACATTTTTATGACTTCCTTCCTTGACTCTAAAAACATTACTATATCAGAGAATTCTCTCTGACTCTGCCGAGGAGCTTGAGCATCTCGTAGTGCTGCAAAGACCAGATAATAAAACCACGTGGACTGTTTTCCACAGAGCATTAAAAGCACCATCTTCCTAAAGGGTAAGAGCTCAGGAGTATTTAAACCATCAGTATTCCTTAAGACATTCTCAGAGATCAATTCCTGTGCTTCATACACACTGTGTTACACCACTCTGAAATGCCCTGTAACCTCAGGCTAACACATGGGTGCTTTGTTGCCACTAGTAATCACTCAGCTGCTGTTTCTGTTACCAGATTTGCACTCCTTTCCCAAGCAACATGTAGCAGTTAATTCCATCCAGAAATACCAGCTGCTGTGTGATGACTACCCCAAACGCTTAAAGCTTTGCACCTGACCTCAATACTACCCTGATAATTTTATAAAAACGTACCCCCCACTTGCTAATGTGCACTGGAACATGACAGCAACTTGAGCCCACAGCTTAACCTGCCATTCCACTTTGAACTTCACTAACTGTCAGGGAAGAAACCATGAATGGGTTAAAAAGGGTCCAGAAATTTACGTAGTTTCCCCAGAAAAGAGGATAAAGAACATTTCAGATCTAACACTGGTTTGACTGTAGAACTGTTCTGCAGTATCTCATGTCCCTAGTTAACCCTTCTCCCAGCTATGTCATACAGCTTACAAATGGACTTGATGAAACATGAATAATACACAATGCCCATCATTAGTTCTTGTTACTCAGCAGACAATCGATACATGCTCTGTTACAGCACAGGACATGATGTTGCTCTAGTCACTGGGCTCTGAGGAAGCAGCTCCCACAGCCAAGATCCCATAGCCTGCAGCAGAGGAAAGGTGGGAAGATTCCAGCAACAGTTCCAGCAACAAGGATTCTGAAAGCCCTAGCTATTGATCATGAAATAGGTTTTTGGAGGTAATTTGTACCACAGACTTTAGAAAGCTTTGGACATTTCCTTGCTGGGAGATCTCGGCCTCTATTCTTTGCCAGGTAAGTTGGTATCAGGACACTGATATGTCCTGAAACATTTTAGGAATGCTGCACTCAGTTCTTCATTTTCTTAGTTAAAGCTCTACTACTTACAAGCACAGCAAAATCCCATATCTATATTTAAAGCTATGGAATGTATTCGTAATCACAAGATCCCCAACTTAGTTAAGAAGACTGAAAAAAAATCTCATCATCCCTATAGAAACTGTACAGTCCTAGTTTACGGTGGAAGGACTGAAGCACAGTTAGGTAGAGATACGATCATGGCCATGCATCCAACACAAGGGAAGATGGGAAGTGATGGAAAATAATGGTTTGTGTCCTGCAAGATCATTCATGCTCCCCTTCCTATCTGGCATCCATTTTAGAGCTGCTCACTGTGTGGGGTGTTCTGCAGGCTGGCAATCACACACAACACAGTAATTTCAGAAGACATGCAAAAAAGAAAAGGCATTTATGCCAAAACCAGTACAGAATAAATGTACTGTGAAAAGACTGGGGAACTCTTCAGGCCACAATCTCCAGTGACTTCTGTGCCAAGTCACATTCTGTATTGATTGCCTATTTGTAGCATTTTTCAATACGTGCTGTCCATGTAGCAACTAAGCTTGCTACAAACATGAAGGGATTTATCTACACAAGGTAGAGAAAACATCTCAATTGTTGGCGTTGATGTAGCTTGAGAGTTAGTATGACT
>Ga0181612_165141_pt1 | contig 12752 bp, 7 predicted proteins | sample HoacroProtozoa21_FD_119630 | JGI IMG/M metagenome (GOLD analysis project Ga0181612, IMG submission 119630) | Hoatzin crop microbial communities from Cojedes, Venezuel. Combined Assembly of Gp0051906, Gp0051904, Gp0051908 | reverse complement strand
TCAGGCTGGTTGCGGGAAAACAGACCTTTCTCAGGCTGGCTGTGGGAAAGACAATCGTTCTCAGGCCAGCTGCAGGTAAACAGTCGTTCTATGAATACTAACCAATCATACTTTGAGTATTGACTATGTAACCGGGGTGTTTTGTTGATAGATGTTTTTGTGTATAGTAACCAATCATAGCTGAGTGTTGCACTGAGTGTTTATGTATAGTGACTAATAACAATTAAGTTCTGTCTATATAATCTAGATTTTTTACTAATAAAGTTGACTGTTATGGATCATATTGGTTGAGTCCTAGATCCCGCCGCAACACTGGTACATATTTGTTCAGCTGTGCAAAAGCACCCAGGTTTTCACGGTTAAGTCACCTGGCACCTACTTCAGATTTAGGCTTCATGGGAATCACAAGGTAAGTATTGTTCTCCCAGTTTTGTGTGATCTATTACTTGCGCTGCCTGTGCTAATATTTGTGCTATGAGTGTATTGAAGTCAGAATGCCAGTGAGATACATAGTGGTAATCAAGGACTCATTCCTTCCCAACAGAAGTCTCATTTTATCAGCAGCAGACATGTATTCAGGATGTCTCACACTGATTAAATTTCAAAACTCTCATCTCCCATTTCCATGAGAGTGCTCAAGCTTCCAAGACAAGGGATATTTTGAAATAGGGCCTTCAATTTTGACTTTTCAATCTCTGTAGTTTTAAACAGCTATGCAAATATGTACCAAAAAAAAGAAAAAAGAAATTGTTTTTCTTTTCTCATGGAAGATTATCTGCCACCCTTGTGCTTGGAATGCTTTTATACGAGACATGGAGGCAAACCCATCAGGCACCGTGTGGCCTGGGTTTCCTGCTCCTTGTGTGACCCCTATGTCTCTGAAAAGCTACAGGGGAAGGAAACAGAGTAGGTGGTTCTCAGACTCAGCTTTGGCACCTAAAGCCCAGAGCTTACTCACAGTTGGGAAATTTGAGTGGAAACAGGCATTTGCTAGTTAGAAAGATTCTTTTGTTGCTGCTAATAATTGAACTGAACTTGGACTTTTTCCTAGGGATCGTAGCCATGCTCTGTGAGGAGGCAGTGAGGATGTAACATATCTGTTGATGATTAAGAGGCTGAAGTAGAAAAGCAATATTAATGGATGGAATTGGTGCTTTAGGTGGGCTTGAAATTCTGGATTACTTTTTGAGATTCATTAGATCTGTGAGTACAGTAAATTATCTTTTGAGAGAAAGCCAAGTTCTCAAAATGCTGATTTTCAAATATTATGTTAATAAAAACAGTTTAGAAACTCGAAGTTCTAGCAAGATTTTAGAGTATTTTACCCAACGATGTCTCCATTTTAGTTTCCATTTGATCAGAAAAAAATATTCTGATTAAAATGGAAATTTTTATTTAAAAAATTGATTTTGATCCAAACCCAGGCTCCTTTAATTTAGTCCAAAGTAATCTCTGAAATATCTGGATACCTAATGTTTCATCTACATGATCTAATCTTTAGACTAAAGGAGCATATTCCACTCTCATTTCTGTTGACGAAGTCAAGTATGAGTGACTTAATATTAATTTCAAGGGTGAGCCAAGTAGTTTGCAAGTATGTTCATATTGTCTTTGCCCTTGAGTGCATGACCCATGTGGCAATTTGGTGGAAGAAATATAAACCTGTGGATTTTTTATGTTTTTTGTATTAGTTTGCTCATGCTTCTAATAAAACTAAACAAACACATTATCAATCTGAGGTACTATAGTTTCAGAGAGCTAATTAAAAGTGGCACAGGGCGATGATCGTAACTGTGACAACTGAAGTCACAATTAAAAGTGAGTCAATAAATCAATGTGTTCAAATGACCAAACCACCAATTAATACAGCATGCTGGTAATCAAGTCAAATTACTCTGTGTCACTCTTGCATTAGAAAATTTGAAAGAGAAGTCACTTGACACTGCTTTTAACAATGAACCAGTGCAATTAGTTGACCTAGTCAGAGGGGAGTGAAGAAGATAATTTTACATTTAACTGCTTGCTTTGAGGACAGACATAGAACAGTGTCTTAGTTCATCTTAGGAAAGAGCAGCCATTGGAGTGGTTCCCTTTCTGAACTCAACTTCACAATTCCTCATATGTAGCTACTGGTGCAAGTTCTTTTTTCTCCTTATTCTCCATGTAGTGCAGATTCATCATTAGACGTCTGGAATTTGGAAAGCAAGCAATGTAATTCAAATTAATAGCAGATTGATATGGCTTTTTCATCTTGTGTTCTTTTTGGTTACTTGTTAGGGAAGAAAACATAGTTTAAAACAGTACTGCTGCTGCAGGGGAGACAACATCACTTCTTGAGAAGATCCTTGCTTTTCCAAGATCATATGGTGCAGCTTTTTGAGGTATTGATAACCTTAGAATCAAACAGTCAGATCCACGCATTTAGGACAGGCAATGTGGACCAATATTTTCAGAATAAGTAGTCTTTGTGTCCTAAGTAATTACGGAAGTGTCCTTAAATCATTTTGCTTCATTAATGATCTGAAAGCCTTTCTAGCTGGGGTGTAGGTAGATGTTTTTTCCAAGAACACAATCACAAACTTTAATTGAGATGCAAGCCTAGAGGTTTGATTATGGTCTTTTGTCTTATATGAGGTCTAGTTCAGTAATTAACCAGCTTCTTAAAAACAATTTTAAAAAAATCTAAACAGCACATATCCTCCATAATTTTCTTCTATAAAAGTCATTTTTCTGGTCTGAATAAGGGAACCAATATGAAAAAGTTTGGAATGTTTTAAAGATTTTTAATCTAGAAAAAAAATCAGAAGCTGCTATTACATTTTGTCACAGTAAATTATATTCATAATTAAAACCCTCAAGTTTTCCCCCAATCAGCTCAGAACCTGGTCCTGTCCATCGTATAAGTTACATATATTTTTTGACCCACATATAAATGTAAAATTGTTTCATTTATTGAGGAAATAATCTCTATTTCCCATTACTGAAAGTCATGATTAGAGAGAGGTTCCTTTTTAAATAAGCAGGAAGATATCTGATTTCTTCACATTTAGTCTGCAGCTCTTTTAGGATGTGCTTAGCTCAGGAAAATATGTTCCCTATATCTTTGCAAACATTGGAAAGGATGTGTGTTTGCTCAGAAAACAAGGAGTGCAAGTGTATTAGTATTGAACATCAGGCCCACAGAACCCAAACAAACTGATGGAGATAAATTCCAATTAGAAGGCATAGTCCTGGAGGAGATGGAGCAACCTATTTAGCACGCAGAAAAGGTGTTCAGAATTTTTATAGCTTCTATGCACTGTGGGATTTTTCAGGTTTGTTATTTGGCAACAAACAATTGCATTTGGGCAAAGGGCTTTACTTTGCTGTGTTGAGTTTTGGAGCAAAGACACCAAAGTAACATATACATGTGTATCTGTTCAAGTATTATTTTTGCTACAAATGCTGTCGTGGAAGTTCTTGAAGAGATCGTGAATTGTCTTTGTGAAAAATCTCTGTGTTACCTCTGACCTTTGCAGCCTTTCCATACATAAAGGGAGGTTTATAAGAAAGGAGGGGACAGACTTTTTAGTAGAGACTGTTGCGGCAGGACAAGGGGTAAAGGTTTTGAACTAAAAGAGGGTAGATTAGACTGGATATAAGGAACAAATTTTTTACAATGACGGTAGTGAAACACTGGCACAGGTTGCCCAGAGAGTTTGTAGATGCCCCATCTCTGGAAGTGTTCAAGGTCAGGTTGGATGGGGCTCCGAGCAGCCTGGTCTAGTTGAAGAGATCCCTGCTCACTGCAAGGCGGGGTTGGACTAGATGATCTTTAAAGGTCCCTTCCAATCCAGACTGTTCTCAGATTTTGTGATCTGATGAATGATTCCTATCACTGAGCTCAGAGTTGAGATGCAAGCAGTGGAGGACACAAAGAGCCCTCAGTGGCAGTGTTCCCTGAGCAGCCAGAAAGAGAGTTATAACTTTGCTACCACCTCATTACTTGCTTGCATGGGACTAATCTTGGGTTTCAGGCTCAGGAAATTTCTGGCCCCCACTCCAATGAATTGCCTTAGTCCACAGGTCAATGTAGCCTGCCTTAAACCACTCCATTTACAGATCAAATAGTATCATTTGTTGGGTTTTTCTGCCCCACTCACAGACACTGGGTCTCTAAATAAGTAGGTTTTTTTCTTTACTTTCTTACATAATACCTAACGTAGCAGAGTTGCAGAAAAACTCTTTTCCTTTTCAGGAAATATTTAGCTAATCATCTGGATGCAGGAACTGTAAGAGCAGCCCTACTAATTTTAGCCAAATAGTATGATTAGAAAAAAAAGTTGTCTCTGCTATACAAATGGTTTAGAGCAAAATTATCATTTGTCTTCGGGATTATTAGTCACTTTCAAACACTTGATCACATGTCTTTGTATAATAACGGTAATCTAAGCTCTCAACTCAAAAGCTCTCAATATTTAAACAGTGAGAAAGAATACATGGTTCTATTCACAGCTGAATGCTAGGTCTATAAATTGTTTAAGTCTGAATTGCTATGAGCATTATAGTAACAAAATACTAAATCCATTTTGGACATTGCAGCTATTTAGATTAGAATTCTTCTGATAATATTTCACACATCCCATTGCCATCTATATGCTAATGTTTCCAACAAATTATCAGACGTTATTCTACACAACCTTTTTTCCACAAATGACCTGTCATATTCATAATGGCATCTGCATTTGGTGACAGTTTTTGTTTTATCTAGCAAAAACTGTGGATCCATAAAGAAACTAATTATATAGTTTCACGGTTGATAATATGGTTTCTAGTTTTATAACTAGCAATATGAAAACTGATTCAGTACAAGAATTTATCCCTAAACTCAAGGGATTTTCAGAGAGCTGGATCAGTTTTATAAATGACAGACAAGATTTCTTAGCAGTTACTCTAAGGCATCACTTTTTCATCTCTTCTGACCATCTCTGAATAAAGTTTGTTATTACATTTCACATTTTTTGCCCAGTATTTCTATTTCACACCACATTTACTTTCTGCTCTTATACTGCAAAACCAAAACATAACCAGAACTATAGATCTTCTTTTCTCGTATGCAGAACAAAGGCAAGTATTTCAAGGCTCCCAGAAATCATCCAAGAATTACAGCTAAAAAAATCAAAATACCTCTCCTGGTCTGGAAAGGAGAATTATAGGGTAAGCATGAGCTGTAAGGTTCTTCTGACCTCTTTGTGTCACTCTCAGATGCAGGTCAAATGCAGCAGCTCAGGGCCAAGTGGATGCTTCCTCAAAGGTTCAATGAAACAGTTCAAGATGTGCCATTTGGGCTGCAGATTCTCTGTTTCTCAGACAATTTAACAAGATATGCATAATTTGGTACCTGTATCTCTTTCATTCTGGATATTGTCAGAATCTGATTACAGTCACAAAAATCACCATCTTCAGAAGAGAACATTTCTATTCACATGAAAGTTCATGGGATATAAACATTCCTATCTGTGTGTGTTTCTCCTTAATCCTTCCTTGATACATTTTGACATATTGCTTTAACCCAGATGATTCCGTCTCTAGGGTGAAGAGATGGAGTTCTTGGAGCATGCTGCTTCCTTCCAAGGATTTCCACTGATTCCTGATAAATCTTCAGCCTCTTTACCCTTGGTAAGCTTTACTATTAAGCCTCAGATCCTTCTTGGTAGAATAATCATTATCAGCTGTATCTTGGAGTATTCCCTTGTTAGCAGCTTTTCTTCACCTGTCTTTAAGATCTTGAAATATCTGTGTCAGTATTCTCTCTTTACTACATTTTCCTTTCATTTTGACTTCTCTACTATAGCATTGTTGGGATATAAGATCATCCAAAATACTGTGATAGACCTGACTTGATTTTCATCTGTTAAGGACTGAAGTTTGCTTATTCAGGACAAAGTATAAAAATGAGAATGCGGGTAGATCAGTTTACAGTTAACTAGTAGTCTTTATTTAGCGTATTCTGAGTTAGCCTTATGCTACTGGGTAAGAAATTGTATGCTAAATCAAGACGTGTGACACTGACTTCCTACATGCTTCTCAGAAATGCAGTATGTGAATAATTCACTTACAGTTCCAAGGTCCAGCAGAATTCATAGTTCTGTAGCAATCTTGAGCACATTAACAACTGCTTTTACAGATCCCGATCTTCTGAACATTCCTCTTAGTGATGGTTTGCACAACCCCCAGCCTGCCTTTGTCATTTTATTGTTACATCATCTCTTCTCTGCTGAGATACCAAGATCCAGGATCACCTTTATATGAGTATCTGATTATGGATTTTGTTGCTTGGGTGTTGGGATAGCACATAAAAAAGTACTGCTTGGTAGGAATTTATCACTTTACAACAACATTATTTTTCTTTCAAATAAAAAATACATAAATTTTTAACTCTCTGGGGCATCAATAACATATAAAATACCAAGCACAATGTCACCTACTTGGGGCCTCCAGCTGTTACAACAACAAAAATGCAAGCATTGAGTTGCACCATACAAAAAGACTTCTTTTTTGTTTTGAAATGAAAGTAGATACCAAATTTGTAATCATTCGTAGTTGTCATTCTGTTTCCCAGCTAAGAAATACATAATAAGTAGACTAGATTAAGTCTATTCTGTGGAAAGTTTGTGAGCTTGTTTGTAAGTTTGGTTTCACCTTACTTGTGGCTAGTCCTTGTGCTAAATTCTGCTCTGATTGTCAGATTTGTGCAGTCACAGCCTCTTTGAGGATTACCTCATAGGTCACAGGCTGACAAGGCACTTTATTTGTTATTTCTGTCTGTTATGAAGCTGATGAATGAAACTTGTGTCACCATATAGTTGAGGCATAAAACAATTCATCAGTCTATTCTCACTCTTTAACTTGGTCTCAGATTTCAGCAGATGGTCAATATGCACAATGCAATTTCTGGAGCCTTTGGAACAAAGAACATCGATAAAATAAGCCTTGTTGCAGTAATTCACAAATGTATTCTCCTTCCTTTCTTAAGACAAATACATACAAAATTTATCAATCATTTTGAGTTTCAGAGGCTTACCCTGAGCTTTATGATGCAAGCTAACTTGTTCCTATTGTATCTTGGGGAGTAGTTTGAACAAAGCAGCTCTCACCTTCCACTATTTTTTTCTTTTCTACTCCTCCTCGAAAGGAACTGTCAGAAGTCATTTGCAGGGAAAAAAAGTAGTTTCGCTTTATTTCTCTTCAATACAGTGATACAGTAGATAAACCCAGCAAAATGAAACCAACTTAATAGGAATCTGTGGGTACAAAATTATGTTTCTGAAAAATCCTTTCTAGGTATAAATATAAGAAAGTTTTGTTCATAATAATCCATATATGTAATAATTATTTTTCCTAATTATTTAGAAAACTAAATAATAGACTTGGGAAAAAAACCCAAACACAGAAGGAGAAGAAGAATAGACCTCTTTGTTATGGTATATTTCAGGAAGCAAGTGAATCAACTAAAAGTGCAAAAGTGACTGGATCTACACCAGCTGAAATCAGATAAAAAGATTTAAAGCCATACTTAAAAATGCTTTCACATGTACCTTTTTTTTATGAATTATGTAAATGAGGAGAAGGAAGGAGCAGTGTGATGGAAGATAAAACAATGTGAAAGAAAATGAGTGTGAAGTAAAGGACCCGATGCATAAATAAGAGAGAAACTCCTCCCCCCCCAACAAATCCCCCCAAAAGGAAAAACAATTACAGATAAAGATGTAACAGGAGAAAAAGAACAGAAGAGTAATGTACTTGGAACTTAACAGAAATATCACAGAATCATAGAATCACAGAGTCATAGAATGGTTTAGGTTGGAAGGGAAGTTATGGATCATCTAGTTCCAAACCCCTGCCGTGGGCAGGGACACCTTCCACTAGACCACATTGGTCAAAGCCCCGTCCAGCCTGGCCTTGAACACTTCCATGGAGGGTGCAGCCACAACTTCTCTGGGTAACCTCTTGCAGTGCCTCACCACAATGTGCTGTTGCGTCATGTTTCCATCAGGTTCATATCTACTCCACCAAATAATCAGGCTTGAAATACTACTTCAATCGGTAACAGGACTTAGATGTCTTGCAGGATGTAATACAGCTCACGAATTAGTTTTATCTTGCTTTTTTATTCTTTAAAATGTATGTGGAGCAGAAGTCCAGTCACCCAGTTAAGTTGCACCAAGGATTATTTCAGCCCTCCATTAGCTGCTACTGCAAGAGCGTGCTTTAACTAGTGGATATTCAGAATGTCACATAATCATAAAGAGACTCATTTTGCATTCTTATACAAGCAAAACTCCCATTAAAGTCCATTGGCATTTTTCCCAAATTGGCTTGTCAGATCAGACGTACAGCTACTAACAGACTGTGAAGACTGTCAGTATGCATGCCATTCCCATTACTGAGCAACTGATTTTAGTTAAATTCCCCTTATATTGTTAAAGACAAAGATAGAAATTTCATCTAGGAATTAAAGATAACTTCAATCTGATCAATGTGTACATTATGCTCACGAAAGGTCCATTTCAGAAAAACCGCATGTTTAAAAATAAGGATCTGCTTATATCCATTGCTATGCAAAACATCTACAGCCTGTGGTGAACTGAGGCCAAAGAATGCTTTGAGATCCCCCAGAGATGATACAGAAAGCAAATGTATACACACATCCCCAAGTGAGAGTTCTACTTTGTCCCTACCCTTTGGTATGAAATAAAATTGTTTTATAGTTCTGGTCTCAGTACTAGCACTTGTAGATTTTCTTTGGCTGGGCTTCCAATGGGTGGGTTTATTCCTGAGAAAGAGGACTCAGTAGTTAAAAGTATATATGAGAAGATCAGCCAGACCTTGTATATACAGAGTATATATGTACTTCTCTCTTTCCTTGAGAGAAGTAGACTACACTACAATTTTATTCTTAGACGTAATCAAGAAAAATCTGCTGAAAAAGTTATTTAATTTGGAGTAATCAGCTGTCACCCCACAGTCTGATAACACATTTGTAATATTGTAAACTCACTCAGATGGAAAATGCTATTTATTTTATAAACAGTAAACATCATCTCACATAGATGGTGATTTTCTCCTGCATCAACCAAAAAGTCAGAAAAGAAAAAATGCATTGGGTATTTGGCTGAAAAATCTCAAATAAATAAGAAGACCTCTGAAATTCTGTCATCAGGCTTCATAAACCTTTCAAGCATCAGGTTATTTTTTATTTCTGTGATAAAAAAAATAAAGATATTCTTGTTACAATGATTTCTTACTGAAAAACTCACTGAAGTACCACATCCATTCAGGGAAAATGCACTGTACCTAGAAGTATATATAGGTATAGGTATACATATACATAGAAGTATCTTGGTTATAAAAGAAATCGTAGCTTTCGAAGTTGACACAACTGTCTCCTGGAGATGCCAGTAATTAAATTTCTTTTATCTCATGGAAGAAGTGCTGCCAGCTTACTATAATGAAATCAACATGACCTCAAGGCTTTTAAATCTTAGCACTTTTACAGTCATGCATCAAAGCTAAAATTATAACTCTTGTGTATTTTATGATAGAAGCGAACACTGTGCATACGTGATTGGACATCAGAGAAGCCCTATTTCTAGGGCAGCTCCCAAAAAGAAAACAGTCTTAAAAGACATTTGACTTGGTGTGTTAACAATTGAGAATAAAATCACAGCAAAACAAGATGTACAGAAGTGCGTAATGAAGAAATGGCTAGAAAAAGGCAAGATTTAAAAAAAAATGAGTCTCAGATGAGTCTCAGAACAAAATTTAAGCTGTTATGTGTGGGATTAAAAATCTCACTTTCTTGCTTCCCTAAGCATCATTGATTTAAACAAGGCAGTACTGCATAGCTCCCCTGATGACCACGTTCTTGGTAGGAAGCCTGCAAACTGTTTCCCCTGGCATCCAACTGGGATTCTAATGACTCCCATGCTTTCAAGGCTCAGCTCCTCAACTGAAAATCCTGATACACTCCATAGAGATAGTTCAATTTTTTAATCCTGTATAAAGGAAAAGATGAAAAATATAAGGGTTGTTTGGGACTCATGGTTGTGATCATGCTTACATATGAAGGAAAACAAACCGGAAGGATATATTTAATCTAATTCTAGACTGAAAAAAAAGGTGGGACAGAGCAAAGAAAAAATAATTTTGCTTTATTCATAGTTCTGTGGTACAAACACCTGCTTATCCTGGCCCAGATCATATCTGTGGCACAACATGAACCTTTCTGATGGGTTATTTTTCCCCTTGAGATTCGTGTGGAAGTCTGTCCGATGAATGATTAGATCAGCTGCTAACTTACTTCAACTTATTTCCACTAATCTTTTTCCTGCTCTGTAGTCCAGCTCTTCTAAACCTTCAACATGTCTATACAGCCCATTTCTCTTTATTTTCCAGATATCCTTTGCAAAAGGAACAATTATTACTCACATTTAATTTAAATAGATCAATACTGTATTCAGCAATAACTTGATCAGCTGAATGAGAGACGGCAGAAGTTCTCACCTCGTTTTGAAGCATTTCCAGGTGAGTTGGGAGGCCACCCTAGAACATTGTGGCTGTCCTTCATCATGGTCAGAACACTCTTAGCTGTGTTTCCAGCCTGGTGGAGGGGTCTCACTGATCGCCTGCCTTGGAATTTAAGAAAGAATTGATTCAGGGTCCTGAATGATTTCTTTGCTCTTCTAAAGGGAGCCAGAATAAGAATTTTGTGAAGCTGAAATTGTCGTATCTCATCTGTCAATTGCTGTTTCACTACTACCTTCAAGGTGCATTTTCATATCTCTGCTGCCTGCAACTCAGCAACTACAGGTAGAATAAATATATACAAATCTCTTGTCACAGAATCAGTAAATAGCAGCTGTTTTTTTTTTTTTATTTTTACTCTTTTGTTTTTACTCTTTTTACCTTTTGTTTGTCTGTTTCCTCTAAAATGTGTTTTATGTCTTTTGTTTTATTTTGGCTGTTCTCCAGTTCTAAAATCACTGCAGTGTGAAATACCACTATCTGCCATTCTTCCAGCTAGGTCAGCCGTTTTGAAAAACATTTGAAAACCCGAAAGCCAGTTATGTAGTCATGGTGAAGGTGGAATGAGGATAAAGAGGGATTTGTGCACCAGTGCAGCATCTTCCTAGCAGGAGGGGTAGTGCACCCCTCACCAAGCTGTGCTAATAGGAGAATTGCAGAGCCCTGGGTTCTCCTGCCTCCAGCAAAACTTTCATAAAATGACAGACTTTGTACTGCAGCCCATATAAACTCCAGTGCTCTTGCTTGTTTCCTCTTAGCCTCCCTTCTTGTACCTCCAAATGCTGATGAGACGGTAGTGAGAGCAAGTATTTACAATTACTGTACCCAGTAAAAGAGATTGCTCATTAGATAAGTTCATTCTTTTCCTCTAAACCACAGAATACCTTTCTTTTTGCTTCATCTCTGTCAGTTCTGCTTAGATACTTTGTTGGCATGACAACGGAGACACATAGCTTAGCTATGGAAAATGCTTGCATACCTCAGGTGTCTGTCAGGTGTGGTAACCTAAGTAACCTGTTCCTTCTGTCCTCTTATCCTTCCCGATCATTGGTCACCGGCTGTCAGTCTGTGACATCCTCTGCTGTGTGTGTTTATTTTGGGCAATAACTATGCATGTGATTCATGGATCAGTATCAGGAAGATACCCCTTATTCCTATTCAATGGGTTCTGTTTAGCACATGTTAAATCACTATGCAGTCTCTTCTTTGCTCCATTGAATCTGTACTTTTGTGCTCCATCAGCTTGTTTCCTATTTTTTTAAAGTGTAGATTTAAGTTCTTTGGAGCAAGGACTTTATTCTGTTTGTACATCTAGTTCAATAACGTGTTAGTGTACCTAGTTACACTGACAGTTAGATCCTAGACCATTCCATTTGTCTGCAATGTTTTGCTTTAGAGCTGTATTAAATAAAGCCAAATGTAATTTGTTTTGTATGAGATAGGTAGCTTCTTTTTCACAGCTCTGTTGACCAGATTTCTGGTTGCAAGACAAGGAAGGATTCTTATAACAAGATTGATACTTCTTCAGAGTTTAATTCCCAACTTATTTGTGCTAAGCATTGTGTTTGCTGGGGTTTTTTGTTTCTGAAAGACAAAGTTATTAACATCAGATCAACTATCTCTAAGTGTCAGTGAAATATCCAAATAAAACAGATTTATCTCTACTTTAACTGCTTTCCTGAGAAATTCTACCTCTGCAACGACCTTGTTTATTCTACTGTCATGGTTTAACCCAGCAACTGGCCATTAGGATCAGACAGCCACTCACTCACCACTCTCCTCTTCCCACAGTGGGATGGGGAGGAGAAATGGACAAAAGGTAAAACTCGTGAGTTGAGATAAAGACATTTTAAGACAATAAAGGAAATATTACTACTGTCACTACCACTACTAATGAATATGTATAACAATCTATACACAATATAATTTTTTATCTCACCAATTCATAGCCAGACCCCAAGCAGTGATCATGGAATGCTGAACTTGTGAATTCCACAGAACTCCTGGCAAAAGACTGAAATCAATGAAAAAAGAGCAATCCTATCCCCCCAGCCAACACCCATTTATACACTGAGCATGATGTCTATGGTATGGAGTATTTCCATTGACCAGCTTGGGCTGGCTGCTTGGCTGTGCTCACCCCCCCCAGCTCCCATAAACCTGCTCCTTAGCTGATTATGAGAAAC
>Ga0181612_134133_pt1 | contig 12752 bp, 12 predicted proteins | sample HoacroProtozoa21_FD_119630 | JGI IMG/M metagenome (GOLD analysis project Ga0181612, IMG submission 119630) | Hoatzin crop microbial communities from Cojedes, Venezuel. Combined Assembly of Gp0051906, Gp0051904, Gp0051908 | reverse complement strand
CTGTATAGGAGGTTGTCCGTGCCACAGATGGGGTCAAAGATCTTTGTACAACCTTTTCCTAGGTTGTAGTTGCCACAAGCTGCATGGAAACAAACAAGGGTGATGCTCAAAATATTACACATGCTTTTGGTTTACCAAAGAAGCATCACATTCACAGGGAGGTGCATATTTTGTATACCTGGATAACCCATTCCTGCTTGCTCAGAGCTCTGCTATGAGCTCTCAGAAACACTGAGACCGCGTGTCACCATGCTGTACCTTGGCCAGCTGAACTTCACCAGGCACTCCTACACACTCTTAGGAGTGACAATATTGAGTAACACTCCATGGGCAGTGCCTGATAATGTTCTTCCCGGTTCTTATTTTTATGCCACAATGATACCTGCCCTCGCACCTGCAAGCTAGAGAATAAGGGGAGCTCTGATCTTCTTGCCAGGTAACAGCAATATTCAGCTCATTATTAACAATTTTCCTCCACTGAATGTGGGGAAATGCAGTGGGAAGCCAATATCGTTACTGGAATTTTGCTGTAGCACAGCAGGTGGAAGGAGGTTCCCAGGCACTAACGTCTTTGGGATGCCAACCCAGCAGCTCACTCCACTGTATTTAGCAACTCTGTCTCCCCGGTTTATGGGTTAGTGCTGTCTCACCGAAACTCGGCACACCCTTGTGCTACACAAAAATAGGAGCCTTCACCTCCGTTCCTTTGCCAGCAGCTCCATCCGTCTCAGCATTTCCTAGAGAAAGAGAGGAGAGAGAGAGAAGATGCCTTAGCACCCATCACTTGGGCTGGTTTCAAGGGAGACCTATGAAAGATGCTTTAGTCTGAGGACTGTATGTCTTCACTCAGACACCTTTGTCCCAGCAAACAATTTCTTCCCTTGCATCTCCCCAATTTTGCAGACGTGTCCCTCCCCGCTGCATCTGCCTCTTTCCCCTGGCAGAAACACCGTGGTGGTGCAAGGCCCTGTCAAGACCAGATGCACTTCTAGTGACTGCCAGCTGCCAGGGAGCAAAGGTGGCTTTTGATATCTCTTATCACTCTTTCATGGGTAACTGAGAAACTCCTGCTGATTCTGGACTGGTGCTGGAGTAAATCCAGGGTGATTTTTCTGGTGTCAATGTGTTTGTCCCACAAGGAAGCAGAGCAAAAGACAAGTTGCTGAAGCCTCTATGAGAAGGAGAAATGGATGGACCTTGAGGTCTCCCACCAAAGGTGAGAGCAAGCTGTGACTTCAGTGGGCTTCTCCATGGAGAAGCTGGCCCTGAACTGACATCTGTGATCATGTGGGTGGAACATGTGGTGGGTGCATTTTGAAAAACAACCTGAATTTGCTCAGCAAAAGGCAGTACTGAGAAGACCTTGTGTTGCTTATAGATCCAGAAGTCATCTACATGGAGGATTTAGGCTACATATTCATTAACAACCAGTGTGGCCCAATAGCAGTGGGTCTGTGGAGTGAAATGATTTGGTACTGAGGACCTGATAGCCACACTGTTTAGGGTTTAAGGGATTTTATTTTGGACAAGCACTGGTTCAGATCCAGAAGCTATAGCTCACTACATGCTCAGTTCATCTGAAATGAGTCCCGATTATGTGTCCAGTCAGCTCTGCAACGGCAATGGCTGCTCAGTGAATAGCATGATGGAGGACTTGTTTCAGAAGCACCCTCCTGTTCTGAATGAACCCATGAATGCAGAAATCCCTGGTAAGCAGGACCTGAAGAGCAGCAACAGCTCATATTCTCATCCCTCTGCACCTTATGGGATTTTCAAAACACAGCTGGCATAAACATTGACTTTGGTTGTGAGCGCTGCATTTTCTCTCCCATAGATGCATTTTCTGATGTCTTGGGTTTGCGCTTCTAAAACCAGAATAGCTCCTATTCACTCTAAAAGAATTGCAGTGTCCTAGAAATCACCAGCTCCAGGCCAAATCCCAGAGAGTGTCAGATCAGCAGGTCTGTTCTTTTTTGGGAGAAGGTGCCAGGCAGCCTTTCAAAGCCTTTGCTTTAGGCTTGCTTACAGACCACTGGTTTAACGCATGCTGGCCATTGCAGCGCTCACTGGGTATCGGTCTCTTTCCCTGCCCAGGGCCGGAGCAAGGTCCCAACACCAGCTGGCCTGTTCTCAGGCTCACCTTCCAACCTGGCAGACCTGCGAGCTTAGCAAGGAGAAAAAATGGCTCCTAAGCAAAATGTTTCACTCACCTTGGTAGCAGCAGAGAACCAGGAATAGGAGCAGGAGAACACCAGTCGCCTTCATGGTCAAGGTGATACTTTACTGGGGACAGCAAAGAGGAAATGGGACACCTCTCAGGCTTTCAGAGAAGCTGTCTCTGGCAGTCTATGCTGGGACCTTTATACCTTTCCCCATCCCTGGCACCACCCTGTGTGGCCAGCTCCACCCCGCAGTCTTGTGATGACAACATTGAAAACATGGGGACAACACCAGGTGGCAAATGGCTCATTGGTTTGTGCAAGGATAAAAGCCTCTCTGAAGCCAATGGAGGCAACAATCCTTATCGCTGACAAGGACTGGAGCTGCATCTCAGGCGTGGGAAAGAGCCTTGGGTTTGCACTGCAGGCTGGGAAAAAGCGACTTTGTACAAGAAGCAGATTGGAGAAACGGGCAGGACAGCAAGGGAAATACCTGCGTTAGCACGAGTAGCGTGGCTTTGGTTAATGACCCTGCCACTACCACTTGCAGGGCTCTACGTGAAGATGGTGTTGGTCCACACACGTCTTTCCTGGCATGATCTACAGTGCAGAGCTGGGATGTCACAGATCCCCTGCCCGGCCTGGACACAGAGGGACAGCAGCAAGAACTGCGGCTGGAGAGGAGGGAGCTGGGAAGTGCCTTGAGTTCACTTGTGGCTGCACATGCAATGCTGTTATTTTGACTGCACATCTCTGTGATTGCAGGCAGGCAGCCGAAACGAGCTCGTTGGGCTGGATGCTGCTACCTTCTCCTCTCTCTGCCTGCAGTTTGGAGTAAACCCTGGGGATTTCCTACGTTTACTCCACCGATGGTGCATTGTGGAGAGTGGATCAGTCCCTTGGGTATTAGAAGGATTAATTAATGTTTCTAAAGCACTTTGATATCTCAGCCATAAATCACTGGAGAAGTGCAAAGCAAATTATTACTAATGGGGGCTTATGACTAAAAGACAGATTTTTAATTAGCTGAACAGGAAAAAGTCAATGCCAAGAACAATTCAAGGAGCTGTTTGTGAGACAGAAATCTCAGCTCAATTGGTGGCTGCTCCACTGTCCAAGTCAGACCCCAGTCCCAACGTGGCTCTGGAGGACACTTTTTCCCACCAGAAGCATCCCTCATGAGTTTGCTTTGGTGGTGATGGAGATTTTCCCTGCTCTCATTTGGGCTTCCCTCTGCTGTCCCTGGGGTGACCTGCAACATGAGGCTGAAAGAACTGCTCTTATTAGCATCTGTTATTTTATGAACTTGGAAAGTAAAGCTGTCTTTGCTTATGACCCACTCACCAGCTGTGAATAGGTGGGCTGGATGTTGGTGAGCCTCCGTGAGCAAGCAACCGTCCTTTAGTGAGCCTGGGACAAGGATTCACATGGTGTTATCACCATCTGAGGAGCAGGGGAGGGAGGTATGATCATTTTTTATAGCTGAAAGAGGTTCATCTCGATCCAACGCTGCCCCCTGTTGCTCCTCTAACACACCTGCCAGGTTTGCAGCGTGAGTAAAGCCAATAGGTGCCAACAGATGCTTTGGTCCAACTTCCCAGAGCTGGAAGGAGACATAGCAAAGGCATTTATGGTTATACGCCAGGGCAACTGGGGAAAAGATTTTCCTCTTCCATCTGTAACACATGTAAATAGAGCAGTGCTGAAAAGAGTTTCTCTGATTACCCTTGTTTGGGATGTGCCCACTCCTGGTAAAACACATTTGCACATTTTTCAGTTGAGAGATCCTTCCTGTAGCCAGGAAAAGTGATAGTTTTGATTGTCCAGAAACAGAAACATCTTTCCTCAGATTCCTTGGAAACATCTGGGCACATTTCCAAACTTGAGTTTGATGGGTAAATCTTCAGTGTTCACGAGAGCTGCTCTGCGGATGGGAACTGTGTTGGCTCCTGGGACATTTCAGGTGTGTTTAATGCCACTGTTTTCTGCTTTCCTTCCTCTGCAAGTCAGAGGCGTCAAAGCAGAGATAGGCTGCTGACCGCTTCTTGCCTCCTGGACACTTCTCTCTTCATCCTCTTATTGCTTAGGCTCCTGATAGGTTTGTGCTGACTTAATTTTGTGTTCGGAACCCCCCCCAGAGCTGTATGAGATTAAGTACTTTACTACCAAAGCAGGTTGAAGAAACTCCAGATTATGCAATACAATGGACTGAACCTCATTATTCTACAACGAGTTGAGCCAAACCAACTGATTCAAGGGCAATTGTCTCTGCCAAAAGAAGAATCCAACACAGGCTGCTAACGCTGCTGCAGCCGAACAGCAGTCACACTAGGTTTTTAATGCAGTTCTCCTTTAGCAATTACCCTCACTTTCCAAACGCCTCTACTGACATCTGTGTGTTTATGACATGCCTTCAAAAGTGTGGGATTTCAGGGCTCCTCTCTCCTGATTGATTGACATCTACTCTATATCCCTCAGGATAATCAAACAGAAATGCTTGGGGCTTATTTGACTGGGGACGAATGAAAAAGAGCTGCGAACTGCTATTGCACTGAGTGCTCCTGGTAGAAGGAGCAGGGAGATGTCTTCAGCAGTGTGGGCTTTCTCAGGATGTGTCACCTTGTCAGAGCAGCATGTTCCTCCAAACACATCAGCTGGAGGAGTAGAGAAAAATGAGTCAGGCGGCTCTGCCAGCCATGCTGTGTGACTTGCTGAGCATGGCACCCGTTGTGGAGAAATGGGGAGGACAGGCAGGCTCCAAAGCAGGTGCTGGTGTGGGATGGCTTCCCCTTGGTTGCCTTGTTGGGTGATGGCCACCATACGTGGTTAAGGACAGAGGACCTCTGCAAATGCTGATGCTGTCTTCTCCTGGCTTCCAGAAGGCTCTCGGATGGGAAATTGATGCCACAGAAGGAATGCGGGGAAGAGGCTGTGGGCGAGGAGGTGAGAGGCAAGCTGAACTGGCAGGTCTGCCTCTAGATGGGTCAGCAGGAAGAGGTGATCTTCCTTCTGCTTGATGAGCGTCTGCATTGTTTTTCAGCCAAATCTGAGCACTTTCAAGTTACCTTTTTTTGAATACTCAACTCTTGGAAAGGAATAAAAAATTCCATTGCATGGGAATGAAAAACTTGGGAACCTACCTATTTCCCTGCAACAGCCCATCCACAACAGGCTGGAGGAGCACTTGTTGTACCAGGACTGGAATTTGCTTTTTGTGAAGACTTGATGTATGGAGAAAAGCCACCAGTGCCCTGGGGAAATTGCAACAGAGTCACCAGTCAAAAGCATTCAAAGATCACAAACCAGACCCGGATGATCATGAATCACAGCTTAGAAGCCACAAACAGTTTTAAAGCCTCTTCAAAATAATTGTATTTACCCACAGGCTTGTTTGGGCTGGTTCACATTTTCCAGCCTTATTCTGAACCTGAGAGAGAGAATAGGCTAAAGCAAAAGCAGAGCTCCTCTTGCAGTCCCGGGTGCCCGGGAACAGGGGCGACAACAAGGAGACGTTGTGATGCTGGGCACAAGCTCATGCATGCTGGGCGTGCTGGAGCCGTATGAGAGCTCATCTGCTGGGGAGTGTGGGCTCCCTGCACCATGGCCCTGTGCTGGTGGCATCCCGAGCCCTGGTCCTTCCTTGGGATAAGGGAAGGGAAGGCATCTTTTGGGGACCTGTGGGAGGATCCTTAGTGCTCAGGATGGTCACCAAAGCAGGTAGGGGGTTTTCTACTGCCCTACAATGGGTGGAATGAGTGGAGGTTGGAGAAAGGCTGATGCAAATGGGAAGCCCAGGGGTGTCACAAAAGAGAGTTCCCATGATGCTCAAAGCTCTCTCGGGTCCAAAGAGCTGGTATTGTTAAATTTAAAGGCTAAACTCCCCTAAAGCTCTGTAACTTGGTGGGTTTCCCAGGCCTGGAGCTTACAGGTGTACCTGGGACCTTGACTCTGGTGTCCAAGCTGGGTTTGAAAACAGCCAGTGCAGCCAGTGCAGAAGAGCAAGCTCCATGCAGCAGTGTGCCCACAGAGGGGAGGAGGTCATCTGTGCATGCAGGACCCCATGGTGAGATCTGCAAATCACTAGGAGGAAGGAGAGTGGTGCAGCTGGATCCATTCAGGCATGGGAGACAGACCAAGACATTTTGCATCAGCAAGGTGAGAGCAAGCCAGTGTGCAGTGATCGGCTGCTCTTGTATCAGGGGCATACTGCTGCAACACTGATTTTTCCTGCAGAAAAAAAACAGCCGGTATTCGGTCCACAGTGATTTTTGTCTTGGACTCTTTCCCATTAATGTTGAGAAAGCTATTTTGTTGCTCTGGATGCGTGGAAGATATTGAACATTCTGACAGTTTAGGAAAAGGGATCCTGTGAGTAGCTGCTGTGAAAACATCACTTCTTTTCTCCAGGTGCAGGAGATTGTTTGGAGCCCAGGACAGTATATCAATTTGTTTTCTCTTCTTTCCTGGAAACATTGCTCCTGGGGCCTCTGGTTTCTGGGGAGGGGGCTCAACGTAGCTACAGGAAAAAAATAACAAATGGTCATTTCTACTTTTACTAAAGCTTCTCTTGTTATCATTCAGTAAGAGCAGTGTGTCGATGATAGTGACCTTTGGAAATTTGCAGGCATCTTTGGCTTAGCCTGAGGATGGGTGTTGCTGACAGCAGAGTCTGAAGACAAAGGCATCGCATAAATCATAGCTTGTTGGGTTGTTCCAGTGAGGCCATGCCTGAATGCCAGTCAAATGCTTCCTGAAGACGATGAACGTGCTGGGAACAGGCGATATGTCGGCAAGGATTACTGGCTGAAAGTGGCTGGGGTCCAATTGTGCAGCTCCCTGGTGTGGGGGTTCATTCCCAGCCCAGATCCTGACCTGTTTGCCTGCACTCTCCCACCGCTGCAGTGACACCAAACCCCATAGGCTCAGTCTGCTCCTCATCTGCTGTGGCTTACTGGGTGATGGCACATGGTCAGTGGGAATACCGCTGGGCTGTGGTCAGCCCTGCTCACAGCGGTGGCCTTGGGGCTCTGTCCCTTGCAATAAGGACAGCTGCTGCCACTGTCCACCCAGGAGCGATCCTGGGTCAGGAACAGTGCAGGGGGTGCTGGCTCCTGGCAAGACTTCTTGCCTGGATCACTTGTGCCCCTCTCCTCACCTTCTGTGCGGGATCTCCATGGGCTGTGGAGGCAGTGGGAGCATGGGGGGTTGGTCACCCAGGAGCTGAAACATGGAGCTCTGCTCTTCTTGCTTTTCTTGGCATTATTGGAGAAAAAGCATCATTTTCCAACTCCTACAGCAAATGCCAAAAGCAAATAATTGCTTCATAAAATTGCTTCTTTATTAAATCCTATCTGCCTCCCGCCTCCACACCCGACTGCCCCTGCGGCTGCCAGAAAGATCCAGGGCAGAGTGATTACGTGCTGTGGCCAATAATTGGGCAAACACAGTTTTCAGTCTCCTCTAGCAAGACACTCCCCCTTTTCTCTGAACTAGAAGCAGCACCCCCAGCCCACTCCCTCGTTCACACAGCTGAACAGGATGGGAAAGATATGGTGTATACCTTTCTCTCGGGGTCACAGACTCCTGGAGGATGACCTGGTCTAATCCGACCTTCTGCATAGCTCTGCCCCTGCTCTCGAGGACCACACGTCCCTTGTCCAGGGCTCGACCTTGCTCTGAAGTGTGTGTGGGGTAACTTAACAAAGAGCTCTGATGTTCGCCACTCTCAACATGGATCCTGGATCTCTAGTGCCCTGTCCTGTTTGGATAAATGATCCCGTCTGCCTGCAGCTATTGTTGCCTTTGGGTCCCATTTCCCCCAGGGGAGTTTGAAGTGATTATACCTGAAAACTGACTCTAGAAAAGCTGGATGAAGTCCAAGTGAAATCTGGGTGCACAGGCTTGGCTGCAGAGCTCCTTCAAAGCAGGCTAAGAATTGGCAAGGTCACTGGGAGAAGACGGAGCCAGAGCCCCCCCAGAGCTGCACAACAGAAGGATGGGAGGCAGTGGAAACAAGTTATGGGAAGGGTCATCCCAGCTGGGTAGTAGGAATAAAACATTCCCCATGAGGGTGGCAAAACACTGTTGTCGGACCAAAAAGACTGTGGAGTCCTCATGCTTGCAAAGGTTCATAACACCACTGAACGAGCTGATATTTTCCACAGAAGCTTTCAAAAACCAGCAGACAAGCAACAGCTGTCTCCACTGTGGTCCTTAACTAACCCCATGTCCCCAAGACTAGGAGGTTTTTTTAGTGGAGGTCTGAAATGCAGAATATTTTAATGTTTTCTTAATTTCTTGAAAACACTTTCTCAAATTTTTTGTCAAGTTTTTATAATACTTTCCATCACTTTGCAAGCCAGTTGATAAACAACAACAACAATAATTGCGAATTACTTTCATCACAACCCCAGAAATATTTGGCATTTCTAGCTACTTCTGTGAGTTCCATTGGCAGTGCTAGTGGCTATTGATACACGGCTTGCTCCCTGGCCCAGGACTCTTCAGAAAAACACTATTGTACTTCTGATTTCAATGAAATATGTGGCTAGAGGAGGGTGAAGCTCTTAGGTCTGTCTCACTGTACCATTTCGGACAATTAGAGGAGATGAGACTTTTCGAGCAGAGAGCTCTCAGCTTGCTTAGCTCCATGGGAAAAAAGTTGCTATTAAAAAAAATAGAAAGGTTCGGAAAGCAAGGGCAAAGTAATAGAAACTATGAAATAAGGCTTTCATTTCTGACAACATTTCTTCCTGTTACCAACGGAGACATTTTTAAATGAGAAGTACACCTTTTCACAGATTGATAGAAATGAAAATTTGGGAGGAAAAAGAAAAAAGTAGTGGACATGGGCTAGAGCTGGTGACAATGCTTTTGTTGCTGGACTCTGATTCTGAGCGTACCAAAAAGGGGAGAGCAAAGCTCAGCAGAGGTTGGAAACACTGAGCCTGTTTCTAGAGATGGCTTTTCCTCGAAGATGTGCTGCCATGAGGCACCATGAGACCCACGTTAGTTCAGAAGTTCATTCATAATTTTGAACTTTATATTTGGCGAGCTCTTACCTTACCAACATCTAGTGCTACTTCTGGTTGCTTTAGCCACAATAAATGTGCGCTTGTCGTTGTGTTAATCATTTGTACCTGCTCTCTGGTGTGGAAGAGCAGTACTCCCTGACTCTGCCTGTGCATCAGCATGCCACAAACCTGTCTGAGTAAAAACTCCCCAAAGCTGATAAATAACTGTTAAACACTGCTGATTGATAAACTTTTTCTAACGGCTGTTGACCCTTGGGTTGGGCTGAGATTAGATAAGGCCCAATTAACTCTTGCTCCTTTTCCTAATGACTGCTCAAGATCAAAGACAGAGGCTGAAAGGTTAAGGCAGCTAAAATAGGGACACTGTGGACCTTAGCTGATGACGGATGTTTATTGTCCCTACAAATCAGTGCTTGGAGTGCTGAGAGCTACTCCCAGGACACAGATATGGGATACTGGGGGAAAGACACTGGGGTATAAGAGCATTGGCACCTGCAGCCGTGACACCAAAGGTGATGCTGCAGGCATTGGTGGCTCCCTGTGCTTTCAACCTCGGTCAATGGCCTTGATTAAAGAAGGATTTTGTCTTTGATTTAGGGAGCCTTTGAACATAGTAGCTAAACATTTCCTTTCAATCACGGGTTTCTCTTGGATTTCTGCATGTAGTCAGCTCCCTGTGTCCCTCAGTGAGCTTTGCACTTGAATCGCTTCCCTAATAAATGTGACATTATTTTCAATGGCTTGTGCGTTTTCAGCCTGGTTGTGAAGGCGAGGAGCTTTGCAGTGAAAGAAACATCTTCAGCCCATCAGGGGTATGAGGAGCAGTCCTTTTGCTCCAGTAATGGAGATGAAATAATCCACTGCTGAACCTCCTTTCCCCAAGCAGCTTTTAACTTGATTTTTTTCCTTCTACATAAGAAAGCGGTTGCCAAAGCCCATGGCTGCTGCCTGCAGTATGCTTTTCCTTCTTATCCTTATTTATCCCTGCCAAGATCCTCTTTTTTTCATTCCTTTCAGCTTTCTGAGCTTCTGGAAGCCCCTGGCTCATAGTTTCAAGCCCCACTTAGCAAGAAACCTGGTTTTCCTGCTAAAAAACAGCTGAGGTTCCCATGTTATTCTGTGGTTTCTGTAGGAAATACTTAGAGATGTTGCATCCTGAATTTTTCCGTCTGTGTTTTTTGGAAGAAGAAATGCAGCCTGCTTCCAAGCTCTAAGCAGCCCTGCAGTGCCTGGACTTGGGGCAGCTCTATTCCAGTGCTGAGATGCTTGCCAGGAGCAGAGAGTGACAGGCACGCTGGAGGCAGCCGATGATGCTGATCACGCGGTTGTGCGTCTGCCTTTTTAGCTGAGACATCCCTGAGCTTTGTGCTTTGCTGTTCCTCTGCTCAGGCTGAACTTCAGAGCTGCCTGGTGGCCAGAGGTCATGCTCTGCATTAGTATCCACAAATATTACATGGATGGTGATCAGACACTGCTGGCAAGGGGCTGGGGAGCCAGAGGTGCAGCTTCCCTGAGGAGCACAGGAGAGAGGGAGGTGCACCAGGTCCCTGAGCCCGAGTATCTGTGCTGCTACTCTTGTGGTGTCAGCCTCTTTCCCCGTTGGGGCCTCAGATCCAGAAACCTCTCCTCGGTCATCTCCATCGAGGTGCAGACACGTATCGGGCACAGACACAGCTGCCACCAGTCCCTTTTACTCCGGGAACTGCAGTTCCACCACTGGGACTGTCACCTGTTGCCTCCTTTTTGCATTTTGTGCCCTGCTGGCGTTCGTGTCCTTTCACTGAATCTGGCATTTTTGTGGTTAGGAGCAGCCTTTCTCATTGGATCCAGGCTCTGTTGTTTCCAGGATCCTATAAATTCAGCTTTCAGCCATACAGAGCTCTGGGATTTTTATGGTTATGGAAAAAAGATGCATAAATGATAATTAAATCTCCTACAGAAACACTCACTGCCGGTCAGAAGTGTAAGTCATAAATAATTATCATGATGCCCAGCTTTGCATTTATGGTGCTGTATTATTACAAACTAGAACTAATATGAGACTCAGAAAGTCAGCAGTGGACTGGAAAGGTAAAAAACCTGGAGGACATCTCTGGCTCCCTTCTGAGGACAGGGTGCTGGACTAAACGACCCTGTGCTTTCAGGGATACGGCTTTTATGCTCTTTCATTATATTAATATTTAAATCAGGGATTAAAACATTGATGACACCTAAGAGCTTTACTACATTTATTTTATTGGGACGTAGGTCTGCTCTGACTGAAGCCTTAGGATCACCCATGCGCTTAGACCCAAAGAATACGTGGTGTTTTACTGTGTTAGTGCATTTTACATCACCTATGTGTGTTCCTTGCTGAAAAGCCAGGGAAGCGTTTTCAAACAACATTGTTCTGACATCCCTTGGACTTCCAGCCATGTGTGTGGGGCTGGCCTCACCTGCGCCCCTGGTCAGACGAGCTCCGGAAGGAGCTCGGGACCGGGTTGGAGATCTTCTTCTCTCCTTCATAGCCATCACTGCCACCTCGCAGCACCCCTGAGGGGTGTCATGAACCTGTCTGGGCTCAGCGTGCCAAGGTGTTACCCCTTGCCCACCCTCACCAGCACCAAGAGCTCCCACACAGCCCTTCCCACAGCCCCAGCACCACCACTGTGTGTGCCACGTGTCTCCACATTTCCCGGGTATCGCCCCAATTCCCGGGCGCTGGCAGTGCAAGAGGAGCTCTGCTTTTGCTTTATTCTCTCTCTCGGGTTCAGAATAAGGCTGGAAAATGTGAACCATCCCAAACGAGCCTGTTGGTAAGTGCCAGTATTCTGAAGAGGCTTAAGAACCATTCACGGTTTCCAAGATGTGATTCATGATCATCTGGGTCTGATTTGTGATCTTTGAATGCTTTTAACTGGTGACTGTTGCAATTTCCCCAGGGCACTGGTGGAGCATGCTGCTTCTTGCCTGTCTCTGGACTTCAAAACATTCAAGTCCTTGACAAAAGTAAATCCTAGCCCTCCTCTGAGGACCCAGGCAGTTTTTGCTGTGCAGATCCCACCCTGGCTGGAGAGGAATTGCTGGCTACCCTCCCGTCCCATTTTGCTTGGTGGTTGCTGCACACAGCATGCTCCTCTTGGTGCAAGGCAGCGAGACCCACTGAGGTGAGACCCCGCAGCTCCCAGCTGCTGCTGCTCTGCTCGTTGGATGGAGATATGCTCTGCCCCTCCATTGCCAGGAGCTGCTGGCGAATCTATCCACTCTTGTCCAGCATCTCACCCACATGTGACCCAGCAGGGAGAGGACACTGATGGCCCAGGACCGGACCTGGGAGCCTCCAACTCCTGCCAAACTATACGGAACCCCTTGCCTGGCCTGTGAGGAAACTTTCAGCCAGAGATCCCTAGTTCTTTCTTGGGGATGATCTACGGACTTGTGAATTCAAGAATTCGGGGGACTGGTGGCTAAATGGAGCCCCTGGCAAAGTGGGGAAGGTTTGTCACTTGAGAGGCATCTGCTCAGGGTGCAGGTCATGTTTCCACTCTTACAGAAGAAGTTTAAATAAAAGATTTGATGT
>Ga0181612_123645_pt1 | contig 12752 bp, 13 predicted proteins | sample HoacroProtozoa21_FD_119630 | JGI IMG/M metagenome (GOLD analysis project Ga0181612, IMG submission 119630) | Hoatzin crop microbial communities from Cojedes, Venezuel. Combined Assembly of Gp0051906, Gp0051904, Gp0051908 | reverse complement strand
GTCTCCAGAGCCACAAACCAATGCCAGGGCACTGGCTCTAGAAGCGTACCTCTACCTCCAGCACGTGTTTCGCACCACTAAGATGTGTCACCACGAAAGTCTCCCGCTTCCAACTGGAGAAACAGGTTCACTTCATCTGAGCACAAGCTATAGGTAGGGTTCTGCTGACAATATGGATACTGTACGCACACAAGAAAAACCAACAGCAAACCCATGGGTTTAAGGTCTGCCTTGATGTTCTGAGCCGAGACTCGCATCCAAACGGTGGCATTGCCTAGGAAATACCTTGGTGACAACTTTGGTGCCACCTTATTTAAACCTTAATTTAAAATGCTAACTTCATAATGAGTGGAACAAAACTGTGTAAAAACATTTCCCACTCTAATCCTGGTTTGATCCCCCCAGTATGGCCTTCTTTTGTAATTACATCCCTTTGTGATCTCACTCTAATGCCTTGTATTGTGACCCATAAAATAATCAGCCCCCTTTGTCTCTCCCTAATCCTTTTAGACTTCCTTCTTGTCTCTACACTCTTATAAATGCTGCCATTATTTGGGCTCAGCAGCTCTTCCCACCACCCCAGAGCCTGGAAAGGGGGCTGCAGGTTAAACCCTGAATATATTCTGTGCAGAGGAGCTGAAACGATGGGAAGATCTTTCCTGCTTTAAAAACCCCGCAATTCCCAACCTCCTCCCCTAGCCACACAGCTCGGCGGGGAAACCAACTTGCAAGCATGCATATGCACCAACCTCCCCCCTTTTTATCTTTCGAAGATGACCTTGAGACCCTTGGCCTGGAGGTCGCACCAGCCAGCGTGTTTGTGGGGAGAGGCTTGGCCCCAGGCTGGGCGAGAGGAGCTGCCGCTGCTGCTGTCTGCAGGGATCAATGCAGAGAAGAGACATCGTGTCTGCCCTGCTCGGGCCAGCAATCCTGCCCTCCTGCCGGCCCGTGGACGGCCGGCACAGTGGGATGGAGGAGCGGGATCTGGAGTAGGATGCAGAAGGGAAGAGGGTAAGGGAGCAGAGAAGGGTGCAGGGATGTGTAGTGCTATGCTTGGCTACGAAACACTCCCCCCCGCAGCGAGACACGATGAGGAAATCACCTTGACAAGCCCAGGTATCTCCAGAGCTATTCTCAGGTCCCACAGTCCTTCAAACAACGGGCAGGTCCATTTCGCCAAGCTTCAAGAAACCCCTTTGGCTCTAAGTTGCACGACTGACTTACTTTCCCTCTTTCCTCTTTTTTATCGCACCAGATCAAACAGGGAAAATTGCTACTCTCGGGCCGGATGCGTGCAGAGCCTGATCCGATACCCAGTTTGATGGTGATTTCCAATTAGTGGTAACTGCTTGTTATTGAGTGATATAATCAATGGGGCTTACTCCACTGACCGGGCGGTGATTTATGACGATGTGGAGCCAGCTCCATCAAATTACAGCATTGGCAAAAAGGGTTGGAAATGCCATCAGACAACACGATCGGAGTCAAGTAAGGCCAAGTTAAGCAAAAGGTGGCGATGAGGAGCAAGGCGGCTGCGTTTTGGGGAGCTCGCCTGCCGAAGGCGTGCGCTCTAGCTGTTACCGTCGCTCGGAGGGCACCCTCATCCGCAGACAGCAAAGGCACGCATCAGCTGCTGGCACGCACAAGGGAAACAGCTCCTCATCGAGACCCGTGAAGACACAGCCAAGCGGTGCCTCCAGAGAACACTGCCTACAAAGCTCATCTTAATTGAGACAGCTCAGACTCCTGCGAAATTATGAAACTGTTATTAGGAGAAAGAAAATATCTGTCTTCAATAACCTGATCAGATTATACAAGCATGTTGCATTCCACAGCCTTTTAAGCTAACAGACCAGGGTTTGAGCAGACGCAGAAACAGCAACCGAAAAAATTCCAACCAGCGCGCCGAGGGCCTCCGCTCAACTCAGCCACGCGCAGGCTTCTCGCACGCTTCTTCAGAAGAAGGTTACGCTACAAAAATATTATCAATATGTTTAGCATCCGACCTGCCAATCCACAAACCAGCCAAGGTCCACTTCCGTCTGCTGAGCATCTTTGGTTAACATCGAGGACATACAGAAAACCCCCTGGAATTTAGTTAAATTAATTTAATGAGTCAATTTTTAGGAGGGAGGTTTTAAGAAGTGCCCGCTCCGCGCAGCACCTCGAGCCCATCGAGGCCGCGCGCACAGCGGCTGAGAGCAGCATATTCTTCGAGTTAAATTCTACTCGATGCCAAACGTTGAAGTAAATTTGAAACATAAAAATATGATATCCAGCCCACATTTCCTGAATGTAAATATGTACATTCCTCCAAGCCAAGAAGATTATATTCCAAGCAATAGTACAAAGCCAGGGTCTGTAACAGTGATATGAGACTAACAGCCTGCCTTTGAAGACAGTGAAAAGTGCAACAGAGCTCTCGAGGGGCTCCGGTCTGTCAGATCCCTTTTATTCCTCAGTAGCACGGCCTTGATCAACTTTCAAGATTTTTTGTTTGTGAAAGGTTTTTATTTCTCCTTTGCTTTTTGTGTTCAGATGTCAGGCTCAGAGGGAAAAAGAGATCAGCATCGGGATGAGGTTTTACCCACCGGCAGTATTTACTCTTCTTGCAAAGGTCTGCTTAGCGCTCGGGTTTTTTTTCCTTGCAGGCAGCCAGCACCCATTTCTTCGATGCAACGGTCCCGTCACCTCTACAACGGGGATACTCACCCCCCTCCTTTGTTTGACTTGCTTCTCGGGACTTGGGGCAAGGAAAGTCGCTATCACTGGTGCATAACCACCCTGAGACGTGGGGGCTCGAGGGTAGAACCGCGATTCATTCTTAGGAGATTTCATCTACGTTTAAGCCGAGTCCTAAGTGCAAGTGCACGCTCCTGCGGTTCAGGCACAGCGGGGGAGCTCGCCCTCAGCAGCAGGTTACATTTGCCCACGACATCCCGATTTATTCCCATTATCCGCAGGCACCTGTGGCGTCAAGGCCAGCTGCCCCGCGTTTTGTGCTGGCTTCACCCAGACCTTTTCTCAGGGCTGGCATGAAACCAAGCCTGAAGCCAGAACAGAGTCCAGAGCGTTTTCAACACGATCCCTTTTCCATTTTGATTCATGTGAAACTACAGCCACAAAAGGAAACGCTATTCAGGGACACACAGCACATCACATACGTATCGATGCAGGAGCCAGGATAAACAGTGTGTATTGACAATCCACTCTCCCAAAGGTAATTCCTCCAGCTCTCACGTCTCCTGTTTACAGGTCCGAGAAGTTTGACGTGGTGCTTGTGCCTCAGCCAGCTCCCAGCTCATAAACGCCAGAGCCGTTCACCAAAAGGGCTCCGAGGTTTCGCACCGCAAGACTGACGAGTTTGAGATCCAGCTGCTAATCTGGCACGGACCCAAAGCCCTTGGCTCCTGGACAATGTCACTTCTTACACTACTGAAAAGCTACGTTTGCAGATGGCCACTTCATGCACTCGGGGATTGTTACACACAAGGGCTGGAGTGTTCCCTTGGTGGGCTGCCAGCCGGCTCCGGCGCTGCGGGGAGCGGGCGGCGGCGCTCCGAAAGGCCCCCCACTTTGGGCAGTGCAGCCAGGGGAGCCTGGCCCCAAACTTTGCCGCAGACTTTTCCTGTTTTGCACCAAAAAATCGTGGCGCAGTTTGCAAACTCAACCGCAGCGGTAGTGAGTGGCTTGCAGAGGAAGAAGAGTGGTAGCCATCTCCCAAACAAGTTGGAGAACCCGTCAGTAGAACAGCATCTGGTGAGGCCTCGGGGCCATACCGGACACCTGTCCTCACCTCCATACATAAATTACACCGAGCAGCAACTTCTGGTCAAATGCAAAAAGGATTAGGGGCTGCACCCCCAGAGCCTGCAGACAGTCTGCAGGCAAAGCTGGCCACCGACACAACGGGGACAGGAACCACCAGGACACCTCAGCTCCGCCATCAGTCCCGGGACAAACCCAAATTAGCAACCAGAGCCGGCACGGGGAGCCCAGCAGCCCAAGTAGCTGGAGACCCAGCAGGACCAGCTGCTCTGGCCATGGTGATGCAACGGGCTAAGCCTGGCTCTGCACAGGGCTGGAGTCACAGCCTGCCCTGTAATTCCTCTTCCCCACCTTTAAATTTCATTTCCTCGTTGACATTTTCATCTCCCTTCTCCTCCTCCGGCCTCCCCCTCCAGACAATCTGTCTGGTGTTGTTAGCCTTGCCCTCAAAGGCACTGCCACGCCGGGTAGTAAATAAGACCTTGCTGCCTTCACACTGCCAGCCTTAAAAAACAAAATGAAAGAAACCATGACCTTCAGAAGGTCCTTGCCTATGGTTTGGAAAGCGCTGCCTTCCAAGCAGAGCCCAGCCGTGCTGCACAGCAAAGGGGCTTCCAAACCCACCGCAGCAGGTACACAAACACGGACTATTTCGCTGCATGACTTCAACATAACTTACCCCTCCGAGACGGGGAAGGTACTGCTAGAAGCTGGCTTTTAGTTTTCTCCCTGAGAAGGCTGATTAGCTCTTCTCTCACATCTGGACAACTATGCAGACTAGATGCCAGCCAGATCCTCTCACCAGCTCCAGGCTCTTTTTTCTCTTCCCCGTCTTTAATCCTCCCGTCCTGAACACCCAGCACCCACCACGCTGCCCTCCCCCTTCCTGGCAAAGCCAGGGCCCCTTGCGGGATGGCCCCACGAGGTGCTGGTGGGACGATGCCCGTACTTACTCGCTGCCTGAATCTTCGCCTTCCGGCTCACCACCAGCCCGTAGTGGTTTTGCGCCATGCAGTCGTACTCGCCTTCATCCGAGGAGCCATCTCCCCGGACCCTCTGGAAGCGGGACACGTAGAGCGACCCGTTGGCCAACATGAAGGCATTCTCGCTGTCCACGATCATCACGCCATTCTTCCGCCACGTGATGGTGATGGGCTGGATGCCCTCCACCTGGCAGTAGAGGATCAAGGGCTGCTCCTGTACAACTATGTCATCGCTAGGCTCCACAACGAACGACAGCTCGGAGGAATGGCCAAAATCTGAAATGAAGAGAAGGACAGGGTCAGCAGCGTGTCCACAAGAAGCAGCGAGAGCCAACTGCTACGGCAGCTAATGGGATGACGAAAACATTTCGGGTAGAGTGGGCTGCAATAGGGCTACAGGGTACAAGTGTTTTGGAGACACACGCAGCCCTTGGGCACGCTTTGCCTCCCAAGGCTTTGCTATCAAAATCTCAGGGCGTGGTTTCCAAAGGCACAAACACAAGCACAGGCCTTCGAGGCTGCGTTTGGAGACTCCAGCGATGGGGATGGGCAGGCTCACCGCTCCAGTGGCTTGCCAAATCCCAGCTCCGCTTCATACCCCGCTGCGGGCTGCCTCTGCACCTCCCTTCGCAGGGGTGCAGCAATAGGCAATAAAAACTCGCAGAAGCATGAGGCATCAGCCATTCCCACCGCAGGAGCAGAATTTTACACCAATTCAAGAAATCCGCTCCTCTCCCTTGTGTAACAAGCCGATGGGGGTGGCGAGGGGAATCGGCAGCTCCCGATTTGACCATATTGCCACCGGCATCTTCGCCACACTTCTCCCGCCTGGCAGAGCGCGAGGCTGTTTGCCTCTCGCACGTAACGCCGTGCCCTTCTGTCTCTTCGGCCCCTCTCGCGCTGTAACAGGCAAAGGATGGTGCTATTCACGGCTTAATGAAGAGCAAGTTAAGCACCGAAATACAAATGCACAATGTTCTGGCTAAGCGACACAAAAGGTTTCTTGCAAAGCAATTACGCTAAACGGCGTCCACGAGAGAGAAGTTATTGCAGAATTTGTACCAACAATAGGCAAACCCTCGCTTCCCATCATACAGATACATCCTAATTTACTTCTTTTGCCAACAGAACTTTTAAACACTGTCTTTGGCATGTTATGCTTCACTTGGTCCAGCACACCTTTTTAGGGTATAATTTGCCATACAGTCATGATTAGAGGCTACAGAAGACGACAGTAATAGAGCTATTGTTTAAAGATTAGCCCAAAATACATGCTGCCATGAAAGACAAAAAGCGACCAAGAAACAGGAGTCATGTAAATATTTGAAGGGTGTAAATGCAGGGATGGAGGCAAATTCTTTTTGAAGAGCAGCAACAGAGAAGAAATTCCAGCAGAGAAAGAAACCACAATTTCATCCGAATACGGGGAAAGCCTTTCTAACTGTTCCCTTGTGCAACAGCCCCTCGATGGGCGGAGGTTTCCAGCTGCTCAAACCTGCGATTCAGCTTCTCCCCTCTTTCCTGGACTCAGGGAGACCAACTCCGCAGCTGCCCACAGAAGTGGGACGCGCACAGGCAATTTCTCTTGGCGAACCCCAGCCGCGGCACAGTCTTTGTAATGGCTGTCCCTAACACAGACCCCACCAAGGACAGGATCCCACCACACTAGGCTCAGAAACAGAGTGGAGGGCAGATTGTTAACGTACAGTAAAAATAAAAGGGATGAGAAGAGGCAGTTATGCTAAAGAAGGAAAAAAAGTCTGTCTTTTCTGCTCTGCAAACCCAGTGAGATTTTTTTCTTTCTTTCTGTAAATCCCCATTGCTTTCTACAGCAACTTAAATTGGATTACGGGGGATAAACATTGAGTGCAACCTGAGCCGAGGCAGATGGACGGAGCAGACAAAGCAGGCAGGGCTAGCGCACGGCAGGTCAAAGGTACTGCTGTCAAGGTATGAGTGTGTGCAGGGAATGGACAAACTCTACTTAGTGACAGACACCTACAACACACACTTTATTAACCCATTAAGTCTTAAAATGTCAGGCTAGCTCCAGCCATCTCGGTGATCTATCGCTCACTGTGACTTCTTTTTTATGAGATAGCCCTGGGGTCCTCTCAGCAAGTTAGACTACAGCCAGCGCAAACCCATCAATTACTTTTTTTTGTGAAAATTAAGGAATTAAATGAATGCTCCGCATTTTTCTGCAAAGTGGCCAGAGTCTCAACAGCACCTACCACGCTGGGGCCCCATTCCCAGCATGGGCGCTCCAGGGAGTTAGGTAGGACAAGGACCCTCGCATCCTGACACCAAACCGACGGGGCTCCCAACTGCAGAAAGACTGAACAAGATTTCAGGATTTAGTCTAACAGGCGATCAGAAAAAATCCCTAATGAAATAAATGCCCCATCTTCCCCCAGCTCCTCCGTACTCTTAGATAAAACAGCTTATTATTATATGTATAATAAAAGGAAGAATCAACATAATTACACGCCCTTCCCACAATAGCTGTCATTATAATAACCATCATTAAGGCCTGTGATTGGAGATAATCATGTTTACCTCCATAAACATTCGGTCTGCTTCCTAACTCCAGGCTGCATGAGCAGCAGAAGTGATGACACTCATAGATAGGACTTGTGCCCTGAGGTGGGGGCAGACACGGGCTGGTCCCGCGGTCTCCTTGGGCTGTGGGCGAGAGCAGGACCGTGCCTTGAGGTGTGACACCGTGCAACGGACAGTGTGCAACTGGTTTGTAACTTGCAGGCACCTCGCAGTGTCCAGAAGGACCCAAATTCCTCCTCAATGGATGCTTTTCTCACGGGATGCTTTTCTGACCTTGAAGAAATCGCACTGCCGCTTTCCTGGGGCTTCAGGGCCAGGTGACCAACTAACCAGACGCACTGGGATAAGCAAGCCCACCCCATCTGGGGATCCGAGAGAAGCCGAGCGCAGTCTTTCACCCGGACATGGGCTTTCCACGCAAACTCAGCCAAAAACCTCTCTTCTCCCACCCAAGATACTCAGGTGCTGAAAGATGCAGAGGGGCACCTGCTGCTCTTCAAAAGCCACTGCGCCTTTCCCTGGCACCATGGGCACATTAGGCATCCTAAACCTGTCTCTCTGCATCGTTGAATAGATAGATCTGAAGCTGCCTTAAAAAACTGAGCTTTGGTCCTCAAGGGTCTCAGTATTACACTTTGCAAAAACCACAGGCTCTGGCTTTCATGGGGTAAACCTCAGAGTCTCACAAACAGGTAAACTGTTGGTGGCACAGCTGGCAAGACCCAAGCTGGCCAGCTGACTTGAGCGTGTCTGTACCACCATGGCACCACTGGTGCAGGGAAAGTTGAGCCCAGCACGTCCCTGCCATGCAGGAAGCTCTGAGGAAGCAGCCATGGGCTCTTCTCTGTCCAAAGGGCACCTTGAAGCCAGCTCCGTTCCCTATGGCTCTCAGCCTCGTGGTCTAACCTGGGGGCACAGAGTGGGCTTGGCGAGAAGGACTCCTTCCTCAACGCTGTACTTCTACAAGGCCTCATGTTTCCTGGGGTTTTCTCAAAAAAGAATGGAGCCTGTGATGATGCACTGCCCAGTGTTGCACACCATCAGGAACAGGTATGAGAAACTGGTCTGCAAACAGCCCAACCTAAGATTCCACGTGGCCGATGCACAGTCGCTCCGGAGAGAACTGTGTGCAAGGCATGGTAGAAACTGGGCACTCTACACCTTCAAGACCCCCCCCTTCATCCATTTGGCTGTCAGCATGGGATTATTTGCATTAAAAGTGGTTTTCCAGGATCAGGCTTCGAACAGGGACGTTGGGATCTGGCCTTCCAAGACTGGCATTGCGGGGCTCCAGGTCTCGAAGGTGGACTCTGAACGCTGAGCCCTGCCTCCCTGGGATGCTCAGGATGAGAAACGAAAGGACAGGGACACTCACAGAGGAATCGCCATGGCGGGACAAGAGGGCTCCTGGTGTTTGCTCTAGAGGTCAGTTCAGCTGGGCCAGAGGGAGAGCACACACAAAGCAAGGAGGTAGCAGGGAAGAGAGGGACCCAGATCCATTAGCATAATAAATTATTGTAGTGAGCAGTGAGGCACAGAAACCATGCTGCAAAGTTGGAAGTAAACCATGCTCCAAAGGCACATGGAAACAGTGAAAGTGCAATTAATTGAGAAAGACACAGAGGAAATCGCTGAGGCCGTGTGCATTCACTCGGGCAGTCGGAAAGCCCCGTCCCTCTCCAACGGCTGGCTGCGTCGCCAAACCCAACTCACCCACGCAACGTCCCGGGTGCCTCCCGAAAGGGACGGCGAGGCAGCGGGGCTCACAGCCACTGTCTGCTCATGGCAGAAACTATAAAACCCGGCTTAGGGCAGCTTGGGTTTGTAGCTCGAGGCAGGGGTGCGAGGCAGGCAGCGGAACAGAGCGCTTCTCTCAACGCCGGCAGGCTGCACCGGGGAGCGCGCGAGGGAAAGTTGCTTTGCTTTCTGCAGAAGGATGGAGGGAGGAAGCGTTATTAGCTCTGACATCAAGGCCACAAGAAAATTATTGGAATCCTCATTCTATAAGTCCCCTTTTGAGAAACATTTACCATCTCCCTGAGCAATACAGTATGTGACTATATGTGCAAATATTTAACAAAAACTACTTCCCCTACTGATCAAGCAGACAGGCACACTCAGAGAAACCAATTAGCACTTGTGCTTTTGAACCAAGAGATTTATTTAGTGCTGAGAGAAAGAACTTTGAATTAATGGGAAGCTTAAAAGAGACTTTGAAGTATATTTTAAAAAAAAATAAGTTTAATTATTTTTTACTTGACACTGTGATTCATGTTCAAAGCTTCAAAAGAACTTGCTCATACCCTAGCATTGTCCTCTTCCGTTTGGGAAACGCGGTTTTGGCTTTCCCTGCTTCTGAAAAATACAGCAACTAATCTCACCGCTCTAATTAGTGGTGACATCCATCGCAAAGGACCTTGGTCACATCACAGCTCATCCTCCTGGACCCTGTCCAGACCCACAGCCAGCAGGGCCATCCCTGCCCCGGGAGCACGCGGGCCCGACAGATGAAGCCTGTATTATTACTCCCGTTCGAGACAGGGGACATCAATCACAGAGAGATGAAGTGACCTGCCAAGGGCCCAGTCTGAGCTGGTGGCAAGGCGAGATATTGCAGGAGCAGCCAGGTCCACCCTGCCCTTCCCGGCGCAGCATCGCTGGGAGCGGCCGCAGCTCCTCTCTCATCACACCAGCAGCACGACTTCCACCCACAAACTGCCCCCCATGAGCAGAAATTCGCCCTCTCCTGATTTACCGTGTTTGCTCCCAGCGTAACACATCATAAACCAGCAGCGACCCACCAGCCAGCCTCACCACCGCCAAGGACAGCCACTCTGGTCCTGCTTCAATCAAGACAGAAGATGTCCCTGGAGCCCCACGAGCCCACGACCAGAGGTTTTTATAGTGGGATGCGGGTTAATATTAGGACCGAAAACCTGGGTGCAAGGTCGGGACAGCCATTGATAAAAATGCCTCTTGTTTTTGCAGCGGTGTTTTGGTTTTTTAAGCCCTTCTGCAAAAGGGAGGATACAGAAGGAACAGATACCTGGACCTGCAGAATGTTCTCCAGCAGATTATAACAGGTTTCAGGCTGATGAAATTGGCAGCCTGAAAGCCCAGCTGGTGCCCCCTTAAATCTCCCTCAGGCTGACCCAGACCCTAAGGAGAAAAGCACTACACTGCAGTAAAGTGCAAATTGGCTCTTTAGGGCATCCAGAAAAATTTACATTTAAAGAAGGGGAGAATAGGCTGTAACAGGCCCAACATCTTGTGGGCAGTAAAGTTTATTAGCTCAGAATTTTTTATTCCCTTCCCTTTCGGACGGGAGGTTATATAAAGCGATTTTTCCATGGAGCACATAAACCACATCCACTCGTTAAGCAACTGCAGGAGGTCTCTGTCAAGGAGAACGCAACCTCTCGGCCCCCCGATGCGGAGCCCAGAGACGTGCCCAGCATCGCTGCCCTACGCAGGGGCACCCATTTTAGCCAAGGAAGGCAAACCCACCCCAAAGAGCCAGAGAAGCGACCCCAAAGAGCCAGAGAAGTGGCCCCAAATAATTTTCAGATGTTCGAGACCAGACTGGGCAAATCCCAGGAGGTCTCTTGTTAAACACAGCATGGAAGCTGGAAGCGTTCACAGCACAAAGACCCTTTCCAGGACGAGCTGTGAGTCCTCGTGGGCTCCCCCATCCCTAAAGAAGGCAGGGTAAAACCTGTTGGTATAGCTGGAAAGGGCCAAGACCTTTTCCGAGTTCATTGCCGACAGCAGCTCCATCCGCAGCGAGGCATCCAGCGTAGGATGTGTTGTTATTTGCATTCGCCACGTGTTTCCCAGCCCCGACCGGATCGCCGTCTCACCGCAGAGGGCATCAGCAGCAACACAAATACGGAGCAGGAAACAACCGCGCACGAGACGACTGCGAAGGCAGCAGCCAAGGTGGGAAACGCTGTGCCCAGAGCTGGGGTCCCTGCAGGCTCCAGCCCCCAAGGCTGCTCTAACGCAGAACGGGGGGGTCAGCCCCCCACTCTGCAAGAAAGCGGCAGGGAGGCGGCTGTCCCCGCGGCCGGTCCCTTGCACAGACCCGGCAGGGAAGGGTCTGGCCACGCAGTGGGTGACGATGCTCGTGGATCAGAGACGCAGCGGCTGGGAGAAGCATCATGGTGCCAAAACCACCAGTCAGCACAGCCCCGTCGCCCAGCCCCTGAAATCCAGCTTAAGTACCGGCAGGCAGGACTGGACAAGGCAAGGTCCTTCGGGAGGAAGAGAAGTTTCTGGGCGCATGAAAACCTTTGAAACTCTTATCCACACCCAGGGGATGCAAAGCAAACGCAGCACTCTCTCCTCCCTGCCATCCCCTCTGCCTTATCACCTCCCACCCCAGAACTCGGGGTGGAGGAAAGCATTGCCTTGCTCCTCTCCGGCACTGCCGAACACCGCACCGGTCCCTGCTCGCTCCAAAACCAGAGCCGTTTTAACGAAACACTAGCACTTCTCTCCCTTTTCACGTACTCTCAGGTTTCAGCAGCAAAGATCCTTTTGCAAAAGCATTTTCACAGCAGAACCACCCGCCCCAACCCGCGTCCTCCTGCCCCGCCGTTAGCTTCATCGACACAATCACACACGCAAGGACAACGACAACAACAAAAAGGCAGCAAATCCTTGACTCTGCTTCGCAACTCTGGGTGTCGATCACCGAGGCAGGAGCGGGGCTGGGTTGTTAAGCGACGGGGCTGCTCTCGAGGTGAAGGGCGCGATACGACAGTGACATCCGATACAACGGCAAGGCCAGATCAGCGTGCCGCGTGCTTTTCTCCGCACGCGCGCCCGTTTGCCTCTCTCTTCTCTTAAAATGCAATTATTGACGTGTTCGCCTCCTTAACCATCAGTTTTATATGCTTGCCAATGACTCCTGAACATGTGTAAACAATTATTTTTATTTTCTTGCAAAACCAAAACGTTGCATATTCTTTTGGATAAACGGACTCGGGTAGATTTTCATGAGCCCTGCTACATAATTTATTAGTTTCTAAACTCTGTAAAACTAAAAGCTCCAGTAAAGTTCAAATAAGTTTGTGATTTCAAAGTAATTTTGAACGGACTATTCCTGTTCCTGTCCGACGTTCTTCGGTTGATTCAAATGGGAATTCTTAATCCGCAGAGGGGGGGTCCTGCATTGTTTTGTTAGATCAAATAAAAGGACAATATCCGGGGTCAGAAACCCAGGAGCGCAAAGCATGAAATAAAGAGGGGGGGGGAAGGGGGCACGGAGAAAAGCATCTCCTGTCCCAGATCTGTTGCAGGCTGCGAAGCGAGGGGCACGGTCTGCTCGAAGGCGTGCCGGATCAGCTCGCTGCGGCAGCGGAGAGAGCCGGGCTCCACGGCACGCTGCTCCCCGACGGGGGCGGCGGCGGGTGCCACCGCCGCGGCGGGGCGAGC
>Ga0181612_180572_pt1 | contig 12754 bp, 10 predicted proteins | sample HoacroProtozoa21_FD_119630 | JGI IMG/M metagenome (GOLD analysis project Ga0181612, IMG submission 119630) | Hoatzin crop microbial communities from Cojedes, Venezuel. Combined Assembly of Gp0051906, Gp0051904, Gp0051908 | reverse complement strand
GGTTGGACTAGATGACCCACAGAGGTCCCTTCCAACCCTGACCATTCTGTGATTCTGTGATTTTGATTTCCTTAAAGTTCTTTCTGACTTGTAGCTACACAATTTCAAAAAGCTTTCTATCATGCAGTGAATAAACATGTCAGGTTATGAAAGAAGTGTAACTTTTAACTGCTCTCTGGTTTTAGATGGGTCTAAAGAAGTCTCTAACTCATACTTTAAATGCTCTGCTGTGGATCAGGTCTCAGAAAACAAGTCAGTATATCCTTATGGTTCCAGACAGGCTTGCGTGGTTTCCCAGGTGTTCATAATCCTTCTGTTGTCCCAACGAAGTTGTCAAGGTCTGTAGCTTTCCCCAGCAGCTCCTATAGATCTGGCTTATTGTCAAACTGGTATGAGGATACGAAAACAGAAAAAACACTTAGCTTTTTTGTGTATTTAAATAATACTCTATGAGTTCCAGACTTATGGAATCTTCCAGGAGATTTTATTTTAAATACATGAAATTATTTTCTATGTAACTTAGATCCTTTAAAAAGGATCTGAGATTAATAGTTATACAGGACTAGTTCTACTGTTTCAGCACCTGTTTTAAAAAATACTTAACAGGTTGTTCTTTGTCTGCAGGAAACTGTAACAAACAGCACTGGATCACCAACTAGTCTTCATGAAGTTGAAAACCAACTGAAAGATGTAAGTTTCATGCACAACATTGCAAGTATAAATCATCTGTATCAATCAAATTGTCACCATATATGGTTTTGGGTAGTATGGGACCTCAGAGGATATGTTTCCCTCTAAAATATAATACCTAAAATTATTTTGTGACAAGACAATAATTTAAAAAAAGACTTGCAAAAAAAAGAAAAGACAATATTTCTATCATCTTTGAAAAACCTCGCTTGGAACATCAGAACAAAGTGGTTGCTGACACAGCAGGAGCCCCAGATAACCTGGTCTGACCTTGAAGCTGACTCTGTCTAGGATATTATGAGGTTGGACTAGAAACTTCCTGAGGTCGCTTCCAACCCAAATAATTCTATGATCCAATCGGATATAAAATCCATGTTTTTCTTACAAGCTTCATTTTGCAATGATACAGTCTTAGTTTATTCCATTTTCAAGATCTATTATTTTATATTTGACATTGAAAGGTGAATTCTTCATAATCTGGGCATGATTCATGAACAACTTCGGTTTTAAGTAATTTTCCCATTCCAAGAAATAAGCCAATCAGTATTTAATATTGCTGCAATTTTAGCTTACACTCAAAACCTGAGTTACCTTTCCAAATGAAGATGGGTTTTGTTTATTGCACAGAGAAGATTACTACAATTTGCAGCAGAATTAACTAGCTTATCTTTAAACTGTATAATATATAACTTTTAATATTTTTAATAAGACTAATACTTTCAAAATCTGATAAATTACCAGAGGCTTTTTTGTTGTTGTTCTGTTCCTTTTCATGAAGGCTCTTGAGAAAAACCAGCAGTGGCTACTATATGACCAGCAACGTGAAGCGTATGTCAGGGGACTGCTTAGAAGGATCTTTGAACTTGAACAGAAGTCAGAAATAGCTAGTCACCAAGAATCTAAAGAATTCAATTCAGAAGGTATCGACTTTATTTTTTCCCCACAAGTGACCCAAATCATAATTTGCTATAGAATAAGCTTTCTAAAAACAAATTACAGCACAATTAAACAAAATCAAGACTTTCTTCTTAACATTTTGGTTTCTTAAGGGTAAAACTTGGGGAAGTAAAATTGCTTTGCTTCTTGTCATGTGGCAGCATTGCTTGATTGACAATATTTCATGTTCTTATCTACTTCAAAGATGGTTTTTAACAGCCTTGACACTCTATTAGCAACCTCTCTGTTTGCAGAAAGCATTGAGACAGATATATGTATGTCTCCCAGCCTTCAAAGTACACTTTCAACCTACATAATGGAAGCATTAAGGATTTATTAGCTAGGTGCGGATCAGGTTAGGTTTTTTTTTTCAAAATAAATATTGTAAAAATGACTCAAGAACTCCACGTTCTTTACTCACCTAAAGAGTTCTTACAGGGCATGAAAACCTGTGGTAGGTTTTGGCACCTTTCCAAACCAGTGTTTTGCAATATGGATCTGGCCACACCTAGCTCACTTCTGTGCTATGTAATTCCTCAATAACGAGCACCCTCTTGGTACCTTGCATTCAGATTGTCTTGAGTTGTGCTTGACCAGCATGTAGAATAAAACTAAAATTGCGTTGAACAGAAGAACCAGAAGGAATTGGCTTCTTTCATTAATTTCGTATATGCTACAACTGACCTGCATGTGGAATTCGCTAAATAGAACTAGCATCGTCTGGAGGAAGAGTGTGCCTACAGATACTTCCCACTTAGTAATTCACGTGTAGTGGCATGGTTTCTGTATTACTGCTTGAATCTTTATGGAAAACAGTAAAATATCACAATCTTGTTTTGGTGCTGTTTAGAAACCTATGAACAGTATTTTAGGGGTAGGCAGACTGAAGTACCTCACCAGGAAATGTAACGGCAGTCAAGGCTTTGTTGTCAGAGCAGCCAGGAGACTAGGAGCCAGGGTATAAGAAAGTTCCCCTCTTGAAGCAGCTAGACAGTAGCAGAGATCCAAGTTTCTAAGAACCTAGCTATACAAGTTGAAATTAGGTGTGACAGCTTTTTCCAAGGAAGAACTTGGTATCTCTGAAGATCTCACCACCTTATAAAGGAGTATTGCTAACGAGAAGGTAAGGCTTAGCTCATAGTTGAGAGGAGGGAGAAGAGTTAAGCAAACAACTTTCTGTAGTAAATTGCATTTGGAAGAATGAGGGGAAGCCTGCAACAGGAAAAGTATCAAAGTCAAGAAATTTACAGTGCCAAAAATCAGCAAAGCCTGTGAAATTCTGCATTCATTGTTCTGCTTCTAGTTATATTTTCTGTTACTACTGAATTTCTACAGACTATCCCCCCCCTTTTTTTTTTCCACGTAGTAAACTTTTTTTGGGTTGACAAGCAGAAATTTTTCAAGCTCTGGTTTAAGTAACAATCACTAGCCAAGAAGTAGGCATTTTTTTATCAACCCCCCCCCCCAGTCCCTTTGATTTGCAATTTAGAAGTAAATGGTCAGCAGTGGCGGAGTAGAGCCCATCGGGCTCCCCAGAGTACCTCTGGGTACCTCTGGGGAGGGAGTAATGGCAGAACCTTGGCTGAGGAGCCTGAATCTGGAGGTAAGAACGTAGTGTCTTTGGGCTTTGATTCCCATGTGTCAGTACAATGCACAAGGCCATATAAGAACTATGCGTGGGCCATGGAGCTTGTGTCACTGGGACAAAGGACATGATATTGCTGTAAGAGTTAGTGAAGGAAGTGGCTGTAGCACAGAATGCTATACGCAAGCCAAGTTGTAGTTTTCCAGTAACTACATTGGTAAGGAGACTTTACTGCATTAGAAGTATTGAAAGCTGTTTTAAGTAAAGCCTGGTGCCAATCTGAGCTGTGTAATAGCCTAGAATGTCAACTTCTATCATTATGCCTTAAATTGCTGTCAAAGATTTGGTGTTCTGAGTTTTAAATGATTTTTTTCCCCCCACATTACTATCTCAATTATTTCTGACTCTTTAAGGTCAACTACAAGAAGAAAAACAAAAATACTATGACCAGCTGTTACTAACTGCGAAGAGTGATCTTGAGACTGAAAGACACACTATAACCCAGCTGAAATCTGAACTTAACGAATTCAAAAAGAAGTACGAAGAAACACAACAAGAAGTAATGAGTTTAAATGCCTTATTGCAGTTGCAGCAGGTTGCTGAAATGAAGACTTTAGAAAATGAAAATAAAATGAAAGGAGAGAAGGTGCAGAGACTAAAACAAGAAAACGAAAGTATTAAAGGACAGCTCAGAGAAGAAAAGAAGAAGTCTGAAGACCTTTTATGTCAGGTAAGTGGATGTATTTGGAGTTTTAAGATCATTAGCAAAGAATCAAGAGAACTGAAAAGTCATAATTAATCAGAATGGACCATCACTCACTTGCTCTGGTAACTGTTCTTTATGTATGTCTGGGCTCATGTCCCTGTGGTTAGAACTGAATTCTTTCTTTAATATATTGTTTTGAATCAAAATCCAAACTTACGTGAAATTTCCTTGTTTAAACAAGGAACTTTTTTGTTCACTTATTTCCCTGATCTTGTGGGACAAGAGGGACAAGTGAGAGAATACTTAATGGAGTCCAATCTAGTTCATCCTCAAGGTTAATAGTAAATGAGAACAGGAAAGGTCAATATTCAAGTCCATACAGGCTATTTTGTCATGTGGTCCTAGCTATGGAATATTGCTGACATTTGCTGTCACCTGGTTGCTACAAACACACAAGTGGGCTTGTAGTTTCTCACTCACTGGGTAAGCAGTTGTGCCCCCGGATAGTGGCCCCTCCGCCGGCCGTGAGGGCCGTGCAGCTGGGGTTTGTTTGTTTGTTTTCCATTCAGATGGGTTCCTGCATTTGGTTCTCCGTGTGATGCCACGGATAAGAACTATGCAGGCACACCTGAGTATGAGAAAGCAATGGCCAGATAGCAGGGGAAGGGACGGACCTTACATTGTCACTGTCTTGAAGATGGCTATGGCAGAAACCACGCAGAAGTGTTCTGTAATTCCCCGTAGAGCCTAAGAAGCGCCTGTCAGGCGGGCTGCTCAATATGTGCGGTTTATGCTGTTGTCAGATCTGTCCTGTTGCCTTTGCATCAGATTCTAATTGTTCGCAGGGCTTGCCCATCTCCCACAGAGTACCGTGATGACTTCAATGAAATAATTCAGTTGATATGTGAAGTTCTTAATTCTTCATTCCTTCTTTTTTTGCACCCATTACTTTAACCACTTTGGCTGATCAAAGGCAGGCGCAGACACATATGTGCTATATGTTGGTATTTAATAATATTCAGTGCTTACCTCCTTTTGTTTGGAATACTCATGAGGACTTTGCTACTTCCTCTACATGGAGAGTTACAGTGGTGTCTTCGTATATTCCTATCAGCATGGTGACGCTAATAAAAAAATCTGTTTTTTCTTCTGGACATGAAATCATGATCACATATTTGCTGAAGACAAACTGGAAAGTTGTCCCTGAAGGACTGTCCTCAGGGCATCCGAATAAGAGAGACTTGCTACTTGGAGAAGTTTGTGGTCAATAACAAGGCATTGTAGAAGTGAAAATTAAAATAAGGAGAATAAAATTTACTGGACACCAAAGTAGGCTAAAACCAGAACAAGAAGCAGTTTAGCTCTCTAAACACATGCTGGTTCTCACTGGTTAATAATGATTAGAAGGTGTTGATTTTTTTTTTTTGCAGCTGAACAACAGCATTCATTATAAAAGTTGATACATGCTGGTAATGGAGGATCTTTCTACTTTTTTATGTTTACTTAATCCATTATAGTATAGTACTTTCTGAGTCTTAAATTTTCTATTTTAAAAAAAAAAAAGTTGCATTGCTTGTTTGTTTTAACATCATGGCATGTTAGTGCAGCCGTAGATTTTGTGTGTAGATTTTTGTCTGCATCCAAGCAATCACCTAGGAAAGTTGTTTAATTTTTTTTTTTTTTTAATGATAACATCATCCAGCATTTCCTCTTTTCAATACAATGCTAATGTTTCCTTGGGGTTTTCCCCAGAGAAGTAGAGATATGTGAATTGGGTTTGGCTGTTGCATAACAGGCACACATTTTTCTGTTGGTGTTCGAATATACATCCATCCCTCTTTAAGTTCGTTATTTGTTAATCTTGTTAACTGTTGTATGTGGAAGCTTTTTATTAAAAATGTTTTTCTACCTTGTAGGTGCAACTTCTTCGTAAATCGTTGCGCAAACAGCAGGAGGAACACACTAGGATAGCTTTGTTGGAACAACAGGTAACGAATTATATGCCAAGATGCTGATACTTAATCTGTATTACAGACAAAGGCTTCCTAGACTAGCTTTTCAAATTTAAGAATAAATGAAGTTAAATAAAGTAATATTAGACATGAATATTCAACTGGTGAATAATCTCTTGATGCTTCTAAAAATTGACATGTCTGTCGAGGAAGATCTGTAACCTTTTACAGATAAGAGGATGTGATCAAACCTGGTGCTGTTTTCTCCACAATCACTTGTTCAGCTGTACAGCCCCACATTAGGTATGGGAAACCTCCTAAAACCGATCAGCTCATTGAAGTTTTGTAATATACTCTTGATAAAGTTATAGAAAAGATGGCAATGCAATTATTTGTATCTTCTTTATTTTTTCCAAATACATTCCTACAGATCTAGATGATGTTATTTGGAAAAAAAGTTACATTTACTTTCTAAGCTTGGGTGTACAATGTTACCCATAGCTTCTGTCTAAACTGTCTTGCTACAAGAAAGATCCTGGAGTAGAAACTGGCACTTTAATGAGAACTTGCACTATATTCTTTCCTATAAAATATTCAGTTTAAGACTGCAAGACAGCTTGAAATACCCTCCAACCAAAATAACTTCAAACTCTACTTGTACTAAGGGAGAAGATTTTCATAATTAGGCATGTATGAATTTCACTGTAGTGAAAGCAACAAGTGATTTTTTTTTCTTTCTTTTTTTTTTTTTAATATCATTTCAGGATATGATAGCAGAGTAAAACTTCATATATTTAAAGGGGAAACTTTTCTCTCCCTCTCTCTCCCCCCTCAATTCTTAATAATTCTGACTTTAATTCTTTAATTTTCCCTTTGGGACATTGCCAGATCCAGATATGCACCACAGACTTTGAGAATGAAAAGCTTGATCGCCAGAACTTGCAGCATCAGTTAAACAAAGTCCTTATGGAACTGCGCAAGGCCAGGGAGCAAATAACCCGTCTGGAACCTCTGGTATGTACTGAATAACTTGCACGTGAATTTAGTGAGGGATTTTGCATAAATGTACATCTTCTCACTTTCAGGTCTTATTTCAAGCATAGTGAGTCTTCTGTTAATGTCATCAGGTATTCACTGTAGGCCCTTGCATCCCTCAGGTGTGTGGCCCCAAGGTGCGGAAGCCTATGTCAACTAGCTAGGCATCACTTTTCTCTACAGCACGCACAGAGTAGTAGTACTGCAGGAGATCGAGAAGAGTCGGGTTGCTGAGCATGGAACATAACTGTATTTATCTCAGATGTGTATCTAGTTTTGTCTGTTGCACAATGACAAAGCTGCAGTATGCCTCTACTCAGACTTGCTGCTGGTGAACAGGACACAGTCCTTAAATACTGAAGTTGAATTCCTCCCCCGCCTCCATCTGATGCAGGATGGTCATTAAAACCTGGGCTTTTCATTTCCAAAAAGATGAACTCCCTATTATGAAAAAGGACATTTGTTGTATTGTGAGGGCCGTGGTCTGTTTGCTGTGTATTACATAAGCCCAAAGAAAGCCACCTAGATTTGAGCCCTAGACTTAATGGAGAATTTTCTAGGGAAGGATTAAGCATTAAGCAAGCCGTTGATCTGTTTTGCTCTGTTGTATCCAGGATTCCCCTGGTCTTGAGCAGAAATGCATTTTGACTGTTGGTGCTTCTGGAACTCTACAATAAGGTATCTTGTAAGATTAGGTGATAGCTGAATAGGATTGTCAAAACTGCATTAAATTTACTTAAAATTTAATTAAATAACTTACTTTAAATGAAGTTCAAAATGCAAATTGGATACCCATGTCCTTCATTAGATCAGGTCTGGGGCTGCTGTGCTTTTTACAGAGAAGGCAAATGCAAAAGCTCCTGACAAGCTGTGGATGAGAGGAATTCTTCTGTGACTCTGGCAGACTGCTCTCCCTTTTAGTTGTATGCAACTTGGAAGTATTTTCTCAAATGAGGAAGGGAATGGAATGAATTCAGAGATACCGAGGTTCTTCACTGTTGTGTTGCCACTGGGAGAGCCTCGATTGCTAGGCTTGCAGTTACTGCTGCTGCCAGAGGAGGCCGCTGGAAAACCTGCTGCTGCTGGGAGCAGAGCAGAAGTTTGGGCAGAGCAGGTGGGTTACAGCTTTGACTTTCTCTGCGCTCAGGAGGAGTAGCAGTCAAATAGACAGCCGGGTGCATTTCACAGTTAGGGACAGCCTTCACACATAGAAACTTCACGCATGGCATCAGGAGGAGAAGAGAAAGTCATGGCAGAGTTTTTGAGAAGGTAACTAGGCAGTACCCTACATAGAGGGGACTGAGGCATAATTTTATTGCAGAAGGATAGTGTGTGAGTGGCTAGGAGGATGGTTGGGGATGGATTCCCAGTCAGACATTGGAGAAACCTGTCATAGTCTGCAGAAAAGCTACCCACAGTTTAATTTAAATGTAGTATTAGAATTGTACAACAGGCCCTCTGCTATCAACACGAGGAGCATAACTGCATTTAGCCATCTCTAGCATTCCACCTTTAGTACCGTAACACACACAACGCTTGTTTGCCATCAGACCTCCTTCCTACAGTACTTAATCCGTGCATGCATGCCTCAGTCCTGCACTAACACGTCCTTTTCCAGAAACTCCAGGAATCTGGACGTATGGAACCGGAAGAAGATTTGGAAGCTGCGTTTGAAGAGAAGCTGACCGCGTATGACAGAAGTCCTCCCCTGAAACATTCAAGCCTTCTTGATGAAAGTTTTCTCGAGTGTCCCAGATGTAAAGTGCAGTATCCAACAAGCCAGCATAGAGAACTGTTAGCACATATTGACTTCTGTACAGCTTGAGCTCCAAATGGACTTACTGTATTTGCTTTATACACACTGCCAACATGCCCTTCTACAAGGGGAAAAGATCTTTTTAAAGCTTTTTTTTCTTAAGGTTGTATAAAGGACTAACAGTTTTATAATGTTTTCGTGAAACTCAATTACAGTAATTTATTTGGCCTCAAATATTTTTCCTGACATTTTTGCAACAGCTACTGCATTTTTTTGGTTGCAAATAGAAGTATTTTTAGAATTAGGAATATCTTAAAATAGTAAACTACTGACTTTTTTTTTTTTTTTTCACTATTAAAAATGAGAATAGTAAAAGCACACCTATTGTCAGACTTTATTTTAATGTTTGGCATATCCAGTACTTGGTTGGTGAATCCTGATGATTGTGCTTGTACCTTAACTGGCTGCAATAGCTGCAAAAGATTTTTGGCCCTAGTAGGTTCACTGTATAAATATTTATATATACATGGGGTGTGTGTAGTTTGTATATATACACATATTATATATATATTATTATATATATGTATCACATACATGTGTAATGTATCACCATCTCGATACATTAAAACTCAGGAGGCTCATGTTAAGAGGTCTTTGCTGCTTAAGATTCACATTGAAAACATCGATAACAAGTAGCTTGTTTTCCACACAGTCAGGTGTGACTTAGAGCTCATACAAAAATGCCGATGAAGGTTTAAGCTCTTCTCAAAAAAAAAAAAAGTCATCAGAAATACAAACTTCCTTGGTACTGAAAAAAGTTTACATTTCCGACAATGTCAGAGACCATTTTTGAAGTTTGGATATAGAATTATGCTGAAGTAAGCTTGTTTGCACTTCAGTATTTCAGAGGTTATAGTTGGAAAATGTCAGTTATTCAATCTGTTAGATTTGACAAATGTTCCAGTTTAAAAGTGCAATTTTTAATATATTGCTCTAGAGAATTTGAAGTGTCACTGTATTTTGGTATTAATACAGAAAACAAGTTAGCAATAAATTATTGTGACAAATTAGAAACTGCCAAAATATTCCCTTAGCTTTGCAATCGCAGCATTATTTTCCTCTAGCACCTACTGCAAACCTGGATCTGTTGGTAGCGTTTTGCCCCTTGCACCTGTAGTGCAGTTCCTGCTGCAAAAATTATTGAAGTGAGAAAACTTTACAAAGATACACCAGTTAAGATAAATTTGCTTCTTTTACAAGTTTATGGTTTGCTGAGGAGAGTGACATACCCAAGGTGTCTCTCTGGTATGCTGACTCCGATTGCTAGCTAGTATCAGCTTTTTCCATCACGCCTTGCTGCAAAACTGCATGCATTTCCCCCATAATGTTCACCCTAATCTCCAATGGTTAAACATTATTCTTAAATATGAAGGTGTTTTCCAAGTTCTTTTCAATAACTATTGTACTCTCAAGTGATGTTGAGATCAGTTAAATCCAGTGCTTCTGAGACAGACAGAAAATGTTAAAAGCTATTATCTTTGTGTCTGAAATATCTTTGACAAATCGGTTGTATTAGCCACTGTCTATCCACTTTTTAATTTCCCTGGCCATGTCTCAGGTGAATCTTGGCGTCTGACACTTTGCTTAGTTGTAGCAACAGGTTTTCTGGCCAAAGATACGATGAACTAACGAGTAAAATATAAATTATTCTTCAGAATCTCAAGGTTTTGCTATGAGGGAAATTGCATTAATTTCATGTCTGTCTTTCTAAACATCTTTTAAATTCAGGATAACTGCTGTGCTTTTTATGCAGCCTTATAATTTTAATCTCTAATTAAACTACTTTTGGAAGTTTAAGTTGTCTTTTAACAACACATTAATCAGCTAATACTTGATTCCCAGTTGTGTACTCAGCACAGTTTCTGCAAAAGGAAATTCTGATCTTTTATGTATTATAGATGAAATAAGTTTGCCTGCTACAGGTCAGCAGTTTTCTTTTCAGTAGTTCTGAGGCTTTCTTAAATTAGCACAAAATGCCTTCTCGGTAGAAGCTGGTACTGTAGAGGGAGACTCATGAAGTTGATAACGTGATAACCTTTAAATAGTTTTCCTCATGCCAGCATCTCTTCTGAACTTTAACAATGCATTTAGTCCTGCTTGCTAAATATTGGACCCAAGTACAAAAAAAAAAATCTTACTCATAAATTTATACACAACATTAGCGCGCTATATGTCGAAAAATACCAAAATGACATTCTAGTGCATCAAAAGACCTGTTTTGAAGACAGAACTGCAAATATTAGTCATCACTTTCATATGACTAAAAACAACTGTAAAACTCAAACTCCCCAGAGCATGCAGATCATATCACTGCTTTTTTTCACTCTTCAGAAGCTAAGAACGAGTCTAACACTGAAAATTAATTTTTATCTTAAAAGTGAATGAACAAGAAAAAGGTCTGCTGCTCCTCTCTCCAGTTATATGTAGGAAAGGGAGGTTTGTGCCTAATGAGCTCATCTTAATGCTAAGATTTAGCTGTAAGTTTAGTTCTTTGTAAGGCAGGAAGTAATTTTTTAAAAAGCTGTTATTTCAAGCACTTTGTATTTACAATTTCAGTAGTCTTTTTTGGAGTTGCGTCCATTTCAAGTAATTGAATTTCAACCTAAATTCTGTGAAGGCTGCATCGTTTGAAGATGTTGGTCTAGGTAAACTTCTGGATTAATACAAGGGTCCGCCAATACTCACATATTTATAAATCCTGGCCTTCACATACAATGTTCTTTGTAAACAGCAAGTGGATTAGGTCGTTTAGATGCAATGTGCTGTGGTTGGAAAGACAGCTAAACAGTGCATAACAGCTGACTTTTTACAGAAGGAGAGCTTCTTGTGGAATAATAACAATTGAAAGATGGCTCTGTCATTTTTCTTACATCAAGTTGATCAACTTCTAATCCTTTACTTGCTTCCAGAGCTTTCTCTCTTACTCTTGGTTTTGATAACCATGTTTCACACAGCTACTTGCCACGTGCCAAGAACTGTACTGCAGGCGTTTAGACAAACTGCAGTAAACCAATTCTGTTTAACCACGCAGATAAAAAGTGGCAGGGAGGCGTACTGCTGGTTATGCTGTAAAAGAATCACACTGAACAGCGCAAATATTTAGAGACAACGGGACGTCACTGTTCACCTGGCAAAGAACACTAATGTAAATGGTGTGCTGTCTTCAAGAAAACTAGGGGGAACACTGCTCTCGAGGTTGTTAAGGGAGAAGCTGCTGCCCGAGCATTCACCCATAACTCAAGGAGCTGCACACCCACCACCCGAGACTTTAACTGCTGGGACCGGGGGTCCCTTCGCAGTGAGCCGATGGGTGTCCCTTTTCGACTCCCCACACACACACTCAGTCTCAGGTGCTTCCTCATCCCTCAGGCTCGACCCTAGGTTTCCTGAACCAGAGTCTCCAACACGACTTGCGCCAGATGAATTTACTGAGTGGCACAGCAGTGTAGAACAGCTCAAGCTGGGTGCCTCTGGAGAGGGACCTGGAACAAAGAAATCCCTGGGCAATTCTACCCTTACAATCTCAGTTCCTGCCCCACACAAGTTCTCCAAGTGGCAGCTGATTGAACGGTGTTATTAGGGCCTGTCACTCATTGGGGCCCTCCATTGTCTTTGGGCAGGCTGAAGATTCTTCCCTTATCTTCAAAGAGGCCCTGCTGCTGTCAATGGACCACTTCCTCATCTTCTAGTTGCAACTGAGTCGTTGGGACCCTCCTTCACTGAACTTGGCAACGAAAGTTCATGGTATTCAGGTGGCAGAGTCACAGCATGTGGCCTAAGGCATCAGTAAAGTTGGCCACTAATGCTAAGCAAGTTAGTTGTACAAACAGATATATATATGAGTAGTATACCAGAACAAAAAACAGTGACTCTTCTAAAATTTTGGCTACTTTTTTCTGTAACAGTGATATCTTGTCACAGTTTAACCTGGCAGCCAGCAACCAAGCACCAGACAGCCGCTCGCCCACCCCTCCCCTTCCCTCCCCCAGTGGGATGGGGAGGAGAAATGGACAAAAGGTAAAACTTGTGGGTTG
>Ga0181612_175109_pt1 | contig 12754 bp, 6 predicted proteins | sample HoacroProtozoa21_FD_119630 | JGI IMG/M metagenome (GOLD analysis project Ga0181612, IMG submission 119630) | Hoatzin crop microbial communities from Cojedes, Venezuel. Combined Assembly of Gp0051906, Gp0051904, Gp0051908 | reverse complement strand
TGATTCTATGATCTACTGCTGCTTCAGAAACTAATACCAAGTGCTTCCTAGCTCATCAAAGTCCTAAGCATATCAGCATGCTACCTGATCTAGCATGCACATACACGTACACACACCAATAAGCCTAAATCACAAGGTCTAACCCCCTAGCTTTAAATAATTGTGATGATATGCATACAAATATCTTCCAAGTACTGGAAATAGTAATTCAGTATTTGTCTCTGCAACAAATTATGCTTCCACCTCCTTTTAACAGGAACTCATGTGAAGTGGGGGTGATGCTAACCCATTTCAGAAGTTAAGGTTTCTTCCTGAGACATCATGTTGTTCCCTCAGCACGTTGCCCAGCTGCAGCATCACAGTAGAGAGATGAAAAATTTGCAAATGCAGTCAGATATAATTCCTACATATCTGTAACTTCCATTTATATTGCAACCGTCATTAATGAGGCCTTAAAGAATGCCTCATGGTAAACAGTGAAAGGTTTACAGCTACTACTCTTCAGTCAACGTAAGAATAGTGCATCTATTTCAGCTGTATGAAGATACATGCATATATTCTTCGTTTCACTTCATACACCAATCTATAATTTCATGATGTTGATTCTGTGCATACTGAAGTGAAAAAAAAGACCCCCCTCTGAAGTTCTCTTTTATTAAATCAAGCATTTTCCTTTCATACTATGTTTCATGTACTCTACTTTTTCTTTGCTATCAATACTTTCTAATGAGCATGGTTTTAAATTACTAGAGGCTATGCCAAAGAAGCAAACAAGATTAATGGAAAGACAGAATGTTACTGCTATGATAAGTGGCGTTCTAGTAAAATGGCTGCTCCATTATATTTTGCTAGAGTGAGAATTTGACACCTACCGACCAACAGATCTGATTTATTTTTTATATATCCAGCCAGAATTATGTGTAATAGTGATTACATGAACCCATCTATATGTTTTTATATGAAAAAATGTGTTGTGAAGAATGCTATCACAGACTGGCAGATTTAAAATTGCATACATTATTAAATAATAGCTTATGTATAATTTTATTTGTTTTCAGAGTTACAATGTTCATGAGATAGTCATAGAGAGCACATTACATATTATTGTTAAACACATTTTTGCCACAAAAAGTTGAGAGTATTGGTAGAAAATCCTATGTCAATTTATGTCAAAATATTTGTCACCTGTAACCATTATTTCATAAAACCAATGTACACTTTATGTAATATTATGTCAGCGCCAGCAAGTTCCTTCTTTTTTCAAGTATCTTTTGCTCTATACTTACGTATGTTTGCAGTTAAGAAGTGCATCAAATGCTTCTGTGTGCATTTGTGCTTGCAATGCACAGGAAAAATATTAAATTTACTCCTACGGTAATTGTCAACACCACTGGACCCAAGAATGGGGAACTACAAGATCTTAGTTGTAGCAAATAATTGCCCTCATTTTTTCTACCTAATGCTGAACATAACATTAATTGGTATTTACCTCCTAATCTTTACAGAACATAGACTGTACATTTCAAAGACACAATCTTTACCAACTATATACTGACTTTTACTTCAGTGTCTATTATATAAATTAGGACTCTGCTGAATTCTTATACTGAGGAACAAATGATAGTATCTTTATTTAAATACATGCACAGTACCGTGCACTACAGCATGATGAAATACTATTTTTAAATGGATGAATGAACTGATAGAAAAATAATTTAATAAATCATTAACATTTTAAAGTCTAGATAAAAATGGGAAATCATGCATCTGAAGCAAAGTTTTATTTTTTCCTTGTTTTTTTTTTGATGAAATCTCTGAGAACTTAAGACATGCAGAGCTGAGAAGTAGCTCACTGAACAAAGAACAATTTTAAGACTGCACAAAAAGTTTTGATTGAGATGGTTTATATGCAATACTGAAAAAAGTTGCCATTTTTTGACTTCCCTTCAACATTAGACAGTGCTGTGCAAACCTCAGACAAATCCCTGTATTATGATTTCTAAGCTGTTAGGAAGTCTCTCGGAGGGCTAAGAAAGTAAAAGCCTGAGCAACTGCCTCCCCAAAATTTATGACAGGAAGTGTTTTGATTCCACACTGCAGACTACAAAAGGGGAATAGATAACAGTTTATTCTTTGCTTAAAAGATTAATTTAGGGGATGAGTAAATTATGGATGGCATAAATTTATAAATAATGATGTCAGCAAAATTAGATATAAGTTTAATTTACCAATATTTAGAGTACGTGTCTATGTCTCAATATTTAGAGTATGTTTCTATGTCTGTCAACTTATGAAACAAATGAAAAGCGAGTATTTACTTGCAATTCATTTAATTTTTTCTCCTACCCCAACATTTGTCTGGACATTGCCAACGTAACCAAAAGAACTGTAAATTTTCAGAAGTGAGTCTACTCCAGTGAGCTTGATTAATTATTAATTAACCCATTTTCTGAAGCATCCTTCACTAAATCTTTGGTGGGAAATGCACTTTATTAGGCATGAGCTTTGGTTATTTATTTGCATACGCACTATACTATTGGTCAATATGCAGAATGATTTCAAGTTTGCCATGTTACAGAGATGTATTGCCCATTAAATTAATTCTAGTGTTTCAATAAACAATACTGATGGCCAGTTTTGCAAGTCTTATTATCTTCACTCTTAGCATGATCTCCTTAGCCTTAGAGGTTTTGCTCAAACTTGCATTGACTTCCAGTCTTACAAAAATGTCCACAAGAGTAACCATGGTCATTTGAATACTGCACACATTGTTAGACGTTTTCAGCAGGTACAGTTACTTACATACATAGGAGTTATCAGAATAAGATATAAGATTTTAATGCTTAGATGAACAGAAGTATTCTCAGGGTAGAAAGAAATAATAAAGTACAGATTAATGAGACCTGTAATAAACTTTACTCTGAAACAGGTCTAACTGGCTATTGACATGAAGATGCTTGATTCAAGGGATACTATTGAACCTATGGCATATGATCATTGCAGTAGAAAAAGTTGAAATGGAAAAGAGAGTAAATCAAATTACCCATGGCATTTTCTTCCCATATTCCATGGCAGAATTAGCCTATAGATTCATAAATGGTAACGCATGCAACAGAAAATATGCCATATCACTTTATGTAAACATCTGCTTTCATCATGCAAAATGCCTACAAAACTGTGACAGTATTTTTTTCTAATAGCATAGTTTTACATTAGCCCAGTTACAGAAATTGTTAAACCAAAATCCATGATTTTGCAAGTAGAAGATATTCTACAGTTCTTGAAAGATCTACAGCATAAATATACCAAAGCCCAACAAAGCTAACTGGTTTTCTAAAAACTAAACTACATAGGCTTATTCCTTGCTGTGGTTCCTTGTTCTTTTGATGATAGAAGAGAAAAGACCAGTTTTTGGAGGAGGTCCCATCAACATGGGGGCTTGGTTCTTGTGAGTAATTTTTATCTAGGGGAAGAAAAAAGAAAAACAGAGTTATCCCTTGAGCTAGTTCAATTCTGAGTATCTGAGATGCCTGAATTATCTTTATATGTGACTTCCAAACCTTCTTCATTTAATCAAAAATGAAAGGAAAATATCTATATTTTTTATGAATGATGTCACGCATGCAGCAAACCAATCTATGTGTAATTTTTTTTCCACAAATACTTTAAATTATACACACAATCAGTATTAAAAATCATATGCGATAAAATACATGCCAATATGTGATCTTACTTTTTGAGTGTGGGACTTACTGCTGGCTGTTCAATATTTTACACATCTACAAGATGAGTAAGAATTTAAAAGTTGGAAAGGACATGTGTTGCTGACAGACCAAGCTGCTACCTATTATTAAGATAATAGCTATGTCTTTTTATGCTTTATTTATACATCTAATCAAGCTGTACTTCTCTTTTAATACAGGACACTGTTTCATTTCAAAATAACCATTACGAACGAAAGTCAAAAGTTAATACACAAAAAAGGTCAAAAAAGATGAACTAGCATTCTAATTTGTTAATTGTTAATAGAATAGACTCAAATATTGAAGACTATTTAAAACACTTTGTAAGACTGCTCTAAAGCCACCCGTTTTGATTTCTTTCATATAAAACTACGAATCACCTTAAATGAGACAACCTTAAAGTAGATTATGTCTGCAATTTTCTCTAATTCAAGTCTAAATTAGAGAAGACATTTTATGAATGTATGCTATGCTCAAAGCTAATTGAAAGCAATTATCAAAGTGGCATTTTGTCTGTGACTTTAAGATACATTGTAAGATAATAAATGATTCTCATTATGTAATAAAAAGGTCACATCTTGCCTTTGGGCTAGTGATGCTAAGAGTTTTTCAAAAGCAATCCAAGACATTTTCTTTAGTGAACTACGACTAATACAAGAACCATCACTTATTAAATATCAGTTGTCACCTGCATAGTACCCACATCAGAGATGGGTAGTTCTTTCAAAAAGAAACACCACCTCATTAAAAACTGGAAAAATATATCTCTTAAAGTGCATACCTGACATTTTCAAGTTAAAATGAATATCCTTCACTTGTCATTCACTAATAGTAATGAAACAAAAAATGTATGTCACGTGGAGAGGCTCATTAAAATATAGATCAGTACATTTCTTGGGGTGGAAATTTACTTTGCAATATAAGGAGACAGAAACATAAAAATCTCAACAGAATGAGTGGGCTGGTTTAACTCTGTTAGAGCCTTTACTTTGTTCTCCAAATGCTCATTTCCATGCACCTTAGTTCATTAGTCTCAAATTTCATATGTGACCTCTTTTTGTCATCATTGTTCATTAGTATCAAATTTGTATATGAGGTTTTTTGGCAACCTAGTTTAATTTCACACAGAAAATAACTCTTGCTGTCAAAGACTGCCATCAACATATTTTCTCACAAGAAATTCTGCTTCAGGCACCACTTTGGAAGCCAAATCTCTAGTTGGGGTAAATTGGCACTATTCCATTGATGTCACTTTAAACCATCTGATGATCTGGTCCATCTTGGAAAACCACCTCAAGGATTTTTGTAACTTTCACATACTTTATAAGACAGATTTTGGGGCTCAGGAACAGTGATGACATCAACCTGATCCTAAGGATCAACACAAGAAGTAATCTGCAGCTGCTGTGAGTGAATTCTTCGAGAGTCATAAGGGTTCAGCTTAATGTAAGATTTGGCCATGATGTGGCAGTAGGAACGGCCTCAGAGTTCCCTTTCAGAGGTAAATCATAGTAATTCCATCTTAAAATGAATAAAAGAGCAAAGCTCAAAAGATCGCTTTAGTATGAAGAGGTGAGGTAATCCTGAGACCCCATACAGATTGCATGCCGGATTGGGGCTGTTCAATGCTGCTGAGGATGAATGCAATTACATATTGAGAAAATGTTTATCACTTGTAATGTTGTTTTTTGGCTTGAGCCATCTGTTTCAGAGACCATGACCTCTTCAGTATGTTGTATCCTATCAGCTGAGATCAGCTAAGATGCCTGAACATGATTAACCACTCATGCATGTGGGGATGGAGTCCTACATGCATTTCTCCAAGGCATATTTTCAACTGTTATAAATTGGCATGATTCCAGTGGTGTCAAATTTATTTTACGTTCGGAAAATACAAAAATGAAGTGTAAATTTTAAGTATTTTTTTTTTTACTTATGCATGGTAGTGTATGTTAACACTGTATTGGTTAACAATGATAATGACTGATTCCTTATTTTCCTGCTGAAAAAAAGGATTAAAAAATCGTATCTTTGGGTGACAAAAAGAGATCAGTATGTTTGTAATACCTGCTGGACCATTATACTATCTTGCCTGGAACAGGCCAATTTTGTCTTTCTCAAGACTTCCAGGCACTGCACTTCTGCAAGTGACAGCACAGACTTGGAGATGGGCAGCAGCACTAAGCAGCACTAAGGGTCTCAGAAAGAGAAATAGAATTGTAAGTCAAAGTAGGACTGAACACTGAAAGTGCTGTATGGGTGACTGAAATGGACAAAAAAAAAAAAAAGAAAAATCTTTAATTACAAGCAACCAAGCTTTAGTTTAGTTAAAAGTAAAGAATTCACTGCTTATAGCTGTGTATAGATTCTGTGTGTGTGCACATGGAGTGCCTAAAGACTAACTTTTACCATTCATTTTCTCTCTTTCATTCAGTAAGCAATCTCATGTCTTTTTTATTAGAAGCACAATTATAAAAACTTCAAATAAGATCCATTTTTTTTTAGTTTTCATTTTTGCTAGGTGAATCTATGATTTACACACACATTAGAAAAAGAGATTGCTCAGAAAAAAAGCCCAAAAGCTCAAACCCTAATCTAACATATTTTTAGTAACTGCTGATACCCTGACAAAAATATTCATAAAAATACTACGGAAATCTGCAAAACTTTTTTTGAGATCACTTGCTCAGTTTTATTGAAATTGTATAATAACTCACAGAAAATATGGAGGACATTTTAAACATATATTAGGAGAGTGCCTGAAGTGCTGATGGAGAAAAAAAACTTCTCTTTGGCACAAATTTATATTTAAAAATAGGCAAAATGAAGAAATAACAAAAATCCATTTAGGGGGAAAGTAAATAGCCACATGAATTGCTATGTTATCTTGGATTTTTGTTGTAAGCCCAAAACACAACATTATAGGCTAAACTCAAACTGTTGAAGCCAAAGGCAAAACCCTCATTTACTAACTGAAGTCAAGAATTTACCCTGTGAGTTCATTATCACAGAAGTTTAAAGGACTGGAATATCTAGTAAATAGGTTTAGCAGAAAAATAATGCATTTGCAATTTCAAAATCAACTTTCCATATTAGAAAGTGTGTCCAATGATATATTTGTGGGAAGGAACACCAGATCCAATTAAAAGAGAGCATAATTCTTAAAAGAAGAGATGGTAATTGCTCCCTATTTGTTGACAGCAAATTTTCTGACAAAGGAGAAGCCTGAATTTTTGATATTAAAGATAAAAAATAAAACAGACATTTATTTGTTTCAGGAGCAGGTCAAAAATTGAAAATATGCCTTGAAGCCACTAGATGAAATGCAGTGAGCATCAATAGTTTTGTGTGATAATTATATATTTTAGGTCAATCAGTTTTGCTTTCATGTTCCTTTTTCTACAATAGGTGCTGGTTACCTATGTGTTCCTGGCTTCACAGAATGCCTGAATATTTACTATTAACACAGAACATGGTGTTATAAATACAGGTACTAAGTACAATGCTAAATGACAACAGAAAACTCAAAACAGAGACAATCAGCTCTGCTTATAATATTTCAATTAATGTTAAAGAAAGAAATCCTGTATTTTAAGGACAGAAGGAAAAAACTGACAGAAGAAAGCTTATCAAGTTGGATCTATTGGTTTAGAGTCACTTTGTTCCATGCTATCGGCAGAGTTTGGATGTTGGTGGTTTTGAGGGTATGAGGGTTTTCCCACAGTCTGGATGCCCATATGCTGCTCCCCTTGTAGAAAATGGAGGGATGTGACACCTCTGTATCACAGGAGTACCAAATACTTTTATCTTCCCATAGGTGATCAAGAGCTGTACTGGCTATCATGATATGAATAAGACCTATAGAAGCGTTAAACAAAATTAACCTGTGACTTGCATTATGTGGCGTTTTGGTCAAAATCTCTTCAGATCTAGGCCAGCTGTTTTAAACAAGCGTTATGCAACACATCTTTTAAATAAATTTCTTAACAATATTATTGTGCAAAGTGCAATCAAATCTAATCAGTTTGGCATTAATTAAACTCTAATAATATACTCTAGTCTCTCTCCTAAGTAGTGTGATCCGTTTCCCCTTCACACAGGTAGACTGGAAAACATTATGGTGTCATCATAATTTTTAAACATACCGAGAAAATGACAGACCTGCAAAATTAAAATAAATGATTAATGGCATTTTTTTCATGTTTTGTACTAATAGGTATCACTGAGGTTTTAAATTAATAGAGCTGCCAAGCTCAGGGTTGTTACACATCCAGTGCAGAACTAAAATGGAAATTATGTATTCCACAGACACCTAAAGATGACACTTTGGAATATTTTAAATTTTAATTAGTAGGTGCAATTGTTTTTCCCCCTCCTCCCTAAAACCACTGCAAATTAATTGGCAATTAGTCACAACTAATTCTTTTCTTAACAATCTGAACTGGAAAGGAAGGTGCAGTACATGTTAGAGTATTTGTCTGGGGTGCAGAAAGCACACATGCAGTAAATTGCTTTGTCAATTACAAAAAAATACTGTTGTGAAATTAAGAAAAAATGTGCTTAGGTAAATAATTAATGTGCAGTGTACCTGTGAGCACAAAAAATAATGCCCAGCTGCAAAATAAAGTGTTATAAACTCAATAAATCACCCCGGCCTCGAAACAGAAATGTATGCACATTGTTGCTCAAAAGGGGAAAAAATGCAGCAGTTTAGTAGAAACACCAGAAACTTTTTCTAGCAACTGACTTCCATTTATGTGTTAACTATGCAATAATTGTCTAATATTCTACTGAAATCAGCCACCATATGCAGAACGCAGCTCCTTTTTGCTCTAAAGAAGCAGACTCAAAAGTTTAAATTCTCCCATTACAAACAACTGATAAGAAAACATTACTACATTCAGTAACATGGAAAGAAGACACTTTACAGACAAGTCTAGAATACTGCTGCAGCTTCTTCATGCGATCTGTGTGGTGTTGGAGCCAAAGGATCTGGATGAAAGCAAATTTGTGACCCTCTTTTAATTTTCTCACCTGGCTCTGTCATATAGTGATTATTAGTAAAAGTTTGGGTTTTTTTTCTTTTAGTTCTTGTTTCTCTCTAGATTTAACTACAAAGGTAGGACTTCAATAGGACCTTTGTGCTCAGGCTCATCACATCTCCAGGGACTAAAGGAAAGGCTATAGAGAAACCAATCACTCATTCATTCACTCATTCAAAACTTCTTTTTAAGGTTCATTCAAATGATAATATTTTGAAATATTACTTCTGAATTTCATTATTAAATGGCTTACTACAAGTTTTCCTACCAGTAAACAATTCTAAAAATACTATGTGTTTCAGATGTCTATGACACTGTACTTCTGGCAATCCATTAGGTGCGATCTGACTATGGATTTTCATTTTTGTTCCTTCATTTAGGCAATATTCTTGCATCTTCTATAGACATTTCTATCTTCTACTTTTAATCTAATGTTGCTAGCACCTTGACAGTCTTTCAGATATAATGCCAAGCAAGTCAGGAATAGATGAAAGAACTGAAATTGCAGTTATTTCTAATTAAGATGGAATATTCTTATGGATTTTTTTCAAAACAATGCTAATAATTTATGTAGCTAAATTGAAAGATTACTTTTCTTAAAAAAAACCCTGATGGCTAAAGCTAGAAGTTTATTGAATTAACCTGAGAGTCTTTGAAGTTTCATTACTATTAATGACCTGTTTGGAGATCAGGTGAAACCGTAGATATCTTTCATGTTGCTATATTTGTCTGGGAGAGGTCTGATAGAATTTCCTCTTCAGCTAATCAGAAGAGATGTTTAACATAACATTAACATTATCATCTTTCCTTCTTCCAAAGACTCCTCTGTAAAAAACAGTGAAAACAACACAATTTGACGCTCAGATTCTGCATCTTATTATATTAGAGCAGAATGATTTTGTCAGACACAGCAGTCTGCATGTGTTCAACATATTGAATAATTCTGGATGACATATTTTTAGACCAAGACACTCGCATTTTTAAATATGCACCGAACCTACAGGAACGCATTTCTGCTCTCGTCTAAGGATGCTAGCTGTGTGCACAACAGATCATAAAATGTTAAAAGAAGCACACAACAATTTCTTTAGTACCAAAATGGATCACCGGAATGAAAAAACACAGATCACAGCTTCTGGGGAATCACTGCATTATCTATCATGTCTCACTATTTTCCCAGAGCCCACACTGTCATTTTGGGGGAACATGGCCTCTATATGCATAAGAAAGGACAGCTGTCAGCAACTCGTTCTATTTGTATAAAATTTTTTTCCAGTCAGAAAGGAGAAGTAGCAAAGATAAGCTTGTTGATTCCTTCAACAGGAAATAAATTTCCAAGCTTGCATGTGCAGCCTGCATCCCATACATAGCAGGGATTTGGTGCAGAACTTATTTTCCTTTATATACATAATGTAATAGCAGGAGAATTTTGATCACGTTGAACTTGATTTCTTGAAAAATCATGTGCAAAATATTCTCATTTGTATCAAAATCTGAAGCAGAAACAGAAAAGGACTTCTGCGTTTAACAACTTGCACCTTGGGGGCGGTTATTCAATACCTGCTGACTGGATGAATTTCTTTCTCACTTAGTCTCTGCAATATTTACAGGTCAGTCCCTAAAACTGGTGAACTTAGATGACACTGAGGTTCCCAAGATGACTCTACCAAAATAAAACGTGTCCTTTTGACTTTCTAAAGGACATTTAGAGGAGGACAGATAACAGCCTTTTCTTAAACAATAGCCTTCTGGCTGGACCACCGAAGAATAAAAAACCTGAAGCTCAGCTGCTGTGTCTAACTGATGTACATCACCTGTGCAATAGAACAAGGTTCAGGGGTCTCTCCCTCAGAACTAGTGAGATGGTATATCCAAGCAGGCCAGTACTGTGCGGAGACAGTAGCTTCTGTCCTTAAAACAAGGTAGCTAGTAAACTAAGAAGTGCCTTCCCTTAGCATGCTGACATGAAACAAGACGTAGCATGGGAATGTCCCCCCATGTCTCAGTGCCTCAGGTAGAATTGCCAGCATCTTCAAAGGTCAGCCTCAATTCCTTGTAAGAGCTAGGAAAAGAACTTTCCTAAGAGGGGAAATAAAAGGAATACCAAACTCTCACATATTTCCTAAAGAACTAAACTAATGGATTTCTTTATCTAATCACCATGATTTTTTCCATTTAAAAACTGGCCATTAATTATTTGCCTTCAGGTAATTTTGGGAGAAAACTGTAGTTTTGTCTCTAGAGAAGACAAAAGCTCTTGATTCTTATATTGGCCTCCTCATATTTCTTTCTGAAATTTGAGCTCTTGCAAATAACTTCAAATAACTGGCTACATAGTTGGCTAAACAAAAATTTATTTTGATTTTATGGGTTTTTTTCAGATTCTGCTTTTGGATACACATCATGGATATGTCATCCCGATACTTACGTGATCAAATACACTTTGGTTTCCAAACAAAGATTCCTTTGTGTGAAGCACACACTTAGAAATCAAATCTTAAACTTCATCTGAGAGAAAGCTAACATCCACCTTTGTTATTGTCTCAGGAGGAATTCCTAGCTACTTTGCAGAGAACTTCAAGGAAAAACTCTAGTGTGGTTAGAATTAGTGGGGAGGGGAGAGGTTGGACTATCTGTGTTTTTTCTTTTGTAAGATGTGGAAAACAGAGTGGGGTACCTGTACAATAATGCAAAAGCAATTGCAACAGATACATTAAACTCCCCAGCAAAGAAAAAATAATTGCCTAAAAATGAATAATATAACATTAAATAATATCTAAATTCATAGAGGTGCAGTAGTATAGACAAACAGTTCATGTATTTTCTTCTCAGAGGACACAAATACATTCAACAATATGTTTTTCGTATGTAACACAAAGTATATTCTCTTAACAACGGTATAGCAAAAAGGGTGGGTTTCACAGAAAAGTATATACCATGTCTATCCCCTCTAAAATGGCACTTCAACCAGACAGCAATAATTATCAGTAATAATTTACTATTTTCTCAAGGCAGTAATTGAAATATAAGAACTGTCTCTTTTTCCAGGTTTGTCCTCAGTCGTGCAGGCAGCTTCTGCTAACATTATCAATCAGATAGCAGGGATTTTGCACAGAGCAAGCAATCAAGACAAAAGAAGCACATGCTATTGCCAGCATCTTTCCATAAGTTCTCTTCTGTAATCTGGCAACTGAAAAATTACATGTCTTTTTCTTGTACAAGTAACTGCTGGGTTCGGTACTGTTGCTCTGCACTGAGCCATCGCTGTAGACGAGGTAAAGATAATCATATCTCTTAACTCCAAAAGGTTTCCTGGAATAAATCTCATAAAATCCCCACTGTTCTGTCTTCACACAGTGTCTGTTCACATGGTTCTCCTCTCATCGCAGTATCTGAGCACTTACCACAGAGAATTAGAGTTCAGGCACTCTTGCTGCTGTCCAGCTCTACATTATCTGGCAAACATGAACTACCACAGCCCTCTTCTGTCATCTTAACCCATAGATTATCAACTGCCATGCCTGTTCGCACCTTACTGAAGGTGCTCCCTTTTACTTTTTCGTGTAGCTTTTAATTCCACTACAAACACAAAGCTCATGAAAGTGATCCCTGGTTTGGAGAATTACTCCCATCTGTAGTGGGATTTCTTCCTTATCGTGTTACTATTTTGTCATACTTAACAAGATGCAAGGCTACAGCAATTCATCTACTTAAAAACACAGGTCTTCTTCAGGGAAACAAAATTAGTAAAAGGTATAATAAAACATGTTACTATGACTATATTCAACAAGAGCTTAAATTTCTTCTCCAACTGCTTGGTTAGCCTCTATAATTTCTCAGAGATGGAAATGGAGAGTTCTTAGAGTTCCACCTTCCTCGTGTTGTCTGTAAACAGTTACTCAAAAAACCTTCCTTGAGCAAGCTCCCTCTCCTCTCCTCTCCTCTCCTCTCCTCTCCTCTCCTCTCCTC
>Ga0181612_119344_pt1 | contig 12754 bp, 13 predicted proteins | sample HoacroProtozoa21_FD_119630 | JGI IMG/M metagenome (GOLD analysis project Ga0181612, IMG submission 119630) | Hoatzin crop microbial communities from Cojedes, Venezuel. Combined Assembly of Gp0051906, Gp0051904, Gp0051908 | reverse complement strand
GAATAACATTGCAATGATAAAAAGTTCAGATCCAGCATCAGTGAGAAACAGCTCAGCCTTGTGAAAATTTTATACAGCCTCGTGAAAATTTTATAGCTTATCAAGGACATTTTTGCTGCAGTTTAATGTGCCCAAGTGCCAGCCATGCAAGTTTTTGCTGCCTGGGAACCAAAGTAGCATAACAGCTACTGGAAAGCTGTCACGCTACCACATTTGTAGAACTCAGTTTTCAGCATGATTTTTTTTTTTTTTTGTTGTTGGCAAGGCTTTGCATTTTTTCATTTGCTCCTCACCATTCCCAGCACACACTGACGTCCCGCTTAACATTGATATAAAACCTGATGAACAGAGCTAATGTTTTTTCTTCTATGTATAACGCCTACAAAACTTAACGGGAATGCAGGTAGTGGTAGGTCAGCGTAATTTTCCCCGTCACTTGAACCCCGTACACCACACTTAGCAATGCAAAAGGAATGTCTCCAGTTGGGTTCTTTCTTACAGTGGACTCAATGGGAGAGGTGGATGTATAATATACATCTATACATTCGTAAGGGAAAAAAAATGGTAGCTTTGTTACAGAAATACACATATTTTTATGGCGTATTAGATGAATTGACATATATATGCAGTCTAATAATCAAGAAAAGCCTGTTTGAGGCTTCATTTGTGCATTAGAGAACATTTTGAACAGAAAGCTAATCTTCACAACATGAAGTAGAATTACATAAATTGTAATGTGGATTTTTTTTTTTTCCCTGTGGTTAACCTCAAAGCCATTTTAGGTGATGTTTTGCTGGATATCCTGCACTAAAATGAAAGGAAGAACTGCTTCTCTGTCATGCATTTGCCTCTGTGTATATTCATGATGGGCTTTACCTGTGATGTTAGCTGGAGAATGTTTCCCTAGGCATCCACAGCGGCAGAGGTAAGCCTGCTCCCCCAGCATACGCCGTGCCTTCAGCTTTAAGAGGCTTGGCACAAAGTCTCCTGGTTTTGGTTCCTCTCAGCCACCTTCGGAGCTGGAGCAAAAATTTAGCTGTCTATCTGTGCAGTTTTCACATTTAGAATTAGGTCATTGTTCAAGGCAGGCAGCTTTGTCTCAGGCCAAAGCAGTTCAAATAGGACTAACTACCCTGCAAGCACCTCTGGGATTGCTCAGCTCCTCTATCTCCATGAAAAAGAAAAAAGAAAATCCACAGCTGAGAAGAACATCCAATCCTAAATTCGTTTTCTGGTGTAATCCTCTTGGGTTTGAAGGCTTGATCTCCCCCTTCTAACTGGATTGCAGTAGCTCTGAGGCCTCCCAGCTGTTAAAGGTGGGAGGAGGAACTCATCACTGATGATGGGATGCCAGAATTGACGGTTCTCTGCCTTGGACGCCACCAGGCAAAGACCGAGAACGAGCATTTGTAACCATTTGGTCATCCTTTCCCCAGACACTCTTTGATGGTGCTAGTGAGAACAGCCTTCCCCGGAACCCATTTGGTGGTGAATCCTGGTTCGGTGCTGAACCTTCTTCCTCTTCCCCTTCATGCTCTGCCAAAATGCCTACCTAGTACAGTGTTGCTTAAAGGGTTTATATAGTCTGCTGGCTTCTACCTTCTTCTTCTGTTCCTTAAAATGTTCCTAAAGAAGCCACAACCTGTAAGACTAAGTAACTACGTTTTTCTTTACCTTTCCACAAAGAAGAGAGCACAAAAGATTAATCTTGGAAGCCCATCTCATCATACAGACCATTCTCTCCTGCACTTGAGAAAAAAGGTCTCTTCAGCTTAGAAGGCAGAGGAAGCTTCTGTTTTCACAAACAAGCCCACCAGATGTAAACCAAAGTTGTCCCTAGCCAACAGAATTGAAAGAATGAACCTGATTTTTTAATGGCTGTTATTCAGTGTTAATCAAAAAAGAGTAAAAATAAAGAGGAGTCAAAAGTAATTGTCTGCTGTAGGCTGCCTTTCCTCCTTTCCACCTACCTCTCTGCAGAGAAATACAAAGCAGCTGTTTATTCTTCTTTTCCTACTCTATCGGTTACCTCCTCTTCAGGAAAAAAAAAACTAAGCAATGAGATTGTAATATAAATAAGCAATAAAAGTAAGCAATTGATTGTCACACTTCTCTAGTGAGTAGCGGAAACCACAATGCAGGTAACCAACGCAGCTGGAGCTGGACCAGATCATGGACCAAGTTTTTGCAAGTGATTTGTCTTTACCACAGCACCAAACCTTTGATTCCTTAACAACCACTTTGGATTATTTCTGGGAGCATTGTTCACTGTTAAGGCTTTAAGTTTTGGTGACTGATTACAATCAGTTGCTTTTAAAACCCTAGTGAGTATTTGCTGAAAAAAAGGGTACTGTTTGTCCTTCAGCTTCACTGAGGTTTCAGGTGCAATTAAGCTTTTTTACAGACATCATGTTAGGATTTATCTCACCTTAGGCATTTTTAGGGTAGACATCTGCTGCTGGGCTGGTCTAGACTCACCTTGGACTGGTCATTAATGGGGAGAAATGAGCACTTCTAGAGCACGATTCACCTGACCCTGCCTTTGACATCACATGAGAAGATTCATCTCTCTGCAACGCTCCTCCCTCTCCTGCTATAACTGACCTCAGCTGTTCAATCTACTTTATTTTTGCAAATGCAGCCAAGCACAGAAAAGAACAAAAATGTACCTCAAAGAAATCAGTAGGCTAATTTCTTGACAAATTTGACAAATTTTATAAGAAACTGTATTAACACACATGACCGTAAACATGGTCCATACACTCTTCCTCCCATACCAGTAGCCGCTATTCCAACATTTTATACATAACTGCTGCTGACACAGCTGATAGCTCTACAGATTTCACCTTGTAGAGGGATCAGCCTGGAAAACTTTGGTGGTAAGAACTGCCCGGGCCCGCAGGTACCCTGGCAATCACGCGTAAGCGCGACGCCAAGCCGCGGGCTGGCAGGGAGCCACGCAGGCGTCCCGCGGAGCCCCGGCCGGCTTGCTGAGGAGTCCTCGTCGAAGGGCAGCTCTCACCGAGGTGGTTGCTTCCCCGAGGAGTGTGGCCGTGTCTTGGGATGACGGGGAAGTAACACGAATCTGTCTTGCTTTGCTGTTTTTGGCCGCTAGTGTGGTAAATAACCGCAGTACAAAATGATCTTTTGGGAAGAGACCTGCTCACCGTCACTGCAGCACACAAGTTCTTCATGCTTGTTAAAACGGAAGAGCTGGTAACTGCGATACTTACGGCTGTGTACCAGAGGCAGCAGGGAGCGGCGTTGTGCGCCGGGGGATGCGTAAGGGAGCGGAGAGAGAAATGCTGGAGCCAGCTCAGTGAAAGACTGTAAACAGGGGAAGGAAACCTTGGACTGACTCCTGCACACTCTCAGGAGCACTCCGAGCAGATGCTGGGTCTTGCTGGACTTAGCAGTGGCTCCTTTGGCTGAAGCCAAGTGGACATGTGAGGGCTCTCTGTGAGCTTGGCGGGTGGTGGTGGGATGGCCTGTGGAAGGGAGCTGCTGACTGGGAGTGGAAACGCAGCCCAGAGCCACGAGGCTGGAGGTCCTGCCGTGCGACCAGACCACGTGTCCCACCGCAGTGATCACACTTGCCACACTCACTGCTACCCGTGCGTCATGCCCCAGCTGTACCCTGCCTGACGTGCTCAGGACACACCTCAGCCTGTACTAAGAGAAACACAGCCTTAAGGCATAGGGTCACGCAGTCCTCCTCGTTGCTGATCAGCCCTTGCCGCTGAGATAAGCACAAGGAGATGCAGCTTATGGCTCACGGTGAAGCCTAGATATGAGATGACCCCAGCTCCTGCAGCTGTGGGGACATGGGGAGGACTGGAGAAACCCCAGAGCTTGCCACAGCACCATTTGCTGGGCCTACCTGATAGACCAAACATAGCCAGCAGTAAGGGGCTGCCTGAGTGGGCTGTGGGCTTGTGGTGGAGTGTGGTTGGGAGCCTATGAGCCGGGACTTAATGGCTATGTCTCTTGGCAAAAGGTGGGCTAGCATGGATGGGTGGAAGGTAGACAGGTGGGTAGATAGGGAGGTAGATGGAACATTTTGGTGGCTTGTTTGGCCAAGTTAAAAGCAGTTTTGTAGGCTTCATGTGCTCAGCTATGTTCGACCCAGGGGCATCCCTGCCCAGATCCAGCCTCAGGCTCCCGGCTTTCCTTGTGAGAGCACCAAGCCACTGAGGGGAGGCCACAGTTACGGCGGGGCGGACAGCTTGTGGAGGGTTTGCTTTGGCTTTTTAGGAGGCGTGAAGGTGTAGATAGCTGGTGGGTGTGCTGGGGAGCCTGCAGTGGGGGGAGGGATCATGAAGTCCTCTCTCAGCTAGAGCATGAGGCACAGGCCTGGGGACACAGGGCATGGGGGCAAAGTCCTTGTCCCCATGAATTTTAGTTTTTTATGTGAAACAAGCCACCGTGAAAGAGAAGGAAAGGAAGCCAGAACAGGAATGTGTGGCCTGTAAGTGAAAAGTCAGAGCCCAGTTAGCAGCTAATTGAGGTGCTTTAAGGCACAGAGCGCACCCACAACACAGCTTCTCAAACTAATACAGCTTCTGTTGCCACTTTCCTATTATTTCACTATAGCAGTTTTGGAGGTGGGGTTTTTTTGGTAGCTTTGGTATAAAATAAAGCTTCTTCACATGAGTGAACTTACAGCTGTTCCCCCACAGAACCCCCCAAACCCCACAAGATATCACTATCAGTCCCAGAGGTGGGTTATAAGCCCCTCCTCCGAGTGAGATATTGCTATCGGGTGTCTGCACATCTGGATAAAGCAGGCCAGTGACAGGGGACGCAGCCATATGGCCAAGCCATCAGCCCTACGCTCCGTGCGGCTGCCTGGCTGCTCAGCCAGATAACCCCGCGCGTCCCAGAGCCTCGACCTGCGCCACCGGGAAGGTGACAGCACCCCGGGCCCATGGCTGACCTCCAGAGCCGGTTTGCCAGGCTGTCCCTGAGCTGCTGGCTGGCAGGACTCTCCTGGCACCATTTATAACTGCCACCAGAAACCACTTTTCAGGAATAAACAGCCCCAGAGGCCATTTCAGCAGCAATCGGTTTGTTCCAACTGCACCTAATGGGACTGAAGCCTGGAGCCCCACCTCCCCTCCCCGCATGGTTTTGTTTTGTCCTCTGCTCCAACGGGACATCCCTCAGGGCTACCTGCGATCTCAGGTGGGGCTGTGGGTGCAGGTGCTCAGCCAGCAGACAGCAGCACATGGCCTTGGCCAGAGCTGTGCCTGGTGGCCAGGGCTGGGCAGGGTCCCATCACTGCCAGGTCAGGGTCTCGTCATCGCAGGGTTAGGGTCCCGTCATCGCAGGGCAGCACCAGCTGGAGAAGATGGAGGCACCGCCTGCACGGTGGTGTCAGTAACTTGACAGCAATACAGTTTAGGAAAAAACTGACATAAGTTTTAGATTTTATTCATTCGTACATTATTTACAGCAGTTGCTTTCATATTACAATTCTCTTTCATCTTTTCAGTTTTCACTTATAAAAAATTAACCAAATAAACCTTATATAACCAAATTTATCACAGCAGGTCTGGTTAATTTTCACAGTTACAGCGGCCATCAGGAACAGAACTTAAGTACCTACAAGTCATTCGCCCAGAGTACCTCGCCCGACCCTGCCTGAGGACGCCCTGCTGTCCCTCGAGAGCTGGCCGGCTCCCGGGGCTCTGCCGACGGAAGATGGAGAGGCCACGCTGTGCCGGGGTGACGCCGGGCAGGCTGGAGCTCAGATGCCTAAAGCACACCACGGGCTAACTCGCACACGTCTCGACGCGTCCATCACGCTAGAGGAACGGGTTTGTATCGCTACGCCTTGACAGCACGCCGACAGCTTTCCAACAGAGCTGACTGCTGCTTCCCTCCATCGGGAAATTCTATTCGTTTATTCTGTTTTCTGCTATTGTTGAGCCCCAGTAGTGCAGTAGCAGAGTACACAGGGGTACGAGACCGTGGCAAAGAGCATTTACCTTCCTCTGTGCGACTCCAACAGCTCTTCCTTCTGTCTGTCTCTCCCACCAGGAACGGTATTTGCAATAACTCACCCTTAAGGCTACGGTGAAAGACCTGCGCCGCGTAAGGACTCACAACGCCAAAGAATGCTCGAGGCGGAGGGATCCTACACGGGCAAGTTCTCTGCCAAGGTGATGTCCAGTCCCAGAGACCGATGGCCTTTCCTAGCACTTGGTCCTGCTCCCCAGGTGCAACAGCAGCACTGATGCCAGTGTGTTCCTAACGGTATCATCTTCATTAACTATCTCCCTGTGCTCTCCCCCCACATGCTCATTTGCTTTACAGTGGTAATTATTGCTGTTTTAAAATACGTTCATATTTCTTTGAGGACTTGTAGCCGCTTCCTGTTACAAAGTACAGTACACACTATGCTGAACATAGAAAACACAAGACTCATTTCACATCGGTCTTGTACAACGGTGAAGAGATGCAGAGTAAGAGACTGTTTGGGGGAATCCTGGTTTCCATTTAGGCAGGAATTTAGCCTGTAACCCATGAACCCAAAAGCCACTGCCTTAAACACCAGCAGTTCTGATAACAATTTAGCCCCATTTTTTTTTTTCAGCTGACATTGGACATTTTCCAAATGCATACCACACATCTGCTTAACACTACCAAAAAAATATTATTTTCTTTCCCTTTCCCTTTCCCGCATATTTCTCAAGAAGACTTTCGCTTTAATAAAAGAACACAATCACACAAACTGCTTAAAGCTAACAGCCCAGCACAATCGTAAGTACAACTCACAAAGCAATGGATGCTTTGTTAAACCTAATTATATTTTAAAAAAAGCAAATATACATATTACAAGTCAAACGGACTAAGCTTTGGAAGAAAAGAAATTGAAAACAATGTTAGCTGTATGTTCATTAAGCTTACATAGCAATAGCTGCTTCTGCATTCAAACGTGTTACTCATAAATAAATTTACAGTTCCATTATGTATTTGTTATGCTCTTGGTCTCAGTAAGTCCATCTTCTACTATTTAGATGTTAAAAGCACATCCTCTCCCGCAGCTGACCATCGTGTAATACAAAGACCGCACTGAACAGCGATGTCAAACAGTGATCAAACTCCAAATGCTGACTTAGAGCTTGTTGTTTTAAACGATACTGTGTTTTAACTAAACTCTCTGGTGTTCCAATTATTCTCTCGTCTTATTCTCAATGACAGGCACCCCAAACGACCACTCAGGTAGCAGTTTTTTGGTGGGAGATAAGCATAGTCTCTGTGCATAGTCTCTGGGACTGAGGGATGCAAGAGCACACCATTTTTTTGCTCAAGATTCTGCGTGCATATATTTTGAGGGAGGAAAAAAAGAGAAAACAATCGTTTTGCACGTTAAAGCTCATTTAACAGTTTGCATCCCTTTGTTTCGTTACATGGTACAGTATATTCCACTGCAAGTGTCCAGTTAGCATGGAATTAAAATGCCTTTATTAAGCTTTAAATCGAGTGCACACCAACAGCATCACACTAGCGCTAATGAAACACAGGTTCCCAGCACGCTGAGAACGAGATTGTTAATTCAGAGGCAACGGGAGCAGGTCCCTGCCCTTGTGTGTCTGGCAGTTTGGCAGTCCCTGCAGTCAGTCTCTCTCCGTTTGCACCTCGGCCAGCAAACCCTGCAAACCGCGAGGCAGCAGACCTGCGCCACAGACAGATACGGTTCAGCGAGCGATGGGCAGCAGCAAGGATCATGACAAGGTTTTGTAAAACCATGGTTCCCTTGGGAATTCTGACCACAGGACTTTCTGTTCTCACCCTCCCGGGCCTTATCCTGCTCTCCCCGGTGGGGACGTGCCGCTTGCCATGGCAAGAGAGAGGCCTGATCCGCTCCAGGCACCGAGCACCTGCTGCTGCTGCTGCCGGTCGGCAGCACTGGACCCCGCCAGGCAGCCCCGACCCCCAACAGGCACCTGCTGACCCTCAGGCCCGCCTCTCCTGCACCGGGACTGTTAAAACCAGACGTCCTGGCATGAAGCATCCCCCCATTTCACGTGGGGACAAAGGCAGGGGCGAAATGCCCTGTCTAGGTCCCAGCCCCAGGGACAGACATCCCTGGGGAAATTACCCCCGCGTTCACTGAAAGATGATGCTGAAACGAGTCAAGATACAAAGCTGGCCCCATGGATTTTAAGAATTTAGGTGGATCCATCCCGCCTGCAGCAGAAGAGGAACAACTTGCGCCCTGCGAGCTGTGACGCTGGGTTTGGGGGTGCGACTGCCTCTGCAGCATCGCGACCGCTGGTCCTGCCCCCGCGCCCCAGGCCACCCCCATTGCACGCTGCCTGCCGGGACCAACCACTCAACCCCGCAGTGCTACCACAACTGGGGCCTGAAGGGCACAGAGCATCCTTATGGTCTTCTAATAATACTGCTAAACTCGTCCTGCTCCTGACAAACGTCTTTTAAAACAAGCTTCGCCTTGGAAACATGGTGACCACCAGCCAAAGCCTGCTTCTCCCTGACAGGGCTGACTACACTGCCAGTTGTCTCCTGCCACCATGGCCAGATGAAGAGCCCTGCAGCCAAGGTACCCCGTGGCCCTGCATCCCTCCTCCTCCCCGAGCGGGCAGTGCCCCGCAGCAGCCCCGACCCCCCCAGCCGCTCCACGAGCCGTGTGTGCTGCAGAGACGAGAGCGGCCGGACCGTGCATCACCCGCGGGCGAGAGCCCCGCTCCTGACGCCCCATCTTGTGCGTGGGTACAGCCTGCAGCGCGCCCGGGGAGCGGCAAAGGCGTGCTCAGAAACACCGTCCCGCACACCGCACTGCAGCAGCGAGGTAAGGGAAAAGAACGGCTTTCGGCTGATGGCCGTGCCCCAAACTTCTCTGCGGAGAGAAGGGCTGCAAAGGGCATCTCCCGGCAGGGGTGAATTACAGCTGCCGTTTCTAAGCATCGTGCAGGTGCCGTCTGCTTCACGGAGAGAAAACACAGCACGATTTTACGACAAATACCAGTTCAAGGGTTTCAAGTAAGATTAGAAGCCCCTTTCCTTGTTGCTTTAATTGCTCAATAGTACTGGCCTGGGACCGTCCAGGGGCCAAGCTTCCCCCAGAGCTTACTGCCAAATACTACGTGCACTGGGGATGCTGCTTTGCTCCGGATGCGCAGGGCATTCCCACTCGCTCCGCAGGGAAATGCCCAGGCTGTGTCGGAGCGCTGGGGCAGCCCTGAGCCTTGGGACCTCAGCCACAGCCATGCAAAATTTCATTTTTTATTTCTTCCTTTATTTATTTTTAAAGGGAGACCTCTACACGGACATCACCCCCTGACCCTGTAAGTTGCCTTCCCCCGTGAGCAAGGGCTCTGCCCCAGTCCCCTCCCAGCAGAGGACACTCAGGCAGCACCCACTGCACAGGGTTTAGCAGAGAAACCCACGATGCTAAGGAGAGCTGCCACACGAGGAACCTGCATCCCCAGTGCCATCACAGGGCACACACAGTGCAAGGGCAGTGGGCTGCGACAACCCATGTGCACAGCAAAGCAAAAGCAGGCACCTGGCACAGTGGGGGGAAGCTCCTTCACACCTCCAACACACCCTCCACCTCAGGCTGAAGCACTCTTCCTAGCCACCACGTTTACCAGCTGAGGCTAAGAGCCAAGAGATGCTCCACTCTTCCCCACACTCCAGCTAGGAGTTTCCTTGGAAGGAGACACCACCAAAATAAATTCGGAGCCTCCCCTGCTAGCTCATATTGACAGGAGCAGTCCGGAGGTGACAGTCCAGCCTGGAGAAAGGGGGTCGGTGATGGTCCCAATGCAGGGCTGTGCTAAACATGGCTATCTGCTGCAGGAGAAGCAAGAAGCTCCCCAAGGGGGGCTGCAAGCAATGAGCTGTGGGATCTTTTCCATGCAGCACTGTTCAAACCAGTGCACCCCAGAAGAGGCATAGGGGGTGGATGGATGGGTCCACGGAAGGCCGTTCAGCCTCCATGTGCATCCCGTGAGCTGCACCGTGGTCTGTCAGCATGCTGGCCCGGGCAGGCTGGACCCTGGGGGGACAGTGGCTGAACCTGGCATGGTCTGCAGCCCAGGGGCCATGCAGAGCAGTGGGAAGAGGCTTTCTGGCTCTGGAGCTGTCACATTCAGGGAAGCTTCCCATGAATATAGGTGAAACGACAGTAGCACTTGGTGCTTTTAGGCCCAACCTTGTCTAATCCTATTCAGAGCAGCTCTGGGTGGGAAAGCAGCAGCAAGGCTGCAGGTCCCATACCCCTGCATCCCACTGCTGCTACCAGGGATGCAGCTCCGGCAGCCACATGGGCTTCCCAATAAAACCCAGGGCCAGGATCAGCGGCATTTCACCCGCAGGCCCTCTCCACCTTCTGAGCGAAGCAAAACCCAGCATAGCTGGCAGCCAGCCCTTTCCTTCAGAAACGAGCTGTCCCGGCTGGCGAGCCGGGAGCAACCGGCTGGATTTTTGCCAAGGAGCCTGGTCACGGAGCAACTGGCAGAAGCGCGACGGGAAGAAATTTGCTTGGCAGCTACCGGCCAAGTGGCAACGACTCAATCCTTCTCTGTGCATCTCCGGCACCCGGCGTGCCCAGAGAGGAACACAGACGGCACCCCAAAAGCTGCACCTTTCCAAAGCACCTCTCTCCCAGGCAACTCCGTCAGATACCGACTGTAGTATCATCAGTTAAGGTTTACATGTTTTTTAAAAATAATACTGGTAACCTGATGGTACTTCTGTGTCTGTGGGATCTGGTGGGATTTATTCCAGGTTTGGCTTTTCTGACAGGATGTGGAGTTTTGTTATAAAGGCACAGTTATCAAATAAAACCAGCAACATTCTTTTAATTAAATATCCCAATAAAAAAATTAACGCTCAATTTAGTCTTTACGTATTCCTCCCTTACTAAGAGACTAGCTTTGTTTTTTTTCCCCTTTGGAAAGGTTTTAGTGCAGTGATTATATAGCAACAGAAAAATAAACTAAAAAAGGCACAAACTTTTGGGTTTGTTTTTTTTTTTTCTCCTTTCAACTTTTGCTAACACTATATTTGTCTATTTTACTTCGGTTAATAAATCACTGAATGCAGCAAGAAAATATTCTGCCAATTTCTGTACACTATACAAAAACCCCTACCAACAGTACATTATTTCAGCTTCAGGAGAAATGTACAGCATAGAAAGACTTTTAAAAATATAGTGCCCCATACAGAAGTTTTGTTAATTAAACTCACGGTCTCTTGCTACAGTGCCCTTCACCATCCTCATTTTCCCCCCTTATTGCTGGGACACACACTGGGACTCTGCCTCTCCGTCTCCGCACACCGAGCGCGCTGCCGGGGCCGTGCCGAGCGGCTCTTCCATCCCCGGCACTGGTGCCCAGTCCGTGGCCCCGGCAGGGATGGGGCAAGCCCTCATTCAGCCTCCCGGCCGCATCTCAGCACTGGGCAAGCTCTTGGCTGGAGAGGAACGGGCAGCGCTCGGCGGGAGCGAGACGCGGGCAGCGTCCCACGCGTGGGTCCCTGCCACCGGCCCCCCGCCTGCCCCCCAGCTCCAGCTCCCTGCCGGAGCTCTCCCCATCACGCTTCCATCGGGTTTGCAAGTGCAAGCATGGTCAACACGTACTCTGCACTTTCCTCATCATGATAGGTGTCGGGTTTTTTCTCCCCCTGCACAAGCATAATACTTCATAAAATAGTAACTTTTTTTTCCCCCCCAGGAACTAAATTAAAGGGGTTTCCCCTTCAAATGTATTAACAGAGCTGAACCCCTCCACCCACCCCAAATTAAGTGCAGCCAGAAATGGTTTTCTTTATACATCTAATACCACGTTTTAAAAATTAAAACCTACCGATCTTTCTTTTTTCCCCAAGATGTAATTCATGCAAAGTTGCTATTTGTTTAAATAAGTTATAAAAGTTGATATCTCAGGCTAGAAGAAGCTGTAGTCTTGGTTATTCTTTAGTTGGCAGGCACTGTACATACATACCGGGTACAGACGCATGCCGAATCTGCTTTGCATTGCTTTTTGCATTGTACGATTCACAAATCTGACATCATTAAAGCAGTTAATTACCTTTGATGGAAGGCTGCAGTGAGGCCATCTACATTTATCAAACAAGCAGCTGGTTAAGATAATAAGTGCGCTCCCCCCCTCCGCCCCGGTGCTCCCCCAAAATTGCGATTATCCGTCACATGTTGCTTCTCTGAAGTGGTTAGGCTGGTGCGCACATTAATGTGCAAATGTGTTGCCATGGGAACTGCAGCCTCCATTACGCCTCAACGACACCATTCAGCAAAAGCCAAAACTGAAAACAACAACAACAAAAAATCCCCCCACCCTTAAAACCAAACCGAAACCAAACAAAAAACCCCCAAAAGGCAGCAAAGAGAAAGCCCAACGCACATGCGGAGTCTGGCCCAGGACTGCAGGTTCGATATTTAGGGAGAGATTTCGGTTTGATCTCGACGTCACGCTATGGTACAACGGGGCTCAGCGTTCAGCCGGTCCCAGTCTGTGCTGGCTCGGGGAGGAGTGGGGCAACGGAGCCGAGCCGCGGTCACCGGCTGCGCCCGGGGTCTCTCGGATGCACGGCGGGACGAGGAGAGGCAACGCCAGCGCAGCGACAGCGCGATGGGTCGGAGTGCGTGCACGCGCGTTCCTCTGCATGCATTGCAGCAAGCGGGGCGGGGGGGGGGGGGCCCCCCCCCCTTCTTTTGAAAAAATTTAACAAGAAACAACGGAGGGAAGAATGACGATTTTTC
>Ga0181612_177058_pt1 | contig 12755 bp, 8 predicted proteins | sample HoacroProtozoa21_FD_119630 | JGI IMG/M metagenome (GOLD analysis project Ga0181612, IMG submission 119630) | Hoatzin crop microbial communities from Cojedes, Venezuel. Combined Assembly of Gp0051906, Gp0051904, Gp0051908 | reverse complement strand
TTTAATTATTTGGGTTTTTTTTTGTTTTGTTGTTGTTGTTGTTTATTTTTTTCTGGGGGGACTGGGGGTGGTCTATATGTGTCTTGTTTTGTGCAGGGTTTGCTCTTTTTTTTTTTTTTTTCCTCTCCATATGGGAAAGTAGAAGATTGGGAGCAGAAATGGAAAAAGAAAGTATTTTTGGCTGTGAAGTTTTTAAAATAAAATTGAAGACTTTTTAAAAGACTACTAAGCCCCTACTATATTTTTTTCAGTCTACCAAATGAGAATGACTCTGAAAATTAATCCTTCAAATGTCTTTGAAAATTCTATGCTTTTTTACCCTAAAAATTTGACAAATAAACATTTATTTTGGTAATAGATACATTCATGATTGTTACCGTTCATTTACTTATCTGTGTAGACACTTTATGTGGTTCTACTTTGTAAGTGCAGATAAAGTATTTACCAAATTTAAATAAAACTTAATTTCCACAGACATATTGTATTCCATTTTCCGGACAAAACACAATAAAACAAAATGTGTGAAATGTTATGCAGTAGGTAAAAGGAAATATATTTCTAGTCAGATGTGAATAACAGATTAGAAGAATCTTTAATTCACTTCTATCTTGCTTTCATCTGAAACCAAACTATGAGCAGCCAGAAGCATTAAAGACTGGGAGGAAATAAGGATGACTCATTTTCTTGATTCACATTGAATTGATTTTTTAAAGAAAGGAATATGACACTGTTTGTTAAGACAGCATTATGTTGACCCCTTAAAATGTTTTGAGTTGAGTTCTCGAAAGGTACATCTGTGTACCAAAATATTGTATCACTGTATCAGTGATTCAGCATTAGGCATGAAGCTAAAACTTTCTCTGGTATTCATCACTATCTTATAGTTTTTCCTTCTACATAGCAGTTGGCTTAAACCTACCTTCCAAGACTTAGGTACATATCATGCTGAAGAAAATTATAGAATTTAAATTGAAGTATGCAAGTGAAAAATTTTGCCCCTCTGATACATCATTAAAGAATATGGCATTCGATTAGAAATGGGAACTTGTAATGATATATAAATATTAGGGCAACCATTGTCTATGGCAAGGATGATACAGTAATTTGTAGAGGTAGGAAAAAGAAGAAAAGGTTTTATTTGAGATCTTTCTGATCCAAGATATTCCTGTGCATATAAAAAACAGCTTCAAAAAATGGGTTTGAAAATTACGATAAGCAAGGGCTCTGCTCTTCCCCATCTCAAATTTAGACAGTGGCGGGAGGATTGTGCTGATACAGCAGTAAAGACTTTGATCCCTTCACGTTTTATTGCCTTGGGAGTGCTTCCAGCTTGCTACTGGCAGAAGTCAGACTGGGAAAACTACAAGTGCTAGTTTTCTAGGCACTGCCCATGTTTTTATCACAGAACAATGTTTTCCACAATAAAATCTGCAGATGCTCATACTGTAAGTACACCTACTCATCAGGAAGCTAATTAACACAGTCTTGTCTTGCTAGCTTGACGTTTCAGACTTTAACATGTTACACTGAGGTGCCTGGGAGCAGTGTTGTTTTAGGTAGTTTGGAGTTACAGGGAGCCAGTGAGTCACGCTGTGTTCATGTTTTGGATCTTAACTTTGCAGCTTCTCTTTTTAAAGATAAAGATGAACCTTTAAGGTCGTAGCAGTGGTGTTTTGGGAGTGTTATGAACTTGCCTATTGCTATCCTGTGGAAGCGTAGCAGTACTGCTTCTCATATATAATCAGATAGTTCAGATGTTCGTTATTCAAGAATATCGCCAGTCATAGCAGGCCAGAAGTGTTAATGATGCCAGCTAGTGGGTGTTTGCTTTTCCGTTAAACTTAGAAACTTCTTTTCTTGAAGCTGATAGTTGCTAGTTTTCAGTATTTGCACCATAATGCAGACAAGTAACTAAGTACAACATGCAAGCATATTTTTCCTTTGGTTATAAGAAAGTTTGTGAAGATTGCAAACTGGGTCTACAACACCAATGTGCAATTAAAATGTGTGCTTAAAAGCAGCTGTAGTAATGCATATATTTGTACTTCATTTCTCAAGTCCAGACATTACTTTTTATGCAAAGATAAGGCATACTAATTTGAGTGATGTAAAGGATCTTACAACAGTTTGGATTACTTAGTGGCATGCCAGGCAAAGGTTTACTTTTCAAATTATTGCCATGATAAAGTCAGTCTCGGTCCATTCCTGTCAAGTCCCTTTGGCTGGGCATGATGGGAAAGGAAATAATGAGAAAAATTTTCTGGTTAGGGCCAGGTAAAACTGGTCATGATTTCTCAGAACACTAGAGGGAGCAAGAAGGTAAAGTTCTTGAAAGACAGCAGCCCATTCCTCTCCCTTGCCAGCGAGTAGATTTGCCATAACAGGCAGGCAATTGAAGCGGAGGCTACCGCACTATTAAAAGAAACAAAAAAGAAAAGAATCAAAATCAAAGTGATCTCTTACACACTTTGGGTTTTGTTTGTTTGTTGGGTTTTTTTGGTGGGTTTTTTTGGCAGGTTTTTTCTTCCCTTCCCAAAATACTACCAGCATTCTTTTTTTCCCTGATTATGTTTATTGTTTTGAGGGGAGATTTTTGTTTTCATGTCTCTAAATGCTGAGCTTGTGTTCATCTAGGCTAACGCTAATAGACTGACTGTGGTGGAAACCGAAGTCCTTGTTTCCCCTCACCAGAGACCCCTTTAGGCAAATGTTAACCTGCCAAGAGCACGTCCATTCCAAGGAGGGTTTGCAAATGAACTAGTTGTTTCCCATGAATGATATTTCCTGACCTAAATCTTTCTGTGCTCAGAGAAAAAAAAAAAAAGAAATTGTATGCACTAAGAGGCTGTTACTGATGAGAGAATATTTTCTCTAGGGTTCCCCTTGCCCACTCATATTAATATTCACTAATTCCAGAATATGATAATAAATTCTGGTGAGCATAGCATTTCATTGTGATTATTCACAGAACTGACCTTGTGCCTATAAACAGATGTTTTACCTGAGTGGATTAGTCTACTTGCTTGTTCTTCTGAATGACAATCTGCCAGTAGCCTTGGAAAGTCTAAGACATTTGGGGAAATATTCTTATCTCAATGTGTTGGATAATACTGGCCAACTCCTCCTGGGATTTGTGAAGAGTATTTCCAGTACAATGAATTGTGAATGCAACTCTACAGTACTGAAAAAGCCTGGTTTTCATGTGGAACCGCAAGCATCATGACAGTAAATAAATTTAAGTGCTCTCTTTCCTGTTTTCCTCTGTATTTCTAGAAATCTTAAAACACTACTTTTGATAAATGAAGAGCAGGAGAAGTTTGGAGGTGCAGTTTGTGCTTAATCTGGGACATCTGCCTACCAATGTACAGTCTGAGGCGACTGTGAGCTTACACCTGCTCGTAGGGGTTGGGTGACAACTGGGGCAGGCGGGTGGCAGCAGCCCTTGCTACAGGGATACCCTTAGATGCAGAGTCTGTGTAGCAGGTGGTACCCAACACAGAGGCCTGAACTTCTGTCTCTCCTCACTTGCAGAGAGATGCTTTATTTGGACTTTACCACGCTGTCAGTAGGAGGCAGGACAAATTCCCATACACAGTTGATTCTTCTAAGGGTGAGGCGGGAAGAAACAGTCTGCATGTTTTTTCCCCTTATCTGATTCATTCACATGGGAGTAACCACTTCAAGACTTCCGTGATGACTGTATTGGCCCTGCTCTTGCAATCTTTCTGGCAAGTACAGCAACAGAAGGACAGTCAGCAGTGCCGGTTCTCACCCATGGGACTAATGGTAGCATGAAAACCACTGTGTAGTGAGGTGTGGAGCTCTCTAATAGTTCTCTGTGGCAAGCAGACAGTACATTTTGCTTCAATATTTATGCATTCATTGTAGCTCTGTTGTAACAGCAGCTGCATTGCAATTAAATTCTCCCTTAAAATTTTTTTTAAAAAAGCTAACCCTTTGTATAAGCTTGAGTTTATTTCTTGGCTGTATTTGTCGATAACTTTGTCACATCTCAGGTCTCTTCACCACTATTGTTACAGTGAGAAAAATAAGGTACTTTACACCCGTTGATGATTGGCCTTGATTGCTTAAGTTGCAGTTACCTCTCTAGTTTCTCAGTAGCTGTTGTTAAGGAGGTGTGATGACTTCAGTAATTCCACGGAAACCAAGAAATTTCATGCATTTCCACTGATGTGAGAATAAAGACAGGCCCACAGTTTTATCTGAAATGCACATAAGTTTGATCTTCTAGTCCTGTTCATAAAATCCTATGTGTTTTATAAGCTAAAGCCCCCAGGTAGCTAGTCTCTCAACTATCTAGCATTTTTCCAAAACTGCTACTTAGTCATCCAATATTTTTCCACTGTTGCTATGAACCGGTAATACGACAACACGATTACAAGACAAAAGATTCTCACTTGTTTGTGCATACTTATCTCACTTAGATATATTTCTTAGGATGAGGACAAGCAGACTGCTAGAAAGACTCTGTTCTCTGATTTTACTGTAGCCCACTCCATGGTGTGGTGAAGCAGTGACACGCTGAGCAAGGGCCAGGCACATTTTCAGTGACTCCTGTTGCAGTGTGAGAGCTGCTGCAGTGACAGGATCAACCCTGCAAAGTTCTTCCTTGAGCTGGCAATTTTCTCTGCAGGACTCTTCCTCAGCCTGATGCACACACTTCCACTGGACATCCTTTAGCACTTTCCTCTAATATCCCTTTAAATATTATTTCTAAGTATCCTTATTTATGAAAACAAAACTTTATTTCAAAATCAGGTCTGAGGTATAGGTGGCAGGTCAGGTGTCCAGAACGCTTTTGAAGCCTGACTCGAGGCTTGAACTATTCTTGAATCGTTGGTGTTTGACTGAGAAGGTAAGGCTGGAAGGACTACTGCTTTTACTTTGTGAAAGTTTTGTACTAAAACGTATTCCTCCCTAGTGTAGTCTAACAATACAATACTGCTCCTGAAGATTAACTTGATCACTACAGATCTGAATTTAGGAAAATATCCCTCATGAAGACAACACAGAAAGAGAAATTTAACCACAATACTTCAACCTCATTGAGAATAAGAGAGTTCAATGCATGCTTGAAATTTAACATGCACTTAAAATGTTTCCCCAAATGAGAAGGACTTTAAGTTCACCTTTGGATGGTTACCTAGCTGGATCCAAGACTCTGGAGACGTTTACTCCAATCCTCTGTCCTCTTCTGAAGTCAAACTCCCTTCAGTTATGCAGGCCTCTGTTGTCACAGGTTCACAGGCTATGGACCATTTAAAGACACTGCTGCTCATCTGATCTGGCCAGACAGGTAGGTCAGATCTCAGCTTTTGCACCAAGCCCGCAGCTATTTGTTGAGTCAAAGCAGACCATAGGAAAAAGAAACCACCTGAGTGTCCAGTGCTTGGGAGTGGAGGGTCATCCATGATGTTGGATAAGCTCTCTGAACCATTAATTACATTCTGTGCTCAAAATTCAAGCTTAACATTGACTCTGAATGTATCTACCTTTTCTGCTGGTTTATTTTTTTGGCACCATTGATATGCCCTGCTTTTCTTTGCTGTCTTCTATCTTTCACAATCTTGATGCAGCTAAAATGTTAAGAACTTTCAAGATTTTTTGTTTCTTTTCTGTTTTCTGAGATTCCAACTACTCTAGGAAGGTAGTCTCTATAAATACTTGTACACTGTACACTTTTTTCTATGAAACACCTTCCCTGCAGTTTTCCAAAATGAAGTGATTGAAATCATTGGACAAGCAGTCTTAGATGAAATATGTCTCAAGATTTGTAAATGATCCGGGGTAATAATGAAAGACTCCTTACTTGAATGTACTTACAGACTCTAATTCTTTTTTCAAAGCCAAAGAATACATATTCTTTATGCACTTTCATTATAATTTTAATTAAATATTTTTTCATAAGTGTAGGGGTTTTTTAATTATCTATTTTGCATAGAGGAAGGAAGAACCGCATTTTACTTTCAGATGTTCTGATTAAAAAAGAAAAATGGAAAAGCGTTCATATATCCTACTGTGAACTCATAGCAGTTGCTAGCTCTGGAGTAATTCTGCATTTACATAATACTGAAGATAGGAAAGGTCTGAAAATAACAGTTGTGAGAGGGAAGAACTTCTGTTTATTGAAAATTATGGAAATTGGGAAAGTTGTCATGGTCACATGCCCTCAATTTATTGCTTCCCTACTTGTAACAAGGAGCCAGAGAAGAAATAAATGAGGTGGATCTATTGGGTAAATTCTGGTTTTGTGTAATCGTTTTATATACTTACGTTTATAGGGCAATGATTACATGAACATGACTTTTTAAATATGGGTAATGTTTTAGATCATCTTATTGATATTCCAGATATGCTGTTGTTTTGATAACTACACAAGTATTGTCAAAGACTTTCAGTAAGAGGAATTTAGCTTTTTTTTTTTTTTCCTGGAAAAATTCAGCCTTCACAGTCTCTATTTGTATAAAAGCTGCAGGTGATTAGCACTTACTAAAATCAGGCAATCCATCTATGATCGAAAAAAGTACATGCTCAGCCTTTTTATCTCTATATAGTATTGAATAAACTTTTTCAACAGACTTCAAAGTAACAGCCTAGTGTTCCTTCTTTTGAGTTACTGCAAGAGAAAGGAACAGATCTTGATTTCTTTTATGTGTGTATAGGTAGATATATAGGTTGGATTAGCTTAGTTCTTCTTGAATATTTGACATCAGCAGTGCTTCCTTCCTCTAGCTGTTCTCTATGACAAGCTGGGAAATGGGTAGCTTTTTACTTACGGAAGACCCTCTCTTTAACAAGATAAGTCTTCTGGGTGCTCTCTTTTGATGCTTAAGACAAGAGTTGGGTATGTCTTTTAAAAATATTTCTTTCTTTTGCTGCCCCTCTTTGACATATGAAGGGAGTGAATGGAAGTGAGGGGGAGGCTAACATGTTCAGCACACAGCACCCTGGAGAGACAACACTGATTCTCATCTGAAATGCAGAGCCTTTTCTGGTCGGCTCATAGAAATAAAACTTGGTACTTGTATGTCGGTCCCAGGATAATGTGTGCTGCAGTGTTTAAGCTGTTCACCAAGTGTTGGGGAGCGCCTTTTCCCTGTGAAATACCCAAAATTTAAAGCAAGGAACTACCTTGTCTTTCAGACACTATGCCATCCATCACGGCAGATTTGTACTATTTGTCATAGAAATAGTCAAGCTTTGGCTTTATTTGCATCATACTTCAGGTGTCTTAGACTCTGTTTCTAGTACTAAACTCTGCCAGCAAGCCCAAGTTGAATGCATATGTGAATCTTCATCTGAGATGTTCAAGCCCTCAAGTACAGATGCAGTGTGAAAAGCAGCTGCTATTGATGCAGCTTCTGTGAGGTGGGAGTGGGGTATTTCAGCTGAGCAAAGAATAGCTTTGCCACCACAGCTGGATCTCTGGGCGAGTCAGGTCCAGGTGCTGTGTTTTTCCTATAGCTATGCAGTCTTCTAAGCACAGAAGGGGATTTTGATACATTACAGGGTTTTTTTTTGCCATGGTGTAATAGCCTATTACTTACCTAGTGGCAGCAAAACCCCTCAAAAATGCTAGTAATGTATATTATATTTTCTGTTTTCTTTCTGTCATGATGGTTCACTATACAATGGGAATATTGATAAATACGATGTAAACAATATGTGCCTATTACCTTGACAATAAAAGGCAGCTAGCAATTTTTCCTGACTTGTTTTTGGCATCAAAGAAAACACAGTATAAAGTGTTTTTACTAAAGAAAAAGTTTCAGTTGTAGCAGAATCGTTAGTATTTTTTTTCCCAACTTCTGCTAAAGGCAGTTGCCAAGACCTTTGATCTGTTAATGTTCATCACAAAGTTCCCTAGCTTCATCAGGTTGGTATGACATAACATTTAACCTGCAGTGAAAAGCTTCAAAATATGATTTTTCGTTAATGGTTGTGAATGAAAATGACAAGCCAGAGTATCAGGGCTTTTTTGACCAATTTCATGAAGAATTTTAAAAACCGGTTTTCTCAATACAGAAGAGATGCTTGGCACCATTAAGTTTGTGGTCATAAGAAGGTAGAAGTTTGTCTTGCATTTAACAGATTAGCAGTCTGGCTGTGATTGAAAAATAATCTCTTTTATAAATTTGCAGAGAGGGAGTGATACAGTACTGATGGTTGCAGACAGCTTAAAGTCACATCAGTGCTCTTAGACTGTGACTTCATGCCTATTTTTACTACAGATTGTAGTGGACAGACCTCCATCAGGAAGTGAAACCATATAATCAGTTCTATTTCAGTAGTTTAATAAATAAAATAAATAAAATTAGAGTTCCTAATGGCCTCCCTTCTCTCTGGTTATTCTAGCAAGAGTGGGAGTAGTTATACTGAAGGAGTGGGTGTAACTAAAGGGGAATGGTATCAGACCCAGCACCCAGCGTATCAGGGGAGACAGGAAACACTTGTCTTCCCTAGTTGGCTAGTGGCAATGCACATGAATCTGCTAAAATTAAATGTGAGATCTATTAAAGCTAAACTGATGATCAAGCGCATGCTTCTGAGACAATTTACTGCCTACAGACCATGCCCAGAAAACACTTTTCAGACAGGCTGGAGTGCTGAATTTGAGAATCCCTCTCTGATGATGCTGATGAGGGACCTGTTCTGAAGACATTTAATATACCCCAGGACTTCTGTCAACCTTAAAAGGGTACAGTGCAGGGAGTGCCCAGGTTAGAAGATCAGCTGACTGGCTCTCCTTGTGTAAGCTTCCTCTGGCTTACCACTATTGCTGATATAGCTTTGCATGATTAATATTTTTGGTGCATTTAGACACCAACAGGTAGGTGGTATGAAGAATTTAGGTTTACATAGGAGAGATGGAAATGAATTCACTGTTACTTTATTTTGCTTGCCTGTGCTTAGAGTTTTTGAGGTTAAAAATAAAAAAATACATAAATTTACTTTTAAAAGAGCTTCTCCATCAGGTTTGTAAATATATATTGACCCCTTGGTTAATTCATTTGCAATAATTATGGAAGATGTTCTACTTTGTGGCTCCACAGGCGAATTAAATGGACAAAAGATGTGAGCTTTTAATTTACTTTCATAACCCTCATTTCCTAGAATTGTTATCCTCACACCCAGACATGTCTTGGAAGAAAAGACCTTCCTGGGATTAACAGTGTTTTGAAACTCTTCTTTGACATTTTGGAGATATTCAGATGACTTCAGTGGCCTCCAGTTAAAATATTCTGAGTACCTATGTATTCTGTATGGGCACCTATCTCTTTTTTCCAAATATACAGAGCTTAGATTCTGAACTGCACCAAAGTTACTTACTCAAAGTGTGTGGTGTGGATATTCCCCCTTATTTTTTACTTTGCAACAGCTATTTGGCCTCTGTGAGACTTTGGCATCTGCTAAAGGACCCATGTTGTATATTTATTGGAGTTTTTTTGCCACATCTATAAAATCTTTGTCAAGAATATGATACTGAAAATAGTCAAGGAATAACTAAGTGAGCAGCACTGAAACATGTAATGCAGAAAACACCCCAATCTCAGAGATGATGAAATGAACCACTGAACTTTTAAAAGAGTATTTTTTCTGGTTGTTATCATAAAAAAGAAACCTTAGAAGTGCAATTCTTCCTTTACAAGAGGGGTTTATTGCTTATCATTTCAAGACAGAATAATTGAAATACCAAGGGAAGAACTGAAGAAAGGTGTAGTGCAAACTTGAAAGAGCTTTTTGGGGTGAGCCATTAGATTGAAGTATGATTTCAATTTAAAAAGTTATCTGTTTGTATAGCAAACAGAAAATTGTGTTACCATATAGAAGTTTGTGTATGGAAGTGGTTTGAGAAGGAAAAACAAGTTTTGAAATGCTTAAAATGAAACAATCTCAGCACATCAAAGGGAAAACACAGGATGATACCAAAAAAGATACAATAAGATGAAGATACATACAAGATATAAAGTTGCTGTGCCTGTCAAAGTGTTTTTCATGGTTCTTGCTTCCATGATGGAACAAAAACCAATAATTTTCTGTTCTCTGTGAAAAGTACCAATTCTGACAGGCATACAGGCAATCTCTTGTGTCATTTTCAAGAGGGTAATGGCTGTTCTGTATGAACAAAGCATTTTAAAAGAGACAGCAATTCAGGGCAATTTGATGAAGCCTGGTGCTGTGTGAATCCTTCCTAGATAACTCTGGTAGCAATGGCTGTCTGTCCTCCAGTGTGCGAGTTAGGCATGAGCGGGGAAGATGCCCAGGGCCTTCCCTTTGCTTGGGACCTTTGTTGACTGCAGGACAGTCCAGCTCTGTATGCATCTTCTGCGTTCAAAATGGTTTTATGGTTACAAAGCCAAGCACAGAGGGTTTCTTTGTGACAGCAATTTAGCATTTGCATGTGTGAATCAGGCTAACAGAGATCAAACCTCAGTAAGGTATATTTTCAAAGCACTGTTCAGGTCTAATGCCTTAGAGCTCTTACGTGTGATAGTAGCTTTGTGCTTAATTGATTAGTCACCTGTCCTAGGCAGGGATCTTGTAGAATAGTTACTGAGAGATTTTGTTGTGAAATATTCGGAAAGACAGTTCCTACCATCACAAGAGACTTAACTTGTGGTGAAATTACTGATTCGTGCATATTGGTAAGAGGACTCAATGTGTCAGTAAGAATCACAGCTGCTAAATTCTCTGTAAGTTTCTGATTGTCAAGGGTGCATCCCTGTTGATAGAAGAAGGAAGGTTTGAGAGGGGGGACCCCTTTCATGTATGAAAGAGAGAAAATTTGAAACATGGCCTATGAAGATGAGACTTGTAGGCCTGACGTCTAAAAAATGTCAGTTAAATGCCTTCTTGGCAGCATTTTCACTACTCCAGGTTCACTGTATTCTGACAGGCAATTCCCCCGGTCATGCTCTGTCTATTCTTGTTTTTCTGTATTCATATTTCAGGATCTAATTTGGGATGAAAAAGACCTCAGGACATCTTTAGCCCAATCTCCTGATCAAAGCAGAGCCAGCTAGGTCAGGCCAGATTACTTAAGATGTTTTGATCAAGATTTGAAAACCTGCAGGGATGAAGGATGAACAGACTCTCTGGGCAACTTGCTCTAATGCCTGAGTGTCCTCATGGTGAAAATGCTTTTCCTTATATGCCATCTGAACCTCTCTTTTCGAATTTGTGTTAAATGTGCCTCTTCCTTGCAGTATGCGTTGCCATCAAGAGCCTATCTTTGTTTCCTAGATGACCTTCCTGTAGGTAGTGGGTGATTGCTATCAGGTACCCCCCTCACTGAAGTTATCTCTTCCCCGCAATGGACAAGCCCTGGTCCCTCAGCCTCTCCTGAAAGGGCAGGTGCTCCATCTCCCAATCATCTTGATGGCTCTACCCTGAACACACTCCAATTTATCAATGCCTTTCTTGTACTGAGTGAGGGCACCAAAACTGGATCTAGTGTCTATAGGTGTGTATGTGGACTATAGAAGGGTATAATCCCTTCCTGTGATCTCCTGGCTATACTGCTGTTCATGCAGTTCAGGATGCTGTTGACCATCTTTACTAACAGGGCACTTGCAGCTTGTTGTCTGCCATGATGCCCAAGGCTTTTTTTGCAGAGCTGCTGCCCAGCAAGACCATTGCCAGGCCACTTCATTGCAGGGGCTCCTTTTTCCCTGGTGTGGGGCTGGGCATTCGTCTTTGTTGAATTGCATGGTGTTCCTGTTGACCCATTCCTCCAGCCTCTCTGCGTCCCTCTTAATGGCAACTCTGTCCTTGAACATTTTAGCTGGTCCCTCCAATTTGGTGTCATTTAGGAACTGGATGAGAGTGCACTCTGTTGCCTCCTACAGGTCATAAAGAAAGATGTGAAACAGAACAGGTCCCAGGATAAATTCTTGTGACACTCCAATTGTTACTGGCCTTCAGGCAGTATATGATCTATTAACTGCAGACCTCCAAGCCTGATCACCCAAACAATTTTTTACCCGTCTACTTGTTCACCCATTCAGACTATAAGATACTAACTGGGATAAAAGACTACTGTGGGAGAATAATGTGTGTGTTTAGTCCTGCTGAAGTCAAGGCAAATGACATCTTGTGCTCTTTCCTCCTCCACAACTCCACTCATTTTATCATAGAAGGCAACCAGGCTGGTCAGGCACCATTTACACTTGGTAAATCCATGCTGTCTGTTCCAAGTCACCTTCTCATTCATGGGCACATAAATGTGTCCCTCTAATGAGAAAGGGGAAGCTGGTCCTTTTGAAACTAAAGCTGGCCTTTCACAGAGTCACTGAAACTGAATGGCATTTGTGTTCCTATACAGGGCAAGATACTGCACAGTTCAAGGCAGCGGGCGATTTAGCAGTGATTTCAGTGGAAACAAGTCAGAGCCATAAACCAGAAATGAGTTGGTTTGTTAATAAAAAACCTTTCTGAGTTAATAATTGTTTAAGACTGAGGACAAGATATTTTTTGTTTGTTTTTTTAGACAGAACCCATAGGCCAAGCAATAATAAAGAATGATGTCTTGCCCTGGGAGCTGCTTCACCCAGCCACTGTCTGAACTGAAGCTCATATGAAGTGGAACGCATTAGGAACTTGTCCTGGGTTTGGCCAGGACAGGGTTAATTTTCACCGGACTCCAGGAAGGGGCACAGCCGGGGAGTGGGGGCTGACCCCACCTGGCCAAACAGAGCCCGGTATTCCATACCATGTGATGTCACGCTGGGTTC
>Ga0181612_176281_pt1 | contig 12756 bp, 11 predicted proteins | sample HoacroProtozoa21_FD_119630 | JGI IMG/M metagenome (GOLD analysis project Ga0181612, IMG submission 119630) | Hoatzin crop microbial communities from Cojedes, Venezuel. Combined Assembly of Gp0051906, Gp0051904, Gp0051908 | reverse complement strand
GGAACGTCCACAGCACAGCCCGGTGCCTCCGAAGCAGATGTTCATGGTCCAGCGAGGTGTTGCTACTCCCAAATCCGTATCTTTGCAGAGCTCCGTAATTTGCACGCCTCAACCTGTCCTTTCAACACGCGTGAGAGGGCAGAGTCCTACGATGGTGGTGGATCCCATGTAGAGACAGAGTCCAGGAGCACTGCGCTCGCTTGCCTCCCTGGCTACGTAGCATTAATCAGCTCTAACGATTTACAGTCTCGTTCCCGTTTTATGCACATATTGGTACTGCTCCTGTTCTCATACTCCTCCCTTGATGTCTCCTGGAGGTTGCTACCAAGACCAGGCTGGAGGAACCGTTGATCCAATGCAGCCTTATTAGGGTAAATTAACGACTGAATCTGGACGAAAACTATTTTGACCTAACAACCTTCATGTTGCCCTGTCTAAATGGAGAGTTTGTCCATGCTGCAGAGACTGGTTAAAGTGCCAACAGCCCAGGAGTACCACTGGTGTCCCCACCTACCTTTCCAAGGATGCAAGTCTCCTCTGCTTCATCCACCACACCAGGAACTTGCTCCAACGCAGTCTCCATCAAGGGAAACACAAGGCCCAAGCAGAAAGTAGCTATCAAACAAGAAACTAAAACCACTGTTCATCATTACCAGCAAAAGCAAGGTTTGCCATGCGGGGACTATCTTTCAGAGAGATTTGTTCCCTAAATGGGGTTTTCATGAGAAATCCACTTAGTATTCCTCTAAAATTCCAGGAGGGTGAAATCCCCCACTCCTTCATCTCATTAAGGATGAAGGAATGCCAGGTATGTGGCAGGAATCTGGGGCGAGAGGAGGAGTGGGGTATATTTTAACCAAGCTGTAGTGTGGGAAAAAAAAAAAAAAAAGGGATCTAAGGATCAGGATTTGAAATGCAGAGAAGCGCTGAGAAGCAATGCCAGCCAGGAGCATCGTGCTAACGCACATACTTCACCCAAGGGACACTAACCTAAGTTTAAAGATGACAAAAAAAACCCCAGCCCTGTCACATTCAGAAATCAGAGGAGCTTTTCCTAACCCTAGACAAGCTATCAAGGCGTTATGCAAGAAGCTTACCAATAGCTCAAACCCAGCGCTAGCAGATGGCATCTACCTTGTGACAACCCTCCTCGCGCATGGTGGAGTCCCAGGGGCATGTCGTCGTGGATATGTCTAAGGGAACAGTTTGGGACCTCTTTAAGGCATTTTACCTCTGGAGTGCTGACAGCTTATTAGCTGACAGCTTCTAGATCACGTGAATTTACCTAAGCGTAGCAGACGAAAGGCTGGAAGGCAGCTGGTGCTCAAGGTGAGAGGGGTGACAGGAGAAGCCACCCCTAAGAAATTGGGACCTGCATGCCCCAGGGGACTTCTGGTCATTGTAGCAGCAACCTGAAATATCTCTATACTGGGGTGGAGGAGCACTGTGAAAGTCCCTGCTAGCCCTCAAAGCAGAGCAGGAAGGCCAGGCCAACAGGACCATTTCTTCTTTGGACACAGCTGGGCTGCCATTCAAACGCAGAAACAAGTGTCAGTAAGGCAGGCCAGTTTTTCTTATTTATTGTCGTTCTCCTTTGAAGAGAACGAGAACACCCTGAACAACAACATCTTCACATCAAAATCTTTAGCGGAAAGGTAAGACTACACAAAATCCATTTGCACAGACCTAAACTTGCCTCCCAGCAAGGCAGCGAGTCCCCAGCCTCCCATGCTCGCACGGGACAGTTCTCCAGCTGGGCATATGGAGCTGTTCAGGAGCATGGCAGATGCTCCAGGAAGCAGCGCAGAAATAGGGCAATAGTTTGGAGGGAAGAGAAGGAAAATCAGCCTCTGCTGCAGCCAGCAGCCTCCCACCCCTCCTGAGCATCAGGGCACTCGGGAAAGTGCCTGCACAGTAGAGCAGCCCCATGTGCCACCACAGCAGCTATGGGGCTTTGGGGCTGCAGATTGCCATCACCTCACAGAACTTCTCCCACCCAGAGGTCCACCACACACCCTTGCCCTTCATCTAAGTGAGGAAGGGACCCAACGCGCCGTGGTCTTCCTGCTATCCAATACTTTATCGTCCACCACGTTCCCAAGCAGTGCAAACATGAGGAGCTTAGATGCTTTCCGAAGGTGTCTCTCCTCTGAAGTTCATTTGACACAGGTTTGAACAAAGCCACGCTTTGTCCTTGCCTGTTGTAAAGCTCATTTGTCCAGCCAGACCTGCCAAGAGCAGAGCACTGAGTTTCCCCGAGGACGAGCATCCTCTTGGTCTAACAGACTGACTACGGCTACTGGAAGTGCAGGAACCTCGATGCCTTCACAGAATCTCACTGGCCACACAAAAGATGCTTTCCCCATCAGCACAGCACATTTGTTTTCCGACAGATAAAGGGAGAAGCTACTCCATACTTCACCTCAGTCCAGAAATAACAAAAAGCTAAAAAAATACTGTCCTGCCTAAACCCACAATTTTAAGCGTAAAAGAGTCTGAGTCAGACCATAAATCCAGCTTGCTTCCTATTCTGACAGCAGTCGATAGCAATTGCGTAAGAACTGAAGCACACCTGCATGGAGTGAGTCTCACCATACCACATGCTGCTCCCAGCTGCAGGCAACGAGTGGTTTGAAGACCTTCCACTTGGCCCACTCTGCACCAAGCACAGAGGGACCTATTCTCCATGATTTTATTTGCCTCCCACCTGATCCCCCCAAGCCCCTTTCCAGCCTTCCCACCACCCCTACTGTCTCCTACAGTAACTATGTGTGAAAACCTCTGCTAGCACCACTCTCGGGCTAGCTTTGCTGCCATGGATGCTGAGGCACAGAACCAAGGTCAAAGCAAACCGACGTGGCTTGTCATGAGTAAATAGACACGAAAACGGACCCAGGTCCCCTGACTCCCGATGCAGTACTTACTCTCATCATGGTCTCTGCTGCCTCAAGAAATGGAAACCAAGCCCACTGCTCAAAAAGAGGAAGAAAAGATCCCCAAGGATGCAAAAAACCTAATACAATTTGAAAAAAAAAAAAAAGAAACTTGAAACTACAGCATTTTGCCACCCTAAGAGGTAGGGCCGGGCCCACGTGACGAACAAGGGGGGGCAAAACGCATGTGTCAACTAAATAGAGGAAACCAAGCATCAGAGAAGAGGGAGCGAAACGAGGCTGAAGAACTCCTGGCAAAGTGTACCGGGGGTTTGAGCCCTTTAAAACGGAGTGGTTTTGTTGAAGCCGGTGCTCAGGGAGCAGCTCGCTATCTGCTCAAAGCAGTGGGAGTGAGCAATGGGTATCAGCGCAGCTGCTCTGCGCCTGACATCTTGAACTGGGGTGGAAATCCCGCCATATGACTTTAGGGATAATGTTAAATCCATTACAGCATTCTCCCCTCCCCTGCTCATCCCACACAAGCTTCAAAACTTCTGGTTTACGACTGGCTGCTAGGGGATCATTGCAGGCTGCCTCTGGAGGGATAATCCTAAATTTTAAGTGACAGCTCATGGGCATCTTCTCTTTCTTCTGAAACGCTGTCTTACACAGCACATTAAGTATTTCAGAGATTAATAACTGGAGCAAAGAGTTCTAATCTTGGTGTCCTAGCGGAGATTTAGCAAAGAACGGTTAGTGTTTGAAGTTGCTACGGCGCAGGAAACGTCAGAAGCCTTGAAGACCAAAAGCATGGCTCGTATGCAGCTCCAACGGAAATCTGGGACATCACACACGTGACCCATGCTGAGTCTCCAGGGCTTCTCGCTGACGTGGTGTTTCCACTCGGAGCAGGTCTGAGGGACCCTGCGAAAGGTGGAACCGTTTGAGCTCGCTTTTAGATTAAATAGACCGAGCTCCCCAAGCCTGTTAAATTGCAACTCGTACTTTTGTACTCTTTGACCTGAATTAGGCGACAACTGCATTGTACAAGAGGGTTACGGGTTGCTTTGAACGTAACACACCGAGGACCGGACGGGAACCACTTGACCAGCTCGCAGGACGCCTGCCAGGACAAACACCCGACAGATTTCGAGGCTGCCTGCACAGCGGCTCGCTCCAGAGCAGCCCCGCAATCACCTGGCAAAGGCTCTCGCAACGTCAGTTCAAGATTCCTGTCCACAGAACTATCTTTTTTTTTTCTTTATTTTTTTCAGTAAACAGTTTTCTTGCTCCCACTGCCCTCACACAACCCGAAGCCCCATTTAAAAGGAGCCAGGCAGGTGCCTTCCTGGCCTGCTCCCCTCTCGGGTGCCATGGGCCAACGCACAGCAGAAACAGCCCAAGCCCCTTCTGGCTTTGCTGAGCCCTGTGCCAAACACATGGAAAACAACCCAATTCTGCACGTGGGTGGGAGAAAACCTTGCCCCGAGTGTCACAGAGGTGGAGCTCCACAAGGACTCTGACCAACACCGCTGTCGAAAATAACACCGTTGCGTCCTCCTGCCCTCAGCACCATGCACTTCTTCCACCCTTCTCCTGCCAGCACCAATGCTCACGTAGCACCGTGGTATCGGGGAACTAAACTTAAATGGGCAACATTAATTCTGTTTTGCAATGTTCACGCTTTTCATGGTGCTAGTCCAAGCAACTGAATGCCCACCAGCTCATTTAGAACAGCCTGTGACGGTGATCACATCGGCCAAGTTCATTCGTTACTCCAGCTATCGTGGGCATAAAGTAACAAATTAACAGCTAATATTTAGAAGATGATAAAATTATGCATCCTTGAAGCTGTTGAAGCAGCTGATCTGGCATCTCAGTACAGAATTAGACAGCTTTGCTTTGAGTTCATGGAAGCGAAGTGGTTGGCACAGTTTGGCCAAACATTTAGCAGCAATATAGCCATCCCCTACAGATGGCCTTTCAGGTTTTCATTCCGGAAGAGCTCTGTGCCACCACACGCTCTTATCTATTAGCGACCAACACCAAGCATCAGAACAAACTCCTGTATCTCGAGTACTTACTCTGCCACGATAGCTAAAGATTTGTCAGCAAGGGGTCAAATAGCAGTGGCACATCATACACTGTACTCCAGGTCACCGATAAGAACTGAGATGAGAAAAGACACTTCCCAGGGTCTAACTAAGCCATGTTTCAGCACAGCACGTTTTTCCACATTCTTTTACCCCCCATAGCATTGCCTTAATGGTCCTGAAAATTGGTATGCCTCCAGGCAGCTAGGGATAGGATCAATAGTCCAAATTTGAGGTTACCTGAAGGCAGCAAGCTCCCCTCTACTCCTCGCCCTGCCCAACAGCCTTTTTGGACCCGGCCAAAGGTCCACCAAGACCCGCACCCCAGTCGAGAGCGACCAGCGCTGGGTGCCGCAGGAACCGTGCGAGAGGGCAGGTCTGTAAAAACACTTCCCTTGCACGCCCACCAAGGAACGCACGGCTGCAGGACCTCCTGCGCACAGGTGAGCCCTCCAGGTCCGAGAGCAGGTTTCTGTTTTAAACCATAGATCTGAGCAATACTTCATGAATCCAGAAGTGTGTGTACCACATCATGTGGCAACAAAACGCCTCACTTGGACACCAACAAGCTCCTTGTGTCCTCTGTTTTGAATCTGCCAGGTGACAACTTATCTCGATGCCCCTGGGGACAGCAAGCCACCACCTCTTCACCTGCTTTATACCAGTTACGGTCTGGGTATTTCCCCCATACCTTCTCCAGCTTAACGGTTTACAGCTCTTGCCAAACTGATGATGGAGTCTGCTTAGGTTTCATTTAGCATTGATTATTCTTATGGGAAAGCAACAGCGAGTTGTGCAGTGCAAGAACTGAATCCCCAGTGAAATTTCAGCTAGGGTACGTTGTGTGGCAGGACAGGGGCCTGGCTGCAAACCCGCATTCTTCAGCAAGGTATAACCACTCAAATACATCCTTACTGCCGTACTCTCTGAAGGGGTCAAACCACTGAAACACAGAAGTGGTAAAGCAAAAAGTTTGCTTTATTGCTAAAACAACTCTTGATAAAGAAATCCCACCAGTAAAGAGCTGCCCTGCTCAGCCACCACTCTTGCAAAACCACTTCAGGACTGTGCAAGACTTGGCAGTCCTGGCTGCGCTCTCGGGAGGGTTCTGTCCGTGCAGCTGGACAGTGCTTTATGTGACCAGGTCTCCAGCTTCCACCAAGACATCGAGATTACTGACATAAATCAAGTCAAAAAGTACCTGGAACCCCACCGCTTATTCGGTGGTGGTTTGGCAGAAAGCTACATGCAGGAAGGAAATCAGACACGACGAGAGGGCAGGAGGCCTGCGGAGGGAGGGCACACACCAGCCCCTCCAGCCTCCAGCAGCATGACGTCTTGACGAACATGTCCCGACAAATGCTCGCTGCGACGAGCGAGGGAGACGCCTGCTGGGCTGACTCGCTTGATACAAGCCTTGATCCAGCTTCCAGATCATGCAATAAAAGCAGTATAAAACCAGTACAATTCAATCAAACTAGAAAAAGCTGTAAAACATACACTCTCTAAAAACCCTGAGTCTTACTATGAGAGTTTCTAAGACGGCATTTTTCTCCGGAATGCACTTCTGTTGTGTTCCTCCTTGCTGCTGCACACTGCCGCGCTACGTGTGAGCAGCACTCAGTGTTGCAAGTGCCACGACCATGCCAGCGTGGCTTGTCCTCCCCGTTAAGCGACTGGATGAGGTGCTCAGCGCTCTCTGAGCAGCCAGCAAGGCTAGGCTGACGCCTGCGCTCCATGCACGGCTCCCACTGCACCCCAGTAACTCCTTTTCTCTGCGCTGTTCTCCCCACCCGAGGGTCAGTGGCAGAGGCGCGGCGCTACGCCTGCTCACAGGGATTGCCCGTGCCGGACGTCAGCGCTCTGCCAGGCGCCAACGCCTCTGCTGTCCGTGGGGCCTGCTTTGGAAGGCGAATGGGAACATAGACATTTGAAGCGCAGTGTTCCTTGAGGTATTCTCCCCCTTTTTCTTCATAGTCTTTTCTGGTTATCCAGCCTTCCTCACGGGTCATGTATTCCACTGCCCAATCCCTAGCCCCATACCAGGCATCTAAAACAGGACTGGAAGCAAGGTGAACCTGGATGGAGGGAAAACAGAACAACAACGTCAATTCAACACAGGAGAGAAAAGCCCTTTTTACCCCGATTACAATGGTATAGGACGCAAAGCACTGAACTTCAGAAGCCCGAGGTGATTATTCAGTGTCTCTGGGGAACAGTTATGTAGGAATTGGTCTGAAGTGTGTTTTCACCTTGAGGTCAATTCTCCATGAGCTGCTTTGTTTCTGCAGGTTGAGAAGGCCCATGGGTGTATCATACAAACAACAGCCATCACAGCTGGAAGCCAGTGCTGGAAGAGCTGGTGGTACTGCAAAACGAGTGTCAAGTGCTCCAGCAAAACCTCCAGCCCACTTGCAGCAGCAGGGAAGAATACTGCAGGCTAAGAAATCACAGTATGTGGGAAAGAACCACACGTGCTCTTTCCGCTGGTGTAGGCTCATACTTCCATTTAACTGCTCCTATTACTGTGGCATGAACTGCTTTCCTGGTTCAGCTACGGGCTCGCTAGACTAGACACCAGGTAAACCCCACATGCGATATCTGTGAACTGACAGCTTTCTGACAGGACCACGCTTTAATGGAAAGAAGGAAGCTCTTACTCAGTTACAAGCAGCGACATTAAAAACAGGTGAAAACGCACTCACTTTCTTCCCACAGACACAAGTTACATGCTCCAAACTTAGCAAGCACATCCTTCCGAAAACTACCAAGCGTGTGGCTGTAACTAAGTTTCTGCCACTCACACCTGGTTCAGAGCTGCGCACAATAACTGCGGAAAAAAAGGGCTGTGGAATCACAAGATTATATTTGCAATGATTTTTTTTCTCTTCCCAGTTTATAACCTGATTTTCTATTCAAGAAGACAGTAGATTTGAGGAGACAAGGCGGTTTCAGAACAGCAAGGGAGACTCTTGCAAGTCTCCTTACAAAATGCACCGCAAACTCTGGGACTTCCCCAGCTTCTACTGTGCTTGCCAAAAAAGTTGCAAAGGATCACAGGTTTGCAAGATACTCACGGACTCTCTTTTGCTGCTGTCCCAGGCAGTCATTACATGTAACAAATTGAACACATAACTCAAGTTTCGAAGTGAGGAATTTTTCCCAGCAACTACTCCTAACAAAAGCTCCAGACAGTAATTGTCCCAGTCCTAAGAAATCAATCTGCAAACGTCCAGCCAAACATGCTTGTGTGTGCATGGTCCTTCAGCTGAACCAGGTTTTCCTTTTCCAAGGCATCTACCCTACTGCATCTAATGTCTTCAGGAAGAGCAGCCGTATCTTTGCTTAACCTTCATCTTCTCAGGTCAAAAAAAGCTGCTTGCAGTGTCTTGTCCTAAAACTCTCTCCATTCCCTGCCCCAAGTACACCTGCTCTGTACCTCTCTCAGCCTGAATTACTTCTGAACACAGATGAGCAGGCTATTCACACAAACCTCACGTCAGCACACGTACCTGAAAAGAGGACTGGAACGGCCGCATCTCCAGGAGCTCCTTCTGGACTCTAGCTTTCAGTCCAGGATACGTCATATTTCCACCAGTGAGAAAAACATTCTGGACAAGAACAGCTTGTTGTTCCTTTGGATACCTACAGGGAACAAATACCCACTTCAGCCTGTCTCATGGACACCTCTCCTACCAGCTGAACAGCTATGGGGAATACTGATACCTTGTCTTCAGGATTCACTGTGAGAAACTTCCTTCGCTTCCCTAGCATGAAAACCTGTGTTCATCTGTTTTCTGGAAATTCAGGGGGTGGCAGAAGAAAACCTTTAAAGCATTCTGTGTGCTGTACCCCACAAATCAACACCTTGGTAGAGCTGGAATTCCTGCATTTCAGAAAACGCAATCTCATGTGTTGTACAGTCCAGGGGTGACATTTCCCTAATGCTAAGTTCTCTGGAAATCGTTGTCCAGCAAGCGTGCCTACACCATAACTTAAAAATGTCACTCCTGATTTTGGTCTCACAAAGATGGAGACTGCCAGGTCATTGTTTCGTGGGATGGACATTGACAAGGGTTTGTTGTTTCCTTCTACAGCAAGTTAGACCAAGGGTCTCCAAAGTGGGGTGTGTGCAAGACAATCCATTGGGGTGCAGGAAGAAGATTTTTTTTTGTACTATTAATAAACAAATAAATCAAAATAGTGTTTATTTACCCTTTATCTCACCCTTTTTTAATTTCTATTTTTGTGTACATTTTAAGATGCACACAATACGTTATTTCAGTAGTACCTGTATGTGACTTCTAGACATACATATACTGGAAGTGTGTGCTCAAAAATTTTTTACTGATGGAGTAATCGATCAAAAAAGTTTGGAGACCACTGACTTAAGACAAGCAGAGTTACATGTGGTTTTCAGAACAGGAAGACATGTCTAACCTGCAATGCTCAAACCCACCAAAAAGAACTATTCAAATCTATTTCCTCAAATCATTGTTAAGTAACCAGTATTGCAAAAGCTGACATGAAAACAAGACTAGCTTGCTTGAAGCAAGTGCCAAGTAGCTTTGTAAACTCACCTCTCAAGGACATACTGCATGGTTTCTGCTATACCAGCCTGGTCTTCTCCTATCAGGGAGGGCTGGAAGACAATCTCTGGAGCCCTGATTCTTTCAGTGCCAAGGAAAAGCTGGTGGTACTCTGCCAGGTTAAACACGGGCTTTAAAAATATGAGATTGAAAAGCAGTGGGAAATTGTGTTAGAGAACAGTGATATCCTAGAATAAGCAAATTATCCAAACAACTCTGTACAAAAAACAGATTGTAATGCTCTCACAGAGAAAGGGACATGCTGTAAAAGTTTCTGTAAGACCAGGGAAGCTGGACTTTTCCTATACTTCATTCTGTTTGCTGCCACTCAATCCAAAGGCTCAACCTCACAAGTTGAGAGCTGTGTCCACTGGGATGCGATATTGGGCTATGGATCACGCACAAAAAACCCCCGTGAACAGGCCTTTTTTTCCCTAATAACCTGGCACTGCTACAACAGGCACTGCCTGCAGAGTGAGCCAAGCGGGTAGATACATGTTTTAAACCATCAGCTAAGATTGCAAGGACTTCTCCTCTCTTAATGACCTGTTCAGATAGTTTAATCATCTCTTCCAAGAGCAGGCAAACGATGTTTGCTTTTGGAGAAATGTCAGCAGACTAGCGGGACAAGCAGGAGGCAGCAACCTCCAGCACAAGGTGCAGCTATAGAAATCAAACCTGCACTGCAGCAACAGGCTTCTCAACTTCAGGCTGGTCCTCAGCAAATAAAGGTTCAAACTCATTAATGCTTTCCACATCCTCCAGTGACTGTTCACTGCCCAATGGATCCAAATCAGGAGTCTGGAAACAGAGAAGGTATGTTAAGGTAGGCTAGCTCAGGTGTGCTAAGCACATATATGACACCAATTCTGGTAGCACATTTGGAAAATTCAACCCCGATTCTCTCCACACGTGCCTGACACCAAATACACTGCTCTCCAGCACTGAAGACAAAAATTAAAACGGTGAACAACTGAGAAAACAGGAGTTAAGACAGGCATTCACTCAAAGTATAAAAATCAAACACTTTTCAATAAATTTATCGTGATGCCACCTCAGAAATTAAAGGCCTTAGTCAACAGGCTGCCAGGACCCTAGCCAGCCGTGTGCTAAATAGAACAGCATATTAAAACGTATTAAAAAAAGATTTTTAAATTGGTTAAAACTTGGTGCACTCCCAGCACCTCTAACTGCTCTATAATTACCAATAAATTCCCTGTCTTGCTTGTGTGGGAATACAAAACAAGTATTTGTTAGCTGCCACACAGTGTGTGACGGTTTCACCCGCCCAGCACCTGCAGACGGGACATACCGAACGCCTGACGCTTCACACAGACCTGGAGGTGCTCCCAAGGCCCCTCCTGATGAAAAGCCTCGCTCGAAGTCCGAGAGCACTTCACCGTTGGGAAGTAGGAGCAGCTGTTTAATTATCGCGTTTATTTTTGTTACAATGTTACCTTTGGGATTCTGTTGCTACATGTTTGACTTTGTTATTTTAAACTTGAAACATTTGTTGCAATGTCGAGCACGCAACACCAGGATGAGCTAAAGCTAGATCAGTTCAACATTCTGAAGGATCTAGCTTCGCCCCGCTTGAAAACCAAGCAATTACTCAAACTGAAGATTAAGCACTGTTTGTTGTTAGAGTAAATGAACGGTAGTCACCCGAAGTCATCTCCAACACTTACGCTTTTTAAAATCCATTTCTTTTTATGCCTTAAACATAGCAACAGAAGCAGCACAGAACCCTGCTGAAGAGTTGGCACAGACACTAGGACAACATAATTAGCTTTTCGTCTCCTTTACACGGCGGCAGAGGGGCGGCCTATCTTCACAAGCAGTTTCGGTGATAATTGTAGGCTCTCTCACCAAGCACAGACCAAACAAAGAGGCTTGCCGATTCATTCCCAGGTCTGAGGTTGCACCTAGTAAAGAGGAGGCGCGTGGGATCCAAACCAGACATGCTGGAACTTGGGCACAACCACTGGGCAAAACTACAAGGAGCTGACAGCCTTTCAATTATCTCTTTCTGAACGTTTTCTTTTGACAGGAGGCAGGAAGTTTCCTTACCGCAATGGCAAGCCCACGATCTACCTCAATTTTGCTAAAACGCAGTCATTCTGATTCTTACACAAAACCTTCCTGTTAAGCACGGGCAAAATACAAGCAAGAAGATACCAGCTCACCCGTTAGTTTTGGCTACATCTTAAGTGCCACCTGAGATGCAAGACGGCCTACATCTGGCACCACTCTCCTCTAGGCCTCAGTTTTCTGTTTGTCCCTACCTTTTCCCGAGCAAAGACTGATACAACTAAAAAAGCTCTGTCTTACGGGATTTGACAAGCAATTTCAGGTAAATCCATGAACAGCCCTAGACCATCTCTTAGAAGCAGCTGCTACGTGCTGGGCCTGTATTAGTCTGGCAAAGCAGACAAATAAGCTTCTCATCTTCAAGGCAACTCCAACAACCAAGTGTAGCAATTAATCTTTCATTGTTGACTAAACAGAACAGAACATGCTGCTCATTTGCACCAAAATAGATAGTCAAAATGAAGGCAAAGGGTTAGCTGTTTACCATAAATTTCTCTGCACCTGCAAGGTGCACAGAAATGAAAACAAATACTGTTTTCAACAAAAAAAACTTGGTAAATTCTTCTACATCTTTAATACAAGGCCAGAGACATTTAAGGATGGTTGTCTTGGGATTATAACCACTTGAGATTCAAATACTTAAAACTCCACATTATTTAATTGTCAGACACTGCAGGGGCGGGGAGGGGGGAGCCTTTAACATACCAGGTCCACTTATTTCACCAAAGCTAATGCAAAAGCAGAAGTAGAGGTTGGTTTAAAGTATAAACAAAACCACATTAGCTGCTGCATTTACAGCCTCTAAGCAAGGCAACGTTAAGTAAGGACAGTGGCTGGCATACGGAAAAGAAGGTTATCAGGAGTAGTCAGCATGGATTCACCAAGGGGAAATCATGCCTGACCAATATGATGGCTTTCTACGATGACATGACTGGCTGGGTAGACGAAGGGAGAGCCGTGGATGTTGTCTACCTCAACTTCAGCAAGGCTTTCAACACAGTCTCCCATAACATCCTCCTAGGGAAGCTCAGGAAGTGTGGGCTGGATGAGTGGTCAGTGAAGTGGATAGAGAACTGGCTGAATGGCAGAACTCAGAGGGTTGTCATCAGC
>Ga0181612_131838_pt1 | contig 12756 bp, 16 predicted proteins | sample HoacroProtozoa21_FD_119630 | JGI IMG/M metagenome (GOLD analysis project Ga0181612, IMG submission 119630) | Hoatzin crop microbial communities from Cojedes, Venezuel. Combined Assembly of Gp0051906, Gp0051904, Gp0051908 | reverse complement strand
CTTATGGGTCAGTTCCATTTCTCCTTCTGACCCAGCTTTGCTTCAGAGATCTCCCGTACTCCTGCTCCTCCTCCTCCTCCTCGGCAGTTCACTCAGAGCATTTTCCTACCTTTTTTTTCTTCTTCTTCTGAGATACATCTTCCTGTCTTTCCCCTTTTTGATGGTGTCGCACTCTTTCATTCTGCCTAATTCTTCTTCCCCTTGTCAGCAGACCCCGATGGACCGAAGAGGTCTGACAGTGGGTTATGTCCTCCTGTAACGTGCCTGGAAACCTCCCAGAATGTTTAATTATGTCTGAAAGTCAAAAAAAAAACTGCTGCAAGAGTAGCGAACGAGCAGTTTCTTCAGCCCAAAGGAAGAATGAGGATATAACAATTGCAAAACATGAGCACAGAGTAAAAGATAAATTTAAACAATTCTTAATTGGTTCAGAGACGTGTGCTATTGACAGAGAAGTGGTAATAGTATTCGCAGGAAAACACTTTTTTTTGGTATTGCTTTAATTCCAGCCTTTCCACTGATACATCGTACAGCTGGATTTCTGTTACTCAGCCTCACACCCTGCACGTCTGGTGGGGCGTGCTCCCCTGCCATGCCCCCCTGCACCGGGCTGCCAGCGGTGGGGTCCCTCTCTTCTCACTCCCGCTGATGCCGGGCAGAAAGGCTTAGGTCACAGTGACAGTGGGCAGAAAGGCTCAGCTCACAGTGACACTGTCAGGTCTGAGAAAACGTACACCTGACGGAGTGAAATCTGCATCTGCCATCTTCTCTTTCCGTTGTGTAACCCGAGTATCTGTCTGCCTTTCGGCCAGGTTTTGTAAGATCCCTGCCGCACCTGCAGGGAAGCTGGTTGGTGTGACTGCCTTATCTAGATAGAATTCCCAAAAGGGAATTCACTTCAGGATGATCCAGATCCTTTTCACTGGTAGTAGCAAACAGTTGTTTACAAATCACTCTGCTGGGTTCCACATCTCGGGGTGTCTTAGCAGGAGAAAGTGTGTTTACTGCGTGTTTTCCACTGAAATCAACATGAAAAAATGTCGATGAAATGGTTGCTTGGCTCCCGGAACATGCTCTCCTTTGCCAAAAGGTGCTACTGTCACGTGAGGCACGGCCGGGGAAAGACTTCTTGGATCGCAAGTGCATCTGTCTGCGTCCAGGCCGGCTGAAATAAAGATTGTGAGACTAATACACAACAGTTCTTGGTGAAAGTCTGTGTTTTCTCTTTGGGGCAGGTTCGGTTGTGGTTTTTGTGTTTGTAATTGTTTTTATTTATAAAATTTTAAAATGTCTTTCGAAGCAGATGGTTGCCCCTAAAAATAGATCTGTAAAAGTTGCACCAGCGTTACAGTTTAACCCTACGTGATAAATTCGCTCACAAAACTAATAGTTTCTGTCTGTACATCAGCAGAAAATGAGGCAGATCTTGGTTGTTTTTTTCACCCTTAGGTGTATGTAAGGCATAGACACAAAGGTTTTGCTGATGTGGTGGGAACTTTAGTGTTGAAAGTCCAGTCACCGACATAAACTAAAGGTTTGTAGCAGGGAATACTGCTACCTTGTTTAGTTTGCCTGCTGTGGCAAGATGTTGGAGGTACATGCTGGACTATTTGTGGAAGTTAAAGTGATTCTGCAGTGATTTTATAGAAGTAGTAAACTGTCCTTGGGAGAAAACACAATTATTTTCATATGAAATGTAAAGATGAAGAAATTTGTGTAGCGATGTTTGAGCTGGACCATGTGCCTTTTGGGTTTGCCGTAAGGGTAGCTTTCAGGGGGTGCTGAGTGAGGCTGTTGTAAATACCATGGAGCTTTGGCCGTATCTCTCTCAGTTTATGCAACGTGAAGTAGGATGCGACCGAACGCTGACAGGTACTTCTGGACTCCGCTGTGGTACAAGGACGAGGAAATAACGGAGGACTGACTTGCCATATCAGCTCTCGCTTCGGATGCCCTGTTCTGTTTTGTTCTTTTCCTGCTCTGACTCTCTCTCCTCCCGTCCTTGCTTTACCTCCTTCTCCGTAGTTGCTTTGGCTTCCCATTGAGGCCTCTGGGCCTTTCCTGCTGGGGTCCTGCAGGGCCACCCTCGCTGCTTGTGGCACCCCTCCGCAGCGGCAGTTCTCCGCTGGAATTCGCCTTTCCCGGTTGCCAATCTCATGTGCTCTTAGCAGACACACAGCTTCTTAATAACACGTGAAAAGCTCCGTGGAAGCCTCTCCCCATGGCCGTTCCCAGCGCGCTGGCTGGACTCTGCTCTGCACCACTGACGGCCGCTGGTACCCTGCCGCCTCCGCAGCCATTTCTGGGTCCTCCCTGTCTGCTCCGCCCCTGCTGACACCCCCAGCCACCCCATCCCAGCGTGCTCCCCCCGGCTCTGCCTTCCCAGCTGCCATCCTTTCTTGCTTCTCTCAACCAGCTCATTTCAACTTTAATTTCCAGAGTAACCCTCTGCAGCTGCTCTTCTTGTCAGTCTCTGCTATTCCGGTCCCTTGGGAAAGCTCCCACTCATTCTCCCTCCTCCCGCATTAGCATCTCCTCTTACCCTTGGTGTTCCCGCCGTGTCAGCGCTTGTCTTCTGCTGCCGCCATCCACATTCTGCAGGACCTTCTGGCCCTGCAAATCTCACGTTAATACGCTGACCAGCAGCAGTCGAAGTGCGCAGAATGGCTGGGGCTGGACTGGCAGGTCAAAATCCTGTTACACTTCCCCTCTTCAGGGTCTTTAGGTCCGATCTTCAGACAAGGTCTGGACGCTGGTTGTGGTGCCCAGCAGGGAGTATGGGCTGTGTAGGAGGCTGTTTGGTGGCCTGGGGTTGATAGGGATGCAGCTTGGGTGAGGGGCTTTGTGTGAGAGAGTGGAGAGGGGACTCGCTGTGCCTGTCCTCTACAGGCAGGCTCGACTGTCATCTCCGTGGCATCCTGTAGCAGCATTGCTAGCAGCTGGCCTTGGGCTGGGAAAGAGCAGCCCTTGGAAGCGGGGACGCTTAACTGCTCCTTGACTCCTGTACCCCACGGGAGCGTCGTGTCCCCCCGCACACCTCCAGTCCCTTCCGAGTGCACAGCCAGGTGCTCTGCATGTGTGTTGAGCTGCTGTACCCCACTCCCCTTCTCCCCCTTCGCTGACATAGCCCGGGCTGTGCTCTGCCTGTGAACTGCAGGGCAGGACTGTCAAAACCACCGCTCCCAAAAATAATCTTCTCTTCAGAGGCTGGAAAATGTGACAGCTCATATGCGGAGCGATGCAGTGGGTGTCTGAAAGCAGCTGAGGCTGAGGGGGTGGCCAGGGAAAGGCAGCTCTGAAATGGCAGGAAAGTGGCAGCCGGGGAACATGAGAGGAAGGAAGGACGGAAGGACGGAAGGACGGACGGAAGGACGGAAGGAAGGACGGAAGGACGGAAGGAAGGAAGGACGGAAGGAAGGAAGGACGGAAGGACGGAAGGAAGGAAGGACGGAAGGAAGGAAGGAAGGAAGGAAGGAAGGAAGGAAGGAAGGAAGGAAGGAAGGAAGGAAACGGAGAACGGGGAGGGGGTGGAAGGAGGGCCGGAGGCAGCAGATGGCGAGTTCAGGGCAGGAGAGGGTTGTACAATGTGGGGCTGTTCTCTTGTCCCCAGCACGCCTACTGCTGCTGGCGTTCATTTATTAGTAATTGGGAAAGTGGCTCTGCGGCTACGGACAGCAGTTCCAGAGCTTTATGTATCAGATAACTGGGGAGGTGGAGTGTATAATCGGCGACAAGGCAGCTTGTCTCTTTTTCTGTCTCCTCTAAGTTCTTTTCCTTTCCTCTTCATACCCTGTTTTCCTCACACATCCCAGCCTTGGGAAAAACCTGCTCCGTCCTGGTTCTGCAATTGCTTATTAGAATGCCAGGTGAAAACCAGGAACTTACTTGTAATTAAGACTTGAGTTTATCCATTTTAGTTTGCTTTACCAGTCTGATTGCCAGATGAGGCAAGTCCTGTTTGGCTGGCAGCACTGTGTTGCTCCCCAGCCCTACGTGGTACTAACCCCAGTTTCTGTGTACGTGCATTTTACATAGTATTGCTCGTGGCCGTTTTTCTCCGGAGCTTTTGTGGCTGTTCCTGAGTCACCGCAGTTCCAGTCCTGCCGTGCCTGCTCAGCGCCCTTCAATGGAAGGCTTCAGAGGCAGTTAGCAGCACTGATGTTTGCAGTGCTGCCATAGGAGACAGCCTGGTGAGGGGAAAAGAAACCCTCAAACACCCCTAATGAAGCCTAGGACAGAGAAGCCTAGGTAAGAGAAACTTCTTTTTGGCAAGCGAACAGTTTTCAGTGAAACTGGTTTTTCTCTGGTAGTCACTGGAAGCAGCTGAAGGATCACTGTCAGTTCATGTGCATTTGTATTTTCCATTTCCCAGAGAAGCTGGGGATGTGGTTTTATGCTGCCCAGGAGAAAATGAACATGTCTAGGTTTTTCGTTGGGAAGATGTTTAGAATTTTGACTTTTAAGCATTTGTGGGTTGTTCATGTATGCCTATTACACTATATCTTAAGTCTAAATTTCCCAGAAAACCACTTAATCCAGCCTGCAGGTGATATTCTTCTGGTGTGGAAAGCTAAATTGCCATGGGATTGGGAAGATAAATTAGGGAAGAGAGCTGGCAACACGGCTGGTAGAACACTGGCCAGCTGTGTAACTGCGGTCCTGTCCAGCAACCTAAGGACTGAGCCTCGGTCAGGCAAAACTCCGGTCTCCGGAATTTTACCCGGCTCCTAATACAGCTCTGTTATCTGTGGCTTATGTTGGCTTTGGCACGCTGAATTAAAAAGGCGGTTGAAGTTGCTCCTTCATCCTAAACTCTTGGCTTCTACAAACAGCAAGAGCCATTTTCCACTTCTTGTAACAGGCCATCAAGGGGTATTTTTAACCTCTGGTGTTAGACATATACCTATATGGCAGAAAACTGTTGGCTAGGCGGTTATTTTAGACCAGAAAGAACCTAGGTGAGTAAACGATTGCTTCAGTATCCACTAAAGATTGTGAGAGGTTTTATATTCAATTTCTTCAGTGCAGGATCAGGCTGTATGCCAGCCAGAACTGCCCTCAGGTCCTGTGGCTGTCGCAAGAACTGTGTTTCTTCTCAGGACACTGGACAGGGCAACGGTAGCGGCTACAGCCCTGCTTCCCATCTGTCTTTTTGGAGGGGCAGCCAGAACGGATGTGTGGTCATCTCAAACCACCCAAGTCACATGCTCTCTGCATGTCTTGGTCCAGGAAATCCTGGGAATTCTCTGTAGAGGAAATCAGGAGTTGATATTGGAATGACTTGTTGATTCTTTCCATGTAGAACGTGCTTCCTATTTCACTTCACATGGTGTGACCATGTGTTTATTTGTGTTTATTATCCTGCGTGGCCTTTCTTCACCTCTGCAATGCTGGTGGTTTTGTTGACACCTCAAAAATGGGCAACATTGTTGGGTCCTGTGTGTGATGTGAAGGTCCACCACCTCACAAGAACATGGGTACCTTTGGAAAGCTGTGGAAGAGTATGGCCAACATGCATTGCTTATTTGCAGATAGAGCTTGGAAAATATCAGAGAACACAACTGAGAGTCGTTTTGGCTTGCGAGGATGACATATGGTCTGTGTGTTCCACCACTTTGAATGCTGTTTTTATTGTATTCAGAGTTTTCCCAGTGTTGTGATTTATTTAACTACTTAGTATAAAACCCAACAGATCAATCTGAATTTTTGCTAACCAAATCAAATACTTAGAAGCTGAACTATCAGCCAGTAAGATGAGAGACAGCCTCTAAGCATTGTAGAATGAGCTTGTGTAGCTAACAAAGCCACCTGTGTGTGCTACGATCAGATAAATGTTTTTCCCAATGGAAGCTTAGAAACACCTTTGCATGCTTTTTCATGCCGAAACAGAATTTACTCGTTACACAGTGACTTAATGGCTGGTGCGTTTCGATAATTCCTCTACTGGGCTAAATCCTGGAGGTGGGAGGAGATGAGATGGTGGTGTGGCCAGGGCATCTCATGTGACACATCAGTACAGTGTGGAAGTCAGCAGGGACAGCTTTGTCTTTCCCCCTAACACCAGTAACAGCTTTTCTACACCTCACACTGTAGCTATTTTGATAGGAGATGTGTAAACAAAGGTCCTTTTTTTCTTTAAACCTGTCTACCTTTAGTGATTTCTGAACTGTTGACTAGTTTGAGCCCCATGTGACAGATGAAATAGAGATGTTAATAGCTCCTGCAGTGTTAATTCATTGATGCTTATACTTAATCCCACCCCCACTGCGTACCTGTTAGTTTCTATTTAAGCAGGCAAATAGTCTCTGGATAGGAAAATGCAGGTGCAAAAACGCAGGTAGCATGTCCTACATGCGGTACAGACTAAACTGCACCCAGTTTGGCTCCCTGCACCCAATACCCTCCGGCCGTATGTGTCGGCACGCCTTGAGCTCTCCCTATCCTGCTGCTGCCTCTTGCCAAACGCCCTTGGCATCGTGGTACAAAAGACACTACTGGCATGCTGTTAAGCGATCTACTTGCTATTAGTAATTGATTTTTTTTTTTTTTCTGTAAAATGTCAAAGGAACTAAGGGCAGAGGGCACACTTGAGGGACCTGTGGAGATCGAGGCTGTGTGTTTTGTGTAGAGATGTCATAAGAGTCACAGCTTTGCTGCTCCGATAGTCTCTTGGCAGCAGTGTAAGGATTGAGCAATACTACTCTAAAGTTTTAAAACAAGAGCCTGTGTGAAAGCCAGCTTTGGTGCAAATATCTCCACTGTGATCCCAGATCTACATGAGGGGCTGCAGAGGATCTGCGCGAGGGGTGCAGAGGAGATCCCTGTTCGCTCTCCACATGCACCATGTGCAGAGATGTTGTTGCCTTTGTCAGAGACCACAGGGAGGGAACCCCCATAAGGGGAACTGCCCTCGTGACCAGAAAACCTTGCCCAAAGGTTTTCGTCAGGTGTGCCAAACCCCTGCGCTTTGCAGATCCCTGTGGAGCGGTTTTATCGTGCAGGTTATGCACCCATCCCAACCACCTGCGTGGCAGCAGGGTGCTGGCATTTCACTGCTTCCTGATTTCTCCTCTACATGGCTCACTTTCCTCTTGCAGCTCAGTTTTGGGGACCTGCACCTCATTCCCGCAGCTCCCCAGTGGAGATATGTGCTTTGGTCTTGCAGCTCACTGTTGGAGAGAGTCACCTCCGTCCCACAGCTCGTCCTTGGAGACATGTTGCACCTTGGTCCCACAGACATTCACTCTGCAGGAGCCACGTGAGCAAGGAGAGGGACTGTGTGGACCCTGTTTGAGATGACATGTAGAGTGGCATCCTGACGTCGGGGAAGCTCCCCTAGAAGAAGAGGGCACTGGCTTGTCCGTCATAGCCAGGCCGTGCTTTACTGATGGGATCTGTGGTGCAGGCTGAGCCCGTTGTAGCTGGTTATGGTACCTGCAGCTCTGCAGTGATTGCCAGTCCCCAAAGGCTGGTGGCAATTCTCTGGTCCGTTGAGATGGGGACCCAGTGAGTGGTGTGCTGGCGTTAAAGGGCTGGCAGGCAGCCTCGTAAAGTCCTCATCAGTCTGAACCCGCCTGTGGCTGCTGTCTCCCTGGTCCAAAGTGTCCTCTCCATGAGGGGAAGAAGGGAAGGTGGATGAGGTCAATGCCTGGAAGGGTGTGGGTGTGTAGGCACATGTCTGTTGCAAAACACTCACGGAGGGCTGTGGAGCGTGGCCTGTGCTAGCGAGTGCGCTGCACGGGAGACCGAGGAGGCCTGGGGAGGTGGGAGGTGCTCTGGCATGCTCCCCCTCAGCTTTTCCATGGGTGTGAAGCATCTGCTCCAGAGGACCCTTGTTGTGAGAAGCTGGGAAGCGAGCCAGTCTGTACCGTTTGACCCTGGGCCCAAGGTTGTTCTGTGGTTCAAATAGCAAAGGGAATATAAATGTACCCAGAGTCACTATGGGTGGAGTTCATCTAAGATGAGGTGCTTATAACACAAGTGTCTGTTTTTATAGCTCTTTTTATAGTCAGTGGAGTGCTAGTAAATATAAACCACAGGGTTCGGGCACGTTTCATTTTTCCCTGATGTGGGATGAATTGTACTCTGAGCTCTGCTGACTCCGTCTCCCATGACGATAATGGGAGCCTGGGCAGCCACCACAGGTGGGTGAATCTGCAAGGCAGGTGGAGTGAGGTGAGGTGGGTCCCACCGTGAGTGCCCACGAGGCCAACGAGAGCCATCAGCTGGGCGGTGGGGAGGTTCACAGAGGGATGGACCGAGCGAGCTGGGACCTGCCTGTTTGCTGGCTGCTTGCACGCAGGTGTTCACACGCATGGCTGCAACTCGGACATAGCACAGACTGCGCTTTGCTGCCAGCAGTCAACTTGGGTAAAAACTGAGGGGAAGCAGAGGAGATTCTGTGATGGGCACGCTGGGGACTGGAAATTTAGAAGTTGAGGAAGCCTGAGGATCTTGCAGGGGGACCAAGGCAGTGGAGAAGAAGGGATGCTGTAGCTACTGAGATGGGGCACGTAGAGAGCAGTCTTAAAGTCTGTAGGGAACCGGGCTCTCCGGAGCTGCTGCCTGGGGAGCAGTGTGATTCCCTGTGCTGTGTCAGAAGCTTCCATTTTTCCCTATTCCTCCCCAAAGCAGGCCGCAGCATGGCAGCTGACTGTCACCATCTCTCGGAGGTGGCTCTGCTGAGGGGCAGTGGCTCTGTGCCGCTGGGTTTGTAGAAACATACTCATCCACCCTGAATCTCTTCTCAGGCCCCTGGCTCTGTCTCTTGGGGTGTAGCCATAAGACTGAGGTCAAAGGCTTTGTGGTCCATGTGGATTTCAGAGCTGATTCAGAAGCGTAGCTTGTATTTAAAAATAATTTTAAAAAGTCAAGAAAAGGTTTGCATATAACTACCTGCGTTCTCCCATGAGAGAACTGACATTAATTTCTCACTACTTCCAGAAATGCTGGAGTTTTTGAATATTTTTTTCTTTCAACATTTTTCTAGTATGTTCCTATTGCTGAGTGAACTTCAAGTAGGCTTTGCAGGTAGGCTCTATTGCTATGCCAAGAGGAATGGCTGAAGCTTCACTGATGCGTTCATTTTCAGCATGAACTTCCATGAAGCCTTTTCACAAGTGCTGTTGGAAAGTAACTGTCTGGTTTGCAGCCGTGGCAGGGCAAAATGATTCTTGCAAAACAGTGTTTCATCCCCCTTTGTTTAGGGACTGAAAATGCAGATACTGGGCAGAAAGAAAGATGGTGTGATTCTGCAGCTGTTGATCTCGGTGCAGTGAACTGTTTTGAGCAACGACTGAAAGGCGAATGTGAAAGGGAGAGCGCTACTGGAGAAAGCTTGCGTCCAGTTGTTCACTTCAAGAAGCACTCCTAAAGACCGTCTTCATTTGTTTTGTGGCACCAGTTGTAAAAGAAACACTGGTGTTGTAACATCTGTGTGTGTACCTATGTTTGTTTTGCAGCTAGAACAGTTTTAACTATCAGAAAACAGCTCCATCCCGCCCTGCGCGGTCAAGATCGTACACTTACCAGGAACTGTCTTCAGAGCCCTACCAAAAAAGGACATTTGCAGCATCAATGTGTACGTGGGTGGAAGAGAAAGCAGTGAATGAGGTTGGGGGGTTCTTGTGCCCTCAGAAGGCTTTGTCCTTTAAGGTGGGTCACATTTTCCGCACTTTTATTCTGCTTGTGTATTCGGCCTTCTACTGCGCAAACCTGGATGCACAGGTGGTGGATGCCATCCTTGTGGGTCCTGTTCACAATCAGTGAGCACTGGCTGGGACCAGCACTGGAACGTGGGTACAGACAAAAGAAGGAAGGTGGAAGCCCTTTGGCTTCCTTTGTCCCCAGGAAGCTTTGATGTTAACCTCAAATCCAGGTCAGCCTCATGCGACTGTGTACGTCGTAAGCCATAATGTATGGTTCTCTGGAGCAGGTCACATCCGTAACAATTCTCCAAAAAGCTTTTCCTGCTCTTCAGTCAGGCAAAGGACTTCAGGTTCCCAGGACTTTTCACTTCTGGAGAAGTCCTGGGAACTCCTGAAGCTGGTGTGACACCCCCTTCTCCTCCACTCCAGTATTTTCTGCCCTATGTGAGCTGCGTTGTCACATACCATCAGTCTGTCACAGTTTGGATCTCTTTCCTTATGTGCAGTGAATTAAAGGCTCGGATTCCATATAAAAGCAACTAGAGGCATTGTGAATGCTTGCAGTCATAGTGAAATCCGTGATATACCATCCTGGTCAGCATACCTGTGGAAGGCAAAGCTGAGACACTAACGTACGTATGTGTAAAATAAGACCAAGACTGGAAAGCATCTGTTAAACTAAGGCAGCGCAGCATAGCAACCCCTGCTGAAGGACACTGCATGGATCCGAATTAGGACAACACAGGTGACACAGGATTTAGGAGTAGATCTGTGTGTGGCCCTGCATGCACAGACCCCTCTCCCCTCTTTGGGATGACTATTAATAGCCCTGGGCCTGGCCAGCCCAAACTTAATTGGTGTGTGGGTCTGTTTGGTGACTGCACGGCTATTTAGCAACTCTGGGTGAATGCCCTTAAACAATTGGGCTGGCACTGGGTGTTGGAGAGCTCGAGGCTTGAGAAACTGTGGGGTCAAGTTTACTCATGCTAAATAAACGAAGAGTATTGATTAGATCATGTGACAGACCAACCTAGCACTTTTTCAAGTACCACAACTCACTGGAGTTCATTTTTATGTATTTATGTACTCAGAATCCCTGAAAATAGTTGCTTTGGTGAAAGGAGTATTGAGTCTTTTACTCGTGCAACTCTATATACTTTCATATGCCTGGCCCTGTGCGCATGGATAGGAGGATTTTCGAGGCTGCTTAAAGGATTTGGATGCTCGCTTTGTTTGGTTTAGTTGGAGACTTGAATCCCTTAGGCCGATTTGAAGATCTCAGCCATAATTCTTTATCTTAGTGCATCAGGATGAGGCACTTTCCCCGTTAAAATAATTTCTAAGTACTCCTTTCTTGCTGCCATAAAACCAAAAATGTATTTAAGTGGAATTTTAGGAAGCATTTGTTTCTCTAGACATCTCCATTTATTTTACTCATTTGCTGTTTTCTGTACTGAGGAAGCCCTTAAGTCACAGTCTGAGTACATATTTTGTACTGAGCAGGGTAGCAAGGAGCTTGTCACAACCAAACATACAGATTTTTAAAGGCCTTTTATTATGATTATTTATACAGCTTAAATATCCCGGAAAGGTTTTCTCATCTTAAATCTCTCAGCAGTGCAATTGGGTATCTGGCCTCAAGTACATGTCAGGAAGACACCGTGTGTCCCTGCCAAATGCAGCACCCACAGACACACACACACACGGAGGTATTGGTTTATAGCGGAGGGAGAAAAGCGAGGAGTGAGATATGTAAACAGAGTTTAGTAGGTGAAAGGCTGCAGGGGCCGCGCGTGCTGTGTTTACGTGGGTGCCGAGCAGGAAGCTCTCCTGTTGCACAGGACGTTCTGTTGGGGCAGGGAGAGGGGAGCACGGCCCGTCTCGGCGTTGCTTCCCAAGGCGGCTCGTTACGTGGATCCCCGTGCCCGGCGAGGTGCTGCATGGGACTCGGCGGAGCTGTGGCTGTGGCTCTGCTGCCAGCAAACCGTCAGCCCCTGCCACGGGGGATGCTGGGGCGAGCGAGGGGCTGCTCTTCACATCTCCTCTCCCGCCTGGAATCGGCCGTGGTCAGGCGGACGCCAGCCTCTGTGGCCTGTTAGCAGGGCTGTGGCGCGCGGTCTGGGGCTGTGGTGGGTCGGCGTTGCCCTGCTGAGCTGCCTGGGCGATGGAGGGGGCAAGCGGGCAGACCGCGGTGTGCAGGGGCAAACCCAGGCACGGGGGAAGCAAACCCATCCTCGGACCTGACTGGGATCTTCTTGTCACTCTTTTAATATTGCGTTTGACTTCTGGTTGAAGGTGACGACTTCTGGTTGAAGGTGACGTTTTCCTGTTTTACGCTCACCGAGTAGGGGTTTTCCTTGGGAGTAACACGCTGAAATAACGAGAACTCTCTGCAATTTGTTTTTACTCAGAGCGAGCAGGGGACTGGCTGTGCTTTAGGCATGCAGAAAGGAAGATGCGAGTGAAAGGGCTTAGACAGGTTTATCAACATTACTTTGCCTTCCCTGCGAGTGTTGAAGTGCCGCGGGCCTTAGATGTTCGTTTGCTTGCAAGTGCTGGAAATGGTGCAGGTGTTTGGTTAAAAAAAACGCTCGCAGACCGTTTGTCCCCAGCAGTTTATCAAAGGCAGTTCCACCCCCCCTCCCCGTTTCCTCTCCATCTTCATGAACAAGAGCTGAGAAGTCAGACTCCAAGCCCTGGAAGGACCTCGTGCCCACAGCTGCCCGTGCGAAGGGATGAGCCAAGTACTCACGTGGAGTACCAGCCACCTGCCTGGAGCACCAGTACCTTCTCCCACACTCATGTCCTATAGCCTTTTTTTTTTTTAATTGTAGTCTGGCATGTGGCTCCAGTGATGCTCAGGAGAGGAGCCTGTGGCCGTCCCAGATGCCTGTGGTGCCTGCGGTGGACGTGGTCGCGCTGTGTATCCCCAAACATGCTCTGGTTGACTATAGTTGAAGAGGAGCGGCTGCAGAGCGGGCTGGAGGTGTCGGCTGTGTCCCCAGGGCCCTGCTGCCTCGGTGCCCGCCCCGCGAGGAGCCCTGTGCTCACCCGGGGGTCGGGGGGGAGGGCCGCGGGCGTATGCGTCTCCGCGCTGTGGCGACGGGCG
>Ga0181612_109056_pt1 | contig 12756 bp, 10 predicted proteins | sample HoacroProtozoa21_FD_119630 | JGI IMG/M metagenome (GOLD analysis project Ga0181612, IMG submission 119630) | Hoatzin crop microbial communities from Cojedes, Venezuel. Combined Assembly of Gp0051906, Gp0051904, Gp0051908 | reverse complement strand
TGTTCATCTCAGTAACTATCTTCCCCCAGAGATTTTGAGCCATTACTACTAGGAGTGCTACCATCCTATTACTGCAATCTCAAGGCTATACCATGCCCTTCTCAGGCTGCTGTTAAAGCCATTATGCTTCTGTTACCACTGCCAGCTCAGCTCAGCTATGACCATCCCTGGGTTCCACTCTGATCACGCTTGCACTGGCACAAATTAGGAACAGCATTACCATAGCCAACAAACTTAAACTTTCAGTTTCTAAAATAAGCAACTGTGGAGAATCTTTCCTGGGGTGTCAATACCTGTAGCACACTACCTTTAACATCGATGCCGTCATTATGGCCTTTAGCATCATACCGTGTACATATTTTTGTCAGCACCAAAGGCATTGGCATTTTTAGGCCAACCCCACTGCAGATGGTTCAGCAAGGAGGTGGGTGTGTTCAGCTGGTTCTTGGTCCTCTTTTTTATTAACATTGCCTAAGAAACAGAGTTAAGTCCTATGTTTGCCTCCAGGATACCAAAGTCCTGACTGTTCACATGAGGCAGTGAGTCATTCACAAATCTTCTCACGGGACATGAGCAGATTGATTAATGCTGCTGTACCTGTGATTTCTTCCCTAAGTGCTGATCCTCAGCAAAGTGACAATGAAATAAATCTGGAGCCTTAGAATAATCTTTCCTGTCTCCATCATCATCTACTTACCCAGGGTCACTAATGACATTATTTATGAGCAGAATTGTTACCCTCAGCTGATCAGTTATATTTTATAAGCTATAACCAAGTTGCCTGGGCGAAGCCTGGTTGTGGGGCTCACTAAGGAAATTCTCCCAAGACCACATCCTCACTGGCTCCTGCAGCATTACCCCTGGTTACTCCTCGTGCACCGGGGGAGCAGATCACAGCGCCCGCAACTCCCACAGAAATCGTGAGGCTGACAGCAGGAAGGAATAAAAACTTCATTCCATTGAAATACATGAGATGTAACTGATTTTAGCCCAGCAAGGGCAGCTGGGTCAGCTGTTGGGTCAAGACCTTCTGTGTTATAGCACTGCCCGTGCCCTCCCTCGCCTTGCTCGGCCAGCGGCCAAAATCCTCTTGGCCCATGGTGAGCCAGCACAATGCAGAAATGAGGAGGTGGAGAGGCTGATTTGGTGGGGCCAGCCAAGGAAAAGGAGGAAGGCTACTCCAGCACCCCATCGGTGGGGTCCCCACACCTGCGCAAGTGCTGCTCTGCTGGGCACCCCGCTGCCTGTCCCTGCTGCCCTCCTGAGCAGGGATCAGCAGCCCCAGGGCATCACACACAAACCAACACCTCCCCTGAAGCCAGGTCGCCCTTTTGTAGAAAATTTGGGGCCTGTGAGACCAGCTTATACCTCCTCCCTCCTGCAGCACCATGATGGATGTGCTAAGTCGTTAAATGTAGAGGAGAAAGCAGGGGTGGGCAGGGACGCGTGTGCCTGATGCAAGCATCAGCATCGACTCTCTTACCTCTCTCAGAATTTTGAAAGACTCTGTCAAGGCCTTGTTCACAGTCCCCACTCCTTTTGCCTGCAGTTCGTCCACCAGCTGCTTGAAATGCTGGCAAGAAGAGAGGCAAAACGGCAGCAATGAGTTGCAGGCAGGGTGCTGCTTCGGGCCAGGGGAGGAAAGGGTGACCTGGAAAAGTCCGTGCCGTTGGGTGCCCAGTCCTTCACCGCTGCTGGCAGGGCAGTGCAGGACCGTGGTGGACGGAGGTGGGAAAGCAGCTGCTCCTTTGGCAGTGCCATCACGTTGCACCTATGGCCATGGAAGGACTGCATTTCTCAGCCTGGGGGCCGTGAACCATTGGTGGTCCACGAAATATCATGCAAGGGACAAAGCTATTAGAAATTGGACTTTTCCTTACCTACCCCTTCAGGAAAAAAAAACCAACCTGTAGATGCAGGTTTTCCCTTCAGGAAATAAAAAAAAACCCAAACATGTTCATGCAAGAGCAACAGGATTTGGGAAAAAGAAAAGTAGCAGTCAAGCATTCAGATTTTAACCGGCATTGATTTGGTTGTAAATGAAACCCTCAGAGTGCTCTCTGTAGGACAGACAGCGTCCAAAAGGCTAGGGGTTTCTCTGGGAACCGCTGCAGGAGACATCACCCTCTGGAGTCGTAATATGTGACCCAGGGCTGAGCTGGGAAAGAAACTTGGAGAAAGCTGGTTGTTAAAGACATGCAGGAATGTGTTACCTCGGTGGTACTAAGGTAGAGACAAAAAGGAAGAGTAAGAAGAGCTAAAAATACAAGTCAACCCAGAGGGCGGTGGAGCAGCCGGACGCAGGCTGACCACCTCGGGGCTGCTGAGCCCTCCTGGGTCAGAGCAGCAAAGCCCTTCATCAGAGAAAGCTTGCTGGCAACGCACGCTGGCAAAGGCTCAGGCCAGGCTGGGAATGCGTTCACTGGGAAAGGGCTGATTTTTCTCCTTTCTGAGGGCTAAGGATGTGGGGTTTCAAAGACGGAGAGCTTTTGAGCTCTGCGTGGGGTTTTTCGGTAGCAGTCTGGGCCAGGTCTGGCAGCAGTGGTGCAGAGCCTGCTGTGACACAGGGAAGCTGCTTGCTGGCATTTAGCTAGCCAGCTGACCCCATCTCACAGCAGCTTCGTGTAAGCAAAGGCGAACCAAGGACCCACCGCACACCACTGAACGGGTGCTTGTTTCTGAAATGCAGACCCACACACTTCTGGGAGGTGATTGTTTCTGGCCCTGGAGTTTCATGTCGTAGCATCTTAACCCCATGTATTACGTTAAAAGGATTACCTGAAGAACATTGATAGGAGCTGGATACTCACCTCTCTGTTATCTCTGTCTGCTTGGACCAGGATACCCTTAAAACAGGGTTCAATAAAATGAACATAATCATTGTACTGCAAAGCGAAAATGAAAAGAAAGGGGTTGTAACGGGAGAAAATTCTCAAAACGGGTTCACATTATAGGTGGATGTTCAGAAAACAGTATGGAGCATTGTGCCATTTTATACATATTTCCCTTAAGAATTGTTTGTAGTGATCATGGCAAATTACAATTCTGATAAATCTTGTGTTTGTTTAAATAATGCATTAATTGTGTTTTCCTGAGTTATCTCTGGGCATATCTACACATACATACTTACTTTTTTTTCCACTCGCTCTAGAGATTTTCTCCACACTTCATTAGCTTGTGCCCTGCCTTGCTTCTAGCACTATTTGCACATATTTTTGACTTCTGGAGAATTTGTGAATCCCCACTCACCAGCTGAACCTTGCAAGTGGTTTTGTAGCCTGATGCTTGATGCCTCTGACACTCAGCTGAAGGAGAACATATCAAGTTACCACACATCCCCTGAACTGTGGTAGTTATAATTGGATGTGTGCTTCTAGTCTGATACATATGGGAGGTAAAACATGCCAGTGTAAACCTTTTCCTGCAAGGTTCAGAAGAGCATAATTCACGAAAGCATGGCTAAGAGGCCACTGACGCTCAGTTGATCAACTGGAGCTCAGGTCAGGCTATAATGTGTCTGAGTCAGCAGGTTCTTGGTGTGAGTAAAGGAATATATAGAATATGCTCTTTCTGGGATTGTTTTTGAAGAACAGATGGTATTTCCAGCTCTTTAATGACTTCCCTCCATTTTTCTGCAAACACTGTTCACTCTTCCATCTATCCAGCCACATAAAGACAGAGCGGTCACCACTAGAGTTTCTAACTCTCTTACACAATAGGAAGCTATCAACAAAAAGTAGACTTTATATCTCAGTGACCGTGCCCTGGCAAACTTTTACAGAAAGGAGCCTGGGGAAAGAGATGGTGCTTGAATTAGCTGTGAAAATTAGGAGGTGAGCAGCCATTTCCCTTTAACCTGGCACCAAATCCCAAATCTTGGCATGGATCACAGAAAGGTTTTGCTTTCTGTGGTCAGTGGTGCTAGTTTTCTGTGGGTAACCAGCCCATCTTAATCCTAGCCAGGGATTGAAAAGGGAGAGACCTGACCAAACCCCATGCAGGCCTGTGCAGGTGGACTCTGAACGGGATTGCAGCCTTGCAGGATGCTGGTGCACAAAAAGGCATATGTTGGTATTTTTCTAGCCTGGAAACATTACCCTGAGGATTGTACTGCTACTGAGTCCAAACACAGTGTTGTGCTATGCTATGCTAGGTGAATTTATTAGCTCAGGTCAATGTTAACTCAGGTGTCTCTATACAGCGCTTTGTTACCTGTTGCAGTCATGTCCCTAAGTAAGCAAGAAGATGCAGCTGACATCCTCCACAGAGCAGGGTGAGATGACTTCGCAGCCACCCTGCTGGCCACACGAAGCTGATTTCCCAGGGGTAATTGATTTTAATTCTGCATTCAACATAGGTACTTGGTGTTGTAGTTACACCCCTGTAATGCCTGTATTTTGCTAAGCGGACTGAAGGGTTGGTATGAGGCAAAAGGAAGACAACTCAGCAGTGGAAGTGGCACATACTTACTGCAATGATGTTGACAAAGTCATTTTCTCCCAGAGTATCTAAAATGGTGGTGATGGTGTGTTTGGCAATTGTCATCCGTAGACCCTTCATGCTCCCACTGACGTCCACAACAATGACAATGTCCTTGGGAGAGGTGGCCGCTTGGATGTACCTTTATAAAAAGAAGAATACAAGGAAGCAAGGTGAACGCACAGGGAGGAGAAACACTGGGTGTGACGCTGTAACCTGATGTGAGCCCCAGCGTAACTTGCACCACAACTACAGCTATCCAGCAGGGTCAGGCTGGGCATCCGATGGGGCTCTTCCCACCAGTCTGCCTCTGCACTGGCCCCATGTCTCATGTCCCTCATCGGCAGGTGCTGGGCCTGCTGCAGGTGTATGCCCAGATTCAGCTGAGACGGACGATTGCTAATGCCTCCTTCAGCCATGCTGAGTGGGCTGAGGAAATGCCCCACATTTCTGGGGTCTGAACGGCCCCATCCCTTTGATTGCAAAATTCTAAGGAGAATGGAACAGAAGGATACATGGTGGCAATTTCCACGTGTTAGATGCCATATGGAAAGCTGGCACTGGCAGGTGGTAGGGCTTTCTAACCTGGTACTGCCTTTGTTTATGTACCACTCGTCTCTTGCAGGAGCAGCATGGGACAGTAACTGCTGATCAGCAGCTCACCAAGGTATCACCTTGGAAAAGAGGGAGAGGAGGACAGGGAGGTGCTTTGGCCAAGTCTCTCCAAAACTCTTACCAGCCACGATTCCTGCAGTCAAAGGAGATAACTCCATTCTCATCTGGTAACCACTTTATTCCTGAAGGGAGTAGCAAAAGGAGCAATCAACACACACAAACAGGCAGGCAACTGCTCCCCGCTGCCCTGGCACCTGCACTTCTGCTGTGCACTGCCGAGACCCGGCTGCCCCGTGGGGGCACACCAGTCCAGCCAGCAACACCAGCAGCCCTCCTGCAGAAATGCAAGCAGAGCTTCATGGTCTTTCACAGTTCTCAGTAAACTGCTTATTACATTTCTATTAAAAAAAAGTACTTAGGCATAGTCTGTTCGAATTTGGGGAGCAATTGCACGTACTGTAAACTTTCTGCCACTTTGATGTAGTTCTCAGCAAGATCTTTTTCTCCCCAAAGGTGGCTGAGAGCATAAAAAAGCAGCAGCAGTGACAGGGACGTGTCCCAGATTCCCTGCTAAAGGCTCTGTTCACAGTCGTCTTTACTCTCCGCTTCCACAACACGTGACAGGTCACAGAACAAGGGCACAAATCCATCTGACGGAGGGGCCACCAGGCCAAGCTACAGCCACAGAGGATCTCGTGGGTTCCTCCGAGCACGGGGCCTCCCTCTTGTGCAGTGACCTTGCATGCTGGCAAGTGGAGAACGAGCCAGGCTGACCAGCTGCATCTGCCACGTGTGGCCTCGGAGATGGGGAGAGGCTGTGGCCGCTGCTGAAAGCCACAGGGAGCCATCATGCAGCCTCTGCACCCCCCTGAGAGATTCACAGGTCCTGCCATGGAGTTTGGTGAGCTTTGTGGAGGGCAGTCTGCCTGAGGCACACCCCTGCGATCAGATTTCTCTAGGGCTGCAAGGACAACGTGCCTCAGGGGCTGGTCTGCGGGGGAAAAAAAGGGGTTTTGCCTGCTGTGCGTACTGTTCCTTCAGCCTAAGCAGCAGCAGCCCGTTCACTAAGTATTTTGCTCACTGCACCCTGTCCTTCGGGAAGCCACTCTGCCTGCAAGCTTCCCAAACTGGGCTGTTCCATGGCACGGACGTTGTCCTGCAAGACTATTTGCAATGTGCTGAAAGAGTGAAGCCAGTCTCTGCTCTTTTACCTGGGTAGAGCCTGAAGAACCCAGTGGAGCTGCCAAAGTACTGCCAGGTCAGCGTGGGATCCCTTTCAAAATTGTCCACAAAAATAGGATTCAAGGCTTCTGACATGTAAACGCCATTCAGGATGTCAGGGTCTGTGGGGGAAGCATAGAAAAGGAGGAAAAAAAGTGTGCGAAAGAGGGAAGGACACTGACGACCCCTGATGGAGGAGGAGGCTGGGAACAAAGGCAACCCCAGGATGAATGCAGCCTTGTCCAGCTTTGACGTTGGGCAGGGAACTGGATGCACCATTCCAGTAAATCTTGGAGGGCAGGTCAGCACTGGCCCTACAGGTGATCTCAGCTTGATCACATGGTATTATCCCCATTACCACTCCCAGCCTTGTCTGCCCGGAGGCATTACGTCTTGTTGGAAGAGGGCTCCAGTAGACCCAGGAAAACCAGTACTGTGCTGAGCAGAACTGGCACACCACACAGGCAGGACTCAGCTGCTGCATAAGAGAGGATGCGTGGCTGTTGTAAGGCAACTGCCTGATGCACCACTAAGTGGAACAGCCTTTCTACAAAGAGTGTTTAAATTTATGCTAGACATAATTACCTAAGACAGAGGAGCTCTAGGATTTACATGCCGTTTCTCTCTCCTCCTGAACAGTTCTTCCTTTTCTGCTTTGCCTCTCGTTTCTTTCACAAAGCCTGAGCTGTCCTCCCTCACCCCTGAACTCATCAGAATCAATAGGAAGCTGTAGACTTGCAAGAAGTCGTAAGAGGCAGTGTATATTCGGTGTATGTGTTGACTCATTGCCTCAGGAGACCAAACAGAGCAGCAGCAATAGAAACAGGGAATTATAAGAAACTGGTCATTGTAGGATTAACTGTTTTAATGTTGAAAGGGATGGGGCTTTGACCTACCACTTCCTGTTTGGTCACTTTACTAAAGGCGGTTTTGGTCAAAAGAGGTGGAAAATTGAAAGGTGACTCCTCAGCAATGAAGCCAAAGTAACACATGCGGGAAGGGAGCCAGGAAAGCTGTGAAGAGCCAGGGTTGCTGCTGTTTGCAAGAGAGGGAGTGAGTACTGCCGGGCTCTGCTCCCGGGAGGAGCCCCGGTGTGGGAGCGTCCTCCTCCTCCTCCTCCATCTCCTGCTCATCCTCCAGCCATAGCCAGAGCAGCTGGACAGTTTGTGTCAAGCTGTACATGCGAGAAATCAGCTAGCTGGGCAGTGCCTCTCTGCTCTCTCTGACAGCGGCCGTTTGGCCACCCGTTTCTGTATGCCACTGCAGGCAGCAGCCTACTTCGTGTGTCTCTGCTGCAGCCACCCACAGCCAGCTCTGCTGGTGGCTGCATTGTGAGCAAGGTTTTAGTGTCTGGGGCTGTCAGACCAGATGGAATTAATTTAAAATCGTGGGAGAAACAGAACTTCCTCTGTTGTCCCTCTAAATAACATCGCAGTTGAGCACAGTCACCAGCGCCTGTCCCATCCAGTCTTGTAAATGAACTCCATCTATAAGAGAAGTAATGGTGTTTTTTTTTCTTGCCAAAACATATGGAAGGACAAGAGCTGATGGGGAGGCAAGGAAGGAGCCAGCTTGGGCAACTTTCAATGTTGGAAAAGAGGAGCAGTAAACTTAGGACAATCGCAACTGGTGTCTCAGCCTGCAGATTTGGCAGTGTGCTGACCAGCCTGGAGATGGACCAGTTTCTGGTGTGTAGCTGGAGTTGGGTGAATGTGCAGAGTGAGGGGACACAGTGAAGGCACAGATAAGGCCATGTAAGCCTTGGTGCCTCCCTGGGCTCCTGCAGCAGCTGAAGTGCAAAGGCTTGCTGGGAACGGAAAGTATCCCAGAACTGTCATGTCCCCATAGCAGTTTTGAATTACCCCCAAGTCCCATATGGATATGCTTCCTGGGAATTCAGACTGTCCCCCTGAGGTATTAGTACCTCATAACACAAAGATACTTGGGGTCTAAATTCTCAGCTGAAGTCAATGAGATCCCTGACACCTGAAGACCTTGATAGATCTGACCCTTGTACAGAGCAACAATTGCCGATAAATTTACATCACAGTTTGTTCCACAGCATCTTTGGTTGGGTAGATGAACCCTAGGAGACTATACTGCCTGCATAAGATGGAGGACTGTCCATCACTAGAAGTCTTCCAAGAGGAGATTATACCTAAGCCCTGCCGCAGTGACAGATGACAGGACAGACACAACCGTGCCTTGGTACAGTACCTTTCCAGCCCTGTTTTCTGTCATTTGTTTTTTTCTATTCCCATCCTTTCTTTCAGCATTATTACTGGCAGTTTCCACAGCAACTGACTAGTAGTGAGAAAGTAGAGGCCAGCAGAGGCCATTACCTTTGTTGTAGACATTGGTGGGGAGCTGGATATCACTGTATGTTGTGTTCACTAGTAGGTTATTGAAATGCTCGTTTGGCTCCAAAATGAATTCATCTCCAAGCTCCACATAATTGTCATTTTCATCCTTCTCATTAATCAGGAGAGAGTTGTAGTAATCAAACTGTTGATGAAGACAATGGAAAAGAGAAAGGCAAAAAGAGAGAATAAGACAGACTATTACCAGTACTGTCTGAAAAAAACACTCTTTGAAACATAAAAAAAACGGACATCTGGAGAACTTGGGCTTCAGATAGGATCAAGATAGGCAGCGAACAAGAGCCATTACCAACTGAAAAGTGTCAAGCTGCCCAAACGATGGTTTCTGCCCAGTGTCGTCTTGTCAGGTGCCCACATGACTGAAAACATGGTCATAACCGGCAGCAGAAGAGCCACCTGAGATAAAAGGGACATGGTGGCAGACTCACCTGGTCCCTCAGAGGTATTTAAGTGACTAGCCAGAGAGATGGAAGTGTCTCACTGGGTGTAACTCCCAGATTTGCTACAGGGCATGCCAATGCTGACCTTACTTGCCCTGTCTCTACAGCTGTCATTTACTAGAGTTAACTCCTGATGTACATCCAGCCAGGATTATCCTCTCACTGTCACTCCAAGCAACAGGCACTAGTCAAGCAGAAAGGATAGAGCAGAAGCTGCTCAAAGACAATGTCGTTTTCTCTGTGTGAAGGCCACTGGGGATTTAGCATCTACAGCCATTTTAGTATTTTCAGGACACTCTTCACCCTTGGATAACAGATGTTTTCAAGATGTTTTTGTTGACTTTTTCTGAGGACAGAGGTTATTTAAGGATTTATGTTCACGCACTAACAGTACTCAGGGGGTGCAAATTACGTGTGTGAACACAGAGTCATGTACCTCAACTCACCCATGACCCTTACTATGAATGCAGCTGACCCAACTAGTATGACTGTAACGTGATTCATAAATAAAGAGGTAGGAGAAGTGAAATTGGTAGCTAGCTTGATTTGGAGATGGGTTTTCATTCCTACCCTTTCCCAGCATGGAGTGTACTTGCAGGGGTAGCCTGTACTTTTGCTAAGCACTCTGTGCATGTATTATGGACAGGGGATTTCCTTCATCAGAATTTTCACCTCAGCTCCCTTCACCAGCAATAATCCCATAGCTTGTCTACAACAAATAATTATTAACAGAAAGCCAATTATGCAAATTGCTTGGACAGCACCAAACTTTCGCTTATCAGGAGGTCCTGACAGGTGGGTGTCTGCAGGGTGGAGAATAGATGATGGAGCTCTTGAGAAAGATGATGAGAAACTCAGCTCGTTGGGATTAACGGTTTGCTGTGGGTATTTGTAACAACATCCTCCTCACTGCTTCTACACACTCAATTTTTAGCTCATTTTCCAGTCAACTAACCCAGGAAGTGCCAGCTAATTTGCATTAATGTGTCACATAATGACAGCTTTGGTGTGCAGTAAATGTGATACCACTAACATCATGGAACCCCATGTCTTGCCAAATCCTTCGCCTGCTGGAGCCAAAGCGACTAGTCTTGGTGTTACTAGGTTTGGGATCTGCCAAGAGAGTCTCTTTCTTACACTAGTTTCTAGACAAGCTGAGTGTCCTGAAGACAAGGAAACTTCTAACCTGTCCAGGAGCCTGAGGTGGCTGGGTGCTGCTAGGTCTGCCTTTTGGCAGATCTCTCTGAGGATGCATGTCATATTTTGTCACTGACCAGGATAAACTTACCTCGAGTGAGGAGTTGTATTCATGGTTCAGATCTGCTTCTTCTGCTGCTTCCACCAACCTCTAATGCAAGCACACAGAAAGATGAGGGAATGCTGTGGAAAGCCCTCCAGAAGCTCTTCCAACTGTATCAGCCATTCAAACATTAGTGAAAAGACACAAGACTGCCTCCTTCACCACAACACAGAGCCACGGGGCTATAGAATTCCCTCTTTCCCTCCTATTCTGCTGATCTGTCATTCTGCGCTGCAACTTTACAGCTTGGAAGGTATATTCACAGCTATTTATTGCCAAGTATATTCACACCTACTTACTCCAGAGTCCCTACTAAACCCCTGAGCAATCTTGGATATTGTAGGACATATGCAAACAGAAACATGTCCATTTAGAGAAACACCAGCCAGGGATCTAATTTTATTTTCCATTAATGCTTCCAAAAATCCATGGGAAAAGCATTTCAGACCCAGCCTGATGTCAGTATCTCATCAAAGCAAAAGGCCTTGTAGGAGTCTCAGTCTGGTATTGTTACAGAGACAAAGACCATGACTTGATTTCGTAAAGGGCTCAGCGATGCTGTGATCGTTTATAAGCTCTTACCATTTATGGAAGACAATATAATCAACTAGTATTCTCCAGTAGGCTGCTTCAGGGCACTAATTCTCAATTGGTACAGACTGGGAAGGAATCCAACTAAACATCTACATGTTTTCAGAGTTGCACAGTCAGCGGCAGTCTCGGCAAAACTACTTTTTGCTCCTCCACAAAGGATAAGGCAGTCCAAACATTGGAAAAGTCTGGCTATGAATTTAATGTTACGGGCCAAAGCTCTGGCTCTGAATATGCCCACATTTCACTCTGAGATTCAAATGATGTGTTTCTGGATGACTTTTCCACATTATACGCCTTAAACAGCCAAGGCCCTGTGACTACAGAAATATGCTTTTCATAGTGGGTAAATAGAAGGGAATATGATAGATCCTTAGATGCAAGCAGAGGGGCCATCATGACTACCTGCTCTGATCTCCAACACAGCAACAGCTAAAGACCTCTTGCCACCTCCTCCACACTTCCCCGTGTACACAGCTGGAAATCTGCAGGAATTTCCCTTGAGCCACACACAGCTGAAACAAGCTACTAGTCTTCGATGGCCCAGAGGGCATTTTGCAACGATGAACTTTATTTTCACTTGTGAGGGTTTTTTTCTCTTTAAGCAGCTACAGAATCAAACCTCTTTTCTCCTAAAAGAACGTTCATTCCCTCACGTTTATTCCTAGACTTTGTTTTTATCTTATTTCCTACTTTGGGCTGAAGGAGAAGCCAGCATTCCCTTGTCTGAAAGCCCACATCCTCCCAACAGTGTCTATTTAAAGCTCAGAGTGAGCCAGATGCACCAGCAGGCATTTGTTTGGGCAAGGAAGTCCTCATGCAACCTCTTCGCCCACACACTCCTGGTACAGGCAGGAGGCCTGCATCTACTGCTCCGGGGCTGACAGGAGAAGACTGCAGGACTTCCTTCCCATAGCCTCCGTGGTCATACCTCAACAGCTTTGACCTTCCTGCGGAGCATGCTTTCCATCTGCTCTGAGAACTTCTTCACCAGCTCCAGGCCATCCACCTCTTTGATCTTCAGAGTTGGCTCCACATCTTTGTACTTCTACCCAAGGAAAGCAGAAAATCCTGCTGAGCAGGAGGCTTGTAAGGAGAGGGGTGAATTGATTATTATTAACTGGGTATTGTCTTTGGTGAAGAAAGATGTGTTGAAAGAACTGGTCTGATTTGGCACCTTCTCCCATCTTTGCCTGTCCTCCCTTTTCATCCCATAATTTGGGAGTGTGCAGATCACTGGCCGTAACACAAAGCATTTTGACTAACTGAAAGCAGCTGATCCAAATGTGAGCTCGTGGCTGCTGAAAACAGCAATTTGCCTGAAGCTGTGGGTGCCTACAAATAAGGGAGAGAAGCAGAAGGCTGACTTTTGAAAACCTAAAACACACAGTGTGCATACATCCGCAGTAGCATTACACGCATCCCATTCCTGAAATTTCCTGGAGGCAGAGGGATCGGCCAGGGGAACAGAGCTGTGTGCTGTCCTTTGCCTCCTATGTCATATGTGCTGAGGCATTCCTTCTCTGGAGATATTCCAGACCCGCCTGGACAAGGTCCTGTGCAGCCTGCTCTGGGTGACCCTGATTTGGAAGGGGGGTTGGATCAGATGACCCACAGAGGTCCCTGCCAACCCCCACCATTCTGTGATTCTGAGAGACATCATGCTAGCGCATGTCCTGCCATCCCACTGCGCCATCGTATCTGTAGGGTAGCTTGTCAGGTCTGCAGC
>Ga0181612_113966_pt1 | contig 12757 bp, 7 predicted proteins | sample HoacroProtozoa21_FD_119630 | JGI IMG/M metagenome (GOLD analysis project Ga0181612, IMG submission 119630) | Hoatzin crop microbial communities from Cojedes, Venezuel. Combined Assembly of Gp0051906, Gp0051904, Gp0051908 | reverse complement strand
TCCAACCCCAACCGCTCTGTGATTCTGTGATTCTGTAATGTAGTCCAAAGTATGGTTTCCATTGCAACAGTTGACAAGAAGTAAATAAGGCAAGGAGCTGTATTCCCTTTACTGTTGTGGGGTTTTGGTGTGTAGCTGCTAAAGGAGAAAAGTGAAATCCTAAAACGTTGGTGTTTAGGTAAGAAAAAGACGATTTATATTAAAACATAATTCTTTTTCTGAAGACAGTATCTGTTCATGATTGAGGATCATAAATCATTTAAAAACTGAAACTTTGTATTTGACTTCTTAAAAGTATGTGTAGAATATAATTTTTCTTCATTAATTGTATTATTTTGGTTTGTTATTTTTTTATCATTCAGCATTCTGTGTATTCTGACAACTGAGAATCAAAATTTGTTCCCAGCAACAGCTCTGATTGTTTTGCCGTGACTCTTTTAGGAAGTGATCAGACTTGAATTACATTTCCTAACTTTTTTTATAAGCTCCACTTCTGCTTTTTCAGCTGAACGTGTTAGGGAGACTTCTCCCCCTCCTCACCTTTTCCCTGCTAACGTTGCGGTACTTGCGGTTTTAGCGGCCTAGCAGTAGGACTGCTTTAACTAGGTGTTAAGAAGCACTTACACTTTTTACTCTACTTTTAAAGCCTTTATGACGTGGTTAGTTGTTTGATTCGTTCCTCTGTGTGTATATAGCCTGCTCTCCATCTGTTGTTAGTGTCTCTTCTTCCCCTGCTCTCCCCTTTTCAATAAAAGTTGCGTTTGGATATGGCTGATTTCTGTGAAAAGTTGGGGAGAAAAATTCTATTTTCACAAGGTTTGGGGACAGATTTAGGGAAGGATAAATTGCCATTCCTCGTGGAACCAAGAACCTCATGGGCCAAGTTGCTCAGTCCAGTGAGTTTTTAAGTTAATTACAATGTTTTATAACGTTCAATTAATCTAAAAATAGCTTTTTTATCAGTGTGTCAGGATAATATATAGTATTGTTAAAGTAACAATAGTATTGTTACTTTTGCAAAACTTCGTGAAACTAATAGCAAATTACAACCTACTGTATTGGCTGGTATTATAAATTACTGTAGGCTGAAGAACAGAGCAAATAACTGTTAATTAAATACTTGAAGGCTATCCAAAATTGTTTAACAGTGCAAAATTCTATTGAAAGCCTTGCTACTGTTTCACAGTTATCACATAATTTCTGCTCACTTTTACCACAGGCTTAATTTAATGTTGCTTGTGCTCATAAAATAAAAAATACGCTTTTTTCTTTTTAATCTCAATTTTAACATTGTGATAACTGACATACTTTTTAATGAAATCAAGTGCAATCAAGAATGAAAGTTTTTTTAATAAATCTAAAAATAAATGTTTTGCTTTAAAAATAGTAATAGGAATCCCTAGTGTTTTTAAATGCTAACTAAACTAGTGTCATTTCTGAACAGCTGCTTGGTAAATGGATCTGATGCCAAATATGCCTTGGCAAACGCCATTATCCAAGCATAGAGGGAAATTGCAAAAGAGTCCGCAAAAGTTCTGCTGCACACCTCAAAATAGGAGACTTTTGTTTTTAATGGAATTAAACTTCTTGAGTGTGGTTTAACTCTTGTCTGTGTTGGAAAATCCCACTGAGCAAGCATTTTGAGGCTGTATTTCTTTATGGGACACTGTCTTCGTACTTGCTTTGTTCCTCCACAGCACGAGAAATGATACACGTCTTTGAGTAGCTGCAGTGCTACAGAATTGGAAACTTCTTTGTTAGAAGAACAGTTCTTTCTTCTTTTCTTTAGATTAGTACTAGAAGATAGAGATCTAGATCTTTGGTATCAGATCTGTAGTTAATTATTATTTTTAAATCAATCAGACCTAAGTACTTCTGGAAAGTTCTGGTTTTCTCTCATCAGAGCTGTGTTTGGTTCTTTTTTCTACTTTTCCCCAGCACACAAACCCAAGTGTGGATGCTGTAATTAAAAAACAAAAACAAAAAAACCCACCCCGACACAACCCATAAACCACAATACATGTTGCAGAAAGGGAATATGACGGTTCACCTTCAGATGTTTTGACCATATTCAGGGCACAGATTCCCCAATCAAAAAGCTTTTTTTCGACTAAACAAGACAATTTTGTGAACTAGAGCCCATAAAGTTGTTGAGAATTTTTGGTACGTTACAGTTATTGCTGTGTAACAGCAATAATTAAATTTGCAAAGCATGATATTGCAGTAGTGGTCTTATGCTCCACATGGCAAATCTTAGTAAAAAGTTTTGTATTTGTGTGCTTAGAAAGTTTAAAAAAAAAAAAGCCAATTGAACAGAATTCACAAATTAAAACATTTCTGCGGATGTTATCAATGAAGATGCAGAAGTTTTGCACCACCTGATGTTCAAAGACTCAGTACTAGCAGACGTGTGTTTAACATTTAGGAATTTCTGATACACAAATGCCAAAGCACAGCTTTATATGAAGACTACATACAAGTAGGTGTATATTAATATATGTTAACTTGTTTCACTAAAAGTTAATGGTATGCGTTTGTCCATCTACAGTGCAGAGGCTAATTCTTTCAAGGATTTGGAGCAGCATGGTTAAATAGCACTTGTTTTGATAGACCGCAGTTATGAAAATGTTGGTAGTTGAGATGGATGAACTGACCAGAAATACAGTGGAAGGGCCGGTGGTGTCCTAGGCTGGTAGGCAGAAGCAAGACTAACCGTGGTTTTGCGGATGACTAGCAAGTTCTATCTAAAATGTTCATCTTCCCAGCTCTCAGTTGGCTTTTCCAAAGGAAGTGGGAGAAAAGAAGCGGGCTATTTATTGCACTTGCTGAAGGTCTAATCAGGGTCTTCAGGCTTCGTGTTTTCCATCCCCTTTTTCTTCCGAAATCAAAGCAGTGATTATTTCCTGTTTTGCTGCTGTTTCATTTAGAGCCGGACCCTGTGGGTACAACAGCAGAATAGAGATGAGCAGTGTCCATAACCTACTCTGAACAGTGAACTGGAGAATGTTTTTCTCTCACATCATTGTATTTGTTTGGAGTTTCTTAAGCGCTAAGGCTGAGAGTTGATTTGGTTGCTATTTCCATACATATTCCATATGTGCAATTCAGCAATAATTCTGGCTTTCCTAATAATCGTCATTCAGACCTGGCTTAGTCTTAGTTGGCACACTCACTCTCTTGCTACAGCTGTTTATTTCTGACAGTAAGCTTACGCAGATTTGGTTTTCTTGTTACTGGTGTGTGGGTTGGTTTTGTTGTGGGGCTTTGGTTTTTGTGGTGGTGGTGATTTTTTTTTTTTTTTGATTCTGCCGTGTCTTGGAGCCAGTATTAGCTGTAGTGCACTTGCTCTAGAGAGTTGTTTACTGTTGATACTGAGAATAATTACTGTTGATATCCTAGGATAAACTGAGGAACTCCTTGTTTAGCTGTTTTGATTGTTGCTGTGCTTTTAGTGGTGGCGGCTTACTGTTTGCCCGTGGCTTCTATTTAGACTCTTGGGAAATATCCTGGAGGGCTTCAGTGTAATGGAGCAGATCTGCTCTGTAGACTCCTGAAGTACGCTGTCTCTGCATGATTGCCTGCGGTTGCTGGGGAACAAACTTGATCTTCCAGTCTTTTTTTGTCCTATGAGTTGGTTGTACTAGCAACTGAAGTATTTCCATTAAAAAGAAATAAATCAAGAGTCATTAGTTGAAAATCAACTAATCCTGTCTAGTTTCTACAGATGTTTTACAGAATAATAACATATTGTGTGTGTCTTTCACCAATCCACAAATAGTTGAAGTTGCTCAGTTGCTTTCTGAATCTGGGGAATTGCTATAAATTTTGGAAGAGTCTTGAGTTATGCTGATGGACTTTAGAATGCTTGTTTGAGTGATCAGTCTCCAAGACATGTCCCCATGAAACTTCTTTTTGCTTCCGGCTGTGAAGTACAGCAACAAGTCTTCTAATACTTGATTATGATCTAGAAATCTGAGATTTGTCACTGTAAACGTCTGGAACGTAGTCACACTACTGAAAGTTGTTCGAGATTGCAACTAAACTTATTCAGGCAAGGGGTCGATGGATGGAGACATATATATAAATCATGTATATGTATGTACTCTTGGGAATGAGGGAAGCTTAATCAAGGAATGGACTGCAAAATGAAAGAACACTGGCAATGCTTTTCTGCTGATTTTAGTGTGACTTGCAGAGCACAGCAGTTAGTAAAATTAAGACCTTAAGAGTTTGCTTTGAATTACGAAACCCAGCAAGCTGCTGGAACATATTAAGCTAACATCCTTGTTCTTAGAGATGCAAGTCCTGCAGGTCCTTGCGAGATATCGGTACTTCAGCTGAAATTAATAAACTGTAAGCTGTTCAGGGCATGGCTTTCATTTGTCTCTTATTACCGTTACAGTGCCGTATAGTGTGCCGTGTCTCTGTGGTGTTTTGGGTGCAGTAGTTAACTATGTTACAATTAAAAACTGGTAGATTTTTTTAGTGAGAAGCAGAAGAATTGCATGGTTGTTTTGAGGTTTTTCTCCCCTTTCCTTGTAAAACCACATATAAGAATATAAACAGATTTCTTAGTATCTGTTTCTCTTCACTTCAGGCTGTTGAAAATCTCTGCTCCTACAAGATATCTGCAAACTTGTACAAACAATTGAGGCAGATCTGTGAAGACCACATTAAAGCACAAATTCACCAGTTCAGAGAATATCCTTTTTTTAGCTGTTGAGAAGCTAAAGCGTTTTTACCTGTCAGTATGTGGTGATGGATTTCTTAGACTAGTTCATGACACTAGGCCATGGTAATCTGAACTCCTAGGTTTTGCATGAATGGGTCTGTTTTCATTTTTTTGTGGGACCTCAGAGATCACTATAGTTCCTTTATGTCTGTAACGATTTGAAAAGTTTGTGTGAAAGTTTCATTGGTATTTGTGAAAGACTGACTTCTTACAAAAGCTCATATTAGCCTTACAGCAAAGCTTAAAAAGGCTGTATTGGCTGTATCGCTTCAGGGGTTTTTATGTGCTGAACTTGCCAAGCACAGGTAAATGGAAAAGTCTTCCAACAAGTAGTTCTTGTTTTCTTTTTGAAAAATGCTAGTGGTCTGTCAGCATACGATGTTAGTGCTTCTGAGGATCAAAATGTTTTATTTTCAGAAGTTTTGAGTTGCATCAGATCGAGATCCTATTAAGTGGATATTAATTAGTACCAGAACTATGCTGTGAACTGAATACTTGTTAAATTTCAAGGACAAAATTTATCTCTTGAGGCTGTCTGTTAACGTGAGCTGAAATTACAGCAGCTGTGTGGTGGTGGGCTCTTTCATGTATTGTGGGTTGTTGATTTTAGAGATGTGGGGATATTTTTTCTGCTCCCCAGGGATGGGGGAGAAGACAAAACATTCAAAATTATTTAGATCCTTTTTTTTTTAAATTGTTCAGCTCATTTTGATTTCTCATTATTAACACAAGGATCCTCACTAAAAACAAAAATAAACCTGTTGCAAGGAGTTAACTGGTTCTTTTTGGGAGTAGGTGAGTTTGTTGTGCTCTCTTAAGTGTCTTTAAAAAAAATAATAATGGTTCATTTCATTGCTATCACTACCTATTAATCATAATTTTCTTAATGATTTCATCATGGATTCATTGGATAGTGTCCTTTTCCTGAAGAAAATAGACAAATGTTGGCAAGATCACTGCAGACAAATGGTAAGTTTTTTATCTTTTTCAAGAAAACCAGTTGCCTAGTCAGCCTGTGTTTTGCTTAACTTTGTTCATTTACAAACATACTGTACTTCTGAAATGTTATATTAATTTGTATAAAGCTTCGTTGTGAAATACAACTGTATCTAGCTCATTAGAAATTGAGCTTTGAAAATACTTGTCTGTAGTGTGCTTCTTGACACATCGGTCTGGTCTTGGGCACACGCACACCCCCGCATACACACCCAACTATTAAGAGTTGTTTCTATGCAAACCTTTCTCCTTTTATACTTATTATAAAAGGAGCTATTCTTCTATACAGAAAGATGTTAAATGTCATATTGATCATCTCACCGAGATTGGCAGAATGTTTTAAACAAATAAGCACTGTCTAAGAAAGCCCTGCAAGAGACCTGTTAGTAGGACATTTTGTTGTTGTTGAACATGTTGTGTTGCTCTTCAGTTTCAGGAGTAGATGACTCTGACTTTTTTATTCCTCCTTATAACAGATTATGATTAGAAGTATCTTTTTGTTCTTGGATCGAACTTACGTACTTCAGAATTCAATGCTGCCATCTATTTGGTAAGGGCACAAAGAATAAAATTATTGGGGGGTATATTTAAATTATCGCATATATCTTGCTGACTTTCAGAGTTTGTTTGTTTTTTTTTTAATACAAACTTTATAGTGACCTGTAAATTAGATGGTGAATGTATACATGCTTGTTGCAAAGGGAGATTTCACTTTTAATTTATTTGCCATGAATTACAGGATTCTTCTAGAATAGCTGTGATAGCAAATTTCAGCTAAGTAGGTGTCAACCTCCAGTTTGCACAGTGAAAAGAGAGGGTCTGTTCAATGACTGAAGTGCAAGGGTTTAGGTTGCCCAGTTACTGGCTTTAACATGCATAGTATTCAAACTTCTGTACCCAAAGTTACCCAAAATAACAAGTTACTCTTTTGGACATCACACACACATACCCCCCTCCCCAATATTTTAATAATTAGCAAATGCCCTGCACTGCCTCTGACACTACCTGAATTACTTTGCCAGGGATTTAAGGAGTGGTAGATGAAGGTCCTGGCTTTTCCTAAAATTGTGAAGACCCACAGTTTCAAATTCGTGGAAGGTTTTAACTGGGATGCCCAAAGCAGAGATCCTTGTCTTTCACATCACTGAGTTCTTCTAAGCTCTGCCTAAGAATCAGAGATTAGAAAGTGATAGACAAAAAAAGGATATTACCCAACGGCTTAACCATGGAATTTGGACCCAGGATTTATCCTTTTCTCGTGAAGGCTGCTGTTTATTCAGTTTCCTCCATTCTCCTGCCATCCAAGTGAAAAATAACGACGCTGCAAAAGTGAGGTGGTTATTTAGGAAGAAAATTTGTGCTTTGGTCTTTAAAATCTGTAGCTTACTGTTGATGCTTTGTCATGGTTTATTTTAGTGTTTATGTGTTTGTTCATCTTGAGTGATTTGGGGGCAGAGGAATTGGGAACTTCAAGAACGCTAGTATTTGTCCTCTCTATTCGATCTTGATCAAATTTGATCAATAGAGAATATTTGGGGTCGATTCTTACATAATTATTTGAACAGTCTTTATTTTCTTTTTAGGGATATGGGGCTAGAATTGTTCAGAACTCATATAATCAGTGATCAGAAGGTTCAGAACAAAACTATTGATGGCATTCTTCTGCTTATTGAGAGGGAAAGAAATGGTGAGGCTATCGATAGGAGCTTACTGCGAAGCCTTCTAAGCATGCTTTCTGACTTGCAGGTGAGTAAACTTGTTTCACCTTTAAACCCGTAAACGGTTCAGATTCTTACTTAGTGCTCGGTAAGTTTTACCCTGGATTGCTGTTGTGTTGTTTCCCTAGATTTATCAAGACTCTTTTGAACATAGATTCTTGGAAGAGACTAACCGCCTGTATGCAGCAGAGGGACAGAGGCTTATGCAGGAACGAGAGGTATTTTGAATTTAGCAATATTTGTTATGCCTAATGATGAAGTATTGGTCAGGGAGAGGAACTATTCTGCTGCCTCAGCCAGCACACAGGGCAATATTGTGACCTTTATGTTTTACAGTACTCTGAAAAAGCAAATTCACATGCCGTGGCCTTCAGTCGCAGTGCTAACAGTCTCTGCTGAAAACTGGAGCTGCTGCTGTCAAACTAGTATTGTCTTTTTTTTCCTTCCTCTTGATTTTTTTAAAACATACAAAACTACTCTGGCATTTTTAGGTTCCAGAATATCTTCACCATGTCAACAAGCGCCTGGAAGAAGAAGCAGACAGGATAATCACTTATTTAGATCAGAGCACACAGTAAGTGCAATCTCTCTTTACTTGGTATTGTTAGCTGTTTGGCTCTTCTTCTGTGGAGGGCCATCTAATAGCTACAATTTGTTTCAGTTATTGACTGACCATCAAATGTTTCTCACTTCCCACAATTCCTTGTTTACAATGAAGCACTGTCTTGGCTCACACAGCTAATACCCTTTTCTTCTAAGCCACTAGTTATTTTGACATAAATGTTGTTGGGCATTTGGTTGGAGAAAAGTAGGCTGCCACTCGCAGTCCAAATGTCTCTCTTGCTGAAATGCAATTAATCAGCTGTTGTTCTACCTGAAAAAGGTAGGACCTGGGACAGAGAATTCTCAAGCTAAAGGCTCTGAATATTTACATTTAAATATTTGTATATTCTTTATGGAGTCTGGGAAATTATTGAATAATGTAATTCTTCAATCTTTTCTACTCAGAGGCAGGATTTCCTCATATACAATCAAGTAGAGGTCATGACTGGTAGGACAGGAGAAATGTTCTCCTAACATAAAGCCACAGCTGTCGTGTCTGAGAGGAAAATGTAGGTCACTAATATAACAAAACTCTTCAAGCAAGTGGTAGCAACTTCTTAAAGAGCAGGTACAGAGGATCTCTCTGAGGAAGGTGTTTTATTGCTACCGCCATACATTTTTATTTCCTTCCTCCTTCAGCTGTTGAAAACATTTAGCTTGTTTAGTGGCTTCCTTCTTCCACACCATTATTAGTGGCCAACTATGTATTCTGATTTAATACCTCTTGACTCATGAGGTGTGGTTTTTTTCTTCTGCTTGGTTTATCTCCCAAGACACAAATCTCCTCCCACAAAGCAGGAGAAGATACATTCTTTGACAAACTTTTTCCCAGTGTCTTCACTGGTGGAGTCATTGTCCAGCTGCCTAGAGGTCATGTACAACAGGCTTACTGTGTGAATTCAATTCTCCGTCAGCAAATAGAAAAAAAGATTGCTTAGCAGGGAGGAAAAAGGATAAATATGTGTGTAATCATTTTAGGTCCTTGGCCACAGACAGTTAGAGTGCTCCCAGTGACAAGTGTAGTTAATGCAATCTCAGAAAAAGGATTTAAAACTGTCAATAATGGAAAAAGGAAAAGTAATTCTAAACGTTTTTTCTATAGGAAGCCACTAATTGCTACTGTAGAAAAGCAGCTTCTAGGTGAACATTTAACAGCCATTCTTCAGAAAGGTAATCTTTCTTCTTTATAGAAATGTTTCTAATTACTGCTTCGGGGCTTTCAATTCCTATGCTGAAAAAGAAAGTGACAGATTCAGGTGCTGGGGGAGGACATGAGCTACATCATTCTTTAACGTCCTTTGCTACTCAGTTCGTGAAATAGCACTGACTGCTTTGCAAGAGGGCAAGTACCATTCTCCTTGTCAGAGGTAAGGAGACGCAATGCTCTCTTCAGATACATGGCAAAGCAAAAGGAAAACTAGAACAGGGGACCCTGGAGTTCAGTGTGTTAAACAGCACTTTGAAGACTTAGAGGTAAAGGAGTTGCCTTTGAAAGGGGAAATACTGATTAATTGCTGCTCATAAAAAGCAGCTTGTTTTAAAAATGTAGTACAGTTTGAGCAATGAAGTATGTTGCCTCAGTTCTGCAGTAGTCTTTCTGGAGTCAAGTGACCCTCTGTTGCTGAGGGATAGTCTGGAAATAGGTAAGGGTGCAGCAAGGGTTGAATAATAGAAGAAAATTATCAAGTCCTTACTAGCCACATTCTGGATGAAACAGGTATGTGAGCATCTTCCTGCATATCTGTAGCAGACTCTTTACTGAGAGGAGTATCAAGTTTACTGTATTTATCCATCCACTTTCTTGGAACCTTGCTGTGGAGCATCAGGGCTTTTCTGCCAAAAAAAGTTAAAAAGTGAAAGGTGAAGATACTTCTTGAAGCTGCTTGCCTTCAAACATCTGTAAAATTTGTTTGACAGCTGGAATTGAGACTTGGAGGTCTGTCTTGCCAAGGAACCTTTCCTACAGATCAGTAGAGCATAAACTTTTCAAATCTTTAGGGAATAGTAAAGCAGAAGTAAGCAAAGGTGTTGTGATAAGTATGTCATGTAAAGTACATGTAGCCTAAGATACCCAGTGCAATAACAAGGTTTTTAAGGTTTGAGCCAGTTCAGGTAGCCATTCTGTGTTTCGCTGTTAAATTAGGTAGCTTGAAAAAAACAAACCACCACCACAACAAAAAAAAACAAGACCAAAAAACCACCACTAATTGCTTGATAAAAAATACTAGCTTTGAAGAGGTCCCTTACTGTAATAATATGCTGTGCTTTCTTTGGATTGCTCTGGTTTTAATTTCTGTTGAAATTCTCTCATTTGCAGGTTTAAATCACCTTCTTGATGAAAACAGAATTCAAGACCTGTCTCTTCTGTATCAGTTGTTCAGTCGTGTGAGAGGTGGAGTACAGGTTCTCTTGCAACACTGGATTGAGTACATAAAGGTACTGTTCCTAGAACTCTGGAACAGATACCACTGTTGTATCAATGGGGTTTATACAGATATTTCAGTCATCTTTACAAACTATTGCACTTTTCTAAGAGTTAAAGACTACTTGCTTATAAACATATATTTAATAGGCAGCTTTTGAAACTGTACTAGGAAAAGTACAGTAACTGTTCTAGCCCTATTGAAGAAAATATTGAACTATCAGTCGAATTAAAAACTCAGAATTTATTTGGAGTTCAGTATCTTGCTTATAGTTAGCTGTGGAGGACAGCTAACATTTCTCCAATAGACATTTTGGCAATGGCAGCATGTTTCTGTCTTCTCCCTGCTAAGATTTCTTGTCAGCATGAGTGGTAGCTTAAGTTACCAACCAATTGAAGTTCAAAAGGCACTTGAATATTACTTAAGATGTTTCATTATATTACTCAGTGAAAATGTCACAAAAAGTGCAGTTCTTGTGAAGGAAGGCTTTGTAATGGCATAGGAGTACTGTTAATTAAAATTGAGTTTAGTAGGAGCTTTACCTGTGTAAAACCTGAGAATATAGATGTTTAAAAAGGGCGCATTTATTTTCTCATGCTTAAGTTTATTTCTTCAGAAAAACGTTATGTTTATCTGTTCACTTATTCATAGATTGGTTTTGAATCAACATACAAGTTCTAGGAATGATTCTATAGTAAATACTTCATAATGCTGTTACTTCTGTTGTGTTAGTGGAACTAATATAAATACCAGAAACAAGACTTTACAAAGATAACTTAGGCTTCTAGTAGTCTTGTCATTTAAATTCGTTATTCAGATTAATTGAAAGATATGTTTTATTTTGCAGGCATTTGGTAGCACTATAGTAATTAATCCAGAAAAAGACAAAACCATGGTCCAAGAACTACTTGATTTTAAAGACAAAGTTGACCATATTATTGACGTTTGCTTTCTCAAGAACGAGAAGTTTGTAAATGCCATGAAAGAAGCCTTTGAAACATTCATTAACAAAAGACCAAATAAGCCAGCTGAACTCATAGGTATTTTTCTTCAGTTTCTTCCCATGTTAGAATTTGAGTGGGTGACATGAGGGAGCTGCTGATGCAGCTTATAGATGGGATGCCATGGAATTGTTTGTTAAATGAGATTATGCACAATGCATTGTCAAACTGGGGATCTACTGTGCCTTACTGTGTAAGTGAATTATTTGATAGGATAGCATTAAACATTAAGAACAAGCTGTATGCATCAGTTCACCGGCTAGGCTATAGAAAAGTGAGGAACATTAGAAGTTAGGTATTCCAGCAATGGACTGGTGTCCAGCTGTGAGAATACTGTGAAGAATTTCACTTTTCCAGAAGCTTACCTGACTGTGCCACCAACACATGTGCGCAGAGCTATAGGGGCTCTGCATAGATAACTATGTTTTAATATATAAAAGTGAAGAGAGATGAGGATGTGCTGTACCTCTGCTGTTATGGGGACAGAGTCTCTGTAGTTTGCAAAGAACAGTGTTTACAGATTTGTGCGTTGCAGGTCTGGCTCTCTGCACTTCTGAATACCTTAATCATTTCCCCACACAGTGCATAATACCTGCTTTGCAGTCTGTTGTGCTGTTAGGCTTGTGGAGTAGTGCTTTCTGCCCTCCTTTCTTTTTAAATTAAATCACTAACTGTAATGTGCTTACCAAACCATTTGAAATTAAAACAAACAGTAATCTGCTAGAGAAGTGTGGCAGTATAGTCAACACACTGAAATAACTGGTTTACCTATTTTTCTGCTGATCTTTTTGCTTCTGTTATAGCCATATCAAGCTTTAGCAATAGTGACTTTTTACTTTGAGATCATAATATGGACTAGGATTTTTTACATACACAAAAATCTTCTTTAACATTATGTATGCTAAACGATGTAATAATTGCTTATCTGAAAAAAAGAAATGAGGCTATAATGTTTTTATAGCTTTATAGCCTCTGGGAAGATATATCAAGCTAGCTGTGATGAAACTGTTGTGAAGGTAATTTCAGGATCCTTTACATTTCCAAAAGATTTCACAATGCTAGCTTTAAAAAAAAATTTAAAATTAAATTACCGTTTCATAGTGATATTAAACATATGCTAAATTTTTTATTCCTCCATACTCTTTTAGCTAAATATGTAGATTCAAAGCTTCGTGCAGGCAACAAAGAAGCTACTGATGAAGAACTTGAAAAAATGCTGGATAAAATTATGATCATATTTAGATTCATATATGGTAAGTATTGTTTTTTTGTGGGGATACAGTT
>Ga0181612_176066_pt1 | contig 12758 bp, 5 predicted proteins | sample HoacroProtozoa21_FD_119630 | JGI IMG/M metagenome (GOLD analysis project Ga0181612, IMG submission 119630) | Hoatzin crop microbial communities from Cojedes, Venezuel. Combined Assembly of Gp0051906, Gp0051904, Gp0051908 | reverse complement strand
GTTATCAGCTTTGGAGCAGACAGTCTCTAAAATATGCAGCCAGCTTCAGAAAAATGCAGTTACTTAGAAGAACTTAGCTGTAAGGAAGATTCACTAAAAGAGAGTCGGTTCTGTTTTAACCAAACCCAGGACACCTCCTCACCATTTATCAGTAGAAAAGAGAGAAGACATTTAACAGGTAACTGAGAAAATGCATGAAGAAATGCGTGAAGAATTGCCACCTTAGTCCTGGAACATAGACTTAGCCAAAAAATACATAGCCACCCTGGTTCTCATGTGAATTATAGAAAATGTTTTTAAATTAATTTATGGCTTTGTTACTTACTGCAAATAAGCAATACTGCAGAAGCCATACCTAATTCAATTTGTGTTGTTCACATGTGGTTATCTGCAAGGAAAATGGATTGAAGGAGCAGAAAAGAGAAGACCCAGGTGACAATTTGAAAAGAAAGCTTTCAGCTTTCAGTCATATTTGAAAAGCAAGGGGACAGGGTTTGATGTAACTACCTATCACAGCCTCTTTGTTATACTTAGATATCCTGGTGGATGCTAAAACATTTGAATAACAGATTTATTTACATATGTTTTGTGACAAGCTTATGTTGCAAATCGGTGGCAAAACCTAAATAAATGTGAACAGTTTAGTAAGCGGTAATTTATTTGGACTCGGTCACTGAGGAAGAAAGTCCGTCTGATTAGGAGAAGACTTGAAGCCTTGCAAAACTGACCCACTTGTTTGTAACTGTCTTCTGCAGACTTCTGCAGGACTTTGATGTTATTGCAGAACATTTGTTAAGGAATTTACAAACACTGCAAAGCCATTACATGGGATAGGAGGGAGAGGAAAACCATATTTTGGGAAGCAGTGTGTGGCTATCATTCTCAGGGTTGGAAACATTTCTAGCAACTGCTCTTATTCCAGCTTCCTCCTAGTTCAAAATCTGTTTGTTATTGGAGACATGATTGTCTGCAATGCCGTTGAAAAGTAGCTTAAGAGTTAGCTAAGCTCATTGTGAATACAGTAATTCTGATCCTGCAACTATTTTCTTGGACAACGCAAAGCTCAGTGGGGAGGAGCAGAGCTGAGCATCAGGATAAATAAGCTGCTGAGCTTCCTGCTGCTGGTAAATGAGCGACGTAGATCTGGCTGAATCAGGTGTCTCTACACTGCACTTCAGGGGCATACCAGCTACTGCTGTTGTTTATGAGTTGGGAACAAGGCTGACAGAAGAAAATAAGTTACTGGAGGGAGCAGTACTATATTAAAGAACAATTTTAAGTTCTTCAAAGAGAAATTATAGCACTACCTGAAAGACACCCCTGGCTGTGGTTAAATCTGTAAAACATTTTCAAAGCTCTTTATAGGGAAGAACTTTGGTTGGGACAGGCAATACATCCCTGAAATAGCCCTTTAAATTCAGGAGTCTTGAAGGATAACTTTAGTACGTGGCTGGAAACACTGCAGTGCCGTGCTTTCATAGCTGCTTACGGGCTTCAGCATATAGGTAATACGAAGTTTTCTCCAAACTGGAACATTAATTGCAAATAATGCTTTAAATGGGAAAACAAGGAATTAAGTTCTCAATGAAATGAATGGACTCAGGAAGAGATAGTTATGTCCTGTTTACCCATAATTATTCAAATAACAAGGCTATCTGTTTTATCCACCCAACTCTCTCCCAAGATGTTAATCTCTACTCTTTCAATGCTTCCAATTACATAGGTATTGATTTACTCCTTCCATTGAATGGCAGTGTATAATATACACAAGATGAGTACAAGAGCTGCTGCTGTGGTACTCAAAATGACAGTGGCCAAATGTCTGATTTTCTCTTTTGCTCTTTCAACAAGTATTTTCTCTGTGAGCATTAGAGAACCAGTAAGGGATACAGGATAGACTCTCAGGAGCTTACACATCAGTAGGCATCTGGATCATGTCAATGGGCTAAGCTAAATAATTCTGTTCAAAACAGGGCCAAAAGCTCTAAATAAGATTTTTACGTTCATATGATCATTATCAAACCCCTGATCTCCTTTGTTAAAATTTGTGGAATTCCTGAAATCAGAATGAAATAAAAAAGAACAATTATTCATATTTATTTAATACTTGTAATCCCAAAGGAACTCACAGGCTTACTTTCACATGCAATGATCTATTAACCCTTCACTGAAGCTGCTTCTATATATGCAGTGAAACCTAGCTGGCATCTAATAATATAGAGCAGTGTACACAGAAGTATATGAAACTTTCAATGGACACCAGTTTTGGACTGGCTTTAACTACCCTAAGAAATGTGAGGAATAGTATGGAGGTTCAAGAATGTACAGTGGTTTTGGGGTATTGAATCATTAGGCTGCACGTGCTCGGTGTGCACCATTTTTTCTCTTGGCACTCTACAGAAGTTTTCCTAGAGCCTACATCATAATGAGCCTGTGTCTATTTTAAAACAAAATAGCTTTGTCCTGGCTATTAGACCTGGTTGTTCACTCTGTGCTGACAGACACTTGGGCTGCAGAGTGAGGGAGTGATGCCTTATGCTCCTGAGCCTGTGGGCCCTACGGTCAGGAAGGGAGCTGCTTGTGGTGCTACAGCAAGCTATCTAGGAGAGCTTTAGCTCTGCTCCTCTTCCAGTTTAGTTCGAAGAATTTTGCAGACATAATTTCAGACTGTATCAATACGGTATAGAGATCTGGGAAAAGGGACTTCTGTGAAGTGAAGTAGGAGAGAGGGACTTTGAAGGAGCAAGTACCTCTTGCTCGGGGTTCAAAGCAAAACCACAAATGAACGATATGAGCTTAACACCAGAATGTTGAGATAAATGAGTGAAAAATTAAGGGAAATTATAGTTCTGTCTAATCCTTGCAATTCGATTTTACGATGCGCTGCTTTGGTCGGATTCTTGAACAAGTTGGAATTTATTTAATGAAGTGTTTTATCATGATATGCAGAAGAGTTGACTTTCAAGAAAGACCCTCAGAACAAAAAATTAAGTTGTTAAAATGCTTGTGGTAATCTATTATAGAAAATAGCTTTTTACCGCTCTACAAATGCTACATTACAAAATACCAAAGGATGGGGATAGAAGGAAGGGGACATTAACTGTGAATCACAGAGAGGGTGACAGTGGGTGCTAAGTGTTCCCGGGGTCAACAGGATTTAGGAATTGCTTCAGTGGCCACTAAATGTCACTGTTGCTCCACAAAATGGCTGTAGGCACCTTACATTGTCAAAGATGACTTTTGAGGACAAAAGGAAGGTATAATACACACTTGTGAATGTATTAATGTTACTTCCGGATAAGACATATCCTCAACTAATCCAGCTAAGAGAAAATATTAATTTTATAAAAACAGGCACGTTGTTAACCCTGTCCAAAAGATTTAGAAAAAGGGAGCCTGTTTTTTCTTAAAAACCCTTGATTTCTGGTATGTTTTCTAGAATCACAAATAGAGCAAACTCAGGGTAGGTTTTTTTTTTCCAAAATTCAGTAGAAGTAAGAGAAGTAAAATAAGGCACCTTTATATAAGAAAAAAATTGTAGAATGTATTATGGAAATCTCCAAGAGATACATCCGACAATTCAGTGCCAAAAGATAATCTGGGAGTCTTGATTTTGAGAACAAGCCTAAATATAAATTCTAGTGAGGATTAGTATTTTCCTTTTTGAAAAAAGTATCTGTGGGTTGGATGAATGTTTAAATAATTCAAACTGGTCCTAGAATCCCAAGCACAGTGAACAAGAAAGTCTTGCAAAAGAGACAACAGAGCTACAATTAACAAAGAAGATACTTTCTTTCTGTAGGGTGAGGCGTTTTTGAGAGTTTTGCTGTGCATATAGCAGTTGCTTTTCATTAATTCCATCTTAGATTTTCCAGAAGTAAGGAAATAAGGGAGGAGAGTGTAGGTCAGAAGAGACGGAATCTAGAAGGATTTCAAGAAAAATTGAGTTAACGGCAAAGAAGTAAGCATGCTTTAAAATATTTATGCAGGTGTAGGAGCCAAACTGCAATATTAAAAGCCTCCTGGAGTTAAGAAAATGTACGTAAGCATTCACCTAAGGGACAATTCTTATTATAAATCATGTTTCTTTTCCTACTCATCTCTTTTTTTGAATCTGGTTATTTCTCAGGACACTAACATGGGAACTGCATATTTGTTTTTATGGAGTTCATCTCCTCCAAATACTGTCATTTTCTAAAGCAAGACCTTACTTTCTATGTTTCTCTACAAACTGAGCCAAATTCAGTTGCATGAGAGTCAGTCGGGGGAGAACTTCTTCCACGTATGAGGTTACAGCCTGTGGCTGAAGAAGTCATTGTGAGATCACTAATACTAATTTTTGACTCTCAAGTCTCTTATCGTACTCAGTACTAGGGCACTTGAATGCCTTCTGTAACTGCAAAACATGCTCATAAAGATAGGTTTACTTCTCTGATTTTCAGAAGCTAAAAATAATATACAATTCAAGATTATATATATATATATATATGATATATACTGGGACTCCATGAGTGAGAACAGATTGGTACTTTACTGAGTAATTTAAAAAGAAAGACTCCAAAGCCATGTCTGTATGGTTCCAGTAACCGCCTGTAGAAGTCTGTAAGATCATCCGTACTGAATACAGGAGTGTGCATATGGATGTCTGACTCTTCTTAATGTTTGTAGGTTTATGAGAGAGACCAGCCATTACTGTCAAAATTTTTTGTCTGGCCTGATGCTCATTTATTGGCAGATGAATATAGAAGTAAACTCTGAAAACACTTCTCACTTAGATTGCTGTCAGGACTAAGGGTGAGAATATAAGAATTTTTAAAGAAGAGAATCCTGTTCGTGCTGAAGATGTCTTCAGGAATAAAAATTAAGAGAAAAAAAGAAATCTGTCAGATAGCATAGCTGTGACCAGTAAGAATAATCCCTGTGGTATTCAAAAACAATATTCTAGACAATTTAAAAGATATGCTTAAAAGCAAGCCTATTAATTCTACCAAATTAGCTCAAATTTACATTTCCTACTTTAGTCTGTTACATAGGTTCATATACTGCTCTTCTGATCATCACAGGCTGCCTAGCTCATGAAGTGTTTCCCTTAGAAGAGTTTCTATTCCATAACATGGTACTACTGCTGCTGAGGCTGTAGTCTCTTAGTTCCCCTAGTCTCTAAAAGGTTGCTTGAAAAATATTGAATAACTGTTGCTATTCTTTATGGACTTCAGTTACCAATGCTCCACAATTCCTGGAATGACATTTTGCTCTACACCACCTGAAGTCTGAGAAGATCAGAAGGATTCTCTGACCTCTGCCTGACATTAATAGCTTAGACAAAGCTATTTTCCATGTGGTAATAGCTGAAGTTCAGCCCACTTATTTGATACCCCTTACTCTTGCCCTCACACGGGAGGTGAGCTTCTGATCCAGTCACGCAAGTTCGCCAGCACCTGATGACATCTGTCTGCAGTCCTGACTTAAGGTGAGACACCACACATTAAATTAATGGGTGGAGAAGTGGAAGAGGAGGAGAAGAGAGATAAGGTGCCTACAGGGACAAAGTGCCTTACCCTCTGTTAGAACTCTATGCTACAAGCACATCTTTGGGAACAGCTATTATACCATTAGCATAAACTTCATGATTTCTTATTACTAGATGTGAGCATGAGGAAGTGAGTAAGTATAGGTAATACACATTGAATTATTATCTTCAAGTTAGCAGAACTGACCTTAATAAAATGTAAAATATAGTTCTGTCTCATGCTTCTGTTCAAGGAGCCTGCTAATTTCCTTAACATTTGCACGGAAGAGAAGTTAAGGCAACCTTAACTTAACTTTGAGCAAAGCCTGAATTTCTAAGGGCCAAAGTGTCAGTTTTCACAGATCATTGATCTATTTCAAAATAGCCCTAGCCACTTTGAATCATTAATGAAAGGATCACATTTTCTGCTCTGAAGGTACAGTGAACAGTGCAGGCACAGAGCAATGTTTTGACATCCTCCCAATAAATTTAGACTAGATACAGTCTCTGAAGTTTTATGATTTCTCTGGTCATCTTCTGCTTAACATATCTCAGAAGTTCTTAACTCCTGCCTTTGATTGTGCCACAGCTCTTTCCTGTGATTCAAAATGGAAAGAACCAGAAAGGGGACTCTTACGAACCTCCCCCTACGTAGCTTCAGCTTTTGTCCCAACCAGAGATATTTTATATACAGCCAGATTCTCATCTCAGATAATAATTCCATTGCATTCAGTGGTCCCAAAGTGACATCCCGTCTCATTTTTACTGTTTTGAGTGACAGCAGCTGCTGGTTCTGTGAAACTCTGTGTGAAGATGCAGAACTGAAATTGCCATAGTATATCATTTCCCTTTTAAAATTAGCTAATAACATGGATTTTTAAAAATGTGATCCTGCTCATTATGAATAATCATCTATCTGATTTACAAACAGAATTTACATGTTTCCGATGAAAGGCCTCTGGTGATGTCTGAGCGAACCTGCTAAGACAATATGTAAATTATGATCTTTCTTTACAATATATAAAAGGTGATCTTTCTTTTTCATAAAGCTCATTGTTTTAAGGACTTGGAGAAACTGTAGACCTTCAAAATGCTTTTACTTGGAAAATTTCTTTTTGCATCTTAAGATATCTAAAGTGTCTGTTCTTCTAGAAAAGCAGTAAAAAACACAGACCAGAATGTATCCTTCCAATGTCTTCCACTGTAATCTATTATCCAAGGCCTTCATGCATACTACATCATCAGAGCAGTGCTCTTTGATGACTGCTGAGTTCTTTTATAAATTATTCATCCATCTTTTTGTATCACCTACTGTGGCATTAGCCAGGGACAAACAAATATCACAAACATGGCACCAATAAAAAAAGAATGCATAATCAGTCTCTAAAAATTCTTTGTATTCTGCCAAGTCCTGCACATCTCTGTAGAATACTAACAACCACTGGATCGCTCTAGTTTGAAGGTCCCCTTCTACAAAAAACCATGTTGCTAATGCTATTTGACAAACTGCAGCCCATTGTCTACTTTCATAGATGTGATTGATTCCTTTTAAACATGTGGTTTCTTTTTTGTGGGGTTTTGTTGAGTTTTTTAAATTTTAATATTAGATTTTTAAATGTTAGGAACAGTTTAATTCTTTCATTGCTGATGAATAATAGAGACTTTGAAACACAGGTGGAACAGCAAAGCACACAAAATCTTGAATGAAAGACATACACATGCGTGCTGGTGCCATTACTACTGCATTTTCAGTAGGGTGAATGAATTAAGAGAAAGATAGGGAAATGTGGGTTTGTGGATATTAGGAAAAAGTACGCCAGTATGTTGACACTACTTTAGTAGTACAGATTCCATTCTGTATTTCTTTCTTCAGAAGGACGGACACTCACTTTTCATTCCTGGTCTACAGCTTGGAACCTAGATATCAGAAGAAATGTTCAGTAAAGCCACAAAGATTTTGGAGGGCAGCTTAGAACTATCTTGAGTATTGGAGAAATGGTCTAAAAGATGATAGAATGAAGCAGGGGTGAGTACAAGAAAGAGGGCATAGTTAGATGAGTCAATTGCACAGCTAGAAGGTGGAAAAAATGTATTACTCTGCAACTCCCCACTAGATCTACACCATCAGTAACTGAAGTGCAAGCAAGAATCGCTGACTTGGGGCTACCACAATAAAGCAAGTTCAGGAATGACACAACTAGCAAGGGTCACACCCAAACAATTAGGGATTACATAGGTGTCCTGCCCTGCAGCTACTGAGCCATATTCATGTCCCTATACAATTTCTGAACACAGTCGTAGCCATTGTATGTGTAACAAGGAAAAATTCACTGTTCTGGATGTCAACAACATGAGGAGGATTTTCAGAATAGATCAATGAGAAAGGAAGAGTCACAGAACAAAAGATGGTACACGGTAGGAAACAGAGCAGCATTTCCAATGTTTTTTTTAGAAGAGGTTAATGCCCAGTTCTCGTACCTTTATTATGCCATTGCTGAAGTTTCTTTTCTGCTACCATCTAAGGTAGTGAGCACAGTAGATCTGATGACGTAGACAGTATTTTACAGTTAACCTTCCTGTGGTAAACACGTCTGTTTGAAAATTGTTCCTTCCTTCTTTGCCTTTTGAAAATGTAGTAATTTTCTGACTCAAGAGATGGGAATGGATGCTTTCCATCACTCTACAATCTCAGGTGATCTGTTCCTCACTAAGGATTGAGCAGTAAAGTGTAGAGATGGGAGAATGCAGGCTCGTTCATTGATTCTTCTACTGAAGTAACAGGTATGCTATCATTTGTAGTTCCTATGACCTTCACTTAGTACTGTAAATAATTTCTTGTGCTTTATCTTCATTCTTTTAATTAGCACAACCTAAGAATTCCCCTCGAATTCATAAGCTGTTTCCTATCGCCCCACCTAAGTTATAAAGTTGTTCTCAGTAACCCAGAACGTAAGGGATTCCTTTTTTTTTTTTAATGAAATTAAACTCTGAAAACCCAAACAGCAAAGAAATGAGGCTTGTGAGGAGAACAGAACTGGAGATAAGAGCAAACAAGACTACAAGGACAGCTTTGATCAGATCTAAAGCTCTTTTGTAATTGCTGCTCCCCTAGAGTCCCTGCACAGCATTTACAAGAGTATTGGAACATGTTTGATGGTGTTTGGCTACCATGCTGCAGCAATGGCAAAAACACTGCCTGTATCACCAGTGCAACCAAATTCACCAACCTTTCTCCAACAGCGAACAGATGTTCAGCTCTGCCACGAACAGGTATGCCAGAGACTCCTGGGGAACCCCCCAGCCTCCCCCATGAACTGTCAGTATCCTGTGGATCCTAGGGCTTTTATTATCTTCTAAAGGCACAGTATTTTTGAACATCTAAGTTCAGACAGAAAAGGTTGTCTGCCTCATTTTTTTTTCCTATAAGTAATGTTCTATTTTAGTTCCTGTTGCTGCTTTGTCTTTATGAAACATTTCATTCTTGGTTTTTCCTTTGATTCATATATTTAATGAGGTATAAGCTTGGCTGTTCTTCTTAGCTATTATTCATTCAATGAAGACTAAATAAAACAGTGCCAAACCATTGAAACAATTTGAATTTACAAGGTGAGGCACTCCTCTAAATGATGAATGGCAGAGGTTTTGATTTATTAACTCTCTTTTCCGTATACAATGATGACTCCATGAATAAATGAAAGGAGTTTCCTTAAAGCTGAAATGCTGCCAGTATACTACAACCATAGAATCCAGGGAGTTTTCTGTAGCAAAGGACTTTGTGTCACCAAAGCAGATGGCTGTTCTTTCTAAAACCATAAAGTCTATAAAAGCCCAAGATAGAAATAACTGAAAAACAGTGCAAATACAAGCGTTAGGAGTCACCTCTCCATTTACAAATGTCAGATTATAGATGTTTTGGTGGGTCTTAAACGAAAAACCTGATAGCTGCACTGTACTTAACTGAAGTTATAGGTTAACTCTGCATGGAAATTAGAACAGGTTTGGTGGAAACTAAAATGAATAAATAAACCTGATATGTTTTGTTTTCTTTCATATTAACTTTTTATCTTTCTTTTGTTTCTGGTAAAGATGAATGTTCTTGCAGTCATGAAAGATCTACTTGCATGTAATTCGGATCTGAGCACCTCCAAGAGGAGGGAAGAAACCATGAGCTCCAAACTTCAAGCCTCATTAGCGTCCTGTGTAACCCTTACTCTGGATGTAACGGGCTCATGGCCTTGTTGCATTCAGTGTAGTTATCTATAAAGATGAACGATGTCAGAAAGTAGAATGAGGAAAAACTATACAGAGTATAACTGAGATTTTTATTTTCCTTTAAATGCATAACTTTGTAAATATTTCTTCTCTAAAAAGGCAGCAAATATTGCCAAGTGATCTAGAGTGATCTACATATTGTGTTATCCCAACATCAGGCATAAAAGGGTAAAAAATTATGCAGTGCGTAATCTCATTAGTGCTGCTGTGAAGCTGGCATAAATTAATTCCTCTAACACTTTATTCAATCGTGAAATACAACTGTAGGGAGTATACTTAAATCGAAATAAAGCATATACTAGAAAAGGTTTCTGTCTGCAGCATTGTTTCTGACTAATAAGTCTAAGAAAAGAAGAGTCTAGAAAAGAGGAAAGGGAAGCTAGCTCTCCAGCTATTATCTTCTCTGCAGAGTTGACATACACAGGCTCATTATTGCATTATGTTTTATTCAACAAAATCACTTTAATGTTGCAGCTTAAATTGAATTCACTATAGCATCTTCATCTCTTGCCTCATGTGTCTCAAGTGTCTGCTTGCTGTTTGCATTTTCTTCAGAATTATGGCAGGGAATCTTTGGAAACAGCAAAATTATATGCAATCCACAAAACAATGCGGCTGTAATGGGGTAATCGGCCTTCAGCGTAATTAAAGAAACATTCCCTCATCAAAGTAATTCTGCAAGAGACCTAGAGGCGGTATCGTACAAATCATCCACTTAGTAAAATTCTTTATCTGATTTGCATTTAAAACTTAGTTATGCAAATAGATTTGCTCAGTGGATCGCAAGAAATGTAATGACGTAAAAAAACTACAGTGATTAAACAAACCTGCTTCTTCTCCATAAATCATGGTGTGCAGTTCCCTTTTATTCACCTAGAAATATTTCAGTTAGTCTGTTATATAAGGTCTTCTGGAAGAGAGGAATTCCTCTGATGCATACACGTAGTCACGTACGACATCCACTCTGGACAAGACAGTTCTACTTCTCCGAAGTAAAAAGATCCCAACACATGGGGCAAGTGCCTTTTCCGTATTGAATGATTTGTATTAGAGTCAAGGACTTACATTTGCCATTTTGATCGGAAATATCGATTCTCAGTTCAAATTAAAGCAAACGGCAGTGAATGGGGACATGTCAGGGAGAATTACAAGCTGTATTTGTGTTTTGCTGCTGTTCTGTAGGTACTAATGCTTCAGTTCAGGTGACCTTTTGTCAAAATATATTTTTTGTTTCTTTCATTGTTCATAGTATCTCTACAAACATAGTACTCCTATAGCACTTTTTTAATAGCAGGGATAGTCCACTAAACCGCGTTAATCTTTCTCTTAAACACCATTTCAGTACATAAACTGATGCATTTTAGACAAAACAGTGTGTGAGGATGAGAAGAGGAGGCATACAAATGTCTCCTTCAGTCAAACTGTTCAATATATACAAACAAACAGCCTGTACCTTACTACTCCTGGACACACCATGTTTCGGTTGGAGTATCCCATGGCTAACAAACTCTGGGACTGGAGTTTGGGGATTCGCAGACATTTAAGCCAGACCTCTAGAGCCACTTGTTTCAGCTGCCCCGAGACACAGTCTTGAACAAATAACCGGTCTCTTAGGATTATTCAGACGGTAGCTGTTAGGTGACCTTCTGTCTTAAGCACTGGGAAATCCAATTTCCTTGAAATGTGTCATTGCAGCTGCTGCCTCTGCTGTGTTGCCATGCTCAGTCCCTCCTGTTCCTTCCCTAGGCCAGGGTTCTCTTGCTGTTCCCTAACACCAGCTTTGAGACGGAGCAGTCTTGAATAGTTCCAACCCTAAAGGCCTGAGTGAACACTCAGGAAACGGTGGAGGGAATAGCAGGATTTCTGTGTTGCAGCTGACGAGCTTACGTGCAGTCAGGAAGGATCTGACACATGGATTTTTTTTAAGAAGAGAAGGTTTTAGTTTCTGTTGAGGTAGAAGAGGTTACAAATTGATGGTTAAAATTTTTTAAGACTACTGGGTTTTGGTGATCAAGCACTCCATTGGGTTGCTTTATTTTGATGCTACTGGGAAAACAGGGTTCACTTTTCCCTGTGGTTTACCTTGTGAGAATTTCTAAGTTTCTCTGGTATTGGTACACTCCCTTTGCCATTCCAGGGTATATACTATATATATATAGTTAGTCTGTAAAACTAAGATGAAATATCGTTATCTACACCTTTTACTAGATTTGCATTATGTGAGCTTTGATGTCAGGGGAAAACATGGAATAATGAAAAATAAGCACCAGAACTTATGATAAAATATATGTTAAGCATTAAACTCTGAAACTTGTGGAAGACTACAGGCCTGTAATTCCCATCAGTGTTAATTTGCATCACATAAGTGTCCCCCAGGCACTATAACTTAGCAGCACATAAAGAACAAAAGTAGAATTCCCTTTGCTCTTCTCCCCCCACCTTCCCGTTCTCTACCAAGTCTTCAGAGAATGAGCGCTTTCAAAGAAAACCCCAAAAGAATGTGTGGGTTCTCTGGCAACGCTGGAAGAGGAAGCAAGCAAGAAGCAATGAAAAAATTGTAAGGGACTCAACCAAGTATTAAATCTTGACTTTGGAAACAGGCTAAAAAATACTAGAGCTAGAGCTTCAGGAGACAGGTCTGGGAAGTAACTCTCCCCACCCTTGCTGCGAACTTTTGACATTCTATGCCTCTATTCCCATTTACGTGAGGGGGAATCAATATTGTGATGTGCGATGACAAATGTAATGCTTCAGAACTCGCACATGAAGTGCCAGCGGGTGATGTAACAGTGTCTACCTGTTTTGCCGTATGAAGATTTCTGTTCAGTGCAAGGTCCTTACAAACCTTCCCCACAACTTCACCACAGTAACGCTTCGGTACCCTTCCTGCCGCCCCGGGCGCCTCACAGGCCCCGCGCTCCTCACACCTTCCCGCCTTTCAGACTGCCCACGGGACCGGCCGGCCCCTCCCTCCCAG
>Ga0181612_167949_pt1 | contig 12758 bp, 11 predicted proteins | sample HoacroProtozoa21_FD_119630 | JGI IMG/M metagenome (GOLD analysis project Ga0181612, IMG submission 119630) | Hoatzin crop microbial communities from Cojedes, Venezuel. Combined Assembly of Gp0051906, Gp0051904, Gp0051908 | reverse complement strand
CTACTTATCCGTATAATCCCTTTTATAAAGTGATCAAACTCCTTCTTAAAAGATAGTTTGGTTGTTTGCCCTTCTCAGGAGTAGACCGTTTATTCATATCCAATTTACTTTCTCTTGCCATTACTGCCCATTAGCCTAAATACTTCTTTTCCATCTGAGTGCCTGCCCTGTTGATGTGTTCCAAGAGTCCTGTATCTCTGCTTGGCCTTTTTAAGTCTCTGCTTGTGTGGTGGACTTGTGCTTTTTGTTATTTCCCTGGCAAGTCTTCTCTCCTGCTTTTCCTGTGCCTTGTTCCTAAGCACAGATGAGCAGTACCGTGCACTGAGCCCTCACCGTGGGCTTGGGCGTTTAGGTCCATGTTCCTCCATTGCTACAGCATCCCAGGACCACTTCTGCTTTGCAGGGCAATGTCAGTGATCCCTCGTCCTCTTGCAGTGCCTGCAAATGCACCTATTTCCTTCAATGCATTTCACTGACAAGGTCCCAGTCTAAATCTAGGGAATAACTTGTTTTCTGGTCTTTGGGGAGACTTAGGAAATCTCATTTCATCTGCTCTCCGAGCACCGCGGACTGAACAAGGAGAGTCTTCTCGTGTGCGACGTGAACAAATGGAGTTGCTCTGCTTCACCCAGGGGAGAGCACGGAGAAGCAGCTCCCTGCGTTCGCTGCGGATTGCCAGCTCTGAGTCGTCGGTTCGTCCCCGGGGCGTCCCTTACCCGACCCCGTGTTTGCTGCGTGGTCCCTGCAGTCTGGCACCACCAGCGATCTCGCTGCTGCTTATACAGGTGCAGAAAGACTCCCAGCCTTGGGGCTGAGGTTTCAGCACCTTTGCTAGCATCTGTTTTGCTATTTTCTTAACAACCTCTTTGCTTTTGATTGTAGCAGGGCCAGCGAGAGGGGAAAGTTCCTCAGAGGCTCAGGATTGAACACAAAGCACCCTCTTGCTGTAGGGATTTTATTGCAGGGTTTGTTGTAGGGTTTTGACTAACCCGAGGTGACACCATGTTGGCAGACCCTGAAAGCTTTGTCTCCTGCGCAGGGGGACAGCAACACACTCCACAACCTAGGCAGGTCTGGTCAGACTCCGTGGCAAACGAGACCATCACGTGATGCAGTTGCCGCTGTGTTTCGGGGCATTGCTTGCTGCCAGCCTGTTCTGTCCCCTCAAAACTACCCAGACAGACCATGAAAGATCATAGAATTGTATAATGCTTTGGGTTGGAAGGGACCTTTAGAGGTCATCTAGTCCAACCCCCCTGCGGTGAGCAGGGATATTTTCAACCAGACCACGTTGCTCAGACCTGGCCTTGAATTTTTCCAGGGATGGGGCCTCCACTGCTTCTCTGGGCAGCCTGTGCCAGTGTTTCCCCACCATTACGGTAGAAAATGTCTTCCTTATACCTAGTCTAAACCTACCCTCCCTTAGTTTAAAGCTAGTGCTCCTTGTCCTATTGTAACAAGCCCTGCTGAAGAGAATTCAGAAGTTGGTGGATGCCTTAAGGAGAGATATCTGTGCAATTTTAATACACGCTTTAATTCAGTGATTGCACATGACATTTTCCATCCCATTTCCAGTCTCCCGCAAGTCTGGTTCCACCCTCTGCACTCCCTGTCTCAGCCCTGTGTTTTTCTCTCCCATCCCATCTCATGTGCCCATGGTGCAGATGCTCTGAAAGATGCTCCCTGTGCACTGCCAGTCCAGATCTCCCCTTGGTCTTGCCCAGTTGCTCATCGCAGTCTCTCTGCCCAGCTATTTTCTTTGCTACCCCTTGTTAGCTGCCTCTCAGCCCGGAGTGCTCTGGAGGAAGGTGTGAGATCCCACAACAGGCACCCATGAGATGATCCTCTGGGAAGTTGCTTCCTGGTCAGATGCTGGTTGCCTGAGATCTGACAAGGCTTAAAAGCTCTTACTGTAGTTCAGCAACACAGTCTGGTCCTCCATCTTCATTGTGTGTTTGTGATTCATCTGGCTTGTACATCACAGCAGTGTCTGTTCTCAGTGACTTCTGGTGGCAGTGGGTTCCCCGATCCAGCCTGACATCGTATGAAAAGCGATTGAAATGAAAGTTGGAAATGAGCAATAGGGTTTTGTTTGTTTATTTAAACCATAAACCCAGAGCTAAGGGGCTTGCTCAAGGCCGTTCAGCGCTCGTGACTTCCAAGCAGTGGCTTTACCGCTGCCAATCCAACCTGCCAGTTGGGTTGCCTTGGGGTTTGGTACGGACCCGGGGCTGGGGACTGGGCTAAGCTACGGAGACCGGTGACAGAGCTGCCTGAAAAAAGTTTGGAAAGAACAAGTCGTGCTGGGAGCATTAAAATGAATAATTAAGGCTTGGATTCCTTTAGGGAGGAAAAGAATTTATTGCTGCTCTTTTCTGTAGCCAAGGGGGACATTTGTTACCGAGTTGTGTATTTTGAGACAAGACGCAAATGCGGTTTGGGGGGGCAGGGGAGGAGGGGATTTTTTCTTCTACCTGGGCAATCCAGTCGCACAGCGAGACGTTCCGGGCTGGTTATACCACTGGGTTGTTTCTTTCAGTCTATACCAAGAACCTAGACTTGTGCTTCGTTTCAGTAGTCCTCAGTCACTTTTGATTTTAGAAAAATGAAGAAAAAAAAGTGCTGAGAAGGGAATTCTCCTCCTCCCTCCGCTGCGGTGTCTTGACATTTACACATGTGCAAGGTGCCCGGCACAGCAATCTGGGTCCAGGTTTGCTTATACCAGCACGACTCTATCAGCTGCAGCGGTCCCTTCTCCGATTCCCATCAGTGGGAGCGGGGGCACAACCAGGGCAGCTGGTCTGGTTTTGTTACAGCTTGGTACCTTGGGCTTCAGTTACACTGATGCAATACGGGAATTGAGTGCAATGAGCTTTAACGGATAGACAGCCTGCCCACTGCAAGGAGACAGGTTGCACGGCAGTGGAGAATCGTGCCCAAAAAGTTTAATAAATGGAGTGTTTTCAGTTTCAGATGGGTCGTGATCGAAGTGTTTAATAAGCTTTACAAACCAGAAGACCAGAAAAAAAAAATTTTCTGATATTTTTAATTAGAATATTTTTTTTTTGAATGCTTGTAAAGGGGTGAGTGTTCTTCAGCACAGCTGAGGGAGCTCCAGTCAGAGCTGCAGGAGCAGGCAGAGTGTGCATGAAAGGGAATGCAAAGCTACTGGTTTTCCTTGAATAAAAAAAACCCAACACATTGAGAGCAATACCATCCAAGCTCTAAAAATGTCTCCTTTCCTGATAATCTAACTAGCAGAAACGCAATTCACTGTGACAGGGGATATTTGGAAAAGGCCGTGTCCTCTGTAAGACCTGAGGGTGCAGTTGGGGTGGGAGAGCACTGTTTAGCCAGGCTTCCAGCTCTCTGCGGCCCTGGAGCCCGTCCGTGGATGGACGTCCCGTGTCTGGTGTTTGCGGTGACTCCACGCGTTGCCCGTGTGCTCTGCGAGCACACCCTGCCACTGTCCAAGCCGTGGTTTCTGCAGTGGCTCCCTGTCACAGCTGATGGCCCAGGGGTGTTTGCTGCTTGCTTTGTCTGTAGATGATATTCTCCATCCAGACCTGGGGCCATTCCTACCAGCCACAGCCAGCCAGAGCTTGTTGATTGCCTGTCCTGTTCCTACAGTGCATTTTAAATGGTCAGCAATAATTTTGCACCTGTATTGATGTTTCGATCTTGCTCATTTCTTTGCTCTCCAGGAGAATCCTTGAGCTTTGCGGATGATTTGCTTTCTGGCCTTGCAACGTCCTGCGTGGCAGCGGGTAGGAGCCACGGCGACGTCCCTGAAACCAGCCTCTATTCAGTCATCTTCAAGTGCCTGGAACCAGACGGTCTGTACAAGTAAGGAGGGGGCCAGGGGGTATCTCCAGTGCAATTATTTAATTGTTATTAGCCTTTGTGGTTAGCACGATGTTTCACCAGACACTGGGCAAACGATGAGACTCTCTGTGTTGCTTGGAGCGTTAGGCTCGGCTGGTGAAATGGAAACCCAGAGTTTGCCAGTACGGCACGGGAGGCACTGGGAGTCTGTGGGAGACTCCACTGGAATAACTAACACTTCCAGTGTGCTGGGCTCCCAGCTCCATGCCTGGTGGGATGGGGTCGTCTCCCATGGATGAACTTGGCTAATGTCGTGAGACTGAAGCAAGCTGCCAAAGGCGTGGTGGACCGTGGTGGACCGAAACAGCCAGATGTCAAAAGCGAGATAGGTGGTGTTGTGTGAGTTGCTTTTTGCATTAGTAGGGCATATACAGAAGTCAGAGAGACACCAAATCCACGTGCCCACCCACTGGTCACTTCTGCAGGGGTGGCTGGCTACCCCTGTGCTGCGTTCACTTCCTTGACTCTTCGGAGGTATCCTCTGAGCACGTGGGTTCAGATTTTCTGTTTGAATCCTGCAGAGTAATTAGTGTCCAAAGCAAAGGGATAATTTCAGGATCTGAATATTAACTTCTCTTTCAGTATTGTTTGGAGGGGGTCTCGGCTTTTCAACCTGGCTTGTTAGCCAGGGCGTACTCTGTCCTGGGGGGGAAGCAGGACTCAGGAGTGTGAGGGAGAAAAAAAGAGAGAAAAAGGGCGAGGAGATGGAGGGGAGACAGTGTAAGCAAGAGACAAACACCCAGGGCTTAATGTCAGAGTGACTGTAATAATTAAAACACATTTTGTAGTGAGTAATGAAACTTTTTATGGGACCACAAAAGCATTTAAAGCGAGAGCTGGCAAATGGTCTGTCAGCGAGAACTTTTAAAGATCTTGATTAATACTTTCCCTTTGCCTCCCCCTCCACCACCCCCCAGTTAAGTACGTTGACAGCCTCCGAATAAGGAGAAGCCTTTACTGCACATCTCTCGAGCAGGACTGTGTCCAGGAGTGGGCTCCAAGTGATACCTCTTGCCATTTAATAATTCTAAATGTTTTCCTGTTAAATATATGTAACACATAAATATAATTATTAATATCTCTGGGAACTGGGCTGCTCTGACAAGGTGCCAGGGAGAGGCTGGAGCAACCGCAGAGCTTGCTAATAACCCATAAAATCAGCTGGTTGTGAGCTCTCAGCCGTTGGGTTACGGCTGCCCGGGGCACCGGGCGAGGGAAGAGCCGCTGGGTTTGATGGGGAGGCTGCTCCTGGGGTGAGCACACCAAGCTGGGAGCCAGAAGGTCTGGCTCTTGGGCAGCCTGGGCTGCCAAATCGCCTTCCCCATCTGCCAGGCAGGGATAATTTCACTCACCCATCGCTTTAGGGGCTCTGTGATCTAATTCCTGATGTCTGCAAAGGGCTGGGAGAGCCTTGAGTGGAAGGCGTAAGGCTTTGTCCGGGGTTGTGTCATCCCCTTGGTCAAAGCCAGGCTCGTGCTTCATGGTGGTGAGGCACATTGCCATGGAGGGGGTAGGCAGAGGTTGGTGATGTCCCCGTGTCCGGGGGCTCCTGCTCTCTGCGGGTGCCTCTGGGTGCGGGACACCAACTGTTTGTGGTGAGCCATGGCTGCAGGCAGCAATCCCCTGGCATCACAGAGCTTTGGACCTCGTCCTTCTGCGGGGCCAGGCCCTGGGCTGACGCACAGTGTTGGCTCCGTCCCGCAGCTGATGGGCTTGGCACGCCGTTCCCAGGGCTGTGCGCACTGAAGCGCACATGTATGGACACATGTACTTGTTGGCACCTGTGGGGCATGGACCCACGCTCCTGGCCATCAAAAAATGTGTGTGCACACACACCACAGCACGCCCTCCTCGGCATCTGCTGCTGCGGGGACCTGCTGCTCAGCGTGGTCGCATGCGTTGCCGTGGGTGCATGCATGTCCAGCACACACACACACACACACACGTGTGTTTGTTCCTACCTGGGACCTCACCAGCACGTGTTTACTTAGGATCTGCGCCTTCTTAGCTGCACAGGCACACACGTTCAGTATTCCTCTGTTCAGATGTCCGTACAGTTGCAACACAGCGTGAAGGAAGCCAGAACAGTGAAATGTGAGGCTAACACTCTGTTCTGAGCCCGCACAGACGTAACAACAACAGAAACGTGGGCACGGGGTCATTTCTTAAATTGAATTTCTGCTGCTTGTTTCATTTGTTTCTGTGGAAAAACAGCTATCGTGGAAGGCTCTGGCCTGGGTACAATCCTGATTTTAGCCACTCGGCAGGGACCTGCGCTTTGCTCCAGGCTGTTAGGGGAGCACACAGAGTCTGCAGCATCAGAGGTCTTCAAAAGCAAATGCTTTTACGTGTTCAGTAGTCTTGAGGGTGTCACGTAAACCAAGAGAGGGGACTGTGAGATCATGGAAGTCTCTTCTGCTCTGGAAACATGTCAGACGCTCTGTCCCTTCTGTAGTACCTACGGCAGTTACACTCTGCTGTTGACCATTCGTTTGGAGTATTACCAGCCTGAGATCAAAGCTGGGCTGAAGTATGAAAAACAAAACCAAAAAATGCTCTACAAGCAAACAAATAAACAAAGTCTGATTGATTCCTTTGCTTTTGAGACTTCTGTAATTTCAAAACGTAAACTAACAAAAGGAGAACTAATTTCTTTGTCCTTTGCAATTTCAGTCTGACGAAAATATGTTGCCTGTCAGCCCTTTTCTTTCCCCTCCCTGTAGTCCGTGGGGGTTGAGATGCTGGTCCCCGCACAGAGGGTTTTCAGAGGGAGAGCAGTTCATGTCGACACACGCGTGTGCTCCATAGGTTCACGTGGACGCTCCTGCCGCTCTGTCAGACACGGGTGCCCGTGCGTGGGGATCCACACCGCAGTCATGTGAATGTGCTCGCGTGCACGCGCACAGGGACGCTGAGGATGGTCCTTGAAGACTGTCAAGTTTGGTTTAAGCTCTTAAAAAACAGAAGTCTTGTAATTGCAAAATGCGTCACAGGAGAGGGGATTGTTCTCCCCCGAGGTCAGCTAGACCAGAGCAGTCTGTCAAGCTTCCTCCCGGGTGGATCTGGAAGAGGATGGGGTGAGGAAGGCAAAGGGAGAGATGCCTACGTGTCTGTTAAGTGCTCGTCTTGCATGGACGAGCCAGTCCGGACAGCAGCTAACGCCGATCAGACTGATGGTTTGGGAGCTTGGGAGCACCATGCCGTGACAGGCAACTGGTGATGCACCAAGCATCAGTCAAGATAAAGAGCTCTGGCTTGTCTCAGAGGTCAAACTCAGCATGGAGGACTGAGCTGACATTGCTTGTGGCCCTTATATGGCTTGGCACCCTACAAATCCACCCGATCTTTTCGCTGCGGAGATAGGAGATTCCCCTGTGCATCACGCGGCCTCCCTGAGGCTTCAGCCCAGCTCATCCATCTCACTAGCTCATCCATCTCAGCGTCTCACCCCGTGATTCCCCGAGTGCCAGGGGATGCCTCTTTGCTGAGCTGTACCTGATCGGCTGCCGGAAAGCAGCTTTGCCAGCCCAGCACGTTCGTTTCAGATACTTGGGGAGACACCAAATATCCCTCAGCCAACAAGAGAAATTTTGGAAAGGGAAATGAAAACCCCCTCCAGCTCCTCAATGGAGCTGCAGTGCAAACGCACCAACTTCTTCCCTGCGCCACAGATACTATAATTATAGATTAGATTAAATCCCAATGTTTCACTTTATTTACATTCCTGCCTAGCCTATTCATTTCCGGTGTTTGTGCCAAGAATCAGCACAAAATTTACTGGAAATAATATGGAAGTCATCAGGATCCATTCCAGAGCCTTTCCTTGGAGTGTGTTCTTGTGCTGAGAAAGAGCCTTGATTTGCATTCCTTTTGCTGGCTCAGATAGGGTTTCCCCGGGGTGATCCTGAACCAGCCCAAAGGCTCCTGGAGTGCGTGTTTCAGGAGTGCTGGAAAGGTGGAAACCCCTTCCTAGGGCGTGAAGATCAGGCACTGCCATCGGATAGAAGGGGATTCAGTTAGAGCTCAGAATGACAACACAAGGATCCCATCCACTGCCGAGACCTGCCTGGCCAGCGTCATCCCCTGTAGGGTCTGGAGGCCATGGCCAGGCTTAGCCTCTGTCATCATACGCTGGCTGCCAGCGAGGGTCCTTTATTTTGGCGAGCTTGAGGAAAGAGGCAAGGGTGTTGAGTAGGGGGAGCCTGTTGTAGCACGGAGAGACAGCGACTGCGGTTCAGCGAGCTGAATGCACTGAAGGAGCTGGCCCAGAGCAAGGCTGATTAATGTTGACTGACCTCTGCCTTATGCGTAGCTGGGATAAAAAGTGGAATGGAAACCCTTGGTGCTCAAAAGTGTGCTAATGCTGGCAGCAGTCCACTGCTCCTTATATGATACTAATTGTTATTGTTGGTCTTCTGTCAGGAAGACACATGAATGAGCGCTGGAGCAATTGGAGACAGATCCCAAATAGCTCAGTGGCATGGGTTAAAACACATCTGTTACAGCCCTTGGCCGAGTCCCCTGTGTGCACAGGAGCTGTGCTGCTTCACTGAATCCACCTCTTCTATTCCGCATGCTCTCCAGCTTCCTGAAGTTGGGCGGTGTACGGCTGCAGTTTCTGCTCAGGCATTCCTGGCCTGCGGAAGCTCAAACAGGGCAAGTCAGGGGTTGAACAAGTGTTTGCTAAATCCCAGGCATATGCTCTAAATGCAGACTCATCCTTCCTCAGCAGTTTAGGGTTGCTTGAGAACCAGGCTACCTAAATGCTGGCTTGGATGTGTTTTTGCTGAAGTCAGTCCAGCACAAAGCTGTCTGGGCCCATCTGGGCTATGTGCAGAGCACTACAGTGGAGGTGGGTTGGCCCCCCAAGCTGCTACACCGACCATTTGCCATTGCCCTTCTAAAAGTTGGGTTTGTGCCTGAATCCTCATTCCAGATCTGTCCCTGCCACCAGTATTCAGCCACCAGGGACAGATCGGGAGTCAGGAGGTGCCGTTCCACTGACCTCAGTGGAACCTTCTTCCCTGGTATCTGCTGAGCATGTGAGCGTCTCCCTCCCTTTCACTGGAAACACCAGGTAATCCTCCCCAAATTCTCTGCTTCTGTTCCTACCTCAATGTCACAAAGAGAAACAGAAGAGCCTTTGTTGCCTCCCGTGGCCAGCTCCTCCCCACCCTTTCCTCAGGATGTCTGGATTGAAATAAACTTCTTGGTGGTTTTGTTCTAAGAACTCCGGCATCTGAGCCCCAAACCTGGCTGGGTCCAGGCCCATTCGCATGGCTCCTCTGGGGGTGGCTGGAGGGAGGCTGGCAGTGGGGGAGCGAGGAGGAGGAGGAGGCATGGACAGATCGTTGTGTAGGGTATTGCATCTGGGGGAGTGTGAGAATATAGGATTCTTCCTAGAAATGGTAACGGGATGAAGGAGGAGGAGTTTGGCCTTTTTGTCTCTTGGTAGACAAATGGATCTTTGCAATTCCACCTTTTCCCCATCACCAAATCCCTGTCACCAACCCTTTACAGTTACGGAATTGGAGAGTATTCTTATTTCTGAGTGTGTAGAAACCTAATGCCACTAACATAGATCCATCCCAGTCTTCTCTCATTGACTAATGGGAGAGCAAGTACAAGGGAGGCGATATAAATACCACCACAGGTGTTGCTGGCTTTGGTTTGCCTCTACGCCAGCAAAAGCTGCATTTTTCTACTGCAGTGGAGTAGTTTGTTTTGTTCGTCAGTTCTCCGTGGTGTAGAGCACCTTTTTCCTGAAGGCTGGAAAGCTGAGGGTCACGCTGATTTTATTCTTACCGCGGGATCTGAACACTCTCCCCTTCCAGGACACAAGGAATTTGTTCCTTGGAATGGCTGTTTCTTTTATCTTGTAAGGGAGAAACTGGTCAGGAGAAGGGCAAATGTTTTTCTTTTTGTTGGCCATGTCCCCTCTAGGGAAACTGAGGCAGAGGGAGGTGATGTGACACGCCTGACGCTCTTCAGTGGGCTGGAGCTGGGCAGAGTCGAGGGACGCCCTTGCTCACACTTCATGTAGCCCCGCTTCAGAAGAGTGCTTGAGAGAATTGCTTTTTTGGGTCGGGGACTAAGCAATGCCTGCTGCATAATAAATATGTTCTCCTCTTCCTAATTTCCTCATGCAGTCTGGGACCCAGGTACGCGAGAGGTGACATCAAGGGAGCCGTGGCGTGCCCTGGAAAGTGCCGCTGGCTGGCTTGGTGTCTCGCACTCTCCTCTCTCTCTTGTTCTTAGCGTGTTGGTGGCTTTTTCCCAGCAAAGCCACGCTGGCAGCCAAATGACTTTTCTGCACAGCACTCGAGGCAGCGGGCGATGCCACTTTGCCGGCTGGCCTTTCCCCTCCGTTGCAGAGCGCGGATGAAGCTCCTGCCGCCGTGCTGCGTCCCGGGCGCGTTGCGGGAGCGATGCTGGCTCGCCTTGCGGCGGGCAGCGCTGGGGCTTTGACACAAAGAGGCAGTGTTCGATCGCGTCTGCGGCGCCCGGTCCGGCTCGCAGCCCTGCCGGGCGCGCACAGCCTGAAACGAGCTCTGCCCCGTGCTGAGCCTGGAATTTAAATCATGGGCAAGCGTGGTGCGGAGGGGTCCAAGCGGGCTGGGTGCGAGCCAGGCGCAGCGCGGCCGCGTTCGCTTGGCAGTCCCGTGGCTTTACACCTGCTCGGCCAAGCCAAGAGGAGAGCAGGGGGTATCGGACAGAGCGCAGGCGGGATCGGAGCTGGTGCCTTACGTGCTGCGGTGCTGGGGATGTTTTCCGGCTCAGGTCTGCGGTGGGGCGATTATCCCTTCAGTGTGCGTTGGTTTCTGGGTGGATAGCTCTTGTACAGCCCCGGCAGACTTTGTCTCTGTGAAGTGATGGTCGGATTTGTCACGTGTGGGTTCGTGTGTTGCTAGCCAGCACGTTGATGTTTGGGGCAGGAATTTTTGCGTCTTCACCTGCTTCCCTGCGCTCAGTAGCAGCTCAACCTGATATTTGCAGACATTTCACGTTTTTAAGAGGTTAATCCTAGCCGTAAGGAGTGGCCAAGAGCAGCTCAGCTGTATCCATAAGCATGCCCTGGGAGGGACGTGGCAAGCTGCGCTGGTGCCCAGGTGTGCTGATACACAGGCCTGGTGTGAAGCTAGAGCCGTGGCCGTGGCCCTTGGAGCAATTAGCTCAGATGGACTCTGGGTGGGACCCCAGGTCCCAAAACCTGGAGATACTGAGCCCAAAAGGTGATGCTGATCCAAACAAGAAGAGAAGTCACAAACTAATCCTACCTGCCCGTCTTTTCCTCCGCACTCTAGAGGCAAAGTCTGGATGCCGTTACCTGCAAGATCTGTCCCAGCTCAGACCAGCAATACACATGTATCTCATATATGGCCTGCGAGTCCATAAAACTAGGTAAACTTTTTTTTTGTTTCATTTTTCCAAAGGACACCTGCAGCATATCCCACCCCATCCTTTGCTTGTAACAACAACCTCACAGGGAGTCTCTCACCAGCTTTGTCTCCCAGAGCACACTTTCTTATCTTCATTTTCCATTTTTTTTATTATGTATTTAAAAAAATTACATTTCTCTTTTAATCTTTGACTTGTGCAGTGCATTACATCTGTAAGCACCCAGCTCCTGGTCGTGCCATGCTGGATTTTATCAGCGCTCTGCCACCCCTTCTCCCCTCAAGGCCGCAGGACAAGGCTGTTTCCCAGCTGCAGGGAGTTTGTCACGGGGAGCTGCACCGGTGACAGAGCCCCTGCGCAGACGGTTGCTGAACTCAGCTGCTCGCCAGTAGATCTGGGGTGACCTTTTACTTATTCCTTGGGTTTGGGGATTGTTTCACCCCCTGCAGAAGAAGTTTGCTTGTATTTTCCTAGTTTGAGGATACTGAGTGCGTCTGGGCTTTCCTCTGCTGGTCCCATCCTCAGTGGTGTCGGTGGGAGGTGTTATTCCCCGAGCCCTCCGGCAGCCTTGGGTTCAGGTGATGGAGCAGGAGTCTGGTAGGGCATGGCCTGCAGTTTCTCCACTGCAACTGCTGCTGCTTAACTCTTTGGCTTAGAAGTGGACTTGTCAGGAGCATCCGCATTTTGGGATCTCTTTCAGTTGTATGTCCTGAGGCTTTAGAATTCCCTGAGTTTCACAGCCCTTGTTGCCTGTCTCAAGTTATGTTAGTGCTTAGGTGGCCAAGTCCCTGCTGCAGAACCCTTATTTGCAAAAGTAGCCAGTGGATTCAGGCGTCTCCATTTTGGGAGCAGCATCTTCAAGGCTTCACTGGCACAGCCACAGCTCCCATTGGCTTCGGCTGAATTTGTGCCAGAGTAGGTCAGCATAAAAGGGAGACACTCAAAGTTAGCAAGTAACCTCAAAGAAACTGCTTTTTCCTGAGTTTTCCCACCTGTAAAACAGACGTGTTAAAACTGAGCTACACCCTTTGCTAGCTTTCCTGTACAGAGAGGAGAATAGCGTAGTAAAATGGGAGAGAAGGCCGAGAAGTAGCTGCTTGGTTGCAGAGGTGGCATCTACGTGGTGAGGTGGGACTGGCCGTGGGTGGTGCTCCCTGCCGGAGCTATGGCCCGCTGGGTCTCCCCGGTCTGATGCCACCTTGTACTGCGAGGGATATTTGCCGTGAGTGCCTTCAGAGTGAGTGCTCCAGCACACGTGCCCTCATTGCTCCTGCTCACCTCACACAGGCACTCACTTCCCTCGTCAGGAATGAGATAAATTTGATTATACAGCAATATGGTTTTTATTATGAAAAGGGGAAAGAAAATACCCTGGCTTTCACTGAAAACCCTCGGAGCCAAAGCTTATGTCATAATTTAAATGTTTCTAAAAAAAGTAGGGGGTGAGGGTTGCTTTTTGTTTGGGGGGGTGGTGG
>Ga0181612_136725_pt1 | contig 12758 bp, 13 predicted proteins | sample HoacroProtozoa21_FD_119630 | JGI IMG/M metagenome (GOLD analysis project Ga0181612, IMG submission 119630) | Hoatzin crop microbial communities from Cojedes, Venezuel. Combined Assembly of Gp0051906, Gp0051904, Gp0051908 | reverse complement strand
GTCCACCAGTTAACCATGTTACCGTCCTTGTCGAAGAGGCGGCCCTGGTCGTCGAAGCCGTGGCTCATCTCGTGGCCGATTACAACGCCGATTGCGCCGTAGTTCACTGCATCGTCAGCATCGGGATTGAAGAAAGGAGGCTGAAGGATGGCTGCAGGGAAGCAGATTTCGTTGGTGGTAGGGTTGTAGTAGGCATTTACCATCTGAGGAGGCATGCCCCACTCGGTCTTGTCTGTGGGCTTGCCAAGCTTGTTCATATTGTCGGCAACATACCATGCGCCGGCTGCTAACTGATTGTCATAATAGGACTTAGCGGGGTCGATGCTAAGACTGCTATAGTCTTTCCACTTGTCGGGATAGCCGATCTTGATGGTGAAGTTGTTAAGCTTCTCGTGGGCCTTAACCTTGGTGCTGTCGCCCATCCAGTCCAGACCATCAATGTGCTGGTCTAGTGCTTTCTGCAGGTTCTTAACCAAGGTAAGCATCTGATTCTTAGAGCTTTCGGGGAAGTATTTGTCGACATACATCTTGCCGACAGCCTCACTGAGCACGGTGTTGGGAACATTCATAGCCCTCTTCCAACGAGGTTTCTGCTCCTGAACGCCGGAGAGCTGCTTGCTGTAGAAATCGAAGCTTGCTGCATAGAAATCATCGCTCAGAGCACCGCAGGCGCCACTTACGAGGTGGGCAGCTACATAGTCCTTAAGGATACTGAGGTCGGCCTCGCTGAAATATTTGCTGAAGGCAGCAAAGAAGGAAGGTTCGCAAACTATGATTTTTTCCTGATCGGGAATGTTCCTCTGGGCAAAATAGGACTTGAAGTCGAAGCCAGGGTAGGCTGCGTAGAGCTGCTCGCTGGAATATGGGTTGTACTGAGCGATATAGTCACGCTCTTGCTCCCTTGTCCAAGAGTTCTCTGCCAGATAGTCCTCAACGAAAACGGTGTTGTCGGCAGCATTCTTTGGGTCGTTTACCCCTGCAAGCTCAAGCACTTTGGTAAGGAAACTGCGATAGCCCTCCTTAATCTTGGCGTTCTCTGCCTTGAGGTAGTAATCGCGGTTGCCGATACCCAGGCCGCCCTGGCCAAGATAGAGAATCTGCATATCGCTATTCTTGAGGTCAGCCTCGGCGTAGGAACCGAAGAAACTGCCTTCGCCGGTGTTGTGCAGGTCGGCAATCACCTTAACCAGCTCTGCCTTGTCCTTGGCGGCGTAGATTTTCTCAAGATAGGGCTTGAGGGGAGCCGCACCTTCGTTGTTAAGTTTCACTGAATCAAGGCCTTGCTTATAAAGGTCAACTATTTTCTGCTCGATGGTACCGGGGGTAGTCTGCATCTCCGACATCTCGGCAAAGAGGTCGTTCAGACGCTCTATATTGTTCTCGCGGAGTTGGTCAAATGTACCGAAACGGGAATACTCGGCCTCGAGGGGATGGCTCTTCTGCCAACCGCCGGTTGAATATTCATAAAAATCTTGCCCCGGAGTTACCGAGGTGTCAAGGTTCGCAAGGTCGATTGCGGGAACCTTTTCTTGCTTAGAGTGGCAAGATGCCAGCATCATAAGGGGAATCATAAATAAAATTGTCTTTTTCATATTGCAAATTTACTTGTTTTTTTGCTTTTCCATGATTTTGAGGTTGCGATTTGCCGCAAAATGCTGCGGATTGAGCTTCAGGGCCTTCTTGTAATACTTGGTGGCCTTCTTGTAGTCCTTCTTTGCAACCTGGTAGTAGGCTCCAATGTTTGCCAGCCAGTCGGGATTGGAAGGTTGGATTTTGCTCATCCTCTCGGAAATGATGCGGAAAGAGTCGTAGCCGTTGGCTGTACCTTTATTATAAAGGGTATAGCAGTATTCCTGGATGGCGGACTCAAAGTCCTCGGGCTTGACGGTCTCGCCGCGAAGGGTCCAAGCGGGATGGCTGCTATAGTTCTGGTCAATCAGGTTCAGCAGCTCGGTGGAAGCCATGTCGGGGCTGTCCTTCTCGTAATCAATAAGGGCGTTTATCTTGTCGAAACGGTATTCCAGAGCCAGTGGAGCAAGCTTTATCGCCTGGTCGATGGACTGGGATGCCTGGGCAAAATATTCCTCGTCGAAGAAGGGTTCCTCGAAGTAGTTTACGGGGTTGCCGAGGCTGTCCTTAAGGCTGAGCATTGGCTTGTTACCCAGATACTTGGCATCGCTGCTGGAGATTACCTCAACCCTGCGGCTCTTGGCCCAGTAATAGGCAAAACGCCCCTCCCAGGCATCACAGTCCTGGGGATAGGCCTCAATCCAATTGTCCAGGATGGTCTCAACTCCCACCCCAGCGGCACCGGTATTCTTCACCTGGCGGGCATATTTTTCCTTAAATTCCTCTGCCGTCTGGGCAGATGCAGCCACGCAAAGCAGCATGGCGATTGCAGTCAAGATTCTTTTCATACATCCATCAATATCCTGCGGTTCTTGGGGTGCAGATTGTTGCACCTCGAACCCAAATTGTTTACAAAGCCAAGGGGATGCCCCTGGTATTTTACTATCAACAGCCCCTTCGGTTCCTCGGGAAGATAAAGTGCATCGCGGTGCAGAAAGCGCAGCGCCTGCTGCCTGTCCAGCTCGACACTGGGACATTCTTCCTTATAATCAATGGCCAGGCAGCGGTCGGTTTCCACCCTGGGAATCGGGGAAATTGCATCTTTTAGGCGGGTTTTGCTGGTTTTGGAGGGCGCGGTTTTTCGCAGGGCGCCAACCCATTGGCCTTCGCCGGGAACCTCTCCTGCCTTTAGCAGATTGCCGAATTTTGTGGTTTTCACTCCATACTTTCCAAACTCATCTTCAGGTTCAAATATCTCTCCACCCAGGTCCTGCGATGCCCAGAGCAGGTTTTCATCGTTCTCGGTATCCTCGTAGGTGCAAGTGGAATAAATCAGGATGCCATCCTGCTTGAGGGCGGGCCAGACATCGGCGAGGATTCGGCGCTGCCTTTCGGCACAGAGCTTTACTATATCGGGACTCCACTGCTGCTCGGCCTTTGCGTCCTTGCGGAACATTCCCTCGCCGCTGCAAGGCACATCGGCCACTATCACATCGAAATAACCTTGCAGCCTACTGCCAAAAACAGCGGGATCTACACTGCTGACTATCACATTGTTATCGCCCCAGATGCCGACATTGTCAGCCAGCACGGAGGCTCGCTTTTTCATTACCTCGTTGGAAACCAGCTCAAACTCATTGCCGCAGATTTCCCGCAGCGAGCAAGCTAGGTCAGTGGTCTTTCCGCCGGGAGCGGCGCAAAGGTCAAGCACCCTTAAGTTCTTACCACTCACCAATTTACGGAAAATATATCCAACATACATTGCGGAGGAGTCCTGCACATAGTAGCAGCCGGCATGAAAGAGCGGATCAAGGGTAAATACCGGCCTATCCGTTAAGATTCGGCCATACTTGTTCCAAGGCACCTGTTCTCCAACAGGCGCCTCGCAGGGCTTGAAGGGGTTAATCCTTATGGCAGTGGAAGGGGCCTGCATCAGTTGAAACCTTCAGGCATCTTGAAGTCCTCGGGCATACCTTCGGGCATACGGCCCTCTGAAACAGCCACCAGCCCATCTACAACCTTGTCGAGGGCATCATTTATCTTGTTGCCGACCATCATCTTCATCATAAAATTGAGTTCAGCGTTGGCAACAATATAGAAATCGGTCTTGCCGTGGTCCTCGGTAATGTCGAAGTGGAGTTCGGCTACAAATTTTATCGGCGCACCATTATCTTGCAGCTCTATATATGAATAAGGTTCCCTGCGGGTCACCTTTACCCCAATTGTAAAGCCCTGCACGGGAGCGCTGATGGTATCGTAGTCGGCGGTAACACCCTGCTTCTTGTCCTCGGGGAGCATGTTCACAAAGTTACGCATGTCCACAAAGGCCATATAGAGTTCTTCCCTTGGGCGGGAAACTATTCCATGTTTGCTTTTGAATTGCGATGTACTCATTTTTTACTAAATTTGCGTTCGTAATCTGCAAATATAGCAAATATTATGCACAAGATTTACTTCGAAAAAAGATGTATCATCATCTGCGAGCCTGACGACCAAGCGCTTGCCGACCCTAACTCCGTAGAGTTCCATATCGGCGAGAAACTGGACATACATACCCTTGTGCTGATGTTTGAGGCATCGGAGAGCCTCTCCAGAATCTATATTCCAACCAAGGATACCGACCTGATGTACAGGCGAATCTGCGCCGAATTCAAGGAGGTGAATGCCGCCGGCGGGCTGGTGAGCAACCGAAGGGGTGACTTCCTGCTGATTAGCAGAAACGGCCTCTGGGACCTACCCAAGGGGCATCAGGAGCCAGGCGAAGACATTAAAGTGACCGCTTTGAGGGAGGTGCAGGAGGAAACCGGCGTGGACAAGCTGGAACTTCGCGACCTTATCTGCATCACCGACCATTGCTATATCCGAAACAATATCTGGCACCTCAAGCATACTTGGTGGTACGATATGCTCTATACCGACCCGGTAGACCTCACTCCCCAGCGCGAGGAGGACATCACCAAGGCCGCCTGGGTCGCCAAGTCCAGCCTCCCCTCCTACCTCAAAAACACCTATCCATCCATTCAGGAGGTCTTCCGCGAAGCAAAAGTGTAGGAAAGAGGCAGCAGGCTGAAACTTTTTGACGGGTTCTGCCGTATATATAAAGTATCTCACATTTTTAAGCGTGTATGAAACTTTCACAATTCGACTTTGAACTCCCCCAGGAAAAGATTGCAAAGGAACCCACAAAGTGGAGGGATGAATGTAAGCTGATGGTCCTGCACAAGGACAGCGGCGAGATTGAACATCGTCAATTCAAGGATATCATCGACTATTTTGGCAAAGGAGACCTCTTTGTTCTCAACAATACCAAGGTATTCCCCGCTAGGCTCTACGGCAAGAAGGAGAAGACAGGTGCCGACATCATGGTGTTCCTGCTTCGCGAACTCAGCCGCGAGCAAAAGCTCTGGGATGTAATCGTTGACCCCGCCCGCAAAATCCGTATCGGCAACAAACTTTATTTTGGCGAAGACGAGAGCATGGTGGCCGAGGTTATCGACAACACAACCTCCAGAGGCAGAACACTGCGTTTCCTTTATGATGGACCCTACGAGGAGTTCAAGAAGGCACTCTTCGACCTTGGACACACCCCGGTTCCTACCTGGGTAAAGCCCGTTGCCGACGAGAGCGATGTCGAGAATTTCCAGACCATTTTCGCCGAGCACGAGGGTGCAGTTTCAGCTCCCGCAGCAGGTCTGCACTTTAGCCGCGAGCTGTTTAACCGTATGATTCTCAAGGATATAGACAAGGTGTTTATTACCGTACACATGGGAATCGGGCACTTCCGCAGCGTGGATGTTGAGGACCTTTCCAAGCACCGCATGGAAGGCGAGCACATGATTATCAGCGCCGAGGCAGCCGAGAAAATCAACTCCACCAAGCGTGCTGGCGGCAAGATTCTGGCAGTTGGCGTCACCGTCAACAGGGCACTTGAAACCTATGTCACCACCACCCACGAGGTAAAGGAGAACGACATCTGGACCAACAAGTTCATCTTCCCTCCCTACCAGTTCAGCGTGGCTGATGCCTTTGTGAGCAACTTCCATCTTCCTGAATCAACAATGCTGATGATGCAGGCAGCTTTCGGCGGATTCCAGCATGTAATGGACGCCTACAAGGTGGCTCTGGAGCAGGACTATCGCTTCGGCCCTTACGGTGATGCAATGCTGATTATCTAAAAAGATTAAGAAACAGCAAAAAGTTTCTTTAAAAAGATAAAAAACATAAAAAATCGCAGAAAGTTTTTTTACTTCTGCGGTTTTTTTTGAGTTTATGCTTTAGATTTGCGCATGGACAAGATTAGATTGGAGAGAATTTGCTCGTGCGCTTTGAATCGCATTTTTGGCTATGAGCCATTGATTTCGTTGGGCTTTGTTCAGGAACTTGGCTCGGCTTCGGCCGTTTTTGACCTGAGCGGAGCGGAAATCGACAAGATTCTGGGACCTTTCAGCAAGTATCGTGGGATGATAAACGACAGCCTGCTGGAATCTGCTGAAAAGGAGCTGGATGATTTGGAAAATCGGGGATATAAGTACCTTGCCTATACGGAAGATGCTTTTCCTGAGGCACTTAAGGAGTGCCCCGACCCGCCGATTGGGCTTTACATTAGGTCGGATTCAGAACCCTCCGAGATATTTTCGGGGCGGCCTAGCATCTCGATTGTGGGAACAAGGGATATCTCGCCCTACGGCAAAGAATGGTGTCCGAAAATAGTGGGAGCCATAGCTCAAGCCCCGGTTAAACCGGTGATAGTCAGCGGCTTGGCCTTTGGGGTGGATATCAGTTCACACCTTTCCGCACTGGCCTGGGGCCTGCCAACAATAGCAGTACTTCCCGGCCCGGTAGACGAGGTTTATCCCAAGTCCCATAGAGTTGCGGCGGGCAAGATTGCCCACAGCCCCGGCTGCGCCCTGATTACCGACTATCCGCCGGGAACCGCACCAGCCGCCAATACCTTTATCCGACGCAACCGAATCATTGCAGGACTCAGCCAAGCCACCATTCTGGTAGAGTCCAAAATCAAGGGTGGAGGAATGATAACATGCAGACTAGCACAGAGTTACGGGCGGGATGTCTTTGCCCTGCCGGGCCGAATTGACGACCCTAGGTCCGCTGGATGCAACCTGCTGCTGCGCGAAAAAACGGCAGAACCTATCAGTTCCCTGGAGGACCTTGGCGAACAGTTGGGGCTGGGTCGCTACAATCTTCGCAAAAACAAGGACTTTTCGCAGAAAATCACCGAATTCTACGCAGGCGAGGCCGATGAAGCGGCAAGAAATGCCCTTATGGACACCGCCCTTGCCATTAAAAAACATAGGGGTGTAACCATCGAAGAACTCTGCGAAATACTAAAAAGGCCCTACCGGGATACGGCCATAATCGTGGGCAGGCTCGAAAGCGACGGGGTAATCTGCACAGACCTGCTTCAAAGGTGCACGATTAATGTCAAAAATTACTAAATTTGTACTCTGATGCATTTTATAGACACGCATACCCATTTTTGCGACGAAGCGTTTGGCAGCGAACAGCCTGCCCTGATAGCCCGCGCCCAGCAAGCCGGCGTGTACAAAATGGTGCAGGCCGATGTGGATAGCCGCGAGCGGGAGCCGATGTTCAAGCTCTGCGAGGCCAATCCCGGAGTGCTTTTCCCCATGCTTGGGCTCTATCCCGGTTCGGTCGAAAAGAACTGGAAGGAGGAAATCGACGCTCTCCAGCCCTGGTTTGCCAAAAATCCCGTTGCAATCGGGGAAATCGGGCTAGATTACCACTTCAGCACCGAATTCAAACAGGAGCAGAAGGAGGCATTGAGGGTGCAGTTGGAGATGGCCGCAGAACACGATTTGCCAGTAAATATCCATCTGCGTGATGCTACAGAGGACTTTGTCGCCATCATCAAGGACTGTGCGCATCTGCATCTAAGGGGCAACCTGCACGCCTACAGCGGCAGCAGCGAAACATGGCGGGAACTCCGCAAATATGCCGATTTTTCCCTAGGAATTGGTGGGGTTGTTACCTTTAAAAACGCCAAACTCCCGCAGGTGGTTGCCGATGTACCAATGGAGTACCTGCTGCTGGAAACGGACGCTCCCTACCTCAGTCCGACCCCTCTGCGCGGCACCAGAAACGAGAGTGCAAACATCCCCTTAATCGCTGCCAAAATAGCTGAAATAAAGGGAGTTAGCATAGAGGAAGTTGCAAGAATCACCACAGATAACGCTGAAAAACTTTTCAAGATATGATATTCGATTTCTTAAAGCAAAACTACAAGAATTCCATCCTGCTCATCTACACCGGAGGCACCATAGGCATGAAGGAGGACCCGAACACAGGTACTCTCTCCCCCTTCGACTTCAACCACCTGCTAAAAGAGGTGCCGGAGCTCAAGAAATTCTCTACCAAGATTGACTCCTACACCTTCGATCCGCTGATTGATTCCTCGGATGTAGAGCCCAGCATGTGGGTAAAGCTGGCTGAAATCATAAAGGAAAAATACGATAAATACGATGGGTTTGTGGTGCTGCACGGTACCGACACCATGGCCTACTCGGCATCGGCGCTGAGTTTTATGCTCAAAGACCTGAGCAAGCCGGTGATTTTTACTGGAAGCCAGCTGCCGGTGGGCAGTCTTCGCACCGACGGCAAGGAAAATTTAGTTTCTTCCATTGAAATTGCGGCCGACAGGGATGCTGCAGGCAATGCAATCGTGCCCGAAGTTGCAATTTTCTTCAACTCGCAGCTCTTCAGGGGGAACCGCACCTGCAAGGTAAATTCCACCGCCTTCGATGCCTTCCAATCCCCCAATTTCCCCTCTCTGGCAGAGGCCGGAATCAGCATTAGATACCACAAACACCTTATTCACTACCCCAGCGAAAAGGACCTGCCGCTGCAGATAAACACCTCGCTGGATACCCGCGTCGCCATCCTCAAGGTGCATCCCGGAATCACCGAAGAAGTTGCCCGTAACATATTGTGTGGTAAGGGAATAAGGGCGGTTATCCTGGAGACCTACGGGTCCGGAAACGCCATCTCCAAACCCTGGTTTACCAATATTGTAAAGGAGGCCAACGACTCCGGCAAGATTCTGCTGAATGTCACCCAGTGCCTTGCGGGCGAGGTGAACATGGATATCTATGCCACCGGCAAGGCCCTGAAGGACGCAGGAGTGATTTCAGGCTTCGACATGACCACCGAGGCAGCCCTAGCAAAACTCTTCCATTTGATGGGCAAACACCCCGACAATGAGAGGGTAAAACTCTCCCTTTCGAAGAACCTAAGGGGCGAAATATCAAAATAACTCTTGTTAAATGAAATATTTTTGCTAAATTGCAACGATTTTGATATACTGACTTAAAAGCAGAAACTATTAACAATACTTAATTATTTATAAATCACTAAAAAACCATTATGAAAAAGTTTTTCATGATTTTAGCAGCCCTCGCCACTATGGCATTTACTGCTAATGTAGCATTCGCTCAGGATGCTGAAGCTGAAACAGCTGAACCCGCAGCTACCGAAGAAGTAGCAGCTGCTCCCGCAAACGACGCACAGTCCCTTACTGCTGCAGCTCCCGAGGTTCCTCTGACCCAGGCCCTCAAGACCAAATTCATCGAGGGTGGTCCTGGCTTTATGTCACTCATCTTCGTCTGCCTCATCATTGGTCTGGCACTCGCAATTGAGCGTATTCTTTATCTCTCTTTCGCTAAGACAAACGCCAAGAAGCTCCTTGCAAAGGTTGAGAGCGCCCTCAATGAGGGTGGTATTGAGAAGGCAATGGATGTTTGCCGCAATACTCGTGGCCCTGTAGCCAGCATCTTCTATCAGGGTCTGCTCCGCTACGACCAGGGCCTCGACACCGTTGAGAAGTCCATCGTATCTTACGGCGCAGTTCAGTCCAGCCTTCTTGAGAATGGCCTCAGCTGGATCTCCCTGTTCATCGCCCTTGCTCCTTCACTCGGATTCCTTGGAACCGTTATCGGTATGATCCAGGCATTCGATGCTATCCAGGCAGCCGGCGATATCAGCCCTAACGTTGTGGCTGGTGGTATGAAGGTCGCCCTTATCACTACCGTAGGTGGTCTTATCGTTGCTATGATTCTTCAGGTGTTCTACAACTATATCCTTGCAAAGATTGACTCTATCACCATTGATATGGAAGACAGCACAATCTCCCTCATGGATATCCTTACCAAATACAAAGAGAACAAGAAATAATCCATTTACAATCGTTCCAAAATGAAAAATTATAACAAAATATTCAAATTGGCGATGTGGATTCTGATTGCCATTAGCGTTGTCCTCCTGGTCATTGGATTTGCAGGTGGATGGGCCGAAGGCAATGTTGATACCCTGCTTACCTGGACTTACATCATGGTAGCTCTGGCAGTCGCAGTGGTAATCATCGTGGGGCTACTTATCGGCTTCAAGAACGATGCAAAGAAGCTTCTGAAAATGTTGCTGATTCTTGCAGCTCTTGCGGTAGTTTGCTTCATTGTTTATCTTATCGCCCCCGGTACCCAGCCTGTTGGCATGCTACAACAGCAGTCTGCCGGAACACTCAAGTTAACCGATACTATGCTATACCTCTCGTATTTTGCCGGTATTTTGGCAGTGCTTGCCATCATCTTCGGCGAAATCCGTATAGCTCTCAACAATAAGAAATAATTATGGGTAGCAAAAAAACACCAGCAATAAATTCAAGCTCAACAGCGGATATCGCATTCCTGCTTCTGTGCTACTTCCTCATGACTACAACCATGGGTTCACAGACAGGTCTGAGCCGTCGTTTGCCTCCTATGCCCGATGAAAATCAGAAGGTGGAGGACCAGAAGGTTAACCGTCGTAACATCATGGTTGTGAAGGTTAACTCTCAGGATAGAATTTTAGCCGGTAACGAGCCCATCGACATCAGCATGCTTAAGGAGAAGACCAAAACTTTCCTCTCCAACCCTACCAACGATGAGTCTCTTCCCGAGAAAAAGACCGAGAACATCGAAGGTCTGGGCGCCCGTCAGGTTTCTAAGGGTGTGATTTCCCTTCAGAATGACCGTGGTACTAGCTATCAAGCCTACATCGCAGTGCAGAACGAGCTTGTAAAAGCCGTGAATGAGCTGCGTGACGAGGCTGCGATGCGCGAGTATGGAAGGAAGTTCATTGCTCTCAACGAAAATCAGCAAAAAGCCATTAAGGATTTGGTTCCTCAGAATCTTTCCGAGGCCGAACCTAAGGATGTTGGTAAAAGAAGATAATAGGAGGATTTAATTATGTCAATGTTCAAAGATAGCGGCAAAAAAGAAATGCCGGGAATCACTTCAAGTTCCCTCTCTGATATTGTGTTCATGCTCCTGTTCTTCTTTATGGTGACAACACAGCTTCGTGAGACCGAGAACAAGGTGATGGTTAATATCCCTAACGCTTCCGAGTCAGTAAAACTAGAGCGCAAGGACTTGGCTTCGTACATCAATGTTGGTACTCCTATCAAGAGCCTTCAGGCCCAGTATGGTACCGATGCACGTATCCAGCTCAACGATTCCTTCAAGACAACAAAGGATATCCGCGACTTTATCGCAGCCGAGCGTGAGTCCAAGAGCGAGGCGGACCGTTCTTTCATGACAGTTTGCATCAGGGCTGACCAGGATGTCAGAATGGGTATCATTACCGATATTAAGCAGGAGCTCAGACGTTGCTCTGCGCTTAAGATACTATACTCAGCTAGAAAGAGTGAGTAAAATCACTCATAATCAATAGAGCAGCCCCCTTTTATGAGGGCTGCTTTTTAAAATTATGGAAAGGAAAAAAGTAAAGGAATTGCTGGCATCCGCTGCCGGCGAACAGGTACTTGCCAAGGGGTGGGTACGCACTAAAAGAGGAAACAAAGAGATTGCCTTCATTGCCCTAAATGACGGCTCTACCATTAATAATATACAGATAGTGGTCGATAAGACCAAAATCGATGCCGACCTTCTTGCCAAGGTTACCACAGGGGCTTGTATTGCGGTAACAGGCAGGTTGGTGGAATCTATCGGCAGCGGCCAAGCTGTTGAGATTCAGGCAGATAGCATAGAAATTTATGGCACTTGCGACCCGGTAAGATACCCTCTTCAAAAGAAGGATACCTCTTTTGAGTATCTTAGAACCGTGGCTCACATGCGCCCTAGAACCAATACATTTGGCGCCATTCTTAGGCTTCGTAGCCAGATGGCATTCGCCATTCACGATTACTTCCATTCAAGGGGCTTTGTATACCTGAATACCCCGCTCATCACCGCTGCCGATGCCGAGGGTGCGGGCGAAATGTTTCAGGTAACTACCCTTGACCTTAACAATGTTCCCAAGAACAAGAAGGGTGAGCCGGATTATACTAAGGACTTCTTTGGCCGCCAGACTTCCCTTACCGTAAGTGGCCAGCTCGAAGGTGAGCTAGGTGCCACCGCACTTGGCGAAATTTACACCTTCGGCCCCACCTTTAGGGCAGAAAATTCCAATACTCCTAGGCATCTTGCCGAGTTCTGGATGATTGAGCCCGAAATGGCATTCTACGACATTAAAGACAATATGGTACTCGCCGAGGACTTTATCAAGCACCTTGTTAAGTATGCGCTGGACAACTGCTACCACGACATCAAGTTCCTTAATGACCGCTATGATAATGAGCTGATAGACAGGCTCAAAGGCGTGATTAGCACCGAGTTCAAAGTGCTTACTTATACCGAGGGAATCGAGATTCTGGAGCAGGCCGTTAAAGACGGACATCACTTCGAATATCCTGTTAGCTGGGGAGTTGACCTCCAGAGCGAGCACGAGAGGTTCCTGGTTGAGCAGCATTTCGGTCGCCCTGTAATCATGACCGACTATCCCAAGGACATCAAGGCCTTCTATATGAAGCAAAATGAGGATGGCAAAACGGTTCGTGGCATGGATGTGCTCTTCCCGAAGATTGGCGAAATCATCGGTGGAAGCGAGCGTGAGAGCGACCTTGCCAAGATGGAAGCCCGCATTGACGAGCTTAAGATGAGCCGTAGGACGCTGGAGTGGTATTTGGATCCCCGCCGCTTCGGCTCCTGCCCCCACAGTGGCTTTGGACTTGGGTTCGAAAGGCTCCTGCTGTTCATCACGGGCATGAGCAATATTCGCGATGTGATTCCCTTCCCTAGAACTCCTAAAAACGCTGAATTCTAATAAATTATAAAAGAAAG
>Ga0181612_112392_pt1 | contig 12758 bp, 6 predicted proteins | sample HoacroProtozoa21_FD_119630 | JGI IMG/M metagenome (GOLD analysis project Ga0181612, IMG submission 119630) | Hoatzin crop microbial communities from Cojedes, Venezuel. Combined Assembly of Gp0051906, Gp0051904, Gp0051908 | reverse complement strand
TGATGATTTCATAATTTTATTCATTATAACTCATCTCAATACAGTGTCTCATTAGAACAACATACAATTTGGTGTTATTGACAAATGATTGTGTGATACACATGGACAATCAATTACAGTAACATCCCATGAAACAACAGTGAAATTAAATGGATTGAAAATGCCACCCTTCACGGGCTTCTGCAGTCTTTTGCTGTTGAACGTCAACCACGAAAGAAAACCCTGCTTTCTGACAAGAGCAGTGCTGGGCTTCCTCTCCATCCTGGAGAAGGCGGTAGGCAATCCACGAGTCAGACAGACGTGTGGCATTCACTTTTAACTTTCTGTATATAAGCCAGCCCCCAGGTGATTATATCTACACTGCTGTTGGATCATTGTCCTACAAGTGAGAGACTGTGTCGCCTAATGTGAGCTTCCCACCTCAAGGATTTAGCTAACAAACCCCAGGAAACATAGCTGTATTTTTCAGTATCCTTTCATTAATTTATGTACTAGTAATTAACTTAATATACTCATTAATTGCCATATAGTATTACTAATAGTAACAATCTAGGAAAACATGAGATACCAATTAATCACTGTTTTTCCTTAAAAAATAGTACTTTTTGATTACATTACATGTGACAAAACTTGTTCTGAGCTTGCAATTGGAGGAACTACTCCAGCACGTAATTTAATAACCCGTGGCTCACATAACTCACTCTGTGCCATGGCAGGGGATGATTTATTTTACCGAGAACTGAAAAAACATGTGGTATGACATTGATGTACTTTGAAAATACTTGCAAAACAAAATAATAATAATGGAAGGGGGAAAGACCAGTAAGTTATTATATCCTGACAAGCTGTTTTCGTGAAGGCTTAGTCCTTAGAATGCCATTAAATTAAACATGGATATTTATGCACACGTACATTAAAATATAAATTAACAAATGTACCATTTTAAAAGATGCAACTTCTTCCTTTGTTATTCTGTAGATTCTTCTGTGGAATTTGGATCTGAGGAAGGAACTGTGAGGTTATTTGAAGAATCATTTTTAGACATCAGAAAGGAGTAATATTGAAGGGAAGCATATACACATACAGTGGGTTTCATCCTCCTCTGAGAGTAAACCAGAAAGAACGGCAGTGCAAAGCTAATGTCAACGAAGAGAATATCAGGCACTTGGTATCAGAGCCAGACTACTTCCAGAAATGTTAAGACCGGGGAAAGACAAACAAAGATATCACTACTGTATACCACTGAATCTATTATTAACAATGACTGAAAGAATATATATTATTCGTGTGCATTACAGTAGCCTCTTAAGGCAGTGTACAACACACAGCAACAGATGAGTTTTGGTCCCAGCCATGTCCAACCTACACAAAAGGCCCTTAGCGCAACAGAAAGCAGCCTTGTTACCATCTATCATTTGATGCAGAGGACCGTAGGAAAACCGAGGAAATAGTCTGCCACACCTGCACAGGAGACCTGGGGCAGGGACACCCTGCTCTCTTTAGCAACTGGAGACCGTGCTGAGCTACAGACCGTCACTTACGCATGACGTTCAAACTTATGCTGTATACGGAGCCATGCCGTCAGTCATGCACCGGGCATCATCAGCTGACAGCAGTCATTTTACTGCCTGGTCAGAGAAGAAATAATTTCATGTATTGAATTCTTGCAACACAAACTGGCAGAAAGGCCATATTACGGGCGAGCGTGCTGGTCGGGTGCAGATAAGAGGTCAGTATGGAGAAGACCACCTGGTCTTTTCTATAAAGCTGTATTTTTTCTTTTCAGTGGAGAAATGAGAACTGTTGAAAGATTCAATGTTGTCCCGTCTTTTAAGGCTGGAATGTCCTTTCAGCCAAAATAATTTATTCCAATTGTCAAAGCTCATCAGGCTCTCAGCGTGAGTCTTGCATAAATGGATTTATTCCTGGCTGTTTCATTTGCACACTCCATGAAATTTTTTTCCACCTATTTAATTTCATCAAGACTTTCTTCACAGAGACTAGTAAACTTGTTGCAAGAGCACTGTAATGTAAAAGACACTATCTCTTTCTTATATTCCTGTGGAAAAAAAATAGGATAAACCATAATATGCTTTAATAATTCATATACTTACAAATAATCCCACTTTAAGATGCTGTTCCTGAAATGGGAAAAATATGGAAGTATGTGACAAATAAAGCAATAAAGCCATGCTTATGGGTAACAGATAATAAAGTGCTGCCAACTTGGATCAGCATTTTCTGTTTAAAATCTCTCATGGTGAAATTCATGATATTCCATATTCTACAGTAGTGGTGTAAAACTCTCCCATGAAACTGCAGTGTCTGGGAATACTACTCTGGCATCATCATTCTTACTTTTCTAAATAAAGTGCCTCTCTGTCGCACAAAAACTCATCAAGTGGAAAATGTGACGAACACGTTATTGCAAAGGGACAGGGTTTGGGAAACCTAGCCGTGTTTTCCTTTGCCTAGACTGCAGCCGTACGGGGCAGGTCCTGCGCAGGGGGTCTGCTCTTCGTCTGTGCTTCCGTAGGGCAGCCGTAACGAGTTCAGCAGCAGTAGACCCTCCGAAGCCTTCTTGGCTTTAAGACCACAACAAGGGAAGAGCTTTTAAGGCCAAAACCAGCAGGGCCAATGCGATCCTCTCCTGCCGTTATGCACATTTGTTTATTCATTTAAGAAATTGAGTTATTTAGGAAGTTTTCACCTCAGGGAAACAACCAACTAGAAAATATGAAGAATTAATAAAGAAAGACTAAAGTTTAATTCCACGAAGTAGATTATAGCTGACGGTGTATGCTGTATATCATTTGTATTTGCTTGAAAAAAGAAGATTGTTTCTATAATAGCCTGATCCTGAAGCACATCTAGGAGGGGAATGGAAGCAAAGCTGCCTTAGAAGCTGACACAATCAGACAGACAGATATTTTAAAAAGCCTATGAAGATTTTACACCCTCCAGTAGGCTGAGGCTAAACAGGATTTGTCAGAAGCAGGAGCAGGTAGCAAGATAGGCTTTGTCAAAAGCAGAGACTGATGCCGGAGTGGTATTGGTCAAAAACATCAGTCTTTACAGTCAGTTCCTGTCAGTATTATGCCTTTGAAATAGCCAGTCTTCAAATTAATGTCTTCCAATGAGCTGGCCTTTGGGAGTCAAAGAAACAAACAAATTAATCTGAAAGAATGAGCCTGCCTGCGACACTGATAAATCTGTTGTGACAATGTAAGGCTTATTAAACACTGAGAAATATATTTCCCTAGCCTCTGGGTCAAATGCAAGTTTTAAGGTTAATAGAGAAAATCAACATTTAAAAAAATGTCACATGAACTACTTTTTTTTCATAGTCTGCTTTTGACAGGAAATTCATGATTCAATACACTTAACTCAAAAATATAATGCATATAGTGAGGAGCTATCCAAATAACAAAATATTCTGAGTTACAGGGATATAACTGAAATGGGATAACATAGATGATGTTATCTGTTCTTGAACATCAGCACTGGCTTGCCTTCGTGAACTCCGTCAGTCACACACATGATCTTTGCTCTGGCTGTACGGAGATGAAAGGAAGGATAGGTGGAGCGTATTGCCGAGGAAATAACTCAGTCTTGATAAAAGGGGTGCTTTGCAGAATAGAAAAGCTAAACACTGCTATTGATTATCATGATGTATGCCACAGCGAAAGAAGGTGGAACCGCAGAGGCTGCCTACACACAGCTTTTCCTCACAGCAGCAGCCGCAGTTTCAGCAGGGATTTTTCTTGCAATTCATGGCATTAGAGAAGGATTCCTCTGAGTTGAAAGGTTTTTGCAGGGGACAGTGGTACAACAACTTGACTTGCTATACTCAGGAGGGTTTACTGGGCCCCAAAACCTCTGCAGTTTGCTTCCTCAAGTGAAAAATGACTCCCACTGTGGATGTCCGTAGAAAGAAACAGACATACTCAGACATATATATGAAAAAAACCACGCTACCCACTGCCACAGCCTGAAGAACTCATCAGGTGCAGAACAGCTATCCAAAACGTTAAGCTTTCTCCTCCACAGTCCCCACACATCTTCCTTTCAAACCACGCCATGTGGCTTCCGCAATTGCCTGGTGGCACAGAAACCCTTCGTAACCCACCTTGTCATACTGGTTGGTTTCTGCCACTGTGAACCATACTTTCAGGCAATAAGGGGAAAGACTGTTAATTTTCTTGTACTAAAAGTTCTGTATTTTATATACCTGCTGCCTCTGTGTGATAGTTAACAGAGCCAAGCAGACTTGAGATTTACCTCAATACTCCAAAGATTTGACTAACGAGCTTGAAGGTCCTTCAGGTACCTTCTCTGTTTGGAGGGAGTCAGTCAACGTGGTTCTCCAGAATCCTGACAGGCACCGTCATGTTGAGAAACACCATGCTGAAAAGCAATCAGTGCCCCCCCAAAACCAGGGTTGACCTCCGTGGACAACCTGGAAGCCAAACAAGACTTTTATAGTCTTGGCCTCATTAGTCTCACTGGTCTCTTTAGCCTCTTAATAATCTTTTAAAAGATCATAAACCAATATCCATTATTAGAGTTAGGAACTTCAAACAGAATGGCTCTTCTAATGTGTAAAAGGGATAGTCTTACGACCTAGACTCAGTAGACAACCTCATTCATGCTCAGGTGGGTAAATCCGGCTTGTTCTTTTACAAGTGCATCGGTTCAGGAAAATGAGTTTCATCTTTGGCACTACCAGTGAACACTTCTGTCAGTACACAGAATGAAATATGTCAGAAATCCTGCACGTCATCAAGAGCCATAGAGAGAATATTTCACGATGGCATCTTTCACATCACCAGCGGGAAAAAATAATTCAGTTCCAGCACACAGTGCGTCATACAGCATACACCTACATTTCGCAGGCACGGGCTGATCAACACCCACACGAGCTAACTTTAAACCAACTGTTTGAGCGCAATAGCCAAGGCAGCATAAACCTTTGTGGGGGTTAACACCAAAGTATATTTTTTGATTTCCTACGCCAGCAGGTAGGCTTCCCAGCCGGAGCTCGCTGTTACCATGGCTACGTTACCAGCCCTCCCCAACTCAGCTAGTTTAAAGCTAATTTGGATAAGCCTGCATTAGCTGCAGACATTTCAGTGACTGCAATGTAGACATACTCATAGCAGTAAGGGATTTTAGAAAGATTTCAAAATAGCCAACTAATTTTTTTTTAAATGTCTGCTGACACTATTACCACCGATGGAATGAGGAGAGGTGCTGGGAGGTAGATGTAGATGGGTGGGAGACTTTCCTAAGTAAGTCAAATTGCAAGGGAGTGCTGCAAGCAGCCCAGATTGTTTGTGATTTATTTGATACAATGGTATAGACAAAACCACAACAAGGATAATTTTATGTCTTTAAAACTGCATTTTGCCTTCTGTGTGTTCCATTGTTTATTCAAGTGTAGAGCTTCCTATGAAAAGAACTAGTTTCTGTATCTTTCTGGCATCACAGATGAACTTAAGTTTTCTTTTATTTATTCAGTAATTCTTTTTATATATAAAAAAAGCAGGTAACATATATTATTACTATATGGAGCAATTAAATTGTTAGACACAATTAAATTGAATTGTAGACAGAAGCAAAACTATTATTCAATCTCTCTGTATCTGAATTTCCTTTTCTTTTCACATTATCTTCCCTAATCCCAGAATTAGTATACCAAAGTATCAAGTAACAGCGTCCTATCATTCCCTTATCTGCCACACACTGCATTTGTACTTGTTTCAGCACTAAGCTATCTCCATTGCCTGAAAAATCACTTGACATTGCATATATTCAGGTTGCAGTGCCTTGGAAATAAATAATTTCTTGTTATCTATTCCATAAATATGCTCAGCACAAGTCATCCAATGACCACAACGGTAAGCTGCTTTAATTGAAGAAGAGACCAATGGTCTCAGCTGTATTATAACATCTCTTTAATAGATTACCTTGACAGACTGCTAAAGTAAATTATCGTCTCTCTTCAGAGTGAAGTGTTTTCAAATTCATATTCCTTTTAAGTGCATTTCCTTCAAAATGATTACACAGCCAGATCAATCTCTGGGTCATGCTCATTGAAACTACCCCAAAAGGTAGTGTTTTACTGCTTCCTCTTTAATGGGTAACAGGGCACTGAAGATGCTCTCTCTTTACCCACACATTTCCTCTTACCAACTCCAAATTAATCCAAAGACTTTGAAGAATGAAAGCTGCTTGGCAATGTTTCCAAGTGGTCAGTCTTCTGTACGCTGCACTTACAGAAATAAACTCCCTTCCTTGCTCAGGAGGCAGACTGCTCACATACGCCATCTCAGCCAGAATTAACGTGAGGCTGAAAAAAAAGAGGAGGTGCCAAAGCCCCACTACAGAGCTTCTCCTAACACTGGGTGTCAAACAGGAGTCGAAACAGCATGAGAAAGTAAGGTGTGGATTACGCCACACAGCGCATTTCACACATCCGAACGGGGAATTAGCGCATAGCAGCTGATACACCTTTCAAGTCAGATCCTTACTTATTGTATAGCTTAAATTTGTAGATGCAGTTGAGCAATGAATTAATTCATCCCCATGGAAATTCCTGATGGAGTGTTTGAATGTGTTTTAAAATCCTGAAATGGAAAGATATCTAAAGGGCCATAACGCTTTGAGAGAAAGAGATGAACTATTTGGATACTAACCCTCAATGCTTAAGGGCCAAGAAAATGATGAGGTTTATGTTAAGGGTAGAACAAGGATTTGTAACTCTCCTACCAGCAAACAGGAGAAGTTCAAGCAAATGTCAGCTGAAACACAGATGGTCTCTCCCTCAGAAACAGATTTTGCTGTCACACAGCTTGTTCAGACATCACGACTAGTTAATCTAGTTACTAATGTGTATACTTCATGAGCCTCACCTTTGCTACTACTTGAATGTCTCAACTTCTACCATTTTAAATTCACACTGGATGGCAAGTTTCTATAACTGTCCATTGATTTTATGTCCATTTAATTTATTAATATTTTTCCCTTCATATTATCACTATTAAGTAACATCCTATACTCCCTATACAGTTTTATATTTGCACCTCATTCTGGAAATACGTCAACAGGCAGAATTTTACAACTAGAGGGTGCTGGAGGACCATAATGTGACATAGTATGCAAAACTCTCAATGACCTTTAGTGGAAAGCAGAAAAATAAAATAAATCAATTATTACTGCTCAGTAGGACGAGTTAATACATTCTGAGGTAATATAAATACTGCAATATCATTGAGTGTAAATAAAAAGAAAATTAATACTTTATCGCTGATACAGTTTTATTTTAAATTTTGTTTCAATTTTGCTGTTAAACTTAACTTCAGTCCTTAGTTTTTGTGCTGTAATGAATGAAAAGCCTTTATCTTAATAATACACATTCCTTTTGCTTCCTTTTGTGTGAGTTGGAAAGCAAGTACTGTGTATTATTGATTAAATGTTTTATGATAAAACACAAAAGCCGTCAAGTAAGCAGGAAAGCAAGAAGGAACAAAGATTAATTTAACAATAAAATCTATAATTGAGATTATACAGATAGAATGTGGACATTAATTACAGATAAATCATTTAGTAAGAGTTCTAACATGAAAATTATCTTCCAAAATTCATATAATTTCCAACACAGGGTAATTATTTTCTTGCCTTCCAGTACTGTAAGAAAAAATACAAGTATGAGAATAAATAATGTCTATAAATATAGCACTCTGATTGTATGTAGAAAAATTACCCCTCCCTTCCTTCCTCTCTTTGAATTATCCTTATTGCTTCTCAGAGTCTCTGACAATTCTGTAAATACCTTCCACAGATAGAAATATTTAAACTTTGAACTGGAGATAAAAATACATATATTTCTTCCCCCTCTGGGAAATGTCACAGGTCAGTGACATTTGGGGTTTCCCTTCCATTTCCTCTGATCGGAAAGAGATCCAAAGGACAAACTGTGGCCGCCTCGTAAAGTGGCTCCCCGAGATCTCCACGAGAAAGTGGCCAGGAAGCTGGCGGAAAGCACCTGACCCTATTCTGAAGGGAAGACCTCTTCAACCCAAACACAGATCATTGCAATCAGGCTGTTGATCACAAAATGGCAGTGGTTAGGAAAAACCCTGGGCACGTGCAGATCCACCAGATGCCCAGCGAAGCCAGCGTGGCATGCTCTGCTCTCTTTATGTTCCCACTTCTGACCTTCTGGTTGTGCAGGCTCACCACACGTGGACAACATTCACGTGGTGGGCAATACCCAAGTGACTGAAGAGCCCAGCTGTGGCCTGCATTGGTTCAGCACATCCTGGATGAGCTAGAAATGTAGCACAAGTGTGATTGTGTCTATTTCCTCACTATGGAAGGTTTCAGGTCTTTAGTTCAGCCCCTTTCTCACCTATGAGGAGCCAATAATCCATGTTTCCTTTTATGAATTGCCAATTTAGTGAGAACTGTCTGATTTTAATATTTAAACAAACTGTGGTGCCCCAGCTTCACAAGAGCAGACATTTCCCTACAGCATGCTCACAAGGGCTGAGGCACAGTCCCCGAGTATTCCTAGGGAGCAGAGGCTACTCAGATGTCTACACACAAGCAGCTTTCTCTTGGCTGTGTTTCACCTCATGACTTGCCCTAACGAAGGGGTTACCCTGGCACCTACAGGAGACTCCAGGTCCTGCACTGCATGCCCAGGGGAGATCATGTTTCTGTAGTCTCCATGTCATGGGGTTTCCTCTGGAAAAAGGAGACCAGTCTCCCATCAGAGCAGATTCGTGCATAGGACCTTATTCTCCAAAACGGAGCAGCCAAACCAATGAGTTGGTGAGGGCAGCCATGAATTAACACGTAGGCAGAAAGACTCATGCTATATTTAAGAGTCTCAGCCCCTTAGACCTTTAGACACTTCTTCACTTCTGCTGGTGGCTAATTGTTAGCTTCGGTCATCTGCGCCACAATAGGCAAACTAAAAAAGTACAACTAGCGGTAAAAATGGGATTTAATCTTGACAACAACTGGTCCGTTCAAACTGAAAGCTTTCAAGGGGACAAACAAAACAAACTGAGTAAGACGTATCCGACGCAAAACCAAAGAAATTGTGACTTATATACTGCAGGCTTGCCAGATGCTACAGAAGATGAGTCAGAGGACAGAGTAACGTAAAAAAAGTAAAATATAACCTGATACTGAACTGCACCTTGTGATGTTTCTCCAAAACTCCTGATACGTTCAGTCTAGAAAGTGGCCTGTTTGTTTTTGACATATTGTATCTAGTTTGTTCCTAACGAACCAGCAGTCAAAATTTGGCCCAATGTTTTATTGTCAGCATATTCTCACACACTTAAGTGTGCCTGCTGGATGGATACAGTTTTTGGGTTTTTCTCCTAAATGAGCTAATTTTACAAAATTAGTATTTCTCTGATATTTATTTTTCCACATTGACAAGATCAGCTTATTCAATGCTGCCTTCACTTACAAAGTCTAAATAATATGAATTACAACTTAGCTTTTTCTTCAACAGTGCCATCGAAAATTATACAAGAACAAGATGTTTGGGTTTTGTTGGTCTTGTTCCTCTGGAAATCAGCAGAAAAGCTGTTAAATACTACATATACTAGAATACTGATTTTAATAATACTCAACGTGCACATCAGTTTCATTGTCAGAAACACTTTAAATCTCTGTATGTTACTAATAACTGAAGAGCATTATTCAGCTTTATAATGTAGTATGCATTGTCCTTCATATATATTCCTGAAGCAGGATGTATGCTGTACATTTATATACAATGTTGGTCAGAGCACAGACATTGCAGTGTCATGCTTTCATTCAAATTTCAGATGCCATATGTTCAGTACAATCGCATGGCATCAAAATGCAACATATTGCTTTGCAAACGCAAATAATTTCACACGCTGGTGGTCTTCATGACTGGGAAGGGCTAATGAAATGGGACGTATTTTACACATATGAAAAAATAAATAAAAGATTTATCATAAATATATGGACCAGTATATGACGTTGAAGAACAAGAAGCAAAAAGGAAACAGTGCTCTCGCATAAAGATCGATTCTCTTTGCGGCTGATGGAATGACAGGCTTGGGAGGAGGAGGCTTCTTGTTGTTCTTGGCTTGAGATTTCCCGAGCCCATTGTTGACTTCAATGGGCTTCCCATAACAGTCATAATTCGACAATTCAAAATCCCTTGGCAAGCTTCCAACGATGCTGAAATCATTGGATCTCAGATCAGATTTCGAAGTGCAAACTTTTTTGCATCTGGTCTCACCAACCTATGAAATGAAGAGTGAGGGGAATGATGATCTACTCACCATATTTCATTAACAAACTTAATGCAGCTGCTAGAGAACACTGCAAACAAACATATAGGAAATTACTTGTTGATAGGGATACATTACATCAGCCCAATTTGCTGAATGGTTGCGTTATAAAGTACTTAAGGATGATAAGTCAATCATATAAACTAATCCAAACATTCATAATTGTGTAATTTTTCATGCACAAGGTGCCTCATGCTGTGCAACCTGCTATAGTTACACTCCTTCATTTTAAGATGATGGAAGGGGAGAGAATATTTCTGTAGAGCGTATTTTGGGAAATCGATTCTGTGCTGATGAACCTGCAGGACAGATACTATTCAATACTTACATTGTTCTGAGGCCTGGAAGCTACAGTCAGAATTAACCCTAAAATTCAGTGTTTGATGCAACAAAGTCTATTCTGGCTCCACACAGTAGCTGGCTCAAGATCCTACATCTCATCCTAGGGTTATCCCCTTGCACTGCTAGAAGGCACTTTCTTTGCACCTGCAGTCTTTGGTGCCACTCTGCAGACACGTAACAAAGATGCGACACCACTCCCAGCGCTTCCCGTCGGTACACTGGAGAACTGGGCGACTGGGAAATCTAAATCCAGCAGCTGAATACCTGTCTTTCCTACCGCGTTGTCAGTGCTCTTGGGGATCAAGTACTACTGTGCCATGGGGTAACCCCAGGTGAATGATTCTCTTTTCAGAGACCAATCGTTCTGGCACATACAATGAACCTTTAAAAGGAAAAAAGTATTTGGTGCCCTTCAAACTTAAGTGTTCGGGGTGTGTGTGGGGGGAAACATTTCTACATTTGCTTCCTTGGATTTTATAAAGTTTGTATTTCAGGTACAAGAAATCTCTAGGAGGAGCACACCCACACTGCTCAGGGAGCTTGAGGAGACCACTTGCAAGGCTTGCAGCTTGGGTAATTCTCTCCCAAAGTTTCATTTCAGTTGGACTACACAGTAAAGCGGGGGGAGGGGGGGAAATACAAGTTATGAAATTTAACTACATTATTAATAATGCCATTTGTTCACATGTATAACCTGAGAGTTAGCTGGGAAAAACGCTGCATCACAAATCAGGTTAATATGCACGGGCAACTGGCATTACCGTAAGTTTCACTAGGGCTTTCTGCAGCCACAGATACACTAAAATTTGGTTCTTCCAAAAGCTGCCCATCCCCCCTTCCCAGCAGCCTATCTCTCCTCCACAAAGCCTTCAGGCATTTTACTCTCAGCTCTCTCCACCTCTGAGTTTTCTTTAGTCTCAGGATGATGGTTCAGGATATTCACTCATCACATTTTGTAATTAAAATAATAACAGTGAAATACAGTACCAGACTTACAGATGAATGAGAAACATTCTAGAGAACATTATTAGCTTCTTTGTGACAACTGTCAAGGTATCCTGGATGAAAAGAGTCGTGGCAGTCAGGAAGAGACCTAAACTTTGACTGGAGCTTTTACTCCAACTACTGGCAAGGCTGATTCTTGTGCAGGATGGAAGAGAAGCATGGCACCCTTCCCTCAGCCAGGAGTGGAAAACATCCCCAGATTTGCCAGACTAGTATTTCTCAGGAAAACAGTAAATTCTGAAACCAATACACTAAAACTGAGGTGCAGCTTACATAACAAAACCAAGCTCACAGGTCGTAAAAAAGAAAAACAAGATAGGTGTTCCCTGATGGCAAGGCAAAACTACATATATAAATTTCCTGCAACTGCTTCCCAGTCATCAAAGAGCTGACAGTCTGGGACAGTGTCCAGTATTGGAGTAGCAGGGGCAAACTGTCCAGTAAGGCGGTGACTGAGAGACGTATGAACACGATTATGTGACCCTGGGTGACACAGGGGCTGTCACTCAGTGATCCGAGAGGTTCCTTCCAATCGGATCATACCCAAAGATGTGGGTAATAAAGGTAGAAAGGACACCCTTGTGCAATGCAGGGGTAATTTGCAGGACTGGGGTACACGTTAACTGGAGATTCATAGGAATATTACACTTTTTCCCATGGTCAAAACTAGTAAGATTTAGTAAGGCCATTACAAGAAATAGAATCATGTATGAAATTATAAGCCTCCTTCTGGATTTGCAGACTTGTCCATTCCTCTTACTACCAGCAATATACTGTAGAACTCAGTGACACTAATTGTAGCCTAAGCACTCCTGTCTACCACACTGAATATTCCTGTTCCAACTGCAGTATGTAGAGGGTGGTCCCTAAAGGCTGCTACACGCCGGTTCTCATTCCCTCGTGGGACAGAGCACTGAGAGAATGGCTTCTAGGTCACCTCTGCCTTGTCAGCAGAGGGCTGTTCGCAGCACCTTCACACTGAGCTCTGCTTAGTTTAGTGTCAGCTGTAGTTCGGCTCTATCAGGGTGACACGATTTCCCTTGTACGAGCAACCTGACC